>Ga0209341_10005707_pt1 | contig 11198 bp, 10 predicted proteins | sample RifCSP13_2_FD_184020 | JGI IMG/M metagenome (GOLD analysis project Ga0209341, IMG submission 184020) | Soil microbial communities from Rifle, Colorado - Rifle CSP2_sed 13_2 (SPAdes) (version 2) | ecosystem: Environmental > Terrestrial > Deep subsurface > Rock core/Sediment | place: Rifle...
CCGCCGCATACCAGATGGTGTAGGCCACGCACAGCGCAAACAGCGCGGAGTACACGACGGCCACCCACGCCCCGACGCCGACGGTGCTCCAGTCGAGCCGCGTGAGGTGCGGCAGGACCGCCGTGACGTACAGCACCGTGCCGATCGTCATCGACACGCCGGTCACGCCGACCGGCGAATGCCGGACCATCAGGGCGCGCGCGCCGATCGTATAGATCGCCCAGCAGCACACCGCCGCGAACATCGTGAGATCGCCGCGCAACGAGCCCACGGCATCCGATCCCCCCTCCGCGACGACGAGATAGATGCCTCCCATCGACAACGCGGCGCCGAGCCAATGCAGCGCGTTCACGCGCTCTTGCCCCAGCGCCGCCGTCATCAGCGCGATCACGACCGGCGTGGCCGCGAGAATCAGCGAGCTGTTCGCCACGCTCGTCGCCGCGAGGCCGCCAATGAAAAAGTACTGATAAAGGAAGTGGCCGACGATCCCAAGGCCAATCAGACCGAGCCAGTCGCGCCGGGTGATCGGCGCGGGTGAATGAAAGATGCTGGCTATGGCTTTCCGCCCGCGGTCGTCGCCGTCCTTCTCCGGCGCGCGCGCCCACTTCCATTGCAGGGCATAGATGATCGCGAGAAACACGATCGACCCGATGAGCATGCGCGCGGCGTTGAACGCCTGCGGATCCATCTCGGTGAACGCGTGCTTGACGATGGAGTAGTTGGTGCCCCAGATCAGGGTCATCACGAGAAGAAGGGCGTCGAGCGAGCTGAAACGGCGAGACAAGTCGTGTCCAGTTCCCAGTTCCCAGCTCCCAGCTTCCTGCCTTGCTGGAAGCCGGAAACTGGAAGCTGGAAGCTGGGAACTGTCCTATGGCTTCGGCACGAACGGCTGGAGGAAGAACAGGATCAGCGAGATGAGCAGCACGTAGATGACGAGCGACTCGATCAGGACGAGGCCCAGGATGAGCGCGCCGCGGATGTCGCCGGCCGCGCTGGGGTTGCGGGCGATGGCCTCGGCCGCCGCGCTGACCGCGCGGCCCTGGCCGAGCGCCGCGAGTCCCGCGGCGAACGCCAGCGCGAACCCGGCGGCGATGATGGACCAGCGGACCATGTCGGCGCCGCCGGGGGTCGAGTACACCGCGGCTTCCTGCGCGTAAAGCGGGGCGAACAGTCCGGCACCCACGACGAGTGCACATGTCAGAACGGTACGTTTACTCACGACCCAAGCCTCCTCATGTATGACAACCACAATTGGTGAATTACTCCTATGCCGCCGCCGGCGCCTCGTGTCCGCTCGGCGCGTCGTGGCCGTGCTCGTCCACGTGGTGCTCCACCGCCACCGCCCCCTGAAGGTAGATGATCGACAGCAGCACGAAGATGAACGCCTGGAGACCGCCGGTCACGAGCCCGAGGAACATCATCGGCAGCGGTACCAGGAACGGGATGATGCTGAACAGGATCACGATCACCATCTCTTCGCCGAAGATGTTGCCGAACAGCCGCAGCGACAGCGACAGCACCCGCGACAGGTGGCTGATGATCTCGATCGGCAGCATGATCGGCGCGATGAACACCGGCGCGCCTGGCGGTACCGCGAAGTGCTTGACGTACGCGACGACGCCCTGGGTCTTGATCCCCTGGAAGTGGTAGTACACCCAGATCGTCAAGGCGCAGCCGAGCGTGACGTTGATGCTGCTCGTCGGCGACATCAGTCCCGGCACGAGCCCCATGTAGTTGCCCGTGAGGATGAACAGCCCGAGGGTGGCGACGAGCGGCAGGAAACGGGCGCCGCCCGGTCCGATCCACTCCTCGAGCAGCCCGAGCACCGCGCGCACCGCGTCCTCCATCAGGATCTGCAGCCTGCCCGGGTTGTCCACGCTCAGCCGCGACCGCACCACGAGCGACAGCACGGTCAGGCCGGCGACGATCAACAGCACCATCACGAGGTACGGCGGAATCACCTCGTGCCCCTCGACATGAAATCCAAGGGGCCCGAGCGCCGCCGCCACGAGCGGTCCGAGCACGGCGTTCACCGCCTCGACGATCAGGAGCGGATGTTCCTTCATTCTCACGCGCGCCCCGGTCCCGCCGGAGCGCAGGGTTCATTTCTTCAAGAGGACGCGGACGGCTTCGATCGACACCGCCGCCACAACCGAGGACGCGCCCGCCATCAGCCCCAATGGGTGCAGGCGCAAACGAGCAATCATAACGTACGCCAGAAGAGCGAGTAAAGCGTACCGCAGCGCCAGTTTCACCAGAATCCACGCGAACTTCGGGCGCGGACGGGCGATGGCCTCCACGTCCGGGCCAGGCGCCACCTGCCGCACCAGGCCGGTCACGCTCGACGCGATCGTGTGATAGCTGACCGCGATCAGCAGCCCGCCGCCGATGACGCCCACCGCCGGCCACACCGTCCCGCGCGCGAGCACCAGCGCCGCCGCCGCCATCACGAGACAGGCGGCGATCGACGTCCGCTCGACACGGCGCAGCGTGGCGTCGGCGTCCACGGCTATTTCAGGAACCGCCCGGCCGTCCGGTAGACGTTGATCACCCCGGCGACCAGCCCGAAGAAGAAGAAGAGGAAGAACAGCCAGGGCCGGGTGCCGAGCCATTTGTCGAGCAGCCATCCGAACCAGGCGCCCAGCACAATCGCGAGCACGAACGAGAGGCCGACGGTGCTCAGCGCACCAAGCTCGCGAACGGTTTCCGACAGAGGGCGCTTTGCCACGCCGATAACTGTAACAGGAGTAGGGAAGCAGGGGAGGCTTGTCAAAAACGAACAGGAGAAGGGAGGAGGAAAGCCGTATTTTGGATGGACTCAACAAAACCAGTCGTGAAACGGGTCTGGGCCGCGCCAGACCCGTAGCTGGGAACTGGCGGGCCGCGCGTCCCCGTGTGCTCCGTGACTCCGTGTCAACGGAGCGCCTCCCCTACTCCGTTACTCTTGTTTGTTTGGTCGCGACCGCAGCGAGACGATCTCACCGCAGGCCGAGGCTCGGCACCGAGCCGAGCGAGGCGGCCGAGGCCTGCGCGAAGTCGAAGAGCAGCCGCGGATAGATCCCGAGCAGCACCGTCATCGCGAGGGTGACGGCGAGGACCGTCGCGACGGCGGGCGAGATGCCGAACGCCGCCGACTTCTCCTCCTCCTCCGAGATCCACATGAAGACGACGATCCGGATGTAGTAGTACAGCGACACCGCGCTGTTGAGGACGCCGATGACCGCGAGCCAGACGTACCCGGCGTCGATCGCCGCGCCGAACACCCAGAACTTGCCCATGAAGCCGGCGGTCGGAGGAATGCCGCCGAGCGACAGCATGAAAACCAGCATGGCGATCGCGGCGCCGGGATGCGTTGCGTACAATCCTGTCAGGTCCTTCAGTTCGTCGCCGATGATGTCCTTCCGCCGCAGCATGACGACGACGGCGAAGGCACCGAGCTGCATGAAGGCATAAATCATGAGGTAGACGAGCGCCGCGCTGACGCCGCGCGTGGATCCGGCGACGATGCCGATCAGGATGTAGCCGGCATGCGCGATGGACGAATAGGCCAGCAGGCGCTTGATGTTGCCTTGCGTCAGCGCCGCGAGGTTGCCGACCGTCATCGTCACCACCGCCAGGACGTAGAAGAACGCGCCCCAGCCGAACGGCTGCCCCCACGCCGTGCCCAGCCCGTCGGCGCGGAACGCCGGCAGCCCCGCGACGAAGATGCGCAGCAGCATCGCGAACGAGGCGGCCTTCGATCCGACGGACAGGAACGCCGTGATCGGCGTGGGCGCGCCTTCGTACACGTCGGGCGCCCACATGTGGAACGGCACGGCGGCGATCTTGAAGCCGATCCCGGCCACGAGCAGCATGACCGCGAACGGCAGCAGCAGGCCGCCGTCGCCCGCGACGAGCGACGTGGCGATCACGCGCAGGTGCGTGCTGCCGGTGAGCCCGTACAGGATCGACATGCCGTAGAGCAGCAGGCCCAGCGAGAAGGCGCCGAGCACGAAGTACTTGATCGCGGCTTCGTTCGAACGCTTGTTCGGCCGGATGATGCCCGTGAGCACGTAGAAGGAGACCGCCATCGTCTCCAGGCCGATGAACAGGGTGATGAGATCGACGCCGCCGGCCATGAACATCATGCCGAGCGTGGCGCACAGCACGAGGAAGTAGTACTCGCCGGGGTGGACGTTCTCGAGCGTCAGATAGCGCGGCGACATCAGCACCGTCAGCGCCGCCGCGACGAGGAACAGGACCTTGAAGAACGTGGCGAAGCCGTCGATCGCGACGAGGTCACGGGCGATCGTCAGGTTCTGGCCGGCCGAAGGAACGAGCGCGAGCCCGGCGCCCAGAATGACCGCAACCGTCACCCACGACAGCACCCGCTCCCACGCCCGCGGCAGGAGCACGTCGAGCGCCAGGACGAGCAGCGCGCCGGCGGTGATCACCAGCTCCGGCATCAGATAGTAGAAATCCGACGAGGAAAATCCCGGCGGCATCAGCGACGCTCCCCTTCACGCCTGGGAGGGGCCGCCGGCGCGGGCTCGGTCGTGCACGGCGGCTCGATCGTGAAGCCCGCCGGCGCGTTCGCCTGGGCCGCGGCCACGGCCGCGGCTGAGGGCGGGTTGTTGCAGTCGGCGGCCGCCTTCGCCATCGCCGGCCCGTAGACCGAGTTCACCCGGAGGACCACCCGGGTGACCGACGACTCGAGCCGCCGCAGAATCGGCGTCGGGTAGATGCCGATCCAGAACGCCAGCGCGATGAGCGGGGCGAACGTGGCGATCTCCCTGAGGTTCAGGTCCTTCAGCTTTTCATTCGCCGGGTTCTCGATCTTGCCGAACATCGTGCGCTGATACAGCCAGAGCATGTATGCGGCGCCGAGGACGATGCCGCTCGCGGCGACCGCCGCCCAGATCTTGTTGACCACGTAGACGCCCTGCAGGATCAGGATCTCGCCGATGAACCCGTTGAGCGCCGGCAGGCCGATCGACGACATCGTCATGATCATGAAGACCGCGGCGTAGATCGGCATCACCTTGGAGAGGCCGCCGTACTCGGAGATCTCGCGCGTGTGCCGCCGCTCGTACACGATGCCGACGATGAGGAAGAGCGCGCCCGTCGAGATGCCGTGGTTGAGCTGCTGGACGATGCTGCCGGTGATGCCGACCGGGGTCAGCGCGAACATGCCGAGCATGACCATCGCCATGTGGCTCACGCTGGAGTACGCCACGAGCCGCTTCCAGTCGGTCTGCGCCAGCGCCACGAGCGCGCCGTAGATGATGCCGACGAGGGACAGCCCGATCATCATCGGCACGAACGCGCGCGACGCGTCGGGGAGAATCGGCAGGCTGAACCGGATGAACCCGTACGTCCCCATCTTCAGGAGGACGGCCGCGAGGATGACCGAGCCGGCGGTCGGCGCGTCGGTGTGCGCGTCGGGCAGCCAGGTGTGGAACGGGAACATCGGCACCTTCACGGCGAAGCCGAGGAAGAAGGCGAGGAAGATCCACTTCTGGACGTTCGACGGGATCGTGAGCTGCTGGAACTGGGTGATGTCGAACGTGTAGACGCCCGTCGCGGTGTAGACGTAGAAATACAGCGCCAGGATCCCGAGCAGCATGACGACGCTGCCGACCAGGGTGTAGAGGAAGAACTTGATCGCCGAGTAGAGCCGCCGCCCGCCGCCCCAGATCCCGATGAGGAAATACATCGGGACGAGCATGACCTCCCAGAACAGGAAGAAGAGCAGGAAGTCGAGCGAGACGAACGCGCCGATCATGCCGGTCTGCAGGACGAGCATGAAGATGTAGAACTCCTTCACGCGCTCCGTGATGGCCGTCCACGACGACAGGATCGCGATGAGCCCCATCAGCGTCGTCAGCAGCACGAGCAGCATGCTGAAGCCGTCGACGCCGAGGAAGTAGGTCGCGCCGATGGCGGGGATCCAGTCCGCGTGCTCGACGAACTGCCAGGCGGCCCCCTGCGGCTGGTAGCGGAACCAGAGCGGCAGCGAGACGAGGAAGCCGAGCACCCCGAAGATGTTCGCGATCCACCGGATGGCGTTGTCCCGCTCCTTGCCGATGAACAACAGGAGCAGGGCGCCCACGGTGGGTGTGAACAGGATGACGGAGAGCAGATGGTTCTGGAAGAGAGTCATGTCAGTATCAGCAGAAAGTCCATCACCTGGCGACGAGATACAGAGTCAGGAACGCGAACACACCGACGACCATCAGCAGCGCGTAGTTCTGCACGAGCCCGGTCTGCAGCCGACGCACGAAGAAGCTGCCTTCTTCCGCGATCCAGCCGACGAGGTTCACGAGCCCGTCGACGACGTGCTTGTCGAACATGTGGGAGCCCCAGGCCGACACGCGCGTGAGCCAGCCGGAGCCGTCGACGGCGCCGTCGATCACGACGCGATCGAAGGTCCACAGGCCGCGGCCGCCGGCCACGGTCCCCTTGATGGCGGTCGCGTCGTACAGCTCGTCGACGTAGTACTTGTTGAACAGGAGCGCGTGGGCGCCGCGCCACCGGGCCGCCAGCCGATCGGGCAGCTCCGGATGCGTGAAATAGAAGCGGCGGGCGGCCAGGACGCCGGCGACCGCAATCAGAACGGACAGCACCATCAGGCCGAGCTCGCCGGCTGTCGACAGATGGTGTGCCCCCTCTTCGGCCGCGGCCGCCCCGGGGCCGTGTTCGGCGCCGGCGGCGGCGCCTGCCCCGGCTTCACGCGCGGCGGCCGTGTGACTCTCGAAACTCGGCGCGAGGAAATGCTCGATCGTGTTCGCGCCCTTCAACGCCTGCGGGATGCCCAGGAACCCGGCGACGATCGCGCCGACGGCGAGCGCCATCAGCGGTACGGTCATCGCGCGCGGTGACTCGTGCGGGCCGTGCCACGCGTGGGCGTGCCCGGCCGCACGCACGTCGGCCGCGCCGTGCGACACCTCGTGGTCGTCCTTCTGCGCCTGGCCGTCGAGCGGGTGCCTCACGCCGTGCGCCGCCGCCTCCATAGCCGCCGCCGGGGCCGCGACGCGCGCCCACGGCGCGCCGCGGTACGTGCCGTAGAAGGTCAGCAGGATCAGCCGGAACATGTAGAAGGCGGTCAGCAGCGCCGTCACCGCGCCGATCAGCCACAGGAACCGGTTGTTCAGGAACGACTGGTAGAGAATCTCGTCCTTGCTGAAGAACCCCGCGAGCGGCGGGATGCCCGCGATCGCCAGCGTGCCGATCATCATCGTGACGAAGGTCACCGGCATGTACTTCCGCAGGCCGCCCATCTTCTGCATGTCCTGCTCCCCGGCCATCGCGTGAATCACCGAGCCGCTGCCGAGGAAGAGGAGCGCCTTGAAGAAGGCGTGCGTCATCAAGTGGAAGATGCCCGCGGCGAACGCGCCGACGCCGGTCGCCAGGAACATGTAGCCGAGCTGCGACACGGTGGAGTACGCGAGCACGCGCTTGATGTCGTTCTGCACGAGCCCGATCGTGGCCGCCATCAGCGCGGTCAGCGCGCCGACGATGGCGACGATCTGCATCACGTGCGGCGCGTGCTGGAAGAGCACCGCGTTGCGCGCCACCATGTAGACGCCCGCCGTCACCATCGTGGCCGCGTGGATCAGCGCGGAGACCGGCGTGGGGCCTTCCATCGCGTCCGGCAGCCAGACGTGCAGCGGAATCTGCGCGCTCTTGCCGGTGGCGCCGATGAAGAGCGTCAGGCAGATGATTGAGAGCACCCCGAACCCCGCCGACTCGATCGGCATCGCGCCCGCCGCGTCGGCCACGGCGCGGAAATCCAGCGTGCCGAAGGTGAAGAAGACGAGGAACATCCCCAGGATGAAGCCCCAGTCGCCGATCCGGTTCGTGATGAACGCCTTCTTGCCCGCGTCCGACGCGCTCTTCTTCTCGTACCAGAATCCGATGAGCAGGTACGAGCACAAGCCGACGCCCTCCCACCCGACGAACATCACGAGGAAGTTCGCGCCGAGCACCAGGACCAGCATGAAGAAGCAGAACAGGTTCAGGTAGGAGAAGAACCGCGCGTAGCCGCCCGGCGCCTCGTCCTTCATGTACGCGGTCGAGTACACGTGGATCAGGAACCCGACGCCGGTGACGACGAGGATCATCACACCCGAGAGCGGATCGAGCCGGAACTGCCAGGGCACCTGGAACATGCCGATGTCGTGCGCGGTTTGGAGCGCCATCGGCGGAATCCAGTGGCCGAGGACGACGTCATGGACGCGCGCGTCGGCCGGCAGGCCGAGCAGTTCGGAAAACGCCCACAGCGACAGCCCAAGCGCGCCGGCCATCGTCGCGCAGGCGAGCAGGCCCGACACCGTCCGGCTGAACCACCGGATGCCGAACAGCCCGTTGACCAGCGCGCCGGCCGCGGGAAGCAGAGGAATGAGCCAGATGAATCGCATAGATCAGGGTGCTGAAGGGTGCTCAAGGGTGCTCAGGGGTGCTGAGGGCTGCTGATAGGTGCCCCTAGCCGTGACGGCCTGTGGCACCCTTGAGCACCGTTGAGCACCGTTGAGCACCTTGATCACCATCTCAATATGTTCATTTCGTCGATGTTCAGCGTTTCCTTGTTGCGGTAGAACGCGAGGATGATGCCCAGCCCGATCGCGGCCTCCGCGGCCGCGACGGCAACCACGAAAATCGCGAACACCTGCCCGACCGCGTTGTGCAGCTGCTGCGAGAAGGCGGCCAGGTTGATGTTGACCGCGTTGAGCATCAGCTCGATCGACATGAAGATGATGATGATGTTCCGGCGCGTCATCACGCCGATCACGCCGAGCATGAACAGCGCCGCCGAGAGCACGAGATAGTGGTAAGGCGTAATCGGCGTCATATCTCTTTTTTCGCAAGCAGGATCGCCCCGATCATCGCGACGAGGAGCAGCATCGACGCGACCTCGAACGGGATCAGGTAATCCGTATAGAGCAACATCCCCACCACTTCGGTGTTGCCCACGGTCTGGAGTGGCGTGGCCGCCGCGGCCGCCACGGCGCTGGCCGGGCGTGCCGCCGAGTACACGAGAATCGCCGAGATCTCCGCGAGCATGACGGCCGCCAGCACGAAGCCGACGCGCGACTGGCGGCGGCGATCGGGCGCGGCGTCCGGCCCGCGCTTCAGGTTCACCAGCATGACGACGAACAAGTACAGCACGACGATGCCGCCGGCGTAGACGAGGACCTGGATGATCGCGAGGAACTCGGCCCCGAGCATCACGTAGATCATCGCGACGCACAAGAAGTTCGCCACGAGGAACACGACGCAGTGCACCGTGTTCCGCGCCGTCACCACGAGCACGCCGAAGCCGAGGATGAACGCCGCGAGCGTGTAGAACAGGATCGATTCGAACATTACAGCAGCACCTTGAGAATCGCGGTCACCACGAGGTTCGCAATCCCCAGCGGAATCAGCACCTTCCATCCAAGCCGCATCAACTGGTCGTACCGGTAGCGGGGCAGCGTCGCGCGGATCCAGATGAACACGTAGATGAAGACGAACGTCTTCAGCAGGAACCAGATCCATCCGGGCACGAAGCCGAGGAACGACAGCACGTGCACGTTCGGGAACGGCCGCAGCCATCCGCCCAGGAACAGCGTCGTCGCGACGGCGGAGACGACGATCATGTTGGCGTATTCGGCCAGGAAGAACAGCGCGAAGCGCATGCCGCTGTACTCGGTGTGGAACCCGCCGGTCAGCTCCTGCTCCGCTTCCGGCATGTCGAACGGCGCGCGGTTCGTCTCCGCGAGGCTGCCGATGAAGAAGATGCCGAAGGCAAGCGGCTGCACGAACGCGTACCACATCCCCGAGCTCTCCTGCGCCCGGACGATGCTGACCATGCTCAGCGAGCCCGACATCAGGATCACGCTGACCAGCGTGAGCGTGACCGCTACCTCGTACGAAATGAGCTGCGCCGACGCGCGTAGGCTCGCCAATAGCGGGTACTTGCTGTTCGACGCGTAGCCCGCAAGGATGATGCCGTACACGCCGACCGACGCGACCGACACGATGTAGAGCAGCCCGACGTTGATGTCGGTGATGTACAGCGACACCGGATGGCCGAACATCTGCACGATCGGCCCGAATGGAATCACCGCGTAGACGATAAGCGCCGGCACCATCGAAAGAATCGGCGCCACCGTGAACACCCACTTGTCGGCCCGAACCGGCGTGATGTCCTCCTTGATCATCAGCTTCAGGGCGTCCGCCACCGGCTGAAGGATGCCGTACGGGCCGACGCGCATCGGCCCCAGACGCGACTGCGCCCAGGCAATCACCTTGCGCTCGAGCAGCACCATGTAGGTGACCCCCACGAGCGTCGCGTTCAGCACGACCAGGATCTTGACGAGCGGGATCACGAAGTTGTCGATCACCGGTCCACTTCTCCCAAGACGACGTCGAGCGAACCGATCAGCGCGACCACGTCGGCGACCAGATGGCCCTTGATCAGCCGGCGCAGCCCCTGCAGATTGCAGAACGACGGCGGCCGCACGCGGAACCGGTACGGGTTCGTCGACTTGCCGTCGCTGACGATGAAATAGCCGAGCTCGCCTTTCGGCGACTCGATGGCGTGGTACGTCTCGCCCGCCGGCGGCTTGATGAGGCGCGGCACTTTCCCGACAATCGGTCCCTCCGGAAGGCCCTCCGTGGCCTGCCGGATGATGCGCAGCGACTGGCGGAACTCCTCCATCCGGACGAGGTACCGGTCGTAGGTGTCGCCCGCCGTGCCGACGGGCACGTCGAACTGCATCTCGTCGTACGCGGCGTACGGCTCGTCCTTGCGCACGTCGCGCGGGACGCCGGACCCGCGCAGCGGCGGCCCGCTCAGCCCCAGCGCCACGGCCTCGGGGCCCGAGATCACGCCGATGCCCTTGGTCCGCTCGATCCAGATGCGGTTGTGCGTGAGCAGTTCCTCGTACTCGTCGATCTTCGCGCTCATGATCGTGCAGAACTCGAGGACCTTCTTGTCCCAGCCCGGCGGGATGTCCAGCGGGAGTCCGCCGATCCGCATCGAGTTGTACGTGAGCCGCGCGCCGCACATTTCCTCGAACAGATCGAGGATGAGTTCGCGTTCGCGGAACGCGTAGAGGAACACCGTCATCGCGCCGATGTCCATCGCGTGCGTGCCCACCCAGAGGCAGTGGCTCGCGATGCGCTGCAGCTCGCAAAGGATTGTGCGGACGTAGCGCGCCCGACGCGGCACGTCG
>Ga0209341_10005709_pt1 | contig 11195 bp, 12 predicted proteins | sample RifCSP13_2_FD_184020 | JGI IMG/M metagenome (GOLD analysis project Ga0209341, IMG submission 184020) | Soil microbial communities from Rifle, Colorado - Rifle CSP2_sed 13_2 (SPAdes) (version 2) | ecosystem: Environmental > Terrestrial > Deep subsurface > Rock core/Sediment | place: Rifle...
CGCTCGGTGGTCTGGTACACGTCAGGTGGAATGAAGCCGTGATTGAATACGATCACGGGCCACCCGGTTTCCGGTTTGTCCCCAAATGGGATCGTAAGCAATCCAAATTGCTTCAAGCCGTCAGAGTAGTATGAGGCAATGTACCGATAATAGTTGGGTCCCGTCGCCAGAGTTTCTTCGATGGTCAATGGAGTGCGCGGATAGGTTCGCTCCCGCAGGTACTTGATGGAGAGCGGATGAACGGTTGGTGTTGGTGTAACCGTGGTTACAAAACTGATTGACAGCCGCACATCTTCGGTGGCAGTGGCGAACTGAATGCTTGATCCCGGCAGCGAGAACGGTGCGCAGGCAGTCATTAACGCAATGAGTGCTAGGGCGAAAACATTGCGCATATTGGCGGGGATTATATCGATTCGTGTTTAGTTGATATTCTAGGGCTGGAAATCTACCCAAACGCCGTAGGCTGGTCGTTTGTTTCCCTCGTAATCGCGCAGTGAAACACTGCTGAAGACTTGCCAAAAACTCTCGTTTTCTGCCGTTGGCATCATTTGGTAGAGATGCACCCAATTCAGGATCTTGATGTTGGTCCCGCTGAGGATTCTTTCTAGCGAATCAATGTATCGAATCTGCGCGTCGGGGCTCGTTTCCCAAGCCGTTTCCAGTCCCAGGTCCGCGCCCGGCCATCCGGTTTCGGTGATCGCTACTGGTTTGCCCCTGATTCGCTCGATGATGGGCTGCAGATAGTCATCCGGCACCTGCCCCGGCGTAGCTACGCTCAACCACGGATACAACGTAAGACCAACGATATCCACTCAACTGAGATCGTGAGCTTCCAGCGCGCCCCATTGTGGAGTGGTCCATTGGTTATAGGTCCCCTGTCCGGAAAGTCGCTCGTATTGGAATATAGGCCCGATTTGCGTTTCCGGAGAAACGGCTTTTATGTCATCGTAGGCTCGGTTATAGAACTCAACCCAACGAGCGTAATCTTCGGGATCGCTGGTGAAATACGCATCGCTTTCGTTGCCCAAGAAGACAAGGGGTGTGTGCATGGTGGAAGCGAAATCAACCAACATTTGCTCGAAGAGATCCTTGGCCTCCTCGTTCGTCCAATCGTCCACAGGGTTCCCCGGCACGCTGATATGCAAGCCGCCATCCTCTGAGCGCCAACCGAAGACGATAATCGGCGTGTACCCGTAAACCGAAGCCTGTTCCACCACGGTTATTGCCGTGGTGGGGATTTCGCCTGCATCGCTGCCGCCGTCCACATCTTGCCGCCAAGCGCCGTTGAACATCACGCCGCCGTTGGGCAGACTGCCAACTTCCTTCAGAAAGTCAATGAAATGGCTGAAATCGGAAGGGAAACCCTGTGGGGAAATACCGTAACCTTTGATCACCTCTCCGGCATCCGGGGCGGGAGTTGCGGTGGCTGTGTCAGTCCCGGCTTGCTGGGCGCAGGCCGCTATCAGCAAGGGGAGAAACAACAAGAGATTCCGTCTACAGTTCGATTTCATGATCTTACCGGTCCTCGAGCAAACTGAAGTTATCCACGCTGGCTGTGCCTTGCCAGCACCAGCGACACCTTTCCCGACTTGTCGACCAGTATTCGATATCCATGATCGACAACCTGTCCCGTCCCCGCGTCCAAGGGCCCGTTTGCCCATTCCTCATCCGTGATCCCGAACTCAACTTCCAACCCGCCCTCGTACCAAACTCTCAGTGAAGTCACCGGCCCCCAATCCTCAATGGCTTTTCGTAAAGGCTTCCCAAACTCCATCGTCCAATTCGCATCGCTTGTAAGAGCCTCTGGCTTTTGGCAAATGAGTATCAAGTCGATGTCGGAGTCTGGTTTGGCTTCTCCGCGCGCCTGTGATCCAACCAGGATTACTGCTAAGATCCCAGGTTGCCCACTCGCCCAATCAGAGAATTGTTTAATAAACGCACTGACTCTGCTTGTGTTCATCCGTTGAGCTTTAGCCTAAGGCTAATAGCCAGTAGCTAATTGCTAATTGCTATCCATTCGGATAATCATCGAACTCGACATACCAATAAAGGAAGTCTCCTGTGGCGCCTAGCGCCTGCCGAACCGGGTGACCGAGAAATTGCCCCTGCAAGCTTTCCAGGTCGGATTCATGATCCGGCAGGAATACAAAAATGACCGGGCCAGGACTGATGACTGGGTTTTCGGCTGACCCCAGGGGCTGCACCATGTCCATGCCCACCGCATGCGGCGCCAGGTAGGGCAGTGTTGGTATGGAGCGGAAGCCCATACGCGGTAGCCCAAAAAATACTACTTGAGTGCCCGCCGGCCGTTCTTGCAACAAAGTTGCCAGGTGCTGGGCGATGGCAGTGTTCGCTCCCGCGTAATCGCCGCGTCTGGAGAAATCGTTGAAGTAAAAGTTGATATCACTGGCCGCCAACAAAATCACAATAACCAAAGAAATAGCTGCAAAGGCTTTGGCGCCGCCTTTCAAAGCTGTCGCCAATCGGTCGCTGATCCCTGCCAGCGCGTAGGCGAGTACTAGCGCCGCTGCCGGCGCCACCCCAATGTAGCGCTGCGCCGCGGGCGTGCTTTCGCTCAGGCCGCCTGCCAGCACGAAGACGCCCAGCCACAACAGCAGCAGCCAGTTTTGCGGTTTTCGCCATTCCACCCCCATCAGTGCCACGCCGAGCAAAAAGAAGCCCCCTGCAAAGGAGCGCAGGATCGGCGTCCCCGGCGTATACCAGGCGCGCAGGTCCGCGCTAGTGAAAGCTTGCAGGCTGATCCAAATCTGATCCGCCAGAATGCGCCAACCCGGCTTCCCCGTGATGTTGATTTCATTTTCCAGCCATCGACCCAACAGCGAAACCCGGTTCATAGGCGCCATAAACTGATCGAGATGTTTGGCATAGTTGCCTGCCAGTGGCAAGACCACGACGATAGCGACAAGGAACATCAGCACGATGGCCGCCCAGTTTCGCTTGAATCGAGGGCGATCGGTCAGCCCTGCAATCAGCAGCCAGGCGGGCAGCAGCAGGAACAGCAGGCGCACACTGACGTAGTCGTATTGGGCGATTCCGAGCGCCAGCCCGGCGAAGATGAAACCTTCTCGGCGCTCGTGTTGCCAAGCCCACCAAACCAACCCGATGACGACAGTGAACCAAAACGCATCCCAAATATTGTTCAGTCCGATGCGGCTGAAATGTACGTGAAAATGCAGGCCTGCTAGGAATATGGCTGCGTACAGCCCGGTGCGATGCCCATGCATGGAGCGCCCCGCGAGGTAAACGGCGCCCACGGTGAGCGCGCCGGCGATCGCAGAAGTGATGCGCAGCGCCTCCGTGGTCTGGCCGAACACGGAAATCGAAAGCGCCTGCACGTAAAAATACAGCGCCGGGAAGGAATACCAGCCAAACCCCAATATGTTGTCCACCTTTCCCTGTAAGATCTCCACCCCGAACAATCCTGCCGAAGCCTCGTCGCCCGTCAGCGTATTGGGTATCCCTTGCGTGTTGATTCCTCGCAACAGAAAGGCAATCACGGCCAAGGCACCTGCAATAAGGAACGGTTGCCAGCTGGTCGACCTGCCTTTCGATTTGAGCGGCCAGGCGCCAAGCATTGCCAGACTGATTGACAGCGCCCAGGCGAGCAAAGCAACTGTAGGCGCCCGCATCAACAAGGAGTCGCCGGATGCCAGGATCGCGAGCCAGGCCAACAGCAGGCCGGCGATCAAAAATACGACTTGCGCCTGTGTTATCTCCAGCTTTTTTGCGAGCCAACTAAGCACACGGGAGATCCCCTTGGGCAAAGTAGGGAAAATAACGAAAGCCAACCCGAAGATGAAGAACGCTAATCCCACTATCGAGAATGTGAGGGCAGGTCCCCTGATCTCCGGCGGCAGCGCTGACCTTAAAGCCTCACCTGATACAGTGAGCAAGATTCCAGAAATGAGCAGCGCAATTTGTGGTTTCGCCTGAGCCAGTACTAATAATGGAAAAAGTCCCCGCCCCAGACCCCCCGCTCCCCTTCTCCCTGGCTTTTCCTTCGCCTTTGGCTTTCTCGTTCGCTTGCCGTGCAGGTAGATCCAAACCAAGAGCGCGATAAGCGCGAGGAGCACCAACCCAAAGAAAGTTGTGAGGGCAACAAAGCCCATTGTGAGTAATGGTTCCTAACGCAGCCCGGTTTCCATGCGGGCGATCACCAGGCGCTGGATCTCGCTGGTGCCTTCGTAGATTTCAGTGACCTTGGCATCGCGGAAATAACGCTCGATGGGCAGCTCTTTGCTGTACCCCATGCCCCCGTGGATCTGCACCGCCTGGTGTGCGCAGAACATGGCCGTCTCTGAGGCGAACAGTTTCGCCATCGAGGCCTCCAACGTGAATCGTCCGCCGGTCTCCTTGCTGCGCTGCTTGGCCTGCGCCGCGTTGTAGATCAACGCCCGTGACGCCTCGATGCGCGTCTTCATATCGGCGATCTTGAAGCCGATGCCTTGGAACTCACCGATCTTGTGCCCGAACGCTTCGCGTTCCTGCACGTATTTGACGCTGGCTTCGTATGCGGCTTCGGCGATGCCCAACGCCTGCGCGGCGATTCCAATGCGTCCCGCGTCCAGCACGGTCATGGCGATCTTGAAGCCTTCGCTCTCTTTCCCCAATCGGGTTTCTAGAGGTGCCTTGTAATTATCGAAGACGATCTCGCTGGTGGCCGAGGCCCGGATGCCTAGCTTGGGCTCTGACCTGCCGCGGGAGAACCCCGGTTTGTCGGTCTCAACCAGAAACGCACTGATGCCCTTGTCGCCTTTTTCGGCATCGGTCATGGTGAACAACAGAATATAGTCTGCGTGCGGCGCGCTGGAGACCCACGATTTGCGCCCGTTGATCACATAATGATCGCCTTCCAGCACCGCGCGGCTGCGCATCGTGGCGGCATCGGACCCCGACATCGGCTCTGTCAGCGAGTAGGCGCCGATCTTGGCGCCCGATGCAACATCGTGCAGATATTTCTTCTTTTGTTCTTCGGTGCCGAACTTTAGGATTCCGTAGCAGAACAGCGAATTGTTCACCGACATCACTGTTCCGTGCGCCGCATCTGCTTTGCATATCTCTTCGAGGGCGAGAACGTAAGCCAGGGTGTCCATACCCGCTCCGCCGTACTCCTCAGGCACTTCAATGCCCATCAACCCCATTTTCCCCATCTTGCGGATGGTATCCAACGGGAACTCGCCAGATTCATCATGCTCGGCCGCGATGGGCACGATTTCGTTTTGCGCGAATTCGCGGGCCGCGTTGCGCAGCATTTCATGCTCTTCGCTAAGCACGCCGGCTGGTTGGACTTCTTTGGTCACCATGGGAATCCTCCGTGCAGGTATCCTTCGCATTCGCTCAGGATAAACCCCGTAGGAATTTCGGATTATAGCATCAAGATAAATCCTGACAAAATTAAACCATTTCAAGGAAACAATCCCCAGGCTAAACCTGCAAACCTGCGATGTTATACTGCCGTCATGCCCTCCGAAATCTCCAAAGAACTCTTTGAACATCTTGTCGAACTTGCCGCCCTTGGACTAAAACCCGAAGAAGCCGAATACCTGCACAACGAACTCAATAAGCAACTCAATGTAATCGAAGAACTTGCCTCGATCTCGCTGGACGATTCCATCTCGGCTGCCAGCCATGGCGTACCGTATTCGGCTTCCATTCGCCCTCCTCTTCGCGAAGATCAGATCATACCTTCAGGTATTTCGACCGAAATCCTCGACCAGACTCCCGAAACCGAGGCCGGTTACATCGTCGTCCCCAAGATCCCCCACGAAACTTTGGAATAACTAATAACAAATAACCGATAGCCTTTCCCATGGAACTTTGCGATCTTCCTGCCCACGAACTCGCCGCTCGCATCCGCAACCGCGAAGTTTCTGCCGTCGAAGCACTCGATTCCGCGCTGGCCCGCGTCCGCGCCGTCGATGGCGACCCGGGCCGCCTGGAGGGTTTCCGCGAAGACGGCGACCGCGTCCACGCCTTCATCACACTGACCGAAGAACGCGCTCGAGCTCGGGCGATATCCATCGACGAAAAGATTGGCAAAGGAGAGGATAACGGCCCCCTGGTAGGCGTCCCCTTCACCGCCAAAGATATCTTCACCGTCAAAGGTGTTCTGGCTACAGCTGCCTCTCGCATCCTTTCCAATTTCGTAGCGCCTTACACGGCCACGCCCATCCAACGACTCGAGGCCGCTGGTGCCGTCATGCTTGGCAAAGTGAATCTGGATGAGTTCACCTACGGTTCTTCGAACGAATCCTCCGCCTACCAACCTGCGCCTCGCAACCCCTGGGACACCAGCCGCGTCCCCGGCGGCTCTTCAGGCGGCAGCGCCGCCGCCGTCGCCGCAGGCGAGGGCGCCTTCTCGCTGGGAACCGACACCTCAGGTTCCATTCGCCAGCCGGCCGCCTTCTGCGGCGTAGTTGGCCTCAAACCCACCTACGGCCGTGTCTCGCGCTATGGCCTCATTGCCTTCGGTTCCTCGCTGGATTGCCCCGGACCGTTGGCGCGCAACGTGCGCGACGCCGCACTAATGATGAACGCCATCGCTGGAGCCGACCCCCGCGATGCGACTGCCGCCGCCGTCCCCGTCCCGGATTACACGGCTGACCTGGAGAAGGGCGTCAAGGGTTTGCGCATCGGCCTTTCACCGGATTACGGCCAGCTCACCTTCTTCAATCACGACACCGGCCAGCTGGATGCGCGTCCGCTGCCCAAAGAGATTTCTGAAGCCGTAGCTCGCGCCGCCGACCTGTTCTCCAATCTGGGTGCCGAAATTGTCGAAAATGTTTCTATGCCCCACACCCGCTATGGGATCCCAACCTATTTTGTGATTTCCCGTGTCGAGGCTTCTTCTAACCTTCACCGCTATGACGGTGTCAAATATGGATACCGCACACAAGAGAAGGTCGCCAACTTGCGCGAGCTTTACCGCAAGACCCGCGCCGAGGGTTTTGGTCCGCAGCCCAAATTGCGCATTCTCATGGGCATGTACGTCAGCGCGGTCCAATACGCTGAGCAGTATTACCAGCGCGCCCTGAGGGTGCGCTCGCTGATCCGCAGCGATTTCGATGCAGCCTTCGATCCAAACGGAAAGCACCGCCTGGATGCGCTGCTCACTGCCACAACTCCCACCACTGCGTTCCCGATGGGGCAGCTCTACGGTGATTCCGTGCTCATGCAGTATGCCGACCAGCTCACGGTCACGGCCAATCATGCCGGGGTTCCCGCCATCTCCATTCCCGCTGGCCTCAGCAGCGAGCGCCTGCCGATCGGGATCCAGTTCATTGGTCCCGATTTCTCCGAAGCCAAACTCTTCCAGATCAGCCGCGCATATGAAGAGGCCACTGAAACCGAATCTTGGCGCGCAGAGAAACCTAAAGTGTTGGCGACTGTTTAGCTCTGATCCTATGAGCGCTAAGTTCGACAAGATACTCAAAAGACTCAAATCTCTTCGCAACGAAAAGAACCTTACCGGCATGGCTCGTTTCGGCATCGCCACCGATAAAGCTTTCGGCATTAAACACCCAATTCTGAAAGAAATAGCCAGGGAATACCGCAAGGACCACGAGCTGGCACTGGAGCTCTGGGATAGCGGTTACCACGAAGCTAGATTGCTGGCTACCATCATCGACGATCCAAAGCAGGTTACCGAGAAGCAGGCGGAATCCTGGGTCAAGCAAATTAACTCGTGGGATATCTGCGACGGTTTCACCGGGAGCTTGATCGATAAGACTTCGTTTGCCTACGAAAAAGCTATTGAATGGTCGCACCGCGAACAGGAATTCGTACGCCGCGCAGGTTTTGCTTTGATGGCCTGGTTGCCCGTGCACGATAAAAAGGCGCCCGACTCGAATTTCGATGAATTCTTCCCATTGATCGTTCGCTATTCGACTGATGAGCGCAATTTTGTGAGGAAAGCTGTCAACTGGGCGCTGCGCCAGCTGGGCAAGCGCAATCCGGCGCTTAATCGCAAAGCGGTCAAGACGGCGAAACAAATCGAGAAAATTGACTCCAAATCCGCCCGCTGGATTGCCAGGGACGCACTGAAAGAATTGGAAGGCGAGCCGGTGCAGACGAGGTTACGTGAGAGAGCAAAATCGAAATAAAACGAAGCCGCGGCTTGAAGGGGTGCTCGCCCGCCTGCGTTCCATGGCCGATCCAAAACTGCTCGAAAACGAGCACCGTCTCGGCATCGACGCCGAGAACGGATTGGGCATCTCCATTTGGGATCTGCGCAAGGTTGCCAAAGAGATCGGCCTTGACCAATCTGTTGCCGAGCAACTGTGGAAAACCGGAATCCGCGAGGCACGCTTGCTGGCGGGCTATGTCGCCGACCCCGCCACTATCTCCGAGGCCACCATCGAACGCTGGGCCAAGGATTTCAACTCTTGGGACATCGTCGACCAGGTGGCCGATGCCATCTGGCTTTCTCCTTACGGTGTCAGGAAAGCTTTCGAGTGGAGCAAGCGCCGCGAAGAATTTGTCAAGCGCGCCGCATTTGTGATCATGGCCGGTCTGGCTGCCGAAGTCAAAGAGATCTCGAATGCGGAGCTGGAAAAATTCCTCCCCGTGATTGAGCGAGAATCCACCGACGAACGTAACTTCGTAAGGAAAGCGGTAAATTGGGCATTGCGTAATATCGGCAAGCGCAATGCAGTTTTAAATTAGGAAAGCCATCGCCACCGCCAGGCAGATCGCCAAATCAGATGACAAAACGTCCCAATGGATAGCCAAAGATGCCCTAAAAGAACTGACCAGCGGTAAAGTGCAATTGCGTATTAAAGCAAAGAGAGCTTGAAGTTGAGGTAATAGGAGTCGAGGCTTTAGCCGGAATGATTAAACCTTACGTATTCCTTCTCATCGCCATCTTGAGCGAGGTGGCCGCCAGCACCGCTTTACGCGCCACCAAAGGCTTTACCCAACTGGTTCCAAGCATCATCACCATCGTGGGTTATGCCATTTCCTTTTATGCATTGAGCTACACCCTCGGCGTCTTTAAGTTGGGTATCACTTATGCCATTTGGTCCGGGGTCGGAATGGTTCTGATCACCATTCTGGGGTGGTTGATCTATGGCCAGAAAATGGATTGGGCAGGCTTGCTGGGCATCGCTCTGATCATTGCCGGCGTGGTCATCATCCAACTCTTCTCGGAGCAGACCGTTTGAGATGCAAAAGCGCAAGCTGATGGATTATCTGCTTGCCAAAGCGGGTGCGAAACCCGGCTACCCTTTCGGACCCGGCGCCCTGGTCTTCAAAGTGGGCGGAAAGATGTTCGCCCTGCTGGCCGAGGATTCCCGGCCCTGGACCATCAACCTGAAATCCGATCCGGATGAAGCGCTTGCTTTGCGCGCGGCTTACCCAGCCATCGCTCCGGGCTATCACATGAACAAGCGCCATTGGAACACGCTGACTTTGGATGGAAGCCTGCCAGACGCATTAGTCCTGGAATTGATAGACCAGTCTTACCACTTGGTCCTTGGTGGGTTAACCAAACTCGAGAAGGAAAAATTGCAGCGAAAACATTAAGCCCTTGTGTCTTTGTCTACTTGTTCACTGTGTACTTGTTTACCAGACTAATTTCCTTCAAACTCCTCTAACTCGCCGCCATCAGTCAATTGCTGTACCCTCAACTCGGCCTTTTCCAACAGCGCTGCACAATGCCTGGCCAACGCCTGCCCGCGCTCGAATAACTGTAGCGCCTTATCTAAATTGGCTAAATCGCCTTCTAATTCCTCCACGATTTTTTCAAGCTCAGCAAAGGCCTCTTCGTATTTTAGATCTTCGATCTTATTAGGCATGTTTCTCCCTTCATCCCTCATCCTTCATCCTTTTCTTCACCTGCACCCCAAATCTGCCATCGCTCACGCGCACCGTCAGCGCTTCCTGCTCGCTGACCTGGCGCGTGCGGCTGACCACGCTTCCATCCGTTTTTGACACCACCGCGTACCCGCGCTCCAGCACTCGGGCCGGATCCAGCGCCAGCAGCCTGGCGTGCAAGCCATCCTGGTTCGCCTTCAGCAGCCGCGTGCGTTGCCGCAAGGCCCGCTCAACGCGCAGCAAGATGTCATCGACTCGCTGGCGGTCGCGCAATATTCGCGCTAATGGCGAATGCCGCTCCAGGGTTTGCACCGTTGCCTGCAGCGCCCAGCGCTGTTCGCGCACTAAGCCAAAGAAACTGCGCGCCAGTCTTTGGGAGAGCTCGGCGAGGGATTCGGCCAAGTCGAGCTTGTTGGGTGTAGCCAACTCTGCTGCTGCGGTGGGCGTCGGCGCTCGCAGGTCGGCGGCAAAGTCTGCGATGGTGAAATCCGTCTCGTGCCCGATGCCGCAAACCACAGGCGCTTGCGAAGCCACGATGGTACGCGCCAGTTTCTCACTGTTGAATGCTGCCAGGTCTTCCAATGAACCGCCGCCGCGGGCTAGCAGGATCAGGTCTGGTTGCGCGAATTGGTTGAGCCTGCGTAGCGCGGCAGCCAACTGCGCCGGCGCCTCTGGCCCCTGAACCGCAGCCGGCGCCACAATGACTTCAGCCAACGGAAAGCGGCGCGTAATTGTGTTCAAAATATCGCGGAGCGCCGCACCAACGGGTGAGGTCACAATCCCGATGCGCCTGGGCAACCCAGGCAGCGCCCGTTTTCTCTCGAGGGCGAATAGTCCCTCGGCTTCTAACTTTGCTTTGAGCCGCAGAAAATCCTGGTACAGCTTTCCTTCGCCCGCCGGGCGGATTTCGTCCACGTAGAGTTGGTAGCGTCCGCCTGCTTCATACACACTGAGCCCGCCATGGACCTGCACCGACTCTCCGTCTTCCGGCACCGTCAGCTGCAGTTCGGCTGCGGTGCGCCACATTACGCACGGCAGTTGAGCGGTGGTGTCCTTCAACGTGAAGTACCAATGCCCGGATTTTGGCCGTGAGAAATTCGAGATCTCCCCCTGTACCCAGATATTCTGCAGCGGCTCAGTGGATTCGATCAAATCGCGCAGATAACGCGAAATCTCTCTAACACTCCAAATGGCTTGCTCCTGCTCGAACATCGGCAACTGTTCCATCCCGAGCAGGATACTAGGCACGCAATCACATGTCAATTGCACGGGAGAGCTGCAATCCAGGAGAACGAGGAAAGGTTGACATTTGAATCACAGCTATGTCCTCGTTCTCCACGCGGTCGGCGGTTCTGGCAGAG
>Ga0209341_10005711_pt1 | contig 11194 bp, 9 predicted proteins | sample RifCSP13_2_FD_184020 | JGI IMG/M metagenome (GOLD analysis project Ga0209341, IMG submission 184020) | Soil microbial communities from Rifle, Colorado - Rifle CSP2_sed 13_2 (SPAdes) (version 2) | ecosystem: Environmental > Terrestrial > Deep subsurface > Rock core/Sediment | place: Rifle...
AGATGCGCCGGGGTCGCTACATCCGCATCCTTCCCGGCGACAAGGTCGATCTCGACCTGTCGGTGTACGACCCGACCCGGGGTCGGATCGTCTGGCGCTACAAGACGTAGCCGCCTCCCGGACTGCACACTCTCAGGCGGCCACGGAGCTCTCCGCCTTTACGGGCAGAGTCAACTCGAATACCGATCGGCCCCGCCCCCGGCGATAGGTGAGGTCGCCGCCCATCAGACGGGCGAGCTCGCGGGAGATGGCGAGGCCGAGTCCCAGCCCGCCCGGCGCCCGGGCATCCCCGGCGACCCGGTGATACGGGAGGAACACGCGTTCCCGCTCTTCCTCCGGGATGCCGGCACCCTCGTCGGATACGGTGAGCCACGAGGTGTCGGGGCCGGCGCCGACGGCGACCTCGATGGCCCCGCTCCCGTAACGGAACGCGTTCGAGAGGAGGTTGCGGACGATCTGCCGCACCCGCGCCGGGTCCCCGACGGCGGCGGCGGTCCCGATGAGGGTCACCCGCTGCCGTTCCTCGGCGTTCCACGACTCGAGGACCTGGTTGACGTTCGCCACAAACTGGACGGGAACCGCCACCACGCTGAGCGTCTTTGCCTCACTTTGCGCCCTAGTGAGGAGATCCGCCACGATGTCTGACAGGTCGCGCCCCTGGCGAATGATGGTGGAGATCATCTCCTCTCGCTCGAGCGACCGGTCCTGGGTCTCTTCGAGCAACTCGGCATAGCCGAGGATCGCAGTCAACGGGGTGCGCAACTCGTGAGACACCGTTCGGATCAACTGATCCTTGGAAGCGACCTCGATCTCGGTGGTGTGGAGACGCTGCAGCGTTGCCTGATGGCGGGCGATGATCTGGAGTGATTCCTGCCAACGGCGCCAGGAGAACACCCCGAGGCCCGCGACGGCACAGAGAGAAACCAGGGTCACCTCGTCGATCGCCCATTGCTCGTGTGTCCGGTTCCACGTCTCCAATGCCTCGGGAATCTGGAACTCATGGATCACGAACGCGGCCAGCCACACCGCCGCCACCACCACTCCGAGGTCGCGAACGGCGCTGAACGTAGGCCGGGGGTGGCCAGGCATGAGCAGCGAACCGGGGGGTCCCGGCCGCTTCTCCGTAGACATGGGGCGATCATCGGCCGATTCCGGCGACGACTGAAGACCCTGCAGTTCCAAGAGCGAAAGGCGAATTGCCAATTGCCAATTGCCATTTCCGAATTGCCAATTGCCAATTGCGGGAGGCCCGAAGGGCCGACCCTCGGCTCCTACACCTCCTGGAAGAAGAATCGACGCAGCACCTCCAGGCGGTCGCCGACCTCGCCGTGCAGGTGCCAAAGGGTGGCGGCAATCGACGACAACAACGCGTTGCCGTCCTGGGGCGTGAAGCAGAACCCAACGAGCTCGGTGCCGTTGCGCACCGCCATCGTCTCGATGGGCACGACGGTCTGGCTGAGGATCCGGCCGTAATAACCGTGGTCGCGGCCGAACGAGAAGATCTGGTTCGCCGAGCGCTTGAGGGTCAGGGCCACCCGCTGGTTGGCGGCGAGGAGGTCGACCGCCTCCTTGGTGGTCACCTCCCGATCCAGCTGGAGGCTGAAATGCAGCGCGTGCATGTACTGCGTGTTGAGCTTCACCGTCGAAGAGAAGACCGGCAGGTCGTACCCCATGGTCTCGAACAGCCGGTGCGCGTCCCGGGCGTGGTGCGTGCCGAACCTGGGGTCGTCGTGGCGGCCGACGCTGGGGCTCGGGATGAACGAGCCATCCTGGCTGATGTCGTTGGCGCGGCGCATGCACAGGAAACGGCCACTCTCGAGGTGAGAGGTGCCGTCGGGATCTATTGCCAGCGTCTTGATCAGAACCGAGATGTTGTGGGTGTTGCACGACACGACCTGGATGTACCGATCAGAGCCGTGGTCGAGCGCCTCGTCGTTGATTCCCCGGGCGTACATCTTGCCGAACCCGAATTCCGACCCCTGGGCGAGGAATCCGCGCGGACCGCGCGCCTTCTCGTAGTACTCGACCTTGTTGGCGTTCCCCGCCGGGGTGCAGTCGATCACGACCGCGGCGCGCTCGATCGCTTCCATCGTCCCGAGTTTCGGTGCGTGCCCGATCTCCTCGAAGGAAGCACGGCGGTCCTCGTCGACCGCCAAAACGGCGCCTCGACCGACGAGGTCCTTCACCTTGGCGCGCTCTTCGATCATCGGCGTGCGCTTGTGGAACGAGACCTCGTCGATGCCGAAGTCGGAGGCGTGATCGGCGAGCAGGCCGATCAAGGGCTCACCGATGGTCCCGGTGCCCACCACGTGAACGATGTTGGTCATCTGTTCGTCTCCCCAGGCTTTGCTGACCAATCGTATCCGTTGCGGCTCTGCTACGGCATGCCGTAGTAGTGAACCCGGTCGCCGGCATCGAGACGGGGACCGTTGTTGCTCCATGCCCGTCCCACGACCCGGCTGGACCGCCGACCGCCACAACCCCTCCCTCTCCCCCACGCCGCACGACGCCTACGGGAGAAGGCGGCGGTCGATCACATCCCGGTGACTGCTTACTCCGCAGCGATCTGGGAAACTCCCCGGCATGCGAGCCCTCCGCTTCCACGGACCCGGCGACCTCCGGTTGGAGCAGGTGCCGGAGCCGGACAGATCGCCGGATTGGGTGGTGATGGACGTCACCGCCTGCGGGGTGTGCGGATCCGATCTCCACTTCCTGGACGGCACCGCCCGCACCGGCCACGTCCCGATCACCCTCGGTCACGAGATCGCCGGAACGATCCGCCACGCGGCCGGCTCCGGGCTCGAACCCGGGACCCGAGTGGTGGCGACCGTCGGCGACCCGTGCGGCGACTGCCGCCGCTGCGCCGAGGGCCGGTCCAACCTGTGTGAGCGCGTTTCCGTGCTCGGCATCGACGTCGACGGCGGCCTGGCGGACTCTGTCTCCGTCCGCACCGCCGCCGTGGTGCCGATCCCGGCCGGCCTGCGCGCCGCCGCCGCCGCCACGGCGGTGGACGCCGGCGCCACCGCCCACCACGCGGTGACCCGAACCGCAGCGGTGGGGCGGGGCGACACCGTCCTCATCATCGGGGTGGGTGGGCTCGGCAGCTATGGAGTGCAGATCGCCCGCAATTGCGCGGCGGGCGCCGTCATCGCCGCCGACGTCGATCCGAAGGCGCTGGAGCGCGCCGCCTCTCTGGGAGCCGACGAGGTCGTGCTCATCGAACCGGAGGTCTCGCTGGGCCGCGCCGTCAAACTCCTCACCGACGGCGGAGTCGACGTCGCCCTCGAGTTCGTCGGCCGGGCGGCCACGGTCGACGCGGCCCTGAAGTCGTTGCGGCCGGGGGGTCGCGCGGTCGTGGTCGGGGTGGGTGTCGAACCCGTGGTGACGCTTCCCCCGGTGCTGTGGTCGAACAACGAGTACACCCTCACCGGCTCATATGGAAGCCTTCCCGGAGACACCGAGAAGGTGCTGTCCGGTCTGGCCGACGGGTCACTGATCCCGCCCCCGATCTCTGAGGTTCCCCTCGCAGACGCCGCCGGTGTGATCCTCTCGCTGAGCCGCGGCGAGCGCTCCACCGGTGGAGCGCGGCTGATCGTGGTGCCGTGACCTTCTCGAAGAGCCACGGGGAGTACCTGATCTCCGACGATCCGGCGCTGGTCGACGTCGACGTGGTGCATGGATGGCTCACCGATGCCTCCTACTGGGCCCGGGGGCGAACCCGGGAGACGGTGGTGCGCTCCATCGCCAACAGCATCCCCCTCGGCGTCTACCACCGCGGCGTGACCGTCGGCTTTGCCCGGTTGGTCACCGACCGGAGCACCTTCGCCTGGCTGTGCGACGTCTTCGTCCTCGAGGAGCATCGCGGCGCCGGCCTGGGCAAGGCCCTGGTCGATGCCGCAGTCACCCACCCCGATCTGCAGGAGGTCGAGCGTTTCGTGTTGGCGACCGCCGACGCCCACGACCTCTACGGCCGGTACGGCTTCGAGATCCTGGACCGTCCCGACCGCTGGATGATCCGGCGGGGCAGCACCGCCTGACCTCGCGGGCGACCCATCGGTGCCGCGTCGTTGCGCGGCGCCACCCATAGACTCCATCCCTCGATGCACTCACCCCGTCACCCCCTCCAGATCGGAGCGGCCGTTGCCGTTCTGCTCGCCGGGACCAGCGTGCTCCTGTTCTGGCTGTTCGCCGGGGGAGGCGACCAGGCCAGCGGGGTGACGTCTCTCGACAGCACCCTCGGCTCGATCACCCTCCCGTCGACGACCGCGACGACACCGCTCACGGCGACGACGACCACCTCGAGCACCACCACCACCATCCCGGATGATCCCCTCCACCTCTGGAGCGATGCCCGTCTCGTGGGCGAGCCCTACGGGACGGCGGTCGAGGGCCTCCTCACCTTCCGGGGCAACCCGACGCGCACCTACTACGGCGAGGGGCCGGTGCCCGAATCCCCCACCCTGAAGTGGCGGTTCCCCGACGCCGCGATGTGCTCGGTGTCGACCGACCTCGGGGTGACCTCGACATGGTGCGGCAACGGCTGGACCGGACAGCCGGTGATCTGGGAGAGACCCGACGGGGTCACCGAGATGATCTTTGGCGCATACGACCGCAAGCTCCATTTCGTCGACGCCGAGACCGGTATTCCCACCCGGTCGCCGATCCTCACCGGTGACATCATCAAGGGCACCCCGACCATCGATCCCGACGGCTTCCCGATCGTCTACTTCGGCAGCCGTGACAACAAGGTGCGCGCCGTGGCGCTCGATCGCTCCGACGCGATCGTGATCTGGGACTTCGAGGTCTGCCTGCCGAAGCCGAGCTGCCCCGCGGAGGCCGCCAACGTCGACGTCGGCGGCCGCTGGAACGACGACTGGGATTCGAGCCCGCTGATCGTGAACGACTACATGTTCGAGGGGTCGGAGAACTCCATCTACTACATCTTCAGGCTCAACCGCGGCTACGACAGCCTCGGACTGGTCACGATCGCCCCCGAGGTCGTGTTCCAGATGGACACCTGGAATGACGAGTTGATGGCCGCCATCGGCCCAACCTATCCGGCGGTGAGCGTCGAGAACTCGACGGCGATGTACGAGGGTCGGATCTACTTCGCCAACTCGGGGGGAAGGGTGTTCGGGCTCGACATCACCGACATCGAGTCCGGCGACGTCGAGATCGTGTTCGACTACTGGGTCGGCGACGACGTCGACGCCACGATCTTCGTCGACGAGCAGGGCTACCTCTACGTGTCGGCCGAGTACGAGCGCTACCTCCCGCGCGCCCGCGAACTCGGACAACTCATCAAGCTCGACCCATACAACCGGGACGACCCCTGGGTGTGGGGCATGTACTCGCTCAACGAACCGCCCGCCAAGGGCGGCCTGTGGTCGACCCCGGCACTCGGCGACGGGGTGATCTACGCGGTGACCCACAAGGGCACCCTCATCGTGGTCGACCAGGAGACCGGTGCGGAGCTGTGGTACTTCACCCTCGGCTACGGCTCGTGGTCGTCCCCCGTGATCGTGGACAACCAATTGATCGTCGCCGCCAACGACGGCCTGCTGCGCCGCTTCGACCTCGCCGATCCCCGGGAGCCCCGGCTGGTGTGGACCTTCAAGGTGGGCACCGGCAACCTCGAGGCGACCCCGGCGGTGTGGAAGGGGATGATCTACATCGGCGGCCGCGACGGGTTCATGTACGCCATCGGCGAGCTCGACGGCTGACCGGCCGCGGCGCCGGTTCATCCCTTCGCCGCAGGTAACCTCCACCACCGTGCTGCACGACTACACCACCACCACAGCGGAGTCGGTGGCCGACGCCGTCGCCGGCGCCATCGCCACCGGCGAGGCGCTCGTCGCCGGGGTCGTCGGCGCCGCCGGGCCGCGCACCTGGGACAACACGCTGGCACCCCTCGACCGCCTCGGCGCCGTGATGGTGCGCGCCTACGGGGTGGGGCCCTTCATGGGACGAGCCCACCCCGATCGCACCGTCCGCGAGGCGGCGCAGACGGGCGAAGAGACGCTGTCCAAGTGGCAGTCCGACCTGGTGTTCCGCCGCGATCTGTACGAGGCGATCGAGGCCTTTGCCGCCACCCCCGAGGCGGCGGCGCTCGAGGGCGAGCCGCAGCGCCTCGTCGAGTTCACCCGCCGCGACTTCCGCCGCGCCGGTCACGCCCTCTCGGAGGAGGAGCGAGCCGAGGTCCAGCGCCATCGCACCCGGCTGGTCGAGCTCGAGGTGGCCTTCAACAAGAACATCGACGAGTTCCAGGACGGTCTCGACCTCACCCGGGAACAGCTCGCCGGGCTTCCCGACGACGCGGTCGCCCGCCTCTCCCCCGGTGCGCAGCCCGGCACCTTCCGGGTGAGCCTCGACTACCCCGACTACTACCCGTTCATGGACCAGGCGCTCGACCGGGAGCTACGCCGCGAGCTGCAGTTCAAGTTCTTCAACAAGGCGGTGGCAGCCAACCGCCCCCTGCTCGCCGAGGCGATCAGCCTGCGCCACCGCATCGCCGAGATTTTCGGCATGCCCTCATGGGCGAACTACGCCATGGAGTTGAAGATGGCGAAAGAACCCAAGGCCGTCGAGGAGCTCTTCGCCGGGATCGTGCCCGGTCTCAGCACCAAGGCCCGGGAGGAGCTCGCCGATCTGCGTACGGCCCTCGGCGACGGGGAGCTCCGGCCGTGGGACCACCGCTACTTGCACACCAAGATCCGCAGGGAGCGGTTCGGCGTCGATCCCTCCGAGGTCGCCTCCTACTTCCCCCTCGACAGGGTGCTGGAGGGGATGTTCGCCATCACCGGTGAGGTCTTCGGTCTCGAGTACCGCAAACACCCCACGGTGGCGGCGTGGCACCCCGACGCCGTCGCCTACGACATCCTCGATGCCGCCGACGGATCACATCTGGCGACGTTCTACATGGACCTCTTTCCCCGCGAGGGAAAGTTCGGCCACGCCGCCGCCTTCGACCTGGTGCCGGGGCATGCCGGCCCCGATGGCTACGTGCTCCCGGTCACCGCCATCCTGTGCAACTTCACCAAGCCGGCGGGGACCGCCCCTTCGCTACTGCGCCACGACGAGGTGACCACGCTGTTCCACGAATTCGGCCACGTTCTCCACAACAGCCTGGGTCACACCCGGCTGGTGCGGTTCAGTGGGTACAACACCGAGTGGGACTTCGTAGAGGCGCCGTCGCAGATCATGGAGCACTGGTGCTGGAATGCCGACGTACTGCGGCGTTTCGCCAGGCACCATGAGACCGGGGCACCGATCCCCGACGGATTGGTGGAGCAGCTGGTCGCCGCCCGCGACCTCCACATCTCCCTGGCGATGCTCCGGCAGGTGTCGTTCGGCATGCTGGACATGGCGCTCCACGGTCCCGGCGCGGACAAGGATCTCGACGCCATCACCCGGGAGACGAGTGAGATCTCGGGGTTCCCCTTCCACGAAGGCACCTTCTACCCGGCGTCCTTCGGGCACCTGTTCGGATACGACGCCGGGTACTACGGGTACCTGTGGGCCAAGGTGTTCGGGGACGACATGTTCAGCCGCTTCGAAGAGGAGGGCGTGCTCAGCCCGGTGGTCGGCGCCGAGTACCGCGCCAGGGTCCTCGCCCCGGGCGGTTCCCGCGACCCGATGGACCTGCTGAAGGACTTCCTGGGGCGCGAGCCCGACCAGCGGGCCTTCCTGCGGATGCTCGGCATCGCCCCGCGCTGAGAACTCAGGCGAGGACCGCCTTCTCCGTCAGCACGATCGGCGAACGCTCGATGGAGAAGAACTCCATCGGGGCTTCGGTGTCCCACTCGTCGGGGGCGGCACCAGTCAGATGGCGCGCCACCATCGACCCCACCGACGGCGACTCCTTGAAGCCATGACCGCTGCATCCGTTGGCGACGATGAACCCCTCGAGCGAGGTTGGGCCGATCACCGAATGCACGTCCTCGACGTTCATCGTGTACAGGCCGGCCACCCCGGTGATGTGGCCGCGATACGGCAGCGAGGGGATGCGGTGATGGAGGGCATGGATCTTGACGTCGCGGAAGGCGGCATCGATGTTCCCATTGAACACGTCGGGATCTTCGACGATCTCCTGCTCGTCCTCCTCGCGAATCGAACCGACCAGGATCTGCTGCCCGCCTGCCTCGGGCCGGAAGTAGATCCCTCCCGACGAATCCGCAACCACGGGGAGCGGACCGGGGACCACGTCCCGAGGCCATTCGCGGTAGATCACCTGAGCCCGGATCGGGCGGATCGTCCACCCGTGGGTCTTGTAATCGAAGCCCGCCATCGCCGCGACCCGGGGCGCCCAAGCACCGGCGGCGTTGACCACGACCGGGGCATCGATGCCGGTGCCGTCGCCGAGATCGACGCCGGTGACGCGTCCGCCCGCGGTCCGGATCCCGGTGACCTTGGTGCGCAGCCGCACGTCGACGCCCGCCGCCCGTACCGCCTCGAGCAGATCCTGGGCGGCGGAGACGGGGTCGAAGAACCCGCTCTCGATCTCGAACAGGAAGGACTCGTGGTCCTCGCACTCGTGCTCGGTGGCACCGGTGAGATCGAAGGGGCGATTGCAGGTGCTCAGCGCCGGGAACCGCTTCCGCACCTCGGCCGCCGTCAGCACCTCGACCCCGATCCCGAGCCCGGACATCACGTCGCGACTGCCCTCGATCTTGGCCGGGGTCTCCGCCATCATCCACAGCACCCCGGTGTGGTGGAACCGTGCCCGCGGCTCGGTGAGGCCGGTGTAGCGCGGCCAGTTGCGATGGGCCCGGAGGCCGTCGCGCGCCACCATGATCGCCTCCGGGTGGGTGTAACGCTGGCGGAGAATGGCGCACGACGCGCCGGTGCTTCCCTCCCCGACGTTGAGCGCCTTCTCCAGGACGACGATGCGTCGCGGGTCGCGGCGACTGATCTGATGGGCGATCGACAGCCCGATGATCCCGCCTCCGATGATGACGATGTCTGCGGTGTCGCGGCTCACGACGGCCTCCTGGTGAGAACCGAGATGCTACGCGGTTCCGGAGAGGTTCTGCTCACGGATAGCGGCAGGTCACACCGGGGTCGGGTACCTCGCCGCCCGGGACGGCACCGATGTCCGACCCGCGGATCGAGCAGGAGTCACCGGTGGCCACACCCGCCACCGACCCCGGGGTGGATCCGTCGCCGACGACCACCCACAGCGTGCCCGCCACCGGGGCGATGTCGCGGATGAAGAACACCCGGAGTCCGTTCCCCTCCGCTCCCCACGACATCCAGTCTCCGATGCCCTCTGCCGAGCCGCCCGCCACGACCTCGCCGTCGGCACCCACCACCACCGTCTCACCGAACTCCGCCCACCCCTCGAGATCCGGCGTCGGATCGCCAATGCCCCCGTACGAGTCGTCGGAGTCGATCCCGATCACGATACGGGTCGTCCCCGGCGCAGCGTCGAAGTAAGCGGCCGCCTCGAAGCTCTGATCGTCTCCCCTGCCGGTGACGATGCCGAGTACCACACTCGGTGCGGTCGCAGCGACGGTTGCAGGCGGCGAAGTTGCCGAAGCGAGAGCGGTCGAAGCGGTCGTGGTCGCGGCACTCGTCGTCACCACGGCGTCGTCGCCCCCGCACGCCGCGGCGACCAATGCCAGAAGGCCGACCCCGAACCGCTTCACCCTCACAAACCTAGCCCGTGGCGGACGGTGACGGGATACCGGCGGGACGGGTCGCCGCAGTCACTAGGTTTCGGTGCATGCACGATGATCTCGCCGCCGCCGTCGACGCCCTGTTCCCCTCGATCCGCGCCGAACTGGAGGCCCTGGTGCGGATCCCGTCGGTGAGCGCCGCCGACTTCGACGCCTCCCAGGTGCGCCGCTCCGCCGAAGCGACCGCCGACCTGCTCCGCCGGTACGGGTTCGGCGCGGTGAGGCTCCTCGAGCTGGAGGGAGCTCATCCGGCGGTCTTCGGGGAGATCGCGGGACCGCCCGGGGCGCCGACCGTGCTGCTGTACGCCCACCACGACGTGCAGCCGCCCGGCCCGGATTCCGAATGGGCAACCGCGCCGTTCATGCCGCTCGAGCGCGATGGCCGGCTCTACGGCCGCGGGTCGTCCGACGACAAATGCGGCATCGTCACCCACGCCGCGGTCGCCCGGCTCCTCGGCGACACCCCGCCCGTTGGGATCAAGGTGTTCGTCGAGGGAGAGGAAGAGGTGGGCTCCTCCCACCTCGAGGACTTCCTCGCCGCCCACGGTTCCCTGCTCGCCGCCGACGTCATCGTGATCGCCGACTCGGGGAACTGGCGAGTCGGCACTCCGGCCCTCACCACGTCGCTGCGGGGCCTGATCTCGGCATTCGTCGAGGTCCAGGTACTCGAATCCGGGGTCCACTCGGGACAGTTCGGCGGTGCCATCCCCGACGCTCTCACCATCCTCACCCGGGTGCTCTCCTCGCTCCACGACGCTGCGGGCAATGTGGCGATCCCCGGGCTCGTCTCGGAGGAGACCGACCCGCTCGACCTGACCGAGGAGGAACTCCGGTCCCAGGCGGGGGTGCTCCCCGGCGTTCAGATGATCGGCACCGGAACCCTCACCTCGCGGCTGTGGACCCGGCCCGCCGCGGCGGTGCTCGCGATCGACGCGCCCGCGGTAGCCAAGGCGATCAACCAGCTCATCCCCAAGGCGCGGGCCAAGGTGAGCGTTCGCCTCGCCCCCGGCGATTCCCCCGCCAGGGCGATGCAAGCCCTGGTGGATCATCTCGAGAGCCGACCGGCCTGGGGGGCGCGGGTGACGGTGACCCCGTTCGAGTCGGGAGAGCCATTCCGCCTGGGAGGCGACGACCCCCGCCTCGCCGCGTTCCGCCGAGGCTTCGCCGAGGCCTGGGGCCGGCCGTCGGTCGACATCGGAGTGGGGGGATCGATCCCCTTCGTGGCCGCGTTTTCCGCGGCCAATCCCGGCGCCGCCATCGTGCTCACCGGGGCCGCCGATCCCGAGTGCCGGGCGCACGGCCCCAACGAGAGCATCCACCTCGACGAGTTGCGGAGGTTCGTGCTGGCCGAGGCCATCGCCCTCCGGGAGCTCGCCGGCTGATGCGGCTCAACGCCCCGCTCCCCGACCTCGGACGCGTGGGGGTGTGGTCGTGGTCGCTGGTCGACCAGCCCGCCGCCCAGGTGCGCCGCGCTGCCGCCGCCGTCGAGGACATGGGGTACCGGACGGTGTGGTTCC
>Ga0209341_10005716_pt1 | contig 11184 bp, 12 predicted proteins | sample RifCSP13_2_FD_184020 | JGI IMG/M metagenome (GOLD analysis project Ga0209341, IMG submission 184020) | Soil microbial communities from Rifle, Colorado - Rifle CSP2_sed 13_2 (SPAdes) (version 2) | ecosystem: Environmental > Terrestrial > Deep subsurface > Rock core/Sediment | place: Rifle...
ACGACTTCGCGGCCTGGGCGGCGCCGAAGAGCTCCGGGCGTTGCGTCAGGCACGCCCCGACGAGCAGCCCGCCGTTCGAGCCCCCTTGGATCGCCAGCCTCTCGGGCGCGGTGTACCCGTTCCGGGCCAGCCACTCCGCGCAGGCCACGAAGTCGTCGAACACGTTCTGCTTCCGGTCGAGCATCCCGGCCTTGTGCCACTCCTCGCCGTACTCCCCGCCCCCGCGGAGGTTCGCCACCGCGAGGATGCCGCCCATCTCCAGCCAGGCGAGGCGGCTCACCTGGAACACGGGCGTGAGGGGGATGTTGAACCCGCCGTACCCGAAGAGGAGCGCCGGGCTCGTGCCGTCCCGCGTCGTCCCGCGGCGGTAGACGAGGAAGAGGGGGACGGCGGTGCCGTCGCGGCTGTGGACAAAGGCCTGGCGGGTGACGTAGGGCCGGAAGTCGAAGGCGATCGGCGGCGTGAAGTGGGTCTCCAACTTCCCGCGGCGGAAGTCGAAGCGGTGGACCGTCGGCGGCGACACGAAGGACTGGAAAGCGAAGAAGAGCTCGTCGTCCTCGCGCTCCCCGTAGAGGCCGCTGTCGTAGGTCTGGACCACGGAGCCCATCAGGGGGAGGCGGACCTCCCCGAGGGACCGGCCCTCCCGGTCGAACCGCCGGATGCGGTGGTGCGCGTTGTGGAGGTAGAGCGCGACGAACTCGTCATGGACCATCTCCACGGCCTCCAGGGTGTCCTCGCCCTCGGGGACGAGGGTCCGCCAGCGCTCGCGGTCCGGCCTCGTGACATCCACCGCGAGGATCCGCCCGCGGGGCGCCTCGAGGTCCGTCCGCAGGTAGAACACGGATTGGTCGTTGCCGAGGAAGACGTAGTTCGCCTCCAGCTCGGGGATCAGCTCCACAACCGCGTCCTTCCGGAGGTCCTTGTAGAACAGGCGGTTCCGGCTGTCCGTGCCCTGCCAGACGTGGAGGACGAGGTAGCGGCCGTCGTCGCTCACGACCGGGGCGAAGCCCCACTCCTTCTGGTCCGGGCGGTGGTACACCAAGGCATCCTCGGCCTGGGGCGTGTGGAGGCGGTGGAGGAACAGCTTCTGGAACACGTTCAGCCCCGCGTAGGCCTCCCCCTCCTTCGGCGCGTCGTAGCGGTCGTAGTAGAACCCGGAGGAGTCCGGGAGCCAGGTCGCCGCGGAGAACTTGCTCCACTCGATCGCGTCGGGCAGGTCCTTGCCCGTTTCGACGTCGCGGACGCGCCAGGTCAGCCAGTCCGAGCCGCTCGCGCTCGTCGCGTAGGCGAGCCACCGGCCGTCCTTGCTCGCGGACCAGGCCGTGAGAGCCACGGTCCCGTCCTTGGAGAGCGCGTTCGGGTCGAGGAGGACGCGCCCCTCCGCGTCGGGGCGTTCGAGGACGTGCAGGACGTCCTGGTTCTGGAGCCCCGTGTTCCGCAGCTGGAAGTACCGCCCGCCCTTCTTGCGCAGCGCGCTCCGGCGCGGGAAGTCCCAGAGCTCGGTGAGGCGCCGGCGGAGGAGCGCCCTCGCGGGGATCTTCCCTAGGAAGCCGAACGTGACGCGGTTTTGCGCCTCGATCCAGGCGCGCGTCTCGGGGGAGTCCTCCTCGAGCCAGCGATAGGGGTCGCGCACGGCGACGCCGTGGAGGACGTCGACCTGGTCGCCCTGCCGCGTTCGAGGGTAGCCGAGCCGGGCCATCGCCGCAAGGGAAGCGGACCCACGGCATCCGGTTTTCGGCCTTACGGGGAGAGCGTCCAGGTGGCGTCGGAGGCGGTCCGGACCCAGAGGGCCTGCCCCGGGGCGAGAACCTCCGCCTCGGAGACCGCGCGCAGCCGGTACGTCCCCTCCGTGGCATCGAAGGCCTCGACGCGGTCGTACGGGACGCCCGCGAGGGCCGCCGCGAGGGTCCGCGGGCTGGGGCTGGCGTAGGTGACGAGGTTCCACCCCGCCTTGAGGGAAAGGCTCACCGCGGGGAGCATCCTCCCCGCGATCACGAACTCGCCCGGTGCGGTGGCGTTGACCCAGAACCCGCTGCCCGGGGGTAGGAGGGCGAGGTCGTTCGAGGGCTTCCCGGCGATGTACGCCAGCCAATCCCCGGAGACCGCGTCGTGTCGCCGCACCGCGGTGTAGCTCACCGTCTGGAGGGCGGAGGCGATGGAGTGGTTCGCGAGTTCGAGCGGCACGCCCAGGAGGTTCGGGCCCGGGACGACGGGGAAGGTCAGTTTCGCCGCGAGCGCGGTGTTGTTCTCCTCGTGTCCCATGCGGTCCACCGCGCGGACGACGTAGTAGTGGTCCTGGCCGTCCACCGCGGCGGCCCGCCACTCCGCATTGTAGGCGCGCGCGTGGCGGTAGGTGAAGTCGAATGAGGCGGGCGTGCCCGCGCGGTACACCGCGTAGTAGGCGACGTCCGCGGAAGGCGAGGGGTCCCAAACCAAGACGACGTCGTTTCCCTCGAGACGGGCGCGGAGGTTCTGCGGCGGCGATGGCGGGTCGTCGAACGGCGGCACGTCCACGTACACCGGGTTCGCGAAGGCGAGGTAGGTCTCCCCCTTGAACAGGTTCGAGTTGTACGAGCGCACCTCGGCGCGCACCCAGGAGTCCCCGTTCGCGGTGTACGTCGTGGACAGGGAGAACGGCCCGGCCGCGACGGCCTGGGAGAAGACCTCGCTGGCGTTCACGATGAGGCGTACGGTGGAGCTCACGTTTGCCGCGCCGGTGAAGTTCACCGCGAGGCTCGTCCCCGCGGCGACGCGCAGATCGTCCCCGGGAATCGCCCCGGCGACGTCGAACTCGAGGTCAGGCCCGTCCGTCACGAGGACGCGCCCGCGCCCCAGGGCCTCCAGGATCCCCCGCTGGGAGAACTCCCGCAGATAGGCGCGCGTCTGCGGGTAGCCCACGGCGCCGCGGCGCGTGAAGAGGTCCCCCTGGTCCCAGGAATGGCTCGCGTTGTGCGAGTCGCTCGCCCCGATCCCGACGACGCGCCGCCCCGAGTTCAGGAGCGCGTCCCACTTCTGCAACGCGAGCTCGTCCATCTGGGTCGTGATTGGGTTGTCGTTCCAGCCCGCCCAGCCGTGATAGATCTCCAGACCGGTGTAGTTCTCATGGGTCCCGAAGTAGGAGTAGGGGATGCCCGCCGCCGGCTCCACGAAGGGATGCGCCACGAAGGCGAGCCCGCCCTGCTGGTAGCCCTGCTCCATGGCATCTCCCATGGTGAAGCCCCCCGAGGGCGTCGTGAGGTTCGTCACGATGCCGAGCGCGGTGACGTGCCCGCCGCTCTCCGTGATCTCCTGCCCCCGCAGGCAGAGGAACGTCGGGGTGTCCTCGGCCTCGCACTCGCCTGGGGGCGGTGCGCTGGCGTGGTCCGTGATGACGATCCAGGAAAGGTTCCGCTGCTGGGCCACCGCGGCCAGGGCGGAGATCGGCTCCGTGCCGCTGGAGTACGGGGAGTGCATGTGGGTGTCCCCCCGGGAGGGGAGGAAGGCCGCGTACGGAGAGGCGGGTTGCTCCCTTGCGAGAGGCGCCGTGGCGGCGGGGATAGCAAGGAGGAGGGCCCCCAGGAGGATGGCGGCTGCGGCCCTCATCGGCACGCGGGGGCCATCGGCGTCACGGGTAGATGAAGGCATCCGAGTCTCATTCGATCGGCGGGCCTGCGCAGCCGCCGCGGATGATCCGCTCCGCATCCTGGATGACGTAGATCCCATGGGTGATGGGGTCCTCGATGATCACGAGGTTCGGCCCGGAGCCGACGATCACGTAGTCGAAGTTCACGATGACCGTATCGTCGTCGCGGCCCGCGAAGATCTGCTCGGTCTTCCCCGCGGGTACGTCCCCCGCGTTGATCACGATGATGTCGTCCCCCGGCCCCGTCAGGATCGTGTCCACCCCGGTCCCCCCGATCGCCACGTCGTCGCCGGGTCCGGTGAGGATGACGTCGTTGTCCTCCCCGCCGTCGACCCAGTCGTCCCCGCCCTGGGAGGCGAGCTCGTCATGCCCCTTCCCGCCGAGCACCGTCTCGTCCTTGCCCGTGCCGATCCAGTCGTCGTGCCCGTCCGTGAGGACGATGGGGTCGCCGCCGCCGGGCGTCCCCGCCGGGACCAGGGTGACGAGGTCGGACCCCCGGAAGGGGGTGCCCGCGACCGTGGTGCCCGTCAGGACGCCTGGGTTCGGGTCGCAGGAGAGCACCGCGTCCTGGATCCGGAAGTGCGTGAGGAGGTCGAGGATCCCGTCACCGTTGACCTCCCCGAAGGTCAACGGTGAGGCCTGGGCGCCGCCGGGGCCGAACCGGAGGCTTCGCGCGTCGATGAGCTGAACCTGGAACTGCCCGGGCTCCCCGAGGATCGCCACGGGGAGCACGCCGTCCGCGCTGGGATTGACCACGTTGGACGCGCTCCCGGGCTTGATGTCGATCCGCACGGGGAGCTGCCCGCCCGACCTCTCCGGATCCCCGCGTGCCCCCGCGAATCCCGCGGAAGCCAGTATCACTGTTCCCACAGTCGCCATCGCGAACACCATCGCGGCGCGTCGAGCCTCCATGGACACCCCGCTTCCCTGAGGGGTGGGCGGGGATTTCAAGGTTCTGGCCGTCGACGCGAGCCCTACGGGGTGATTCCGCCCGTGGCGGCAAGGACCATGAGGGCGAGGACGGCGATGACGATTGCGGTGTTCGCGGAGGCACCCCGCATCAGAGTCTGCAACGTCGCGGCGATGTCCGCGGGGATGGGCGCCGCGGGGTCCTTCGGCCACTCCATCTTGGCCATCCCCTTGGCCCGGGGCATGAGGACGGCGAAGCCGGCGACCAGGGCGACGAGGACGAGGACCAGGCTCACGATCACGAGGAGCCCGCTCGAGGTGGTGAGGATGTCGCCGAGGGGCTGGTATTTCATGACGAGGTAGATCAGTCCCGTGACGAGGACGAGCGTTCCGCTGATGCCCTGAAAGGCGCTCGTCTGCCCGGCCAGGGGGAGCCAGTGCCGGAGCTGACTGACCGTCTTCGCCTGCCGCACCAGCGGGAAGAGCACGGCCTCCCCGTAGACGGAGACGCCGACCCAGAGCATTCCGAAGAACACGTGCGCGAACTCGGCGACGGTGAAGGCGCTCGCCATGGGACGCGGGATGGCCAGGCCCCCCATAAAGGCCTCCGTCCCCCGCGGCGCCCCACCAAGAAAGGGGACGGGACGGCGGCGGGGCTCGGAGCCATGCACCAAGATCCGCTCAAGACTACTGAAATAGTAGTAGGGCGGTCCCGGGGGTAGAGGAGACGCGATGGCCGCCTGGAAGCGCGCGAAGGGCACGCGGTGGATGCCCGCCCTGTTTCTCCTTCCCGAGAAGGCCGGCCGGGACCTGCTCGGCTGGACGATCCCCTCCCCCGTCGAGGCGGCCTCTCCTCGCGCTCCCGCTCCCGGCCGCTAGGACCGACCGCGGTCGTAAACCCCGCCGCGCCGGGGCAAGCCTTCATAAGCCCCCCTCGCCTCCGCGGCCTGTCATGACTCGCTTCCCCGAGGCCGAGGCCCGGCGCCTCAACAAGATGATCTGCATGAAGTGCAGCGCGCGGAACCCCCCGCGGGCGACGCGGTGCCGGAAGTGCAAGAGCAAGGAGCTCCGGCCGAAGGCCAAGGAAGCGAAGAAGGAGTAAGGGGCAGCCTTATTACTATCCGCCACGTAAGTCCCCGGGTGACCGCGATGACGATGAAGTCCGCCGCATTCCTGAGCATCGCCGTGTTGGTGACCGTCCTTGCCCCCGGTGTGGTCCACTCGGCGACGGTGTCGTACCCGCTGTTCGGCCGGATCAGCCCCTTGCCGAGCGGCTGGGGCTCCACGTCCGGCTCCGAGACGAACCCGGGACCGACCCTCAACGCGACACAGGGGGACACCGTGCAGCTCACCCTGAACAGCGACGACACGACGCACTCCTGGTTCCTCGACTACAACAACGACCAGTTTGCCAATGTCGGCGAGCCCGCGTCTTCCACGTTCTCGTTCGGGTCACCCGCCTTCTTCCAGTTCACCGCCAACGTCCCGGGCATCTTCACCTACCGCTGCGGCATCCACACGACCACGATGACGGGCCAGTTTCAGATTGGCCTCCTGGGCAACCAACCGCCCACGGCGACGCTCACCGCGCCTTCGGGCGCCCAGGACTGGACGGGGGGCACCCCGCACGGCATCGTGTGGACCATGGACGACCCGGACGGGCCGCTGGCGACCCTCCAGGCGTGGCTGAACTACACCTCGAGCGCGGGGAATGGGGCGATCGCGGGACCGATCCTGGGCAGTGCCAACCCGCACAGCTTCGCGTGGACCGTGCCCTTCCTCAACGCCGCGGACGTCACCGTGCACCTCGACGTGGTCGACCAGAACGGGACGGGCGCGTCGGACCAAGCCCTCGTCCCCCTCGTGGACTCGCGCGTTCCGACAATCACCGCGGTGTCCCCGGCAAACAACTCCGCGGGCGTGCCCGTCGACACGAACGTGACGCTCACGTTCGACGAGCCGATGAACATCCCCGCCACGACCTCGGCGGTGACGCTCGGATCGGCATCGGGCGCGGTGGCCTTCACGACCTCCTGGGTGGCGGAGAACCTTACCCTGAATCCCTCGGCCCTCCTGAGCCCGAACACGACCTATTGGGCGAACGTCTCCTCCGCCGCCAGCGACGCGAGCGACCCAGGGAACCCCCTCGCCTTCACCTCGTTCCGCTTCACCACGGCTCCGGACACGAACCCGCCGACCGCGGTGATCACGCCGCCGGCGCAGTTCCCGGTCGGCGTGAACCTCACCTTCTTGGGGACCGCGAGCAGCGACGCCGAAGGTCTGATCGCGAGCTACTCTTGGGAGCTGACGAACGCCTCGGGCGTCCTCGCCAGCGGCACCGTCGCGACGTTCACCCACAACTTCCCGGACACCGGGACGTACAACCTCACGCTGAACGTAACGGACCTTGCGGGGAACCAGGACGAGGCGACGCTGACCTTCGACGTCCTCAGCGGGCTGGACATCACGCCCCCGGTGATCGCCCCCTCCGTGAGCGCCACAGCTCCGGTGCTCCAGTCGATCAGCGGCACCGTGACGATCACGGACGCCGTCGGCGTGACAATCGCGAACCTCACCTACGTCGACGTCCGCGGGGCGGCCACGACGGTCGTCCTCGACCCGGGGACGGGGGACATCCACTCCTTCACGATCCCGGCGCAGCTCGCCGCAGGGACGGTCACGATCACCTTCGCCACAAGGGACGCCGCGGGGAACGCCGCGACGGAGACAGCGACGGTCACGATCACCGGCGCTCCGGCTTCGCCGGCCCTGTACGGCACGGCGGCCGGGGGCTGGGGTTTCGGCCCCGGGAACCTCTCCACGCCCGGACCGACCGTGGAGGTCACCGCCGGGCAGTCGATCACCCTCCTTGGCTGGGACAATCTCCCGCACTTCTTCTACGTCGACGTGAACGGGAACGGCGCCCCGGACGCGGGCGAGCCGACCTCGGCGGAGTTCCAGGGGAACTTCACGGTCCTCCCGCTCACCGGCCTCGCCGCCGGGAACTACACGTACTACTGCGGGATCCACCCCGGCACGATGCACGGCACGCTCCGTGTCGCCGTTGGCGGCGGTGGCGGGCCGGGACCGGCACCCCCTTGGGTGCTCCTCGCCCTCCTGGTCCTGGTCCTCCTCGTCGTGCTTGCGTTCGTCCTCCTCCTGCGACGGCGGTCGAAGCCGGAACCCCCCGCGGAGCCCCCGCCGGAACCGGCGAGCCCGTGAGGGTTCCGCGACGGCGTGATCCGGGGATTCCGGCCCGCGCGACCGAAGGCCTTTTGTACCCGTAAAAGACCGTTCAAAAGTGCGGATATACCCCGTCGCCGCTACACGAGGGCGAGGGACGCGAATGGTGGCATGGAGGGATGCTTGGACCTCCCGTTCGGGCGCTTTCCAGGTTCTCTGGCCCATGTTTCCAACCCCTGCCCACCCCCACCTCCTCGGCTGGAGGGTGCCCGCTGCGGTTCAAGGGCCGCCCTCGCGCCCTCGTTTTTTCGGGGTCGCCCCCGCGCGGTAGCGTTTGCGCACGCGCCGCGCGGGGAGATCGAAGCGGGCCAAGACCTCCTCCATCGGCCGCTCGCCGAGCCACTCCTCGAGGGCAGCGTCGTCGCCGTCTAGCCATCGCGGGAGGGGTTTCGTGCCCGTCATCTCGTCCCCCATCCGCGGCGCTCGCTCTTGAACCGCGCCCGCCGATTCGCGCCGCATCTATCCGCTCGCCCGCGGTTCTATCCGTGGGCTTTTTACCCGGGAGGTCCGTTCCCCGGTGGGGGAACCCGATGGAGCTGCTCAAGGGAGTACACTACGTGGAGGCCTACGCGGGGAGCGCGATCCTCGCGGACCAGAGGCTGATTCTCGTCGACGCGACGGTCGAGGCGAACGCGAAGGCGATTTTCGCCTACATCGAGAAGATGAAGTGGAAGCCCACGGACATCGCCTCTATCATCATCACGCACACGCATCCGGATCACGTAATGGGCCTCGCGGCGGTGAAGGAGAAGAGCGGGGCGAAGGTCGCCGCGCACGAGGCCGACGCGGACTTCATCGCGGTGACGAAGCCCTACCCGGGGCCGCCGGGACGGCAGCGGCACAAGCCCGTGGCGGTGGATGTCCGCCTCAAGGACGGGCAGCGGCACGAGGGGCTTCTCGTGATCCACGGGCCCGGACACACGCCGGGGAGCATCGCCCTCCTCGACGAGTCCCGGTCCCTCCTCATCGCGGGGGACACAATGCGGACGGAGGGCGGCCTCGGCCCCATGGACGACCAGTACAACATTGACCCGCGCCAGCACCGCGAGAGCATGAAGAAGGTCGCGAAGTTCGACTTCGAGACCCTCATCTGCGGGCACGGGCCGCCGATCGAGTCTGGCGCGGGGAAGCAGCTCAAGGCGGTCGCGGCGAAGCTGTAGCGCTGCCCCTCAGGGGCCCTCGAAGAGATCCCGGACGGTGACTCGGGCTCCGAGCGCGCGCAGCTCCTCCGCGAGACGCCGGGCGTCTCGGCTAGGCATCAGGAGCACGGAGGGCGAGACGCGGCGCGCGTTGTAGCGGGTGGCCAGTCCCGGGTAGCGGTAGGTCCGGCTCCGTCGACGGGGGAGCTTCGAGGAGTAGCCGTGGACCTTGCGGGAGATGCGGACGCGGCGTGCCGGCGGGAGGCGGGAGAGGTCGTACGACACGAGGGAGCGCGGTTCGAGGGCCAGACCCTCCGCCGTGAGCAGGAGGGCCCCATGGAGCAGGATACCGTCGCGGTAGACGTTGCGCAGGAAGCTCGGGTCCATGTCCCGGAGATTCGTGGGGAGAGCGTTGACGTCGCGGCGGGGGCGCAGTTCGATGACAATCCGCGCGAGGACGCGGTGGAGGGGGAGCGTGTCGCGGTCGTCGGCCACCACGAGGAGGTCGATGTCGGAGTCGGGGCGGACCTCTCCCCGCGCGAAGGACCCGAAGAGCACCACGGCCACGGGGTCGATCCTCGCGCGAACCGCCTCCACGAACCGCGTCAGGAAATCGCGATCGTCCTCGGACCACTCAGGGGACCTTGGCGGCAATCTCATCGAGCACCTCCCGAGCCCTCTTCGCGGCATGTCCGTCCTTCTGGCTACCGTAGAACCGGGATTGCCGGAGCGACTCCAACTCCTGGAAGAGTTCGGCGAGTTTCGGCAGGTCGGCATCGCCCAGGAATCTCGCAAGCCCCTTGTGCGTGTCATGGTGGCTTCCTCGGCGATGCTGGGCGACGCAGGCGAGGAGCTGCACAGCCGCGGCGTAGCAGGTCTCGACCACCATCTCGTAGTCCCTCCGGTCGTCGAGCCTCCGGATCGTGTCTTGGAGGCGCGCCGCCTTGCGAGCGTGGTCCTCTGGCTTCATTCTGTAACGCATTATCATAAGGCCTCATGAACCTTTCGCCGGGGGCTGTGAACGCGGTCCTCCTTCAGCGAGGCTCGAGCTTGAGGACGAGGCCTCTTCCGTGCCTGCGGCGCGGTCCCGGGCGGGGCTGATCTCTACCCTCGCGCCTTCCCCGTGGTCCGTGGCCGTGGGGGCTCTCAGCACCTGTGGATCGCGATGCTCCCGCCGCCGAGGGCCGTCGTGGGGTTTGCGGAGTCGTCCGCGTCCATCCGGTTGTCGTAGACGAGGGGGTCCGTAGCCCGGTCCCAGATCTTCATCCGGAACTTGTCCGTTCCTCCACCGCCGTTGAGCTGGCCGTCGTTGGCGGTGACGAGGAACCCGTAGTCCCCGACGCCGTTGATCGTCCCGGAGCCCTTGAACTGGGCCCGCGCGCCGGAGACAACGAGCCAGTCGTAGGACGTGCTGTGGAAGTTCAGGTTCGCGAGCTTGAACTGGAACTCGGTCTGGCCCGTGGGGATCCTCTGATCGCCGTGGTGACGCCGGCCGAACAGTCTTCCCCCCCGCCAGTCGCAGTCGTTCGGGGAAGGCGTGAGGCTACTCCGAGACGACCTTCCCCTCGCGCAGGGCCTCGCGCACGATGCCGCCGCGCCGGGAGAGGCGACGGAACTCCTCGGGGGTGTAGCAGAGGAAGTCGACGGGGTAGTCCAGGTCCCACTCCAGTCGGAGGGGGTAAGCCCGGTCCACCGCGTTCCGGCGGTGGAACTTGGCGCTGACCACGAGGAGGTCGACATCGCTGAAGCGGTGGGCCTCGCCCCGCGCGCGGGAGCCGAACAGGATCATCCGCTCCACGGGGTAGCGCCTCGCCAGCTTTCGGCGGAACCCCCGAAGCTCGCGGATCAGACCATCTGGCGACGAACCCATCGGACAATCCTCCTACCGGCATCAAGATACGCTTCTGCCCTCTGACGTGTGATCTTCGGACCCCCGACATCCGGGTAACGCGACCCGACATAGGCCCCCGTCAGGAGCGTGGCGAGATTCACGATTCGCGTCGGCGCGGCGACGTCTCCCGCCAGCCGCGGCAGGTCGTGGATCCTGCTGAAGCTCCCGGTCCTGTGGAGGGCGAGTGCTTTCAGGGAGAACTCCGCCGCCTGCTGGGCATTGAACGATGCCACGTCGGGAAACCCCACCTCCAGCAGCGCTTTCGCGACACGGAGGTACCGACGGGCTCGACGGAACCACTCCTCAGCTCCGTCAGAAGGTGTACCCGGACCCGCCATACCCTAGCAGCAGCTCCTGCCAGATATATGAATTGGGGGGGG
>Ga0209341_10005721_pt1 | contig 11182 bp, 10 predicted proteins | sample RifCSP13_2_FD_184020 | JGI IMG/M metagenome (GOLD analysis project Ga0209341, IMG submission 184020) | Soil microbial communities from Rifle, Colorado - Rifle CSP2_sed 13_2 (SPAdes) (version 2) | ecosystem: Environmental > Terrestrial > Deep subsurface > Rock core/Sediment | place: Rifle...
CATCCGCAACAAGATCGAGCCACCCAAGCCGATCGACAAGAACTTATACGAGTTGGAGCCCGAGGAGGCGGCCAAGGTGAAATCGATGCCGGGGTCATTAGACCAGGCGCTCGATGCCTTGGAGAAGGACCATGACTTTTTGCTGAGAGGGGATGTGTTCACCAAGGACGTGATCGAGACCTGGCTGGAGTACAAGAGAAAGAACGAAGTCGACGCCATCCGGCTTAGACCCCACCCCTGGGAGTTCGCTCTGTATTTCGATATCTAATTCTCAGGACTGAGGGATGAGGACTGAGTCCTGAGCGGACGGGGTCAGGAGCCCTTCCCGAAAGGCTCCTGACCCCTTATCTCAGTCCTCAGCACTCATTACTCAGCACTACCTATGGACGAGGTCCTGGTTTTTCAGCATGACCCGTTCGAAGATCTCGGTACTTTTGCCGAGGTCTTGGAGAAACAAGGTGCCCGTTGTCGGGTCATTCAACTGTACCATGGAGAAATGCCAGCAGAGGAGTGGGAACGGATAAGAGCGTTGATCATCCTCGGCGGGCCCATGGGCGTCTACGACGAAGAACAATTTCCGTTTCTCCGTTGGGAAAAGAGAATCATCCGCGCGGCCATCGATGAGGCGGTTCCGCTGCTGGGAGTTTGTCTGGGAGCGCAGCTCATCGCAGCGACCCTCGGCGCGCCGGTGTATCACGGACCGGTGAAAGAAATCGGCTGGAGTCCGATTTCGATCACTCCGCATGGCCAAGTGGATTCGCTGCTCGGCTATCTCCCTGAAAACGCCACCGTGTTTCAGTGGCACGGTGACGGATTCGATCTGCCTTCCGGAACTATCCGCCTCGCTTCATCCGTGAATTACGAGACGCAAGCATTTCGGCTGGGGAAAAGTATTTACGCATTGCAATTTCATCTCGAAGTCACGCCGCGCATGATCGAGCGCTGGATCGACGCGCGCTCGAAGGATTTGGCCCAGGCTCCCTACGTATCGCCGGAGAAAATCCGGGCGGATACCCAGAGTTACGCCACGACTCTGAAATACTACGGGGAAAGATTTTTAACTGAATTCGTCCGGCGCGCGATTGCTGCGGAGAAGAGAAAAGTTGAAGGGAGTCACGCCAAAGCATGAGGCGGGTTTTGGTCATTGACGACCATGAACCCTCTCGGAAGAATGTCTTCAGGGTTTTAGCGGAGAGCGGATTCGAGGTCGCCGGCGACGGCACCAGCGGGGCGGGCGCGCTGGAATTATCACTGGCGACGAATCCCGAGGTGGTTCTGATGGCCGTGGGTCTGGCCGACATGGACGGCATTCGCGCCGCCCGGAGAATCATGCAGGCTCATCCGCTGCCCAGCATTCTTCTCACCAGTCACTTCGACGCCGTCACCATCGAACGCGCCAAACGTGCTGGGATCATGGGTTATCTCGTCAAGCCACTGCGCGCGAGCGAGCTGGCGCCGGCCATCGAGCTGGCGGTCGCGCACTTCGAAGAGTTCATCGCGCTGCGCAAAGAAAATCAAGGTCTGAAAAAGACCTTGGAGGCGCGCAAAATCATTGAGCGGGCGAAGGGGATCCTAATGGAAAATCAGGGATTGTCAGAAGCCGACGCCTTCGCGCTGATCAAGCGCAAGAGCATGGAACTGCGCAAGCCGATGGCCGAGATCGCTCAAGCGATTTTGTTGTATGAGGAAATCGTGAAGACAAGCAAAGGTTAAGAGCGGTTGAGAATTTCTCGGCGCTGGCTGCCGAAATTTTGTGCAGAGAATGATTCGCTTACAGGCAATCAACTACGCCGCTCATATAAAATAGAGAGATTGCGAGGGCTTTTCGGAGTGAAACTTCTGGCATCATCATTGCGTAAGTAATTTTGCGAAGGCGACGCTGCCTTCGGCAGAGCAATGGCGCTCTCATCGGTGATCCGATGGAGCGCTTTTTTATTTTCAGTCAAAAGGATGGCTACGGCGCGGTTTCGAGAAAAGCCGGCGCCGGGGGTAGCGTCAGTTAGGGAACGAATGATGAACCAGATCGAAGCATATAAAAGCGAAAAAGACGGTCTCGACATTCTTGAAGATGTCCCGCGCTATGCCAGCGAGGGCTGGGAAGCGATCACCGACAGCGACAAGGAGCGGCTGAAATGGGCCGGCGTCCTTTTCCGCCGTCAAACGCCGGGTTACTTCATGATGCGCATCCGCATTCCCAACGGTATCGCCACCGCGTCGCAACTGCGCGTGATCGGCGAGATCAGCCGGGAGTTCGGCAGGAGTTTTGCCGATATTACGACGCGGCAACAACTCCAGTTGCGCTGGTTCACCATCAAAGACGTGCCGGAGATATGGGAACGGCTGAAAACCGTCGGTTTGATTACTCTGCAGACGGGCCAAGACAATATTCGAAACGTGGTCGGTTGCCCGGCAGCAGGGCTCACGCCCAATGAACTCTTCGATGCATCGCCGGTGGTCAAAGAATTTACCGAAATGTTCGTGGGCAACAAGGCGTATACGAATTTGCCGCGCAAGTTCAACGTCACGATTACTGCTTGTAAGGACTCCTGCACTCACGCGGAGGCGCAAGACATCGCATTGACGCCGGCGACGAAATCGATGGAAGGCGTGGAGGTCAAAGGTTTCAATGTTGCGGTGGGTGGCAAGATGGGCTCCGGCGGCTATCGCATCGCATCGCCGCTCGATATTTTCGTCCGGCCCGAAGAAGCGGCGGCGGTTTGCAGCCATATCGTGATGATCTTTCGTGATCATGGCGCGCGCGAGCTGCGCACCAAGGTGCGGCTGTCCTTTCTCGTCGAAGAGTGGGGCGTTGAACGCTTTCGCCGCGAGTTGGAGCGGCGCCTTGATCGGCCGCTTGCCTGCGCCGGTGAAGATCAGCGCGTGGCGAAGCACACGGACCATATTGGTGTGTATCGCCAGAAACAGGCAGGGCTCAACTATGTCGGTTTGGCGGTGCCCGTCGGGCGAATCACCTCGGAGCAAATGTTGCAAGTGGCGGATTTAGCCGAGAACTACGGCAACGGCCAACTGCGCCTGACCGTCGGGCAGAACCTTATTATTCCGAATGTCCCTGATCGACAGATCGGCGAGCTCACCAACGAGCCCGTGCTCCGGGAGCTACGTTACGATCCCTCCGAAGTCATGCGCGGCCTGGTGAGCTGCACGGGCATGGACTATTGCCATTTCGCGTTGATCGATACCAAGGGTTGGGCGCTTAAGACCGCGCATGCTCTGGAATCCAGATTGGGAAAGACGCAGCCGCTGCGCATGCATTGGTCGGGCTGCCCGGCGGGCTGCGGCAACCACAGCGTCGCCGAAATCGGACTGTTGGGCAAGAACATCAAGATCAGTGGCGAAGTCGTCGAAGCCGTGGACGTCTTCGCTGCCGGCGCCTCCGGTTGCGAACCCAATCCGCCGGTAAAGATCATGGAAGACGTTCCTTGCGACGAATTGCCTGACGTCATCGCCGGGATGGTCAAACATGGCGCGTTCAAGGCGATGCGCCAGCAATTGCGAAAAATCGTGCAAGTTGCCGCGCCCGTTCCGGCGACAGCGCCGCCCGCCCAGCCGGCGTCGCCGCCGGCTATTAAAGTCGGCGATGTCCCCGAGGGGGGAGCAAAGTTAGTTCGCGCTGAAGGCCAGGAGATCGCGGTATTCAAGAAAGCAGGGCGGCTGTGCGCGCTCCAAAACAACTGTCCGCATGAGGGCGGGCAGTTGGCGATGGGCTGGATCGAGGGCGACAACGTTGTTTGTCCGCTCCACGGTTACAAGTTCAATCTCCAAACCGGGGCGTGCGCGGACGATCCTAAGCTGCGCGCAAGGGTGTTCAGCGTGGTGAAAGAGGGCGAAGATTTTAAAATCGATCTCAATTAAAAAGCAGTAGGGAAGTAAATTATGCCGTACGTTAAACCCGATGTGATTATGGATCAGATGATTCAAGCCGGCACGAATAAAGGAAAGCTCGGCGCGAAGGATCTCTTAATTCGCGGCATCCTGTCCGGCGCGCTTTTGGGCTTCGCCACGACCCTGGCTTTGACGGGGGCGGCGCAAACCGGCGTGGGGCTCGTCGGCGCGCTAATTTTTCCCGTTGGTTTCGTGATGATCGTGCTGCTCGGCCTCGAGCTCGTGACCGGCAATTTCGCGCTGGTGCCGCTGGGGGTGTTGGAGAAAAAAATCAAACTGAGCAACTTGTGGTTTAACTGGAGCTGGGTTTTTCTCGGCAACCTGATCGGCTCGCTTCTCTATGCCGTGTTGTTCGCGAAAACCCTGGCTCCAACCGCGCCGTTGATCAAAACCTTGATCTCGGTCAGCGAAGCGAAGACCTTGGGTTACGCAAAGCTCGGCTATGACGGGCTTTGGCCCGCCTTCGTCAAGGCCATCCTCTGCAATTGGATGGTGACGATGGGCGTCGTCATGGCGCTTACATCACAATCCACCATGGGCAAAATCGCCGCCATGTGGCTGCCGATTCTAACTTTTTTCGCGCAGGGCTTCGAGCACTCCGTGGTGAACATGTTCGTCATTCCCGCTGGCATGATCGTCGGCGCGAATGTATCGTTCGGCGATTGGTGGTTGTGGAACCAGATCCCGGTCACCATGGGAAATATCTTCGGCGGCTTTGTTTTCACCGGTTTTGCTCTGTACCTGACACACAGGAGAACACCCAGCATCGCGGAAGTGAAACCCCTAGCCACCACAGCTGAAATGAGCGCCGTTTTAGGACGCTAAGAATCGGGTTTGATCGCTGATCAATCCTGGGCCGTGACGATGGTTGCTGCGCGGCGGAGACTTTAAGGTGACTTACTTGCCAATGTTTCTCGGTCTGCGCGGCCGGTCTTGTCTAGTGGTCGGCGGCGGCGGGACGGATCAAAGCGAGTGGCACGAGCGGATTGAGACGGCTCTGGATCAGGCGTGGAACCATTTGCGCGAAGGATCGAAACCATGACCGCGAACATTCTCGGCAAGGTCTTTCTGGTCGGCGCCGGGCCGGGAGATCCCGACTTGCTCACGCTCAAGGGCAAGCGATGCCTGGAAGCGGCCGATGTCATTCTCTACGATCAACTCGTCAACGGTGAATTGTTGGAATTTGCCCATGCCGACGCTGAGCTGATGTATGTCGGCAAGCGAGCGGGCAAACACTGCGTCGAGCAAATGGACATCGAGGCGCTGCTCATTCAAAAGGCGCGCGAAGGCAAGATCGTCGCAGTGTTTGCCGGCGGCGATCCATTCGTCTTCGGCCGAGGCGGCGAAGAAGCAGAGGCCTTGAGCGCAATGGGTATTCCGTATGAAATCGTCCCCGGCGTCAGTTCGGCCATCGCCGCACCAGCTTCCGCCGGCATCCCGGTCACCCACCGTTCCTGCTCGTCGAGTCTGGCCATTGTGACCGGCCATAAAGCTCACAGTGGCTGCCCCGAGGTGAAATGGCGTGACTTGGCGCGCAGCGTCGATACCATCGTCATCTTGATGGGGTTACACAACCTGCGGCAGATCATGAACCAACTCTTGGAAGGAGGTTGCGAGCCCGGCCGGCCCGTTGCTTTAATCCACGCCGGGACCCGTCTCTTCCAAAGGACTCTGGTAGGGACCGTGGCAACCATTGCCGATCTTGTGGAGGTAGCCGGGTTTAAGTCGCCGACGGTGATCGTGGTCGGCGAAGTCGTCAATTTTCGCAGCCGATTGCAATGGTGCGAGAGCATCATCCGCGACGACACTTTGGTTGCCAGGCGTGAAGCTTTGGAAGCGACTCCGTGGGCGCATTGTGTCTAGATTTTGGTCATGAGTTGATTAGACAGTGCTTATAAAATGGGCTATGGACTTGGTAGCGTTGATTTGACGCGAAAAACCTCTTTACAATCAATAACCCGGTTAAAATGGATAGAGGGTATCCGATGGCATTGGGGTTGCAGTAGGTAAAGGCGGTCTAATGCGTCCGTCCTGGATTACACGAAAAGTATTTGTTAGGTTGTGGGAAATTATTTTTGAACATCGCGTTAAGGGGACTGGGAAAATGAGACGAATTCTGTTCGGAGTTAGCCTGTTCATCGCCTGCTTGGTTCTGACATCTGGTTCGGTGAATGCGGCCGAGGAAGAAAAACCACTGGCGCCGGGCTGGCTCAGCTTGGATAGCACGGTCGGCCTGATGGACAAGGCGATCGCGAACGGCAAAGGGGCGGTTGAAGGAGGTTTGGGAATCGGCATCAGCGGTTTTTTAGACACCAGCTACACCTGGAGTTCCAACCATCCGCGCTCGCCTGCCAATATCAGCGGCAGATACTTCGATAAGGACCACAACAAGATCGTTTTCAATGATTTTCATATAGCCGTGGACAAGCCGGAGAAGGATTGGGGTGTCGGCTTCCATATCTCGGGAGACTTCGGGCGAATGGGCGAGCTTCTCCGGGAAGCGACTCTGTGGGGCAAGTCTTTGCACAGGGAACCATCGGCGGAACTGCGAGAAGCTTTCTTGACGACTACGATACCGGTTGGGGAGGGGCTGGCGCTCAAAGGTGGATTGATGGTCACACCGTTGGGAACCGAGATACTTCCAAACCCAGGCGCCTATAACGACAACATCTCCCGCTCGTTCCTTTTCAACCTCGCCATTCCGTTTCGCCACTTGGGTATGATGGCCAGCTATCCGGTGTTAAAGATCCTCACGGTCCAGGGGGGCATATTCACGGGGTGGGACGATCCACATGACAACAACCACCAGCCTTCCTTTCATGTGGGTGCGACATTGACGCCGACTGATTGGATCAGCTTCGTCAGCAATTTTATTACCGGTGCCGAACAGAGGAACCGCGGCGGGCCCAAAAGGCATGTGTTGGCCAACGTATTGACGGTCAAACCGCTCGATCCGCTGGCGCTTTCTTTCGAATATGATTACGGGCATGAGGGTGATGTGACGCCAAGTGGGCGAGATGGTACCTGGCAGGGATGGGCCGGCATCGCTTCGTATAGCTGGACTGATCGGTTCACTACTGCGCTTCGAGGGGAAGTCTTCAAGGACAGCGACGGGGTGCGCACGGGCGTCGGTCGCGACGTGATCGTGGGCGAGATAACTTTTACGAGCAGCTATAAATTCACCAAGATGCTGATCGGCCGGGCCGAAGTGCGCCAGGACTGGGCGGACAAGAGCGTTTTTCAAAAAAGAGCGACCGGTGCGGATAAAAACCAAACCACCCTCGCCATGCAACTCATCTATACGTATTAAGCAAGCCTCCGCTTGGTGCGCATGGGGAACGGACGCCGCGCCGTCCCCCGTTTTTTTGCCAGCCTGAATTCTTTTCATCGCTACCGTTTAGCCGTCTTGACATGATGAGCAGCAATCGGTAGCTTCGTTCTGTGCTTACCCACCGGCATCTGATCGCATCTCTGGTTTTCGTTTGGTCTCTCGGAGGAATTCTCAATGCGTTTGCGCATTGCCTCTTAGAAAACGATCTTCCGACCAAGATTAGCGGCCAGATTCCAGTTTCTATTTCCTGCCTGGATAAACAGGAACATCTTTTTCTTGCCCAAGTCACCCAGCGGGATAAAAGGGTCCATTTTTCAAAGATAGAAAAGAGACCTACCGATTCTCATCACAAAGCCTTGCTACCAGGGGGAGCGTTCCATCTCACACCTTTTCCGTCGTCGGCATCCATTCTAGTTTCTTTGTCAGTTCCCATCTATCAATTGATGAACGTTTACCGGGTTTAGTTCCTTCGTTCATAAATTCTCTGATTCCTTTTTCTGCATGGATTTGCCGCTTTCCGGGAGCTGATTTTTTATTTCAGTTTCAGGAATGGGTAAGCAATGAATAGATTTAATACAAGTATGGTCGCGGCGTTGAGTTTGGTAGTGGCTTTGCTCCTTAGCACAAGCGCTCTGGCTCAGCCAATAAAAAGAGACGAGATCTTTGGGTATCTGGCCAGGAACGGCCCGAAGAGAGGAACTGATAACGCTCCAGTTACACTCATTGAGTTCTCCGACTTTCGATGCAGCTTCTGCCGAAAATTCTGGCAGACAACTTTGCCCTTGCTTGATAAAAAATACATCAGTACGGGAAAGGTCAAATTTATCTACCGCCACTTTGCTGTTCTCGGTAAGTCTTCGGAGGTTGCGGCTCAGGGCGCGGAGTGCGCCGGAGAACAGGGAAAGTTTTGGGAATACCATGATAAGCTCTTTGCCAGCGCCGGTTCCCCTTTGGCTTTCACCGACGGAAAGCTTAAAAGCTATGCCAAAGAGTTGGGACTTAAAAGCCAAGCGTTCAATCAGTGTCTCGATTCTGGAAAGCAATTGAAGAAGGTGGAAGGTGAAACCGCTATAGCATTTTTTCTGGGTGCCCGAGGAACCCCGGCATTCTTTCTCAATGGCCAAATGCTTGTCGGGGCTCAGCCCTTTCATGTCTTCGAGACGTTGATAAAAAAAGAACTAAATAGAGCGCCTTCATCGGGAAAGACGACACCCTAAGTATTAAAAGACGACAATAGAAAGGAGGAAAGCGACGATGCGAGAATGGAATTTTAAACGGCTGCGGGTTGGTACTCTCATATTCGCGTCTCTGTTGTTGGTGTGTGCCGTTGCCGTGGCCGCGGAGGGGAAGGACCCCGCGAAAGAAACGGTGCTCATCGGAGTAAAGGAATCTGGTGGCTTGATCATCAGGCTGGAGATCGAGCCCGCCCAGGCTATGTTCATGGTGATGCAAGGGATGTGGATGGAAATGAAACCTGGGGCGGGCGAGATGCACCACTTCGAGGTCAAGCCTGAAGACCCAGTGTCCAAGACCCGGCTATCGTATGCGGTGGTGAAGTTTCGGGCCGTCAACCAAAACAGCGGCAAGATTGTCGAGAAGGAACTACACCCTATGTGGGGCGGAAGCGGTCTACATTACGGGGCCAATGGGGTGCTACCGGGAGATGGTCCCTATGTGGCGTCCGTTACTGTGGAGCCTCCTACCTTTGCAAGAGGACCTAAGAACAAGGATATGTGGAGGAAACCGTCCCAAGCGGAGTTCAAATTTACCGTGCGCAAGGGACTGATAGTTCCATAGGTCTTGCTGTTCTGGTTTTTTCTAATAGTCCTCAAGGAGAAAGAGAAGAGTAGGCGGCATGTATCCTGTCCTGTACCACAATGCACCATTTACGATTTACAGCCTAGGGGTACTCTGGGCCTTAGCTGCTTTATGCGCGGGCTATATAGTCCGGCTAGAGCTGAAAAGATATCGGCTTGATCCCGAGCTTGCCTCTTCGATGGTGTTTGCCGCGGCGGCAGGTGGGATCATCGGGGCGAGGCTTCTTTTCATCCTGGAAGAATGGAATTACTTTTTCAGCTCACCCTGGGATTTCATTCTTAGCGGCTCCGGATTTAGTTGGTACGGAGGATTAATCGGTGGGATCATAGCTGTAACTTGGTGGGTGCGGCGGCACAGAATACTCTGGCTTAAAGCTGCTGATATAGCCGCGCCGGCACTTGCGTTAGGCTACGGAGTCGGGCGTATTGGTTGTTTTCTCGCAGGTGATGCAACGTGGGGTAAGGTTGCGGACGTTCCTTGGGCAATGGCATTTCCTAATGCGGTCGCTGGCTGGGTCGATCCGTTAACCGGTGTGCCATACCCTCCGGGAGTCAGGGTCCATCCGACGCAGCTCTACGAGCTTGGCCTGTCACTGTTCGTTTTCGGTGTTCTCTGGAGTCTCAGAAAAAGACATTGCCCCCAAGGCACGATTTTCTGGCTTTATTTAGTTCTCGCGGGATCAATGCGATTTTTAATCGAGTTCTGGCGTGTTAACCCGGTTATTGCCCTGGGTATGACGGAGTATCAGTGGATCGGTCTCATGCTGGTCTTACTCGGGAGTTGCCTCGTTTACCGAAATGGAATGCGGGCTAAATAAAGGAAAGCGGCGTAAAGCTTGCTCATGACGAGATGGATATTGTAACACATGGCATTACAAGCGTTCTCGTTTCCCGCGCGGGTCCATGCGGACATAGGGCGTCGGCGATGGCGGCTGGTCTTATCGGAGCACTCGCTCTCTTCTCTCCGGATATGGATGGATGAGTTGGGCTCTGTTAGAGAAATGAAATTTGGCCACCGTTTCTGATGGCGGAGGCCCTTAAGATGGTAAGAATGTATGACGCAAAATCAATTTGCATTTTCATTGAGCCGTGCTGATATGTAGGGGTGTCCTTTGTCTGGTTTAGTGGGTAGTCCATCGTCCAAAAAAGTGCTGGCCCTCTGGGGCGCCGGTCTGTTTCTTTGCGGAGCGGTTGTTGGCGGATTTTTGGCGCCGAGATTATTCGCCCCGCCTACTAGTCCTCCGTCGCTCCCTCTTGTTGCCGCCCTCGATGAGGCTCATCGTCTTCTTGACAAGGGCCTGGATGCCGAGGCTGAAAAGAGCTACCTTGCCATCCTTGCGCGTGATCCTGCCAATCCTGAAGCGCTAAGCCATCTTGGTAATATTGCCTTCGGACGCGGGGATATTGACCTTGCCGTTCGGTATTATGAGGCGTCGTTGCGTCAGGACCCTTCCTACGCGCACGCTCTTTGGGACAAAGGAATTGCCCTTCGGGCCAGGGGAGACGATGCAGGAGCCATCCAAGCGTGGGAGGCTTTCGCAGGACTTTTCCCACCTGATTCATCCGATGTGGTCCAAGCAAGAAAGTGGATAGCCGAGGCGAAAGCAGCGCCCAGCTCCCCTTCGGCAGCTTTACTCAGGCCGCCTGAAAGCTTAAGAAAACCATCGAAGCGGTCCGCTGATAATTAGGTTCGAGGTGAAGCAGCCCGTTAAGCTCAGTCACTGTCGGTATTGGAGGGGTCATGAGCGGATATAGTCTGCCTATTAGCAACCATCTCAAGTCGCTGGCGCTCGCTTTCAGCATGTTCACATTCAAAGCCTGGGGCATCACGAGCCTGAATGCGGCCATAGGACTGTTTGTCATCGGGCTGCCGACCGCGATCTATGACAACCCGTTCTTTGTGCGCATGACGCCCGTGCGGGCTCAAGACTACGTTGTCTGGATACTGTCGTCGGTGCTTGTTGGCTTGATCGTTGGAAGTCACTTCGTGGCCAGCCCGACGAGTGGTGATGGAAAGATCGTATCGGGCGGAGTGTTATCGGTTCTCGCTGTGGGCTGCCCCACCTGCAATAAACTCGTAGTCTTGTTGCTGGGCACTACCGGGGCTTTGACTTTTTTTGCGCCGTTACAG
>Ga0209341_10005723_pt1 | contig 11178 bp, 14 predicted proteins | sample RifCSP13_2_FD_184020 | JGI IMG/M metagenome (GOLD analysis project Ga0209341, IMG submission 184020) | Soil microbial communities from Rifle, Colorado - Rifle CSP2_sed 13_2 (SPAdes) (version 2) | ecosystem: Environmental > Terrestrial > Deep subsurface > Rock core/Sediment | place: Rifle...
TGGGGCACGACGTGCATAGCCCGGCGGCACGTTCGTCAGAAACTCGCCTGCCTTCATGTCGGCGGCATCGACGATCCCGTCGTCCGCACGGGCTTCCTTTCCCCGAAGCCGGAAGGCCAGGTTCGTCCCGTTCGGCGACGTGATCGTGACCTCTTCGTCCGAAGTCAGGACGGCGGCGACCTTCTTCCCCTTGCGCGCGACAGCCGTGAAGTCGGCGGACCCTGCCTGAACGACCATCTGTCGCCACGCCGCGTAGTCGAAGCCGTACGACGCGGCCCGCTCCGGACTCACGTAGCCCAGGAGGACCCGCGCTCCCCGCAGGCCTGCCTTCCGAGCCCGCCGGTACCAGTCCGAGTTGTACGCCGTCGAGGCTGAATACTTCGGCTGGTTCCTCCGCATGCGGACGATGTCCGCGGGTCCGGGCAGGAAGACGTACGCATCGGCCGCGTCAAGCGCAGCCCATTCCGACCTGGAGACTTGGCCGAGCTTCGTCGGCGGGAGACTCTCCACGGACCGCCAGTAGGTCTCCTCGTCCTCGAAGAGGAACATGGGCCGCGCGCCGGCCGCCCGGAGCTGGTATACGAACTCCCTCGCCGCGTCCGCGCCGTGGTTCCACGACTCGACGATGACGTTCTCGTTCGGCTTGACTTGCAGGGATTTCTTGATCACGTTCTTCGCGAGGGATTCGTACTCGGACAGCGTCAGGCCCCCAGGCGCCGCGTCGTAGGGGACACGGGCATAAATAGGTGCGCCCATGGGGGGCCGAGGGCAACGGCGGATGGCGGCGGAGAGCTTGGGTGAGGACGAGCGTCGCGTCCTGCGGATTCTCTGCGACAGCCTAATTCCGGCTATCCCGCAGGCCGACGATCCCAACGGCTTCTGGGCCCGCAAGGCCACGGATCTGGGAATCGACGGGGACATCGCGCAGATCGTCGAGGCCTACCTGTCCCCGGAGCAGCGCGCGGACTTCCGGCGTCTCCTGAAGACCGTCGAGAGCCCGCTGATGAACCTCCTCCTCGCTCGAACGGCGAGGCGCTTCACCGCGATGGACGCGGTCGCGCGGGAACGGTATCTCCTGGGATGGGCGCACAGTCGCCTTGGCGTGAAGCGACAGGGTTTCCACGCGATCAAGCGCCTCTCGGAATTCCTGTACTACGCGAAGGCGCCTCTGGATGGCGCCAATCCGAACTGGCAGGCGGTGGGTTACGAGGCGCCCGACGATGCGGAGCGGGCGAAGTGGCGACAGCCGGAGGAGCTGCGGATCGTCCCGATTCGGCCCGATACGGAGACCGAGCTCGAAGCCGAGGTCTGCGTGGTGGGCAGCGGGGCGGGCGGCGGCGTGATCGCCGCGAAGCTCGCCCAGTGGGGCCACTCCGTCATCGTTCTCGAGACGGGTCCGTACCGGACCGCCGATGACTTCACCCAGCGGGAGGCAGACGCCTACGACCGCATGTTCCAGGGGCATGGCGTGACCACGACGAAGGACCTGGCCTTCGGGGTCCTCGCGGGCCAGACGGCGGGCGGGAGCACGACGATCAACTGGATGACATGCATGCGACCGCCGCGATGGGCGCGGGAGGAGTGGGACCGCGAAGCGGGGATGAGGGGGGTTGCATCTCCCGAGTTCGAGGGGGTGTTCGACGAGATCGAGGCGCGGCTCGGCGTGGGCACCGCCGAGAGCACGGTCAACCCATGCAACGACGCGCTCCGCACAGGCAGCGAAGCCCTGGGCTATCAGCTTGGGACGGACTACGAGATCATCCAACGCAACGCCCGAGGCTGCGCGAGTCGCTGCGACTTCTGCTTCTTCGGGTGCATCTACAGCGCGAAGCAATCCAGCCTCGTCACGTGGCTTCCGGATGCCCACCGCGCGGGCGCTAAGTTCCTCTTCGACACAAAGGCCGAGGCCATCGTGGTCGAGGGAGGCGAGGCGAGGGGCGTCGAGGCCACGTACCGCGGCGGCGGCAAGGAGGTGCCCGTGCACGTGAAGGCCCGCATCGTCGTGGCCGCGGGGAGCGCCCTCCAGACGCCCGCCCTCTTGTGGCGGTCCGGCATCCGCTTCGCGGGGGTGGGTGTGGGGTTCCGCATCGATCCGACGACGGCGATCTTCGGCGAGTTCCCCCACCCCGTGCGCATGTGGACGGGGCCCATGCAGACGATTGCCGTCCATAAGTTCCAGGACGCGGACGAGGGCCACCACGGTCCATGGATCGAGACGGCTCCGGCCCATCCGGGGCTGACCGCCCTGGCCCTCCCGTGGACCGGCGGCAGGGCCCACAAGGAGTCCATGCGCCGCATCGCCAAGGCCGCCTCGGCGATTGTCCTCGTCCGCGACGTGGCGGAAGGCGTCGTCCGCGTGGACGCCCGCGGCGAGCCCCGGTTCGAGTACCGGTTGGATCCGCGGGACCGGAGGAACCTGACACGGGGCCTCATCGAGGCCGCACGGATTCACCGGGCCGCGGGGGCCATCCGCATCTCGACCCTCCACATGGAGGAGTGCTCCGCGGGGGACGGGCGGGGGCCGGTCTCGGGTTCGGATTTCGAGCGCTTCTCCGAAACGGTGCGGCGCCTCGGGATCCGGGAGAACGGCTTGGCCCTCTTCACGGCCCACCCGATGGGTTCCTGTCGTGCCGGGCTGGACCCGAAGCGGTCGGCCGCCGACCCGAAGGGCGAGTGCCACGAGGTCCGGAATCTCTGGATCGGGGACGGCAGCCTCCTGCCCACGGCCCCCGGCGTGAACCCGATGATTTCCATCATGGGTCTCGGGGTGAGGACCGCGGGGATGATCCACGAACGCCTCACGTGCCCGACCTGACGGGGATCATTCATCCGTGAGCCAGAGGCCCGCGGCCTTCTCCGCCCGCGACTCCTGGAACCGCTCGTATCGGAGCGCGGACACGTCGATGGACTTCGCCTCGCCGTCCGCGATCATCTCCGCGAGGACGAGGCCGACAGCAGGGCTGATCATGACGCCGTAGCCGGACATGCCGTTGGCGAGGTACAGGCCCTGGATCGCCGGTACGGGTCCGACGATCGGGAGCTGGTCCGGCGTGAAGGTCACGATGCCGGACCAGGCGTTCGCGATGCTCGTTTCCGCGAGCTTGGGCACGCGGTGGACGCCCGCCTCGGCGGCCTTCGTCCGGAAGTCCCAGTCCGTCTCCGGGTTCGCGAGGTCCTTCGCGGCGACGTCCTCCACGAGGCCGAGGACGAAGCCGCCGTCGAGCTCCTGCCGGAAGTAGAAGCGACCTGTGACGTCGATGTACAGGGGGCGGTCCGGTGGGATCTCCGGATGCGGCGTCGTGACGAAGATCTGACGCTGCCAGAGGCGCACCGGGAGTTCAAAGCCCAGCGGCCGGTTCAGGTCGTTGCACCAGGGGCCTGCGGCGTTGATCACGACCGGCGCGTGGATTACTCCGTCGGCGGTGCGTACCCCGGCCACTCGGCCTCGGTCCACGAGGATTCGCTCGACCGGCATCTTCAGGTGGATGCGTACGCCGCGTCGCTGGGCTGCTCTCGCGTATCCGTTCGCGACGGAATGCGGGTCGCAGAAGCCCGCCTCCTCATTGAGCATCGCAGCCGCGACGTCGTCGATGCGGAGCTCCGGGAAGAAATCGTGGATTTCCTGCGGAGCAAGAATCCTCTGGTGTAGGCCATGCCTTCGCCCGATCTCCTGGGCTTTCTCGAGATACCCGCGGTGGCGCTCTTCCGCCACGGTCTCCAGGTACTGCCTCGGATGAAAGTCGGCGGTCTCCCCCGTGACCTCGGGGAAATGGCTCAGCTCCTCGTATCCCGCCTTCCCCAACGCCACGTTCACGTCCGTGGCGTATGTGGCCTCGACGATGCCGACGCTCTTCCCGGTGGAGCCCGAGGCGAGATGGGAGCGTTCCAAGAGGACCACATCGGTGATCCCCCTCTTCGCAAGATGGAAGGCGATGCTCGTGCCGATGACACCGCCGCCCACGATGATGACGTCCGCTTTCTCCATGGCCTGCTCCACGTCGCGAAGGAGCGATGTCGGAAATACCTTCTGCGGCGGGTCAGGGACGCTTTTCGACGTCCGACGACGCGATGATCTCGTCCTGGAGGGAATCCACCTGGAGGGTCGAATGCGCGATCGAGAACCGCTCCCGCAACATCGCCTGGATCCGGTCCACCACCGCAGACGCGTCCTGGACCGTGGACTCGCCCGACATCAGGATATGTCCCGCGAGGACAAGGAATCCCGACGTGACGGTCCAGATGTGGAGATCGTGGACCCCCCGGACCCCCGGGATGGAGGCGATGGCCTCAGCCACGTCCTGAGGGACGAGTTCCGCCGGGGATGCTTCGAGGATGATCCGCACGCTATCCCCGAGGAGCCGCGCACCGCTTGCCGCAATCAGGATCACGACTAGGAGGGCCGCGATAACGTCGAAGAGGGGCTCCCGGGTGACTTGGATGAGGACCGCTCCCGCCACGACCGCGATGGATCCCAGGGTGTCCCCGTACACGTGCAGGAAGGCTCCCCGGACGTTGATGTTCCCCCGGGCCGAAGTCCGGAGCAGGGCCAGCATGACCAGGTTCGCGGCGAGCCCCGCGAGCCCCACGAGGAGCATCAGGCCGCCAGACACGGGAGGTGCGGCCTCATATCGACCGTACGCCTCCGCAGCGAGCGCTCCGGCGATGGTCAGGAGGAGGGCCGCGTTCGCGAGGGCCGCGAGGACCTCGGTGCGGTGGTACCCGAAGGACATCTCCGGAGTGTGCGGGCGCTCCGAGATGTGTAGGGCCCACAGGCTCAGGCCGAGGGCGAACGCGTCCGTGCCCACGTGACCGGCATCGCTGAGCAGGGCGAGGGAACCGGAGAACCAGCTGCCGACGACCTCCAGCAGGGTCGCGGCCGCAGCAATTCCGATCGCGATTCGGATCCGGCGCCGCAGGCCCACCCGCTTCTCGTGGAGCTCGGGAACGGGCGGGATGTACCGGAGCGTTGTCCGGCGGCGGACGTCGGCGCTCATGCGTACGTGCGTATCGGGTGCGGCGCTATGAAGGTTGGCGGGTCCCTCACACGCGCCCCGTGGGGACCATGATCCAGTACACCCGGTTCAGGAACCGCTTGCCCATCCAGTCCTTCAGTCCCAGGGGCGGCGGCACCGGCGGGTGCTCGTAGTCGAAGGACATGCTGATCCCCTTGTGGTATCCCGCGTCGCAGTAGCACATCACATGCCCGTCGTACTTGGCGGTCGCCTGCAACCCGCGAAGATCCGCAACGACGGACTCCGCGATGACTTTCGCCTGGAAGTGAGCCGCCGCGCCGCTCTTGGACACGGGCACGTCCGTGCAGTCCCCGAGGGCGAAGATGTCCGCGTGGGCTTTCGTGCGCAGAGTGAACTTGTCCGTCGGGAGCCAGCCGCCGCGGTCTCCGAGCCCGGACTCCTCGACGACCTTTGCGCCGCGGTGGGGAGGGACCATGATGAGCAGGTCGTACAGCACGGTCTCGCCCTCGATTGAGCTGACCGTCTTTTTGTCAGGGTCGACGGACTCGACGTTGAAGAAGATCGTGGAGCGGATGTTGTGCTTCGCGAAGACCTGTTCCACGACCGGGTTCACGGGCTCCAGGGGGAACACGCGGGACAGGGGCGAGAGGAAGTGGATGTCCACCTTATCGCGAATCCCTTTCTTCGTGAAGTAGTAGTCCAGCTGGCAGGCGGCCTCCGACGGGGCGGGAGGGCACTTGTACGGGACGCTCGCCACGGTGACGACGACCTTGCCGCCCCGGAAGTCTTCGAGGGCCTGACGGAGCTTCACGGCGCCTTCGAGGCTGTAGAAGTGGTGCGCGGCCTCCTTGTAGCCAGGGAGTTCATCCGGCGTAAGGCGGGCCCCCAGCGCCACGACGAGCCGGTCGTACTCCAGGACCGTGCCGTCCGCCAGGCGGACCTTCTTCCCGTCCGCATCGATCTTCACGGCCTCCCCGACGACGAGCTTCACCCGGTTCTTCAGCAGCCTCCGCTCGTCCCGGACGAGCTTCCCGGGCTTCTGGTGCTCGAACGCGACGTACACGAAGCCGGGCTGGTAGACATGCTTCCCGGTCTTGTCGACAAGCGTGATCTCGGCTTCGTCCGGGCGGAGCTTCTTCGTGAGCAGGTTCGCGACGATTGTGCCGCCGACTCCGCCGCCCAGAATCACGACCTTCTTCACGCCCGCCACACTCCCTTTCCCGCGGTCACTTGAGCTTCTTCACGATGAACCGCGCGTAGCCCTGCTCCTCGACGACGCCGAGGAGCTGGTGGCCCGCCTTCTGGACCCAGAAGGGGATGTCCTTCTTGGATCCCTGGTCCCCGGACCACACCTCGAGCTCTTCGCCGACCTTCGCCTGCCTGATCCCGCGGATGAGCTCCATCAGTGGGCCCGGGCAGAAGGATCCGCGCGCGTCAAGGATGATCCGCTGGCTCGTGGATGCCGCCATGGTCCGGGCCTCCTCACAGGAAGAGCGTGATGCCGCCCTCGGACGCCCGGCTCAGGAATTCCGTGACGCCGATCACGTCGTCGACGATCGGGTCGAGGTCTTCCTTCTTCATGTCCATGAGGTCGTAGGTTGTGGCGCAGGCGTGGACCTTGATGTTGCCCATCTCCTTCGCCTGGCGGAGCATGTCGTACCAGGAGGGCATCTTCTTCGCCATCATGACCTTCATCATCATGGGTCCGGTCTCCGGGTAGTTCGCGTCCATCTTCATGTTCGTCTGCGGTTGGCCCTTGCGGAACGCCTCCAGGCCGTAGAACGTCACGAAAATCTCGACGTCCTTCCCGAGCGCCACGGCCCCGGAGGCCATGATCGCGACGGGGTACAGCTTGTCGACGGTGCCGCTAAAGACCACGAGCGAGAGTCGGTCTTGCATGGTTTGCCACCGTGGCCACCTTCCGCCTCGGACCGATTAAGTCCTGCCGAACGGAGTGAATATACCAATATATGCGAATATACGCAAGGCCGCATGTACCCCCGGCCCCCTGACTTAACCCCATGGAGACCCTCGACGAGTCGTTCTACGAAATCAAAGCGAGGCTCATCTCGGTCCTTGCCAATCCCCGCCGCCTGCATATCCTCGACCTGCTCGCAGAACGCGAGCGGACGGTGACCGAGCTCGGGGAGGAGCTCGACATGGCCCAGGCGACAACGTCCCAACACCTCGCCGTGATGCGGAAGGCCGGGGTCGTCGAGACGCGCAAGGATGGCAACTTCGTGTACTACCATCTTGCGGATCCCCGAGTGGCCGAGGCCTGTGCGGTCATGACGCGGGCCGTCGTGGGCCTGCTCACGACCCAGCAGGAGAAGCTCCGTCCGGTCCTCGCGATCGCTCGCCGACACACGGGGTGAGATCGCCATGCGAGCGTCCTCCTTATTCACCCTTTCCGCTCCTTCAGAGAATACCTAAGAGGCTGTCAAGATGTTGCGCCGATCGGATGCCGTGCAGGAAACCTACCAGGAGATGGAGAAGATCATCTCGAATCTCGTCGAGTGCTACGCCTTGCCGCACACGAAGATGTGCATGCGTTGGTCCAAGCCGACAAGGAAGGCCTACCGGGAGGAGGTCGTGGGCTGGCTCGAGGACTACGGCAAGTCCTTCCGACGGCTGCCGAGGAAATCCCTTGAGGGCCGAGAAGACCTGCCCGTGTTCGCGCGGAAGCGCCTCGATGTGGAGATCGCCAGCATCCTGCGGGGCGACAACAAGGCCGTCGAGCGGAGCTACGGCGACCTGTTCGGCTGAGCGGCCCGCTCAGATCTGGTTGATCCAGAACTCGTTTCCGTCCGGGTCGGCAAACATCGCGAAGGTGCCCCAGGACTCCTTTTTCGTGGGCACGGTGAACTTCACGCCTTTCGCCACGAGCTCCTTCTCCTCCTTGGCGACGTCTTTGGAGACGAAGCCGAGGCCCGTGTTCCCGGGCTCCTGTTCCTCCTGCTCGCAGAGGTGGATGTCGATGTTCGATCCTTTTGGGCCCACGGTAATCCAGTGGCCTTCCTTGCTTCGGAGCTCGAACCCCACTTTGTCCTGATACCACTTCGCGGATTTATTCGCGTCGGATACGACGACCGCGACACTCGAGAGCTTCAGCATGCCCCCGGCGAGGCCCCGCTCCCCTTTGAACTTAGCGGGCGGGGTGGGAAAAGTTTCTTGGCGTGTCCTCCCGTTGGCGGCGTCATGGTTTCCGAATCCCGTCTGGCGCTCGCACGGGACCTCGCTGGTGAATTCCGCGCAAGGGAAGGACGCAACCTCGTGGCCGTGGGCGTGTACGGGTCCGCGGCCCAGGGCACGGACCGAGAGTTCTCCGACGTGGACATGCTCGTGGTCGTCCGTCAGAAGCGCAGGTACATTCACGCGCAGATGCGCAAGGGCACGCTCGTCACGATTCTACAGTTGACGCCCGAGGAGGCTCGAGAGGAAGTCCTCGGCGGCCGCTCGGACCTGGAGGAGGCTCTGGGAGGTTGGCGGTCCATGCGTGCGATCTACGACCCCGGCCGTCTTCTCGCTCGGCTCCGTCGACACGCATACCGCCCCAGCGCAGAACAGTTCCGGGAGGCGGCACGTCTCGCCATCTTGGAGACCTACGAGGACTATGGGAAGGTCCGGAACGCGATCGCATCCGGGGACCGGGAGGAGATGCGGGAGATGGCGATTTGGTTCACGAGCGCGGCCCACATGGCCGTCTTCGACCTCGCCCAGGAGGTCCTGCCCACCGGACGGAGGGCGTACATCGATCTGAAGAGGCACGGAACGGTCGGCCGGGATATCCGGTCCCTCCGATACGGGCGTCACAATCGCGCCGATACCCGGGAGCTCGCCGACCGGATCTGGGACGGCCTGCTCTCACGGGCCCGCCGACAGGGCGTCCCGCTCTCCGAGTTTGGAGGGGCCTAGCCGGCCGGAAGGCTTTAGTTTCCGTAGCCCCTCCAACCTGGCATTGGAATTGGCAGGATCCGTCGTTATCCCGTTCCTCCTGGGAGCGGAATCCCCAGGGGCCGTGGGCTACCTTGTGAGCCTTTTCCTCTATGCGGTGGCCGCGGCGGTCGCTCTTCCCACCCCGGTGGAGTTGCTCCTTCCGTTCTATCCCGAGGTCAGCCCGTTCCTCAAGGCGGCCGTCTTGGGCCTTGGAAAAGGTGTCGGCGCCATCGCGGTCTTCGTCGTGGGCAAGTACGTGAACAGCTGGCTGGAAGCCTGGTCCACGCGTCACCGGCGCGGCCGCCGGGTGCTCGACGTCCTGGAAGCGTTCGTGCGGAAGACAGGATGGGTCGGGCTCCTCGTGCTCCTCGCGATCCCGCTTATGAGCGATACCGCGGTGAACTACTTCTACTCCCTCCTGAACCGCGAGGGGGAGGCCGTCTCCCGGTGGCGCTTCGTCCTCGCGAATGTGGTGGGCGGGATCGTGCGAGCCCTGATCTTTCTCTGGATCATTCCGCTGTGAACCGGCGCAACTTCAGCTCGGCCCTTGACCCCGCTTCCGCGCGCGAGCCCAGGTCTCCAGGAATCCTTCCGTGAGGTCCCTTGCCGTCAAGATTCCCTCGACCTCATCGAGACGCGTGACCACGAGACGGCGCACGTTGTGGCCGAGCATGATCCGTGCGGCGGCCCGCAGGGTGGCCAGGGGGCTCACCGTGATCACGGGCGACGCCATCACCTCGCGGATTATGACCTTCCGGGGGTTCCTCTCCTTCGCGGTGACCTTCCACAGGATGTCCCGCTCCGTGAGCAGTCCGATCGGACGGCCGAACTCGACGACGACGAGGCCCCCGATCTTCTTGGACGCCATCTTCTTGGCCGCGTCCAGGATGGAGCAGTCCGGATCCGCGACGATCACCTGCTTCGTCATCACGTCCCGCACAAAGACCATGGCATGCCCCTTCGCCCCGGGAAGGCGGGGGCGCCCTCTTGAAGCCTTCCGAAGTACCGCCCGGTTCCGACTCCCATCCCGAGGATTAGTAGGCCCTGCACTACTCGACGTCGATCCAGACGTAGCCGCCCTCGACTTTCGCCGTGAAGGGCTTCGTGTCCTGGACCCAGTCCGTCTCCGGGTCCGCGGTGCCACCCTCGGGGTGGTATCCACCCCCGTGCCAGGGACTCATAAACATGCCCTCCCGAAGGGTGCCCTCGCCGAGCGGGCCACCTTCGTGGGTGCAGACCCCGTCGATGCCGTAGAACTTGCCGCCCTTCCGGACGATGGCGAACTTCTTCTTGCCGATCACGGCTTTCGCAACGCCGTGCTCGACCAAGTCGGCCTCCTTCACCGCTTTCTGCAACGTCATGGACGCGCCTACGCGCTCCGGGCTTTGAAGCTTCTCCAGGGTTCGGGGTCGGCCGCTGGAGTCGGCAAAGGCCTAAGGCCTTCCCGGCGCTCCTGGGCTCCGTGGGCGACGTGCTCTCCGAGGCCCTGCGGACGGACCTGCGGTGCTCCCCTGCGGCCGCGGAGTACGTCGCGGCGCGCGCGAGGGCCCACATGGACCGCGTCCTCGGATCCGCGGAGGACAGCGACGAGGATCTGGCCCTCCGGCTCCAGGACCCGCACGTATTCGGGGTGTTCGCCGAATCCCTCCTGCCGGATCAGGGGCTGGCCGAGGACGTCCGCGTCGCGGTCGTCGAGAGGGCCTTCGACCTGCTCCCGTTGCCGGCGACGGAGGGCGAAGTGATCCTCGTCCGGGAACGGAGCCCGCCCGGGCTCCTGGCCCTTGCGGCCTTCCTCGCGGAGCGGGACGGTCTTACCGTGCTCCATGCGATGCATCTCGTGTACGCGGTCTTCCTCGACCGCTCCCTCCTGGACCAGGTGCCCAGGGCAACTCGCGCCGCGGTGCTCGGCCGCGTGCTCCGGCTCGCCGAGGCTACGGATCGGCTCCGGCTCCTCTACGCGGCCCTCCACCTCGGGTCCGTGCCCGAGCCCGAGGCCCACGACGAGCTCCGACACGTCCTCCAGTCCCGGGCCCTCCCCGATTCCTTCAAGCATGTCCTCGCCGTGACCGTCTCCTCCGCAGACGGAGGCGTGGGGGCCCTCATGCGGCTGGCCCAGGAGGAAGGCCTCTTGCCCGCCGAGCTTTCCGACTCGGAGGCGCCCGGGGTCCTCGCGAACATCCCGCGGATGCCCCCGCGGCTCTTCCCGGTCGGCCGCCAGTGGCTTGACCGCCACGGTGGACGCCGACGGAAACAAGAGGGCGGCTGATGG
>Ga0209341_10005725_pt1 | contig 11177 bp, 10 predicted proteins | sample RifCSP13_2_FD_184020 | JGI IMG/M metagenome (GOLD analysis project Ga0209341, IMG submission 184020) | Soil microbial communities from Rifle, Colorado - Rifle CSP2_sed 13_2 (SPAdes) (version 2) | ecosystem: Environmental > Terrestrial > Deep subsurface > Rock core/Sediment | place: Rifle...
CTTCCAGCGGGGCCGCTGCTCCTCCACGCCCTGGAGCACCCCGCTGTTGAAGCGGAACGACTCACGGTCGAACGCGGCCGGGAGCGACGAGGCCATCGAACGCACGACATGCCAGCGCAGGTACGTGCGGACCTGCTCGAGCGGCACGTCACCCAGCGCGCGGGCCAGCTCCGCGAAGAACGCCGGCTGCCGGACGTTGAGATCGTCGAGCTTCGCGCCCAGCGCCGCGAGGTAGCCGTTCCAGTCCCAGGCGGCGCGCTCCGCGAGCTGGGCGAGCGTCATCTTGTTGTAGACCTTGTACGGGTCGCGCTGATCGACCCGCGTCATGGAGGCGTGCGCGAGGCGCGTCTCGAGCGTGAGGACGGTGGCCGCGCCGTAGCGGGCGCGATCCACGTCGTCTCCGAGGAGCTCGAGCATCCGCGCGACGTGCGCGACGTACTCCTGGCGGATCTCGCGCGAGCGCTCGTCGTCCTTCAGGTAGTGGTCCCGGTCCGGCATGCCGAGGCCGCCCTGCTGCAGCCACAGCTGGTTCCGCGTGCTGTCGCCCGGATCCTGCCGGACGATCACGACGAACCCGCCGAAGAGCCGCTGACCGTGCAGCGATGCGAGGAGCTCCGGGAGCTTCGCGCGCTCGGTCAAGCCCTCGATGGCCGCGAGCTGCGGGGAGATGGGGGTCGTGCCGGCCGTCTCGACGGCGGCCTCCGCCATGCCCGCGGCCCAGTAGTCGCCCACCTTCTGCGCCACGCTCCCCTTGGACGCCCCTGAGGCGGCGGCCTCGTCCGCCAGCGTCCGGAGGACCTCGCGGTTGCGCTCGTGCACCTCGTTGAATCCGCCCCAGGCCGGCTCGGACGCCGGGATCTCGGTCCGGTCCAGCCACTTCCCGTTCGCATATCGGAAGAAGTCCTCGCAGGGCGCTACGGACGTGTCGATGTCACCGGGTTCGATGGGGCGCATGCGGCTCCCGCCTTTCTGTCGATGGTCCGCGAATACCCTATCGTTCCGCGCGGGTGCCGCGCTTCCAGATCCTCCCGGTCGAGCAGCGCTTCTTCGACCTTTTCGATCAACACGCCCGCACCCTCCGTCAGGCGGCCGACCTGCTCCTGGCGCTGCTCGAGGACTACACCGACGCCGAGGGCAAGGTCGCCCAGCTGACCGAGGTCGAGCACGAGGCCGACTTCATCACGCACGAGATCATCGATCTCGCGCGCCGCAGCTTCACGACCCCATTCGATACCGAGGACATCACCGCGCTGGCCGGACGGGTCGACGACGCGATCGACGCGATCCAGGAAGCCGCCGACGAGCTGCTCCTCTGGACGATCGCGCGCCCGACCCCCCGGGCGATCGAGCTCGCCCGGATCATCGCCGGCGGCGCCGCGGAGCTCGACGCCGCGATCCCGAACCTGCGCGACCGGCGCCGGTTCGGCCGCATCCGCACCCACATCATCGAGGTGAACCGGTATGAGAACGAGGCCGACCGCGTGACCCGCCAGGCCCTGGGGGACCTCCTCGCCCGACGTGACGACTGGTTCGAGCTCACGAGATGGAAGGAGGTCTACGAGCACCTCGAGGCCGTGACGGACCGCCTCGAGGACGTCGCCGACGTCCTCGAGGGCGTGACCGTCAAGCATGGATAGCGCCCTCTTCCTTCTCCTGCTCGTCATCCTTGCCGCCGTCATCTTCGACTTCATCAATGGCTTCCACGACACGGCGAACGCGATCGCCACGGTCATCGCCACGCGGGTGCTGGCGCCCTGGCAGGCCATCCTCATGGCGGCGGGCCTGAACTTCGCCGGCGCGCTCTCGGGCACGGCGGTAGCGAAGACGATCGGATCGGGACTCGTCGATGCCAGCGCGATCACGCAGTCCGCGGTCCTGGCAGCGCTCCTCGGCGCGATCGCCTGGAACCTCCTCACCTGGTACTACGGGATCCCTTCCAGCTCGAGCCACGCGCTCGTCGGCGGGATCATCGGGGGCGCCGTGGCCCACGCGGGCGCCACGGCGCCGCTCTGGGACAAGATCGCGCTGAAGACGATCGTTCCCTTCCTGGTGTCCCCGATCATCGGATTCGCGATGGCGTTCGTGCTCATGATCGTCGTGCTGAACGCGTTCCAGCGCGCCGGCCGGGCGCGGATGCACGCGATATTCGGCAAGGCGCAGCTGGCGTCGTCCGCGTTCATGGCCTTCAGCCACGGCAGCAACGACGCTCAGAAGACCATGGGCGTCATCACCATCGCGCTGGTGTCGGCGCAGTACCTCCCGAAGGATTCGGAGATCCCCATATGGGTCATCGCGATGGCGGCCACGGCGATGGCCCTCGGGACGGCCGCGGGCGGTTGGCGGATCATCAAGACGATGGGCACGCGCCTCACGCATCTTCAGCCGGTGCACGGGTTCGTGGCGGAGACGGCCGCCGCGACGGTGATCGAGGTGGCGTCGCGGCTGGGCAATCCGCTGTCCACCACGCACACGATCGCCGCGACGATCATGGGCGTGGGCGCGACGAGGGGTACGGGCTACGTGCGTTGGAACGTGGCCGGGAACATGATCACGGCCTGGTTCCTCACGATCCCGGCGACCGCGCTCACCGCGTTCCTCGCGTACCAGCTCATCGCCCTGGCCGGGTTCGGCTGAGCCGGCGACGCCCGGCCGAAGAGGAGCGGTCCGTCTGGCCTCCTGACATGCGGGTCCTGCCCCGCACGATCGCGGGGCGTCTCTTGCTCGCCTCGGCCGTCACGCTGGCGGTGTCGATCGGAACGCTCGCCCTCGTGGCGCCGGTGCTCGTCCAGCGATACGAGGCGGACGCGCTGGCCGAGCGCCTTCAGGGAGAGGCGGCGCTCGTCGCCGGCCTCGCGCGCGACGCGCTCCGCCGGGACGACGCGAACGCCCTCGATGCCCTCGCCCGAGACGTCGCCCGCCGGGCCGGGATCCGCGTGACCATCGTCCGCCGGGACGGGCTGGTCGTCGGCGAATCGCACGAGGACCGGCGGACCATGGACGACCATGGCGGGCGGCCGGAGGTGGCCGAGGCGATCCTCGGCCGGTCGGGACGGTCGATCCGGCATTCGGCGACGGTCGGAAGCGATCTCCTCTACGTCGCGGTCCCGATCCTGGACGGCCCGACCATCCTCGGCGCCGCGCGGGTCGCGCTCCCGGTGGAGACGCTCGACGCGTCGGCCGCCCGCCTCGCCGGCGCGATCGTCGCGGCCGCGGTCGCCGGCGGCCTCGTCGCCTTCGGCATCGCCTTCCTGGTGGCACGAGCGATCTCGCGGCCGCTCGGCGAGCTCGCGCGACGCGCGCGCGACGGCACGATCGCCGGATGGGAGGACGCGGACGCGCCCGTGGAGGTGTCCGAGCTCGGCAACTCGCTGCGGCGCATGGCAGACGAGGCGGCAGCAGCGGAGCGTGCGGTCGCGGCGGAGCGCGACCGGCTCGCCACGATCATCCGCGAGCTCGCCGACGCGGTCCTGATCGTCGACGCCGCCGAGCGCGTGCGCCTCGCGAACCCGCAGGCGGAGGCGCTCCTTGCGTCGGGCACCCTCGTCGGGCGCCACCTGCACGAGGTGGTGCGCGATCACGAGGCGCTCGACGCCGCCCGGCGCGCCCGGAGCGAGGGAGAGGTCACGGCCGTGATCGAGCGGAGCGCGCCGGCGCGGTACATCCAGGTCGTGGCGCGCGCGCTGTCCAGCGGGGACGTCCTCGTCGCCATGCAGGACCTCTCGCGGATGCGGCGTCTCGAGAGCGTGCGGCGCGACTTCGTCGCGAACGTCTCCCATGAGCTACGCACGCCGATCTCGTCGCTCAAGGCGATCGTCGAGACGCTCGAAGGTGGAGCGATGAAGGACCCCTCTGCGGCGCGGGACTTCCTCGCCCGCATGCACACGGAGGTCGACGGTCTCGCCCAGCTCGTCTCCGAGCTTCTCGCGCTGAGCCGTGTGGAGAGCGGCGAGGACACGCCGCGGCTCGAGGACGTCGGCGCCGCTGAGCTGGTCGACCGGGCGATCGCTCGGCTCCATCCGCTCGCCGACCGAGCCTCGGTGCGCCTCACGGTCGGTGCCCTCGCGGATCTGCCGCGAGTCCGCGTGGACCCGCAGATGATCGGCCAGGCCCTCATCAACCTGCTGCACAACGCGATCAAGTTCACTCCGTCGGGAGGGAACGTCGACGTCTCGGCGGCGCGCGAGGACGGCTGGGTACTGGTGCGCGTGCGCGATACGGGGACAGGCCTCATGGCTGATGAGCTGGAGCGCATCTTCGAGCGCTTCTACAAGGGCGAGCGCTCGCGCGCCGGAGGGGGCACAGGCCTCGGGCTCGCGATCGCCAAGCACATCGTGCACGCGCACGGCGGGACGATCTCCGCCGACAGCGAAGGTCCCGGGCGCGGCAGCACGTTCACGTTCACGCTTCCGGTCGCCGGCCCGTGACACGGGTGCTGCTCGTCGACGACGAGGAGAACCTGCGGCACGCGCTGGGCTACGCGCTACGTCAGGAAGGCTATGACGTGATCACCGCGGAGGACGGCCGGCGCGCCCTCGCGCAGTTCCGCGCAGCGCGGCCCGACGTCGTGATCCTCGACGTGATGCTCCCGGGGATCGACGGTCTGGAGGTCTGCCGGCGCATCCGGCGCGAGAGCGACGTGCCGATCCTGCTGCTCACCGCCCGGGACAGTGAGGTAGACCGGATCGTCGGCCTGGAGATAGGCGCCGACGATCACATCGGGAAGCCCTTCTCGACGCGCGAGCTCGTGGCCCGTATCCGCGCCCTGCTGCGCCGCGCGCGCCGGGCGGCCCAGGTGGACGAGCCCGCCCAGCTGCGCGCGAGCGGCCTCGTCGTCGACACCCCCAAGCGACGCGTGCTTCGTGACGACGCGGAGGTGCGTCTGACCGCCAAGGAGTTCGACCTGCTGGTCTTCCTGATGTCCCGGCCCGGGGTCGTCGCGACGCGTGAGCAGCTACTGGCCGGGGTCTGGGGCCAGGACTGGGCCGGTGACATGCGCACCGTCGACACTCACGTCCGAACGCTGCGGCAAGCCCTCGGCGAGAGCGCCGATCGGCCGCGGTGGATCGAGACCGTCCGAGGCGTCGGCTACCGCTTCCGCGACCACGGCGAATAGTTCACACGGATCTCACCGGCCCCTCACCGACCCCGCACCCGCCAGCACCTCGACCTCACCGACGATGGCGACGCTGTGTGCTGCGCGAAAGGGTGTGGAGGTATCGATGCACAGCAGCGCGGCGGCACGTTCGGCGATCATCGCGGTGCTCACGCTCGTCCTGGCCGCGTGCGGCGGCGCGCAGGAGCAGGCGGGGCCGGGTGACGCGCAGACCAGGCTGTCCGGCACCGTCCGGATCGACGGATCGAGCACCGTCTTCCCCATCTCCGAGGCGATGGCCGAGGAGTTCCAGAGGCTGAACCCCGACGTCCGGATCACGGTCGGCATCTCCGGCACGGGCGGCGGCTTCAAGAAGTTCTGCGCCGGCGAGACCGACATCTCCGACGCGTCCCGTCACATCAAGGAGAGCGAGAGGGCCGAGTGCGAGAAGAACGGCATCGCCTACAAGGAGCTCCAGGTCGCCATCGACGGGCTGTCCGTCGTCGTGAACAAGCAGAACGAGTTCGTCGATTGCCTCACGACCGCCGAGCTCAGGAAGATCTGGGACGCCGGCAGCACGGTGAAGAGCTGGAAGGACGTGCGCCCCGGCTTTCCCGACATGGAGCTGAAGCTCTACGGGCCCGGCACGGACTCCGGCACGTTCGACTACTTCACCGAGGCCATCAACGGCAAGGAGAAGCAGAGCCGCTCCGACTTCACCGCCAGCGAGGACGACAACATCCTGGTCCAGGGCGTGTCAGGGAACCGCGGCGCGGTCGGGTACTTCGGCTTCGCGTACTTCGTCGAGAACGCCGACAAACTGAAGGTCCTGAAGATCGACGCGGGCGGCGGCGCTGGCTGCGTCGAGCCGACCCCGCAGACGATCGAGAGCTACGCCTACAAGCCCCTGGCGCGGCCGATCTTCATCTACCCGAGGACCGAGTCGCTCAAGCGCCCCGAGGTGATGGCATTCGTCAAGTACTACCTGAGCAACGAGTCGCGAGGGCTCATCAGCGACGTCGGATACATCGCCGCCCCGGAGAAGGTCTATGCCGACGGGCTCGCGGCCATCTCGGCGCCGTAGGTGACGACCACGAGCGCACAGGCGAGCCTCGGGGGCGCGCGCCGGCCACCGAGGCCGGCGCGCTCGCTTGCGCGCAGGCGCGCCACGGAGCGCGTCGTGAACACGGTCCTCCTCGCCGCGGCCGCCGTCAGCGTCCTCACGACGTTCGGCATCGTGCTCGTTCTCGTCTTCGAGACGTTCGAGTTCTTCCGCGTGGTCCCGTTCTTCGACTTCGTGCTCGGCACCGAATGGGCACCGCTGTTCGAACCCAAGCACTTCGGCGTCCTGCCGCTCGTAGGCGGGACCTTGCTCGTCGCGGGCATCGCGGGCCTCATCGCGATGCCGCTCGGCCTCGTGATCGCGATCTACCTGGCCGAGTACGCCGGCGTGCGGACGCGGTCCATCGTGAAGCCGTTCCTCGAGGTCCTCGCCGGGATCCCGACGGTCGTCTTCGGCTACTTCGCGCTCACGTTCGTCACGCCGAACCTGCTTCAGCCGCTCATTCCCGGGACGGACGTCTTCAACGCGGCCGCCGCTGGGATCGTCGTCGGCCTGATGGTGCTGCCGCTCGTCGCCACGATCAGCGAGGACGCCATGGCCGCCGTCCCGCGGTCGCTCCGCGAAGGCGCGTTCGCGCTCGGCGCGACCGACCTCGAGGTGGCGGTCCGCGTCGTCGTCCCGGCCGCGCTGTCAGGCATCGCGGCGTCCTTCATCCTGGCCATCTCGCGCGCCATCGGCGAGACGATGGCGGTCGCGATCGCCGCCGGCTCGACGCCGGTCCTGACGCTCGACCCGACGAGGTCGATCCAGACGATGACCGGCTACATCGCGCAGGTGTCCCTCGGAGACACACCGCAGCAGTCGCTCGAGTTCCGCACGATCTTCGCCGTAGGCATGACGCTCTTCGTCATGACGCTCGCGCTGAACGTGGTCAGCCAGCTGTTCGTGCGGCGCTTCCGGAACGTCTACCAGTGAGCGCCGCGGTCGCGGAGCGAATGCGGTGGCGGCCGACCGTCGCCGGCCGGCGCAGGTCCGGTCGCCTGTTCCTGCTCCTCTGCTACGCGGCGACGGCCGTCGGCATCCTCGCGCTCGTCGTGCTCCTCGCCGACACGCTCATCAAGGGAGCGCCGGGCCTCTCATGGCAGTTCCTGACGAGCTACCCGTCGCGCTTCGCCGAGCGGTCGGGGCTGCTCGCGGCGCTCGTGGGCACTTTCTACGTGGCCGTCATCGTCGTTGCCGTCGCCTTCCCCATCGGCATCGCTTCCGCGGTCTGGCTCGAGGAGTACGTCTCGCCCGGTCCGCTCCGGCGGATCCTCGAGACGAACATCGGCAACCTCGCCGGCGTGCCGTCGATCATCTACGGGATGCTCGGTCTCGCGGTCTTCGTGCGCGCGCTGTCGCTGCAGCGCAGCCTCCTGGCCGGCGGCCTGACGATCGCGATCCTGGTACTGCCGATCGTGATCATCAACGCCCAGGAGGCGCTGCGCGCGGTGCCGTCGGGCCTCCGGCACGCGTCCTTCGCGCTCGGGGCGACGCGCTGGGAGACGATCCGGCACCACGTCCTGCCGGCCGCGCTCCCGGGCATCCTCACCGGCACGATCCTCGCGCTGTCGCGGGCCATCGGCGAGGCGGCGCCGATCATCCTCATCTCGAGCATCGCGTTCATCGCGTTCCTGCCGGACAGCCTGCTCGACTCGTTCACCATCCTGCCGATCCAGATCTTCATCTGGGTGAGCAAACCACAGGCAGCCTTCCACGCGATCGCGGCGAGCGCGATCATCGTGCTGCTCGTCATGCTCCTAACGATGAACGCCGTCGCGATCGTCCTTCGCGACCGCGCCCGCCGGGGGGTCGGATGGTGAGCGCGATGCGCGCGCCGGAGCCCGTCGCCGAGCGCGTCTCCGACCCGGCCAAGCTCGAGCGCGTCTTCGAGCTGCGCGGCCTCTCCGCCTGGTATGGAGCGGCGCAAGCGCTGCGCAACATCACGTTCGACATCCCGAAGAACCGTGTCACCGCGATCATCGGGCCTTCGGGATGCGGCAAGAGCACGCTCATACGCTGCCTGGACCGCATGAACGACCTTATCCCGGGCTTCCGCGCCGAGGGTCACGTCACGTACCACGACGAGGACATCTACGGGCCGGCGGCCGACCCAGTCCTGCTCCGCCGGCACATCGGCATGGTGTTCCAGAAGCCGAACCCCTTCCCGAAGTCCGTCTTCGACAACGTGGCCTTCGGACCGCGCATCAACGGCTACACCGGGAATATGCATGAGGTCGTCGAGGGGTCGCTTCGCCGCGCGGTCCTCTGGGACGAGGTGAAGGACAAGCTCGGCACCTCCGGCCTCGCACTTTCGGGCGGCCAGCAGCAGCGCCTCTGCATCGCGCGCGCGCTCGCGGTCGAGCCGGACGTGCTCCTGATGGACGAGCCCTGCTCGGCGCTCGATCCGATCGCGACGTACCGCATCGAGGAGCTCATCACCGACCTCGCGCGCGACTACTCCATCGTCATCGTCACGCACAACATGCAGCAGGCGTCGCGCGTGTCCGACCTCACGGCGTTCCTCCTCGCGGGCGAGGAGCGCACCGGTGAGCTCGTCGAGTTCGGGCCGACCCGCGATCTGTTCACGAGGCCCGCGGACGAGCGGACCGAGGCATACATCACCGGGCGCTTCGGATGACCGGCGAGCAGCGAACGATCCACTCGCGCGCCGCCCTCGACGAGGGTCTCGTCTCGCTGCAGCGGCAGCTCCGTACGCTCGCGAGCCACGTGGACGTCGCCATCGAGCGCGGCGTCCTCGCTCTCGAGCGCCTCGACCGCAGAGCCGCCCAGCGTGTGATCGCCGAAGACGGGCGCATCAACGAGCTGCGGTTCAAGATCGAGGATGACGCCATCCACCTCATTGCGATGCAGCAGCCCATCGCGGGCGACCTCCGGCTCATCGTCGCGGTCCTCAGCATCCTTCCGGAGCTCGAGCGCATCGGCGACTACTGCGCCGGCATCGCCAAGGTCGTCCTGCTCCACGAGGACAGGCCGCTCCTCAAGCCGCTCGTGGACGTCCCGCGCATGGCCCAGCTGTGCCGGGAGATGCTTCGCGACGCGATCGACGCGTTCATCTCGCGGGACGCGGAGAGAGCGCGAGCGGTGGGGCTCCGGGACGACGAGGTCGACCGGCTGTATGACCAGGTCTACCGGGAGCTGCTCACGTTCATGCTGAACGACCCGCGAACGATCGACCGGGCCACATGGCTCATCTGGGTCGCGCACAACCTCGAGCGGATCGGGGACCGGGTCCAGAACATCTGCGAGCGCACCGTGTACGAGGCGACCGGCGTGATGCGGGAATTTACTCGCGAGGAGCGACCCGAGCACGAGTGACGGTGGGCCAGTGACGCTCTATTCGCAGGTCAAGCAGTGCGCGTGAGCGCATCAAAAAAGCTGAAGAACAGCGCCTCCGCAGCGCAGCTTCGCTCGAGGTCGGAGAGGTCGACGCTCTCGTTCTCGGAGTGCGCGTTCGAGGTCGGGTCGCCGGCGCCGGTGAGCAGGAGCGCCGCCTTCGGGAACGCCTTCGCGAAGTCGGCCACGAACGGGATCGTCCCGCCGGCTCCCATGCGCACGGCGTCGCGGCCCCAGGCCTCGCGCATCGCCCGCTCCATGGCCGCGAACGCGGGACCGGATGCGTCGACCCGGTACGGCTTCCCCGCGCCCTTGGGCGTGATGGTGACCTCGGCGCCCCAGGGCACGCTCGCCCGCAGGTGCGAGGTGAGCGCCTCCATCGCCGCGCCGGCGTCCTGGCCGGGCGGGATGCGCATGCTCACGCGCGCGCGCGCCGACGGCACGAGCTGGTTGGTGGAGCCCAGGGTGCGCGGCGAGTCGATCCCGAGGATGCTCACCGCCGGCCGGGTCCACATGCGCTCGGTGATCCCCCCGTCGCCGATCAGCTTCGTGCCGGGGCGGAGTCCCGTCTGAGCGCGCAGCTCGTCCTCGGTGAGGTCGAGGGGGTCGGAGGGGCCCTTTGCGATCCCGGGGACGGCCACGTTCCCCTTGTCGTCGTGCAGCTTGGCCAGCGTCCTCGCCAGGACCGTGAGCGCGTCGGGCGCGGTGCCGCCGAACTCGCCGCTGTGCACGGCGTGGTCGAGCGTCCGGACCTCGATGTCGCAGGCCACGATGCCGCGGAGGGTGACGGTGATCGCGGGGTGCCCCGCCCGCCACATGCCCGAGTCGGCGAGGATGACCGCGTCCGCCCGGAGATCGGCGCCGTAGCGCTCGAGGAACCTCCCGAGGTTCGGCGAGCCCCACTCCTCCTCGCCCTCGACGAAGACGGTGACGCCCACGGGCGGCTTGCCGCCCCAGGCGCGCACCGCGGCCGCATGGATGACGACGCCGCACTTGTCGTCGGACGTCCCGCGGCCGTACAGGCGCCCGCCGTTCTCGACCGGCTCGAACGGCTCGGTCTTCCAGAGGTCCCGCGGCCCGGTCGGCTGGACGTCGTGGTGCGCGTAGCAGAGGACGGTCGGCGCGCCGGCCGGAGCCGGGATGCGGCCCAGGACAGCGGTGGGGGCGCCTTCGATCTCGAGGAGCCGCGTCTCCATGCCCGCGTCCCGGAGGATCCGCTCGGTCTCCTCGGCGGAGCGGCGCAGGTCCTTCGGATCGCCGCCGGGATGGCTCGTGCCCGGGATGCGCACGAGGCGCTCGAGCTCGTCACGGACGCGCTTCATGTCGGCGCGGACGCGCGCCTGGATCTCACCTGTGCCGGTGGCGACGGTCATCCCCACTCTCCCCCGCGTGTTCTGAGCCGAGAGTAGTCGGAACGACCTGAAGGCCGCGCCCCAGCGGGCTCGCTCTTAGGAGGTCTTCGCGGGCGTTCCGGGCAGATGCAGCAGGTTCTCGACGTCGAGGACGCCCGGGACCCGCCGCACGCGGCCCTCGATCTCGAGGACCTCTTCCGGATGCTCGACCTGCCCTCGCAGCTGCAGCACGCCGTTCTCGGCGTTCACGTTGATGCTGCCCTTCGGGATCCGC
>Ga0209341_10005726_pt1 | contig 11176 bp, 13 predicted proteins | sample RifCSP13_2_FD_184020 | JGI IMG/M metagenome (GOLD analysis project Ga0209341, IMG submission 184020) | Soil microbial communities from Rifle, Colorado - Rifle CSP2_sed 13_2 (SPAdes) (version 2) | ecosystem: Environmental > Terrestrial > Deep subsurface > Rock core/Sediment | place: Rifle...
TCCCCGGGCTCCAGGTTCGAGTGCCGTCCGGATTCCTTCCCAGGGCCAGATCCAACTGCATCGCATACAGGTCTATGCCGTCCACCATCCGATAGAGCGGGGCGAACTGCGACGCCATCCGCCCATTGATCTCGACGAGGCGGATCGCATCGTCCTCCGGGCTATAGAAGAACTCCACATTGAAGAAGGTCCAGTCGAGGCCGATGCGCCGGATGCACCGCTCGGCGATCCGCGCCATCCGCTCCTGGACGCCGGCTGGGACCCGTGACGGGTATTCAAACCGCTGAAAGCTTAGGCCGTTCGTGGTGAAAAAGGAATCCACGACGCCCAGCGGCACCACCTGCCCCTCATACACATAGCCGTCAAGAGTCACCTGATGGCCCGAGAGGAGCTCTTCGACGAGAAGGGCGGAGCCGGGAATTTCACGGAACCGCTCGTCGAGGCGGGATGCCCCAACGAACGCGTTGAACATCTCGGCGATCGCCACGAGCCGAAGACGGGCCTCTTCAACCGTGCGGGAGAGGTCGGCAAACGTATCGATGCGGCGCGCCAGGATGGACAGGTAGGCCTTGACCGGCTTGACAAAGACCGGCAGGGCCATCGGGATATCCGAGGGGTGGGGATCCCGCGCCGGGTCAAGGAGATGGAATTGCGGGATGGCGTCGGGGGCCGCCTCGCGCTGCAGCAGGCGCGAGTAGTACTTGTGCTGGCAGAGAAAGAGGGACTCGAACGACGGTGAGGGCAGTCCGATGGCCTCGGCGAGGAGCGCCGCCATGAGGCAGGCGGGGAAGTCATCGATGCCCACGACCGCGCGATACGTGCTCCGCCGGCCCTCAATCGCGCGGATGGTCTCGTGCAGGAACCGCAACCCGTTGAAGCCCGGCTCGTGGGTCTCTTCGTCGGTCCCCCAGAATTCCAGGTCGTGAGCCTTTCGGATCTCGGGGCGTGAGAAATGCGCCCGATCCCGGGGTGTGGGGCAGACGACGAGGATGCGCTCTCTCGTGTCGGTCATGCGGAGACCTGGGATGCCTCGTCCACGATCACTGAGGGCCCGCGACCAGCTTCGACAAGGCCGCCTCCGCTTGGTGGCTCAGGGACAGCCAGTGGAGGTTGTGGCGGTAGTATTGGTCCTTTGGATGGGGCGCCACCCCCACGACCTCTGCCTGTCCTCGAAAGGTCATCTCCCCGATCTTCATGAGGATGGCGAGGTGGCTGGAGATGGGGAACTGTTCGGGGAGCCAGACCTCTGCGCCCCCGCCGCTTACATTCCTGATCTCGCCGGTCACGTGCCCAGGCAGCGGTTTGGAGGGCCAGATGTCCGGGGTTCTTAGGAGATAACACTCAACCGGTAGCTTGATGGGCATGCGAGGCTCGCCGCGGGTATTGGGCGAGGGGGTGGCTTCTGGATCCCCGAGGCAGACGGTGACCGGCTCACCCGCCTGCATGGTGATGACCTTGGCGGGGGACGGTGCCTCCATCAGCCCCTCTTTGATAAGGCGGTCCTGGGTCTGTTCGAGGAGACGGCACAGGTGACCGAGGACGCGAACGGGCACCACGATTGCTTCCGGGTCCGGGACGGGCATCCCGCCATGGTGCGCCGAGCGGGTGTAGACCCGCAGCTCCAAACACAGTTCCCCGCGGACCTCCCGCAGCGAGAGGCGGATCTCCTCGGAATCATTCCGGCTGACCCGGCCGAGATCCTTGTTCATGGCCCGCACTCCTGATGGAACGAACGGGCGGGCGCTCGAGGGAAGACGCGGGAGAGGTTTTCCAGGATGGGCGAGCGGGGGCATTTGTCTACTTTTCCTTACGCATCAGATCGTGGATGCCAGGACGCCATGCCGCTGGTATCTGGACCGCGTCACTTCCCCCGCGGTTCCGCCTGGTGATTTATTTTGCAACGGATGTGCCAATAGGCGCGAGAGGCCTATTTGCGCAATGTTAAGCCTCGGAGAAAGCGCCCGTTCTTGCTACGATAGAGACGGAAAGGAGCCGGCCGGGCTTCATTGACACGCTCCGGTCCGTGTGTTAAGGTCGGCCAGCACTCGGCCCTTCAACACGGTCTCATCAACGTCGCGGCCGGCAGAGGGGCCCGGGATCCTTGTGAGGAAATCCAGTGGAGCGTAAGTCCTCCCGAATCGAGGCCCTGTACCTCGATGCCCATCCCACCTCCCATAAGCTCTTCGAGCGGGCGCGCCAGATCATCCCCGGCGGCATCACCCACGACATCCGATACCTCGCCCCCTTCCCCCTGTACATCGAGCGGGCCAAAGGGACGCGGAAGTGGGCGGTGGATGGTCAGGAGCTGGTCGACTACTGGATGGGACATGGTTCCCTCTTCCTCGGGCATCTGCACCCTGAAGTCACGCGGGCCGTGAGGGGGCAGCTCGAAAAAGGAACGCATCCCGGGGCGTGCCATCCCTTAGAGGTCCGCTGGGCCGAACTGGTGCAGCAGATGGTCCCGTCGGCAGAGCGGGTCCGGTTTACCGGCTCGGGGACCGAATCGACGCAGCTCGCGCTTCGTCTCGCCCGGGCGTCTTCGGGAAAGGACAAGATCTTAAAATTCGAAGGCCACTTCCACGGCTGGCACGACTATGCCACGGTCGGGGTCAGGCCTCCGTACCAGGCTCTCGTGTCTCGGGGGGTTCCGGTAGAGGCCGCGGGGCAGGTCCTCCTCTGCCCTCCCAATGACATTGGTGCCTTCGAGAAGCTTCTGGATGACGAGATCGGGGGGGTGATTCTCGAGCCGGCGGGGGGAACCTCCGGGACCATTCCAACGGATCCGGTATTCCTGCAGCGGCTCAGGGAGATGACCCGGACAAGAGGCGTGCCCCTGATCTTTGACGAGGTCATCTCGGGCTTCCGTCATGCGCCGGGGGGTGCCCAGGAGTATTACGGGGTGACGCCGGATCTCACGGCGCTGGCAAAGATCGTCGCGGGCGGCATGCCGGGAGGGGCGGTCGTCGGCCGGGCCGAGATCATGGACCTGATCGCCTTTCGGGGGGACCGCGAGTGGGACCGCCACGAACGGGTTGCCCATGCCGGGACCTTCAACGCGAATCCCCTGGCGGCCGCCGCAGGTATCGCTACCTTGGAGCGGATCGGTGATGGAGAGGCGCAGCGACGGGCCAACCGGGTGGGGGAGCAGTTGCGGGAGGGGATGAACGAGGCGATCGCCAGGACCGGCGCCGATCTCCTCGTCTACGGCGAGGGTTCGGTGTGTAACTATTTCGTCGGTCCCTCGCGGGTCGGCCTCAGGGCAGGCGAGGTCTCCTCACGGACGGACCATCGGGCTCTCCAAGCGATGAACGTGCAGTCCCACCATAGGCTGCGCCTGGCTATGATCCTCAATGGGGTGGACATCCCTCCGTTTCACGGGTGGATCTCGTCCGTTCACACCGAAGAAGATATCGCGTTCTCGGTTCAGGCCTTTGAAAAGGCTCTGCGGATGCTTCAGGCGGAAGGCCTCGCGTAGATCCTCCTCGACTCCGCTTCACCTCGCTCCCTGCACAGAGCTGCCCCGACACCCGGATGCGTGCTGTCGCACCGGGGGTTTTCGCGTTGCCTCGGACCCCACTGCTCTGATAGCATGCCTCAAAGCGGGGAATGCCGATGGTCACGTTTCTCACAGGCGCCACGGGCTTTATCGGTGGCGCCATCCTCAATCGTCTCCTGCGGGAAGGGAAACGGGTCCTGACGCTGGTGCGCCGGGAGGAGGCGGCCTGTCAGCTCGCGGCCAAGGGGGCACACCCGGTCCTTGGAGATCTGCGCAGCCCTGTCACCTATCAGGAGGCGTTACGGCAGTCCGATCTCGTGATCCACGCCGCTGGGCTGAACGTCTTCTGTCTCGCAGACCCCCGGCCCCTCTATGAGGTGAACGTGGATGGAACCCGCGCCCTCCTGCAGGCGGCGGGGGAGGCGGGAGTCAAGCGCATCGTGTACACGAGCTCTGCCGCGACGATCGGCGAACCATACGGCCAGGTGGCGCACGAAGCGACACCGCATCGGGGCACGTTTCTGTCCCATTACGAGCGGTCGAAGTACGAGGCCGAGCAGGTCGCCCTGGCCCTCGCGCGCCAGGGACTCCCGGTCGTGGTCCTGAACCCCTCCTCCGTCCAGGGACCGGGTCGGCTCCACGGAACCGCGCGGATCTTTCTCGATTATCTTAACGGGCGGTTGCCTGTCGTCTGCGGCGACTGGTTCAGCTTCGTCTATGTCGACGACTGTGTCGAGGCACATCTCAACGCGGCACAGATGGGGCGGGTCGGGGAGCGGTATCTGCTGAGCGGCGCATCGGTGACGAGGCGTGAGCTGCTCGAGACCCTGGAAGAGGTGACCGGCGTCCACCGGCAACTCTGGCAGGTGGGCCCCAGGCTGGCCCTGATCCTCGGGACGGGGATGGAGTGGGGTGGCCGCTTCAGCGGACGCCGGCCGAGGTTCTGCGCCGAACTCATCCGCACCATTCTGCACAGCAGCAGGTACGACAGCGGCAAGGCGGAACGGGAGCTCAAGCTCTCCTTTACCCCGTTGCGAGCGATGGTGTTCCAGACCGTCGTGTGGTATGCGCAGGCCGGCCATGTGAAGCACTCGCTCCCGCGCCTCGCCTCAGAGGGAAGGTAGGCATGCCCGATCTTCAGGCTCTCACTCTCGTCTGTATCGCGTACCTCGTCGGCTCCATCCCGTTCGGGCTCTTCGTCTCGCGGGCGTTGGCGCGGGTGGATATCCGAAGGCACGGAAGCGGGAATATCGGAACGGCCAACGTCCTCCGGATCGTGGGCAAGCAGGCGGCGGCCCTCACCCTGCTCGGGGATCTGCTGAAGGGGTTTCTCCCCGTTGTGGCCGCCATCTCTCTGGAAGCATCAGAGCTCTGGGTGGCCGGCGTCGGGCTCGCGGCGGTGCTGGGCCACAACTGGCCGATCTATCTCCGGTTCGCCGGCGGTAAGGGCGTGGCCACCAGCTTTGGCGCCCTCCTCGCCATGACGCCGCTTCCCGCTCTCTTGGGACTCCTCACCTGGACGGCGGTCGTCCTCGTCTTCCGCTACACCTCTTTAGCGGCGTTGATCGCCAGCGTCTGCGTCCCGCCCGTCATCCTGCTCTTCACCGGCGCCGGTCCGTATCTTGTCTTCTCCCTCCTGGCCGCCCTCCTCATCTTTGTCCGCCACCGGGACAACATCAAGCGGCTCTGGGCGGGGACGGAGCATCGGGTGGGCCAGCGGGTGCGTGTAAGCTGACCGCGGCCCGTGCGCACGTCGGGACTTAGGGGGCGCCGTGATCGAGGAGGCGCTCTGCCCAGAAGAGGCCGATGAGGCTCTGCGCATCCACGATCCGATTCGCGAGGGCCATGCGGACCGCCCGGCGGAAGGGAAGACGGATCGGCTCGACGAATTCACCGGCCGTGGGGCGCGGACGCTTCACCGCCGTGAGCCCCCTGGCGAGGAAGATGTGGATGCATCCGGTGGAAAAGCCGGCGGCGTGGTAGACGACGCAGAGCTTCCGGAGGCGCTTGGGGCGCATCCCGGTCTCCTCGGCGCATTCCCGCCGTGCCGTCCGCGCGGGGGATTCCCCCGGGTCGATGACGCCGGCCGGCAGCTCGTAGAGGACCCGGCCGAGCGCGGGGCGGTACTGGCGCACGAGATAGGTGTTTCCGGCGTCGTCGAGGGGGACCACGGCCACCGCATCGGGCGGCCGGACGATGTCGCGGGTGGCGGTCGTCCCGTCAGGCAGACGGACGACGTACAGGTGCGTCGTGAGGTAGTTGCCCGCATAGACGACCCGTCGCTTGAGAACCTTTTCTTGAAGTCGCATTGTGGCCTCCCGTGGTTGTGGGGATCGTCCGATTGTACCCGAGCAGTGCCACTCACGCTATCCAGATCGTGGTTGCACCGAGGATGACGTTGAAGGGCAAGGAGGTTCATGCATGCGACAGCCATACTGGAAGGTCTTGGGGCTGACCGTGTTCGTCGCGCTGTTGAGCCTGCGGTGCGCGGCGCCGGCGAGGCTCCCTACCCTTGAGAGGCTCCGCGAGGTCGAAGTAGAAGGGGCGAGTCCGCTGATCGTGAAGGTGACAAACATGGAGAGGCGTCCATTGCGCGCCGATGAACTGCCACCCCCGAGCACGGCAGGCTTCTTTTGGGAGTACCGGGTCAGGATTGCCAATCCGATCGATATCGGGTTTCGTCTGGACCGCCTGCATCTCACGGTCCAGAACCTGTGGGGAAAGAGCTGGCCCGGAGATCAACCCTTGAATTTCAGGGTGAAGGAGGGGGGCCAGGAGGAGGTGATGGTTCAGGCGCGGTTGGCCTCTTCCAGTCCGGAGGACACGCCCAGCCTGACGGGGATCGAGACCTTGACGTTCCTCGGTCAGCGTGACGATGGGCAACCGATCAGCTTCACGGTGCGCGTCCCGCTCAACTAGACAGCAGTCAGCGATCAGCCATCAGCAGTCAGCTTTGGGGCCTATTCCCAAAGCGGTCGGCTTAGTAGACGCTCTCTCTCTTCGCTAGGCGGATGAGAAAAACGGCGATGAGGACGAGGAGGATCCCGAAGAAGACTGCCGCCCACCCCTCTATTGCTGTGTCCTGACCGGTGATCGTTATGGCAAGTGGACCGAGAAGAGTCATCGAGGCTCCCTTCGAGCGATTCCACACATTATTATACCAGATTTTTGGTTGACCAGCTCTCCAGGGGCCAAAAGAGCCGGGCCCTTAAGGGAGCCCTCTAGGTCGCCTTGCGAACCTGGATGTTGGCCAAATCCTCGATGAGGGTGATGACGGCCGAGTGGTCGAGGCCTCCCCGACCCTTGGACCTCAGGGCTGCGAAGAGCTCCTGGACGATGGCGGTGGTGGGGAGAGGAACCTGCAGCGACCGGGCCGCCTCCATTATGAGACCGAGATCCTTGTAATGGAGATCGACCTTGAATCCCGGCTGAAAGTTCCCCTTGATGATCTGGGGGCCCTTCATCTCGAGGCATCGGCTGCCCGCCATGCCGCCCCCGAGTGCCTGGATAAGACGTTCGGGGTCGAGCCCGGCCTTCGCCGCAAGCGTTAGGGCCTCACCGATGGCCGTAAGGTTGATCGCGACGATCACCTGATTGGCCAGCTTCGTGAATCCCCCGGCTCCAGCAGATCCCATGTACGTGATCGTCTTGCCCATGGCCTGCAAGACGGGACGGACCGCCTCGAAGACCTCCTGATCCCCACCGACCATGATCGAGAGGATTCCCTCGATGGCCCCCTTCTCCCCCCCGCTGACCGGAGCATCCAGGGCCTTGACCCCCCCTTTTTTCGCCTCCTGGTAGATCTTCTGCGAGACCAGGGGGGAGATCGTGCTCATATCGATCAGGATCGTGCCCGACGTGGCACCCTCGAGAACGCCATTCGGCCCGAGAACAACCGCCTCGACATCGGGCGAGTTCGGCAGCATCGTGACAACCACCTGGGAAGTGGCCGCCACGTCCTTGGGCGAGGAACCCAGGGCCGCTCCCGCGCGTTTCATCTCTTCCATCGCAGGGCGCGAGCGGTTGTAGACGGTGAGACCGTACCCCGCTTTCAGGAGATTCCGCACCATGGGCTTTCCCATGATGCCGAGTCCGATAAAACCGATCTGCTGTGCCATTGTTGTTACTCCCGGTTCATGGTTGATGGTTCAGAGTTCATGGTGATACTATGAACTCCGAACCCTGAACCGTGAACTATGCTCTGACGAGGACCTCGGGATTGACCAGATTGGGCGGCCGATGGCCGGTGACGGCGGCCACACAGTTCTCCGCGGCCATACAGGCCATTCTTGTCCGGGTCTCCATAGAGGCGCTGGCGATGTGAGGGGCCAGGACCAGGTTCTGCAGCCGGAGGAGTCCCCGCAGGACCTTGGGTTCCCGCTCGAAAACATCGAGGCCCGCGGCGGCAATGGTCTTCTTTTTCAGGGCGTGGAGCAGGGCCTTTTCGTCCACGATCGGGCCCCGGGCCACGTTGACAAGAATCGCCGTATCCTTCATCGCCTTTAACTCTTTCGGGCCGATGTAGTGCCGCGTCTCGGAGGTCAGGGGGAGCACCAGCACGAGGAAGTCCGATTCCTTGAGGAGGGTCATCTTGTCCATGTAGGTCGCGTTCAGCTCCCGTTCCTTGGCCTCGTTCCGGTACCGTTGGGTGTACCGGATCCGCATGTTGAACCCCCGGGCCCGCCGTGCCACCGCCGACCCGATCCGCCCGAGGCCGCAGATGCCCAACGTCTTGCCGTACAGGTCCCGCCCGAGAAACCCCATGAGCATCCATTCTTTCCACTTCCCGGCCCGGACGAACCGGTCGGCTTCCACCACCCGCCGGGCCGTGGCCAAGAGGAGGGCCCAGGCAAACTCGGCAGTGGTCTCGGTGAGGACACCCGGGGTGTTGGTGACCATGATGCCGTGTCGCGTCGCCGCCTGTACGTCGATGTTGTCGAGCCCGGCGGCCACGTTGCTGACGACCTTCAGACGGGGGCTTTTGCGGAGTACCTCGGCGTCGACGGTGTCGGTCAGAAGGCAGATCATCCCCGCCTTCCCCTTCAGGCGCCGGATGAGCTGTTTTTTCGCATATCGGACGTCGCGCCGGTTCAAGTCCACGTTGCACTGTTTGAGGGCGATATCGAGGGCGGGCTGGGGCAGCATCCGGGTGATCAGCACCTTCGGCTTCACGGGGAGCCTCTCCTTTTCGGATGGTGAAAACGGGGCGTGATTCCGGGCGCCCACACTGTAAAAGCTGGTCCTGCCCTTGTCAAGGCATTTGGCGTGCGCGCGGGCCCCTTCGCCGTTGACAGGCCTCACGCCGGATGGTAGAAACGGGCGCGTGGCGCGGAGCTCTCATCGGGTCAACAGGAGGAGCAGCATGGCACCGAAGGTCGGGTCAAGCTACACCATCAAGCGGCGGGTTGAGCCGGAACACTCGGCGGACAGGCATGGGAATCCCGGGATCGATGTCTTTACCACCCCCCTGCTCTGCGAATGGAGCGAGGAGGCGGCGGTTCTCGCGGTCCAGGATCAACTGGATCCAGGAATGATCACCCTCGGGACACGCATCGACCTGAAACATCTCGTGGCGACTCCGATCGGGATGATGGTCCGGGTGACGGCCACCTTGAAGGAGATTGATGGGCGGAAGCTGAGCTTCGCCGTCGAGGCCTACGACGAAAGGGAAAAGATCAGCGAGTGCACCCACGAGCGCTTCATCGTCACGAAGAGCCGCTTCCTGGAGAAGGTCGCCGAAAAGGCAAAGGGGTAGGGCAGGGTGGCGCGGCCCCTGCGGATGCCGCGCCGCAGGCCAGGGTGTGGGGGCGGTTTCTCGATCGCGCGACGATGCTGACGATCAACGGATCCTACGGGGAAGGGGGAGGGCAGATCCTCCGAACTGCCCTGGCCCTGAGTGCCGTGCTGGACCGGCCGGTGCTGATCGAAAAGATCCGCGCTGGACGGAGGAACCCGGGACTTCAGGCCCAGCACCTGGCCGGCGTCAAGGCATTGGCCGAGATCACCAGGGCTGAGGTCGAGGGGGCCACCGTCGGGTCGACTTCGCTCCGGTTCGTTCCGGCCCGCATTGCTCACGGAGCCTATCGGTGGGATGTGGGTACCGCTGGCGCCATCTCGCTCGTGCTGCAGGCGATCCTGGTCCCGCTCGCGTTCGCACCCGCTGCTTCGCATATTGCCATCACCGGCGGGACACACGTCCCGTGGAGCCCTCCATTTCCTTACGTCGAACAGGTCCTCCTCCCCACGCTGCAAGGCATGGGCCTTCGGGTGTCGCTCAGACTCGGGCGGTGGGGGTTCTACCCGAAGGGGGGAGGGATGGTCGAGGGGACGATCGAGGCCTCGACGCTTCAGCCGGTGACTCTCACCCGTCGAGGATCGCTCACGGAGGTTGTGGGCCTCTCGGCGGTGGCCGGGGTCCCGACAGACATTGCGGAGCGGCAGCGGCAGCGCGCCCTCGCGCGTCTCAGCTCACTCGGGGTCCCTTGTCGGATTGAAACCAGCGCGGTGCAGGCGTCAAGTCCGGGGACGGTCCTCTTTCTTTTGATCAGGTGTGAGGGGGGACGGGCCGGATTCAGCAGTCTGGGCGCAAGGGGAAAACCGGCGGAACGCGTGTCGGATGAGGCCTGCGATGAGGTCTTTGTGTATCTCGAGCAGGAGGGGGTCGCCGATCCTTACCTGGCCGATCAGCTCCTACTGCCGATGGCCCTCGCCCCCGACTCGTCCTCGATGACGACGACACGAGTGACCGAACACCTGTTGACGAACCGGTGGGTGGTAGAGCAGTTTCTTCCGGGACGCGTGAGGGTCGAGGGAGGCGTGGGGCAGCCGGGTCGCGTAACGGTCGAGGGCGCCGGCCGATGACGGCTCGACTGAGCGGTTCGACACGGCTCACCGTCCTGAGCTGGTCGAAGGACTCGCCGAAGTCCGATGACAAAGGGATCGACGGAAAATTCCGCAACTTGCTGGTTCTGGTGCAGCAGCGCCCTCGGACCCTGAACTGCGAACCGTTACTGTGAACTCGCTGTGCGGGAGGAGGTAAAGGATGGTGGAGCCCACACGCATCAGTCCGGCCGACGTCCGGGCACGTCTGCAGTCCGGGAGAGGGACGCTACTCGTCTGCGCCTACGAGGACGAGGCCAAGTTCACACGGGCCCGGCTCGAAGGGGCGATATCGCTCCAGTCGCTTCAATCGAGGCTTCCGTCTCTTCCGAAGGAAACAGAGATCGTCTTTTATTGAGGCTGACCTGAGGACGCAAGCGCTGTCGGTCGGGCAGCCGAGTACAGGGAAAAGGGATACGCGAACGCCAAGGTCCTTGCTGGAGGGATTGCCGCCTGGAAGGCGGCAGGCTATCCGGTCTACCGTGATGGCTAAGTCTTGCGCTGGGGTTCACAGTTCACGGTAAACGCCCTCCTGGTATAGCGAAAGCTTGACTGTTCGGCACTGCGCTTGCTACACCCGCCCCAGATGGTTCAGACTTCACGGTTCGCAGACGGAAGATGGCGAAGACGCTAGCGTTTGAACGCTCCTATGACACGGGTGGGCATTTTCTATCATGAAAGCTTCAGCCGACGGAGCTATCTGACCGTCGGCCGGCGATTGGCCGATTTCCCTGCCGCCCTCGACGAGCTCTTGCAGGACGAGCGGTTCCGCCTCTACCGATGCTCCGAGGCTGACGATCG
>Ga0209341_10005728_pt1 | contig 11174 bp, 10 predicted proteins | sample RifCSP13_2_FD_184020 | JGI IMG/M metagenome (GOLD analysis project Ga0209341, IMG submission 184020) | Soil microbial communities from Rifle, Colorado - Rifle CSP2_sed 13_2 (SPAdes) (version 2) | ecosystem: Environmental > Terrestrial > Deep subsurface > Rock core/Sediment | place: Rifle...
CTACCTCATCCTATTCGCTTTCACCCGGTTCCATCAGGCCGAACCATCTCGGGCGCAATAGCACCGGTTTCCTGACGCCGCCTCCATCCATCGGGGATGCCTGCCCAAAAACCTGGTTTCTGCGAGAAACTGGGTTGCTCAACGTGCCTGAACGCCGTACCATCCCGGGCACTTTCGTGCGCCCGGCGACGCCCTCCCGGGCCACCTTTTCCCCCCTCATTTCACCAACGCCCATCTCGACTCGGCACTCCGCCGGCTGTAATGTAAGTCTCATAAGCGCGGCTCCATTCGCTGCGCGGGGAGGAAACCATGGCCGAGGAAACACAACCCAGCAAGAAAGCCGTCGTGATGCGCGTTTGGATTTTGCTCTTCCTGATCGGGTTCGGATTGCGGATTTTCCGGGCGACGGTCGGGGACGCGCCCGTCGCCGCGGCTGCCGAGACGGGCCAACCCGCATCGCCGGCCCCCGCCCCGGTTGAGGCCGCTCCCCAAGACAATCAGGTAAACGACCGGCCCACTCCGGTCACTTTCGTCCGCGTCGGGTGGTTGAGCCAGTGCGAGGCCGCGCCAGTCCGGCAGTTGGGCCTGTACACCGCCGACGATGCGCCCTGCCATCCGCACCGCGCGGTTTCGCTCAACTGGCTGCAAAGCCAACTGGCTTCCACCGGGGTGCTGGCCACGGGCGAGTACCTCGAGGATGCCCCCAACCCGGGGGACCCGACTTGCTTCGCCGCCGTGCTCTCCGGCCCGAATGCAGCGCCCTCCGGCTGGCTGTGCGCCGACGCGCGCGGCCTCTACCGGGCCGACACGAACGGGCAAGCGCCCGCGGCGCGGTTCCAGTTATGGATACAGGGTTAGTCAGGCTAGACCTGTCAGGTCTGTCAACTGGAGGCGCCGAAGAAAATGACGACCGAGCGGCTCCGCCGCTGCCCGTCCACAAGACCAGATCAACTCCACACCTCCAGAGGGAGGATGATCCTCACGGCGTCGCCGTGGGCGCGGCCTCGCCTGGCTGGGGGTTCTCGACGATCACCCGGCGCGTGACGATATACCACTGCGCCAGGTTGTTGAAGCGGTCGCTCGGCTCGGTGAGCGGGCCGGTCTGCACGCCGTTCACTTTTGTGTCCACGGCGTAGTTGTAAACGGGATAATAGAGCAGCAGCGCCGGGACCTGATCGGCGAAGCGAGACTGGAAGCGCTGGTAGAGCCGCGCCCGCTGGGCGAGGTCGGTCGTGATGCGCGCCTGTTCGAGCAGTTCGCTTGTCACCCGGTCGCTGAACCCGCTGTAGTTCTGTCCGCTCTCCACCTGGGTCTCGTGCCAGAGGGGATACGGGTCTGGATCGGGCGTCCCGGCGAGGTTAAAGTCCACCAGCAAAGCCTGGTAAGCGCGCGGCTCGAGATACTGCCCTCGGATGGTCGCCGGGTCAACCGCACTCACCTCGACCTGCACCCCAATCGCGGCCCATGTTTCTTTCGCCGAATTCGCTGCGGCCACATGCGCCGGGTCGTTCGGCGTGACGAGGGTGAACTTCAGCGGCCTGCCATCCTTTTGCCGCACGAAACTCTCCGTCCCGGCGACCGCCTCCGCCGGGAAAACCCACCCTACGCTGTCGAGCAGACTGCTGGCCCGCCCGGGGTCGTATTTGGCCAGTGGCAATCCGGCGTTGTAGGCCCACGAGCCGGGCGCGACGGGCGAGTCCGCGGCCACAGCCTGACCCCGCATGATGTTCGCGACCATTGCGCTCCGGTTCAAGCCATACAGCAGCGCCTGCCGCACTTTCTTCTCCTTGAAGAAAGGGAGTTCTTCGCTGCGCTGGTTAAGGAAAATCAGGCTGTATTCCGGCAGGAGAGAAGTGTACAGCCCCAGTTGCGGCAGCTTGAGCGCCTCGGCCATCTGCGTTTCCTCCAGGCGGCTGAGGCCCAGCACTTCGCCGTTTTGATAGGCCGCAAAAGCCGCCGCCGCGTCGGGATAGAAGTTGAACTGGATCTGATTGAGCCTGGGTCGCTGAGGGTAGTTGTCGGCGGCGACGGTGAGCACCACGCCGGTAAAACGCTCGTCCGCGATCACCCAATGGGCAAGCCGAAATGGGCCAGAGCCAATCGGATTCAGGTTGAAATCGGAATTAACCAGGTTAGCGGCGGAGACGCCCGCGAGTTTGTGTCTGGGGAGCAGGCCGAAGGTCGTGTAATCCAGGAACGGCGCGAACGGCTCCGGCAGCGTGAAGGAAATCGTCTGCGCATTGACCATCTCGTAGTTGACCGCCTGCCACAACGCGCCGATGTCCGCGGGGCCGAGGTACGCCGGGTCTCGCAGCAGTCCGATGGTGAAGGCCACGTCGTCTGCCGTCAGGGGTTGGCCGTCGTGCCACTTGAGATTGGGCCGGAGGATGAAGGTGTAGGTCAGCTGATCGTCGGAGATGAACCAGTTGGCGAGGTCGGGCGCCGGGCGGCCCAGCGTGTCGAAGCGCGTCAGCCCGCTGAAGATTAATCGGTCAATGTCCCGGTCAACCGGATTGGCTCGATCGAGCAGAGGATTGAGCGCGCGCGGGGAGCCGATGAGCGCCTCCGTGTAGACGCCGCCCTCCGCCGGGACGCTGGTCACGGCCACCTCCTCGCCCTGCCCCCACAACAATCCGCCGACGAGCGCCATGCCCAGCACGGCGATGAGGGCTTGCCAGCGCAAATGTCGCATAGCGATAAAAAAGGTGTCCCACGACCCCAAAGGCCGTAGAACACCCGGCTTCAGAGGCCCCGGCGAGGGTTAACTGCCGGTGGCGATGACGTTGACAATCGCGATGAGGAAGAAGACCGCCGCCAGGCCGATGGTGACATTGAAGAGCGTGCGCTCAATGCCCCGGCGCGCGCGGAAGACCCCGCCCGTGTCAACGCCCGTCAGGCCGCCCAACCCGGCGGATTTGGATTGCAGGATGATCGCCGCGACCAGGGCGATGGACAGCACAATTTGTGCGATGTCGAGATAGTCAGTCAGCTTCACAGATCAAACCTCCAGTTCTTGAACGGGCGTGATTATAACAGACGGCAGGGAAAGCGACGAATGACGAGCAACCATCCCGACACGCGGCACACGCCGCCCGCCACATCGCGAAGCATCACGCCGGGATGAAAAAGAAGGCCACGCCCAAGATGAGGTAAACGCCGAGCAATTCCGCCCCTTCCAGCCAGTTGGTCTCGCCATCCAAGGCCACCAGCGCGGTGACCAGCACACCCGCGATTAACGCCAGCAACTCGAACTGGTTGAAGACCAGGTTCAAGTATTCCCCGTTCGGGCCGCCGAACAACAGGCTGACGAACACCAGCACCGGCGCGACAAACAAAGCGATCTGCAGGCTGGAGCCAAGCGCGATCTCCAGGCTCAGATCCATGTGGTTCTTATACGCCACTTCCACCGCCACGATGTGCTCGGCGACGTTGCCGACAATGGGGACGAGGACGATGCCCAGGAAAAACTCGCTCAGGCCCAGCGCCGCCGTCACGGCTTCCACGGTGTGCACCAGGATCTCGCTCAGCCAGACCACGCCGCCCGTCGCGAGCGCCAGGACGATCGCCGCCGTCCGCGGGGACCAGTGCGGCGCCTCCGACGGCGCGCCGTGCGTCAGCGCGCTGTCGCTCACCCTCAGGCTGTAGTACAGCCCCAGCCCGTACAGCAGGATCATCACCACGGCCACGCCCAGGCTGATGTTCTCCGAAATCTGCGGGGGCAGCTCGCGCCCCTCCAGCGTGTGGTTGAACAACGACGGCACGCTGAGGGCGACGACCGCCAGCACGAGCATCGTGGCGTTCGTCGCCGCCTGCTCGCGGTTGAAGCGCTGACGCCCGTTTTTCCAGCCGCCCAGCAGAACGCTCGCGCCCATGACGAGCAATAAGTTGCCAAGGATCGAGCCGGTGATCGAGGCCTTGACCAATTCGAGCAGGCCGGCCCGGATGGCGACGATGGTGATGATCAATTCGGCGGCGTTGCCGAGGGTGGCATTGAGCAGACCGCCAATCTTTGGCCCGGTGATGGCGGAGAGCGCCTCAGTCGCCTCCCCAATCAACTCGGCCATCGGGATCAACCCGGCGCAAGCCAGAAAGAAAATCAGAACCGGGTCCCAATGGAGGAGGTTGCCGACGACAGCCAGCGGCAGCCCAATCAGCAAATAATGAACAGGCTTGATGGATTTGAGCAGTTCTTTCATCGTCCCTCCGGTGAAAAGAGTTTGTCCAGCGATTTCGATGGGAGCAATACCCGCAGAATCTGCGGTATAACCTGAACCGACATGTGGTCGGCGCGGGCCAGCGGTTCGCCGTCAATCTGAATCGCCTGCGGGCGCGAAGTATAAATATCCACCCGGTCCCCGGTCAAATGGGTGACGCCTGGATGTCCCTCGTGCTGCCCACGAAACAGCCGGGCCGCGTGAGCCAGCGCCTCGGCGTACGTGCCTCCCTCGAACAGCCACACATCCATCTGCCCGTCGTCCAGCCGCGCGCCGTGCCTGAAGTTAAGCAGCCCGCCGCCGTACCAATTGATGTTCGAGATGGCCGCCAGCAGATAATGTCCGCTCACCTCGCGCTCCCCAACCACCACGCGCATATCTGCTCCTCGCCATTGGTAAGCCATCACAAACGCCGCCGCCGTGTTGTAAAGCAGGCCCAGATGCCGGGCGATCCAGCGCTGCGTATTGAGCCGTTCCATGATAAAAGCGTCGAGGCCCGCGCCGGCCCACAAAAGAAACAGATGGCCGTTGCAGCGGCCCATGTCGGCCAGCCGGGTCTGGCCCTCCAACAGACTCAAGGCGTCCTGCTCTAGCGCCTGAGCGTGATCCCACGCTAAAGGGAGAAGACCGATCTCCTTCGCCCACACGTTGGCCGTGCCCACGGGCAGGACTCCCAGCGCCACCGGGCTGCCCGCGAGTTCCGCTGCGATGGCGCCCACACTGCCGTCGCCGCCCGCCACGAGAACCGCGTCGGCCTGCGCCGCGATGGCCGCGCGCGCCGCCCGCCGGAATGGCTCCATCGCCGTAGGCCGTTCGAGGCGGACTGACAGGCCGCGCCGCGCCAGGGCCTCCACCCCTTGCTCAACTTTCGCCGCCGAGTTGGGCCGGCCAGACAGCGGATTGTGAAGAACCCAGATGCGACGCATCTCCCCGATTATAGACGAACACCACCCGCACGACTTACGGCGGCTCCGAGCAATTCTCCCACCTTGAGGACGATCCGCGCCTGGTGCGCCTGTTCGCCGGATACGCCTTCAGCAAGGAATACAACAAGTTTGATTTTTGTATGTCCTGTTGTAAAATCTCCACCGATGTCCAGCGACCCCCTCCTCAACAAACGCTACAAACTCCTCAGCCCCATCGGGGCGGGCGGCATGGCCGTGGTGTACAAGGCACAGGACCTGTCGCTGGGCCGCCTGGTCGCGGTCAAAGTCCTGCGCGAAAACCTGACCGGCGACCCGGAGTTCCTCGCCCGCTTCCAGCAGGAGGCCCGCGCTGCCGCCAATCTCACCCACCCCAACATCGTCACCGTCCACGACTTCGGCAAGGACAACGGGCGCTACTACATCGTGATGGAGTACCTCGAGGGCAAGGACCTCAAGACGCTCATCAAAGAGAGCGGCCAGTTCAAAGTTGACCGCGCGCTCGACATCGCCGTCCAGGTTTGCGCGGGCATCGGCTACGCCCACCGCGCCGGGTTAGTGCACTGCGACGTGAAGCCGCAGAACATCATCATCACCGCCGACGGCCGGGCTAAGGTCACCGACTTCGGCATCGCGCGCGCGCTCGCCAACATCCGCCCCGGCGAGACGACCGACGTGGTATGGGGCAGCCCGCAATACTACTCCCCCGAACAGGCCGCGGGCGAGGTCCCCACCCCGGCCTCGGACGTGTACTCGATCGGCGTGGTGATGTACGAGATGGTTGCCGGGCGGCTGCCGTTCGTCGCCTCCACCCAACAGGCGCTGGCGATGATGCACCTGCGCGAGGAGCCGCCGCACCTCTCCATGTTCAACCCGGCCATCCCGGAGAAATTGGAGCTTATCGTCCACAAGGTACTGGCCAAAGAGCCTTCGGCGCGCTATCGCACCGCCGACCAGTTGGGCCGCATCCTGATCTCGTACCGCGAACAGGGCGAGGGGATGACGAGCGCCCAGATGGCCTCCGGGGTGACGCCTCCGGGCGGACAGCCCCGCGCGGCGCTTCAAGGCGCACAACGCCCGGCCCAGCCCGTCAACCCCGAATCCCCGACCACCTACCGCCCGTCGGGCCGAACGCCCTCCGCCCCTGCCCCGGCCCAGGCCTCGACCACCGCCTCCCATCGGCCGGTCGGCGGCGACGCCTACGCCCCCGGGGAAGGCGGGTTGGACTGGATCGCCGTCGGGCTGGGTTTCGTCGCCTTCGTCGCCGTGGCGGGTCTCATCCCCCTGTGGGGCTGGGTGTATTTCGTCTACACCCGGTGAATAAACTCAGCGCTGAGGTCAGCCTCAATCGGATAGTTCTCCCCTTAGCCTTCCTGACAAACATCCTGATTAGAGCGAATTCCGAGTTCACTTACGACTCCGCATCCTTCGACTGCGCGGCAAAAAACGCCGCTCCGCTCAGGATGCTGTCGTAAACCAACCTGGAAACCGCTCTAGGAGTTCTTAGCGTGCCTCGACTGTCACCGAGGCCAGCGCCAAGATATTGTTCTCCAGGACAGGCTGATGGGAGCGAATCACGTCAAGCCTCTCCAGGGCGGGCCAGCGATACAAGCCTACGCGCACTTCGTAAACGCCTGCTTTGAGATCGGGCGGCAGTTGAATGATATGTTGGTCAGGATAGACTACATTCGTTGCCCAGCCGGTCGTTGGGTGGTTCTCGGCGCAGGGCGGGCCGTCATGTTGCGCGAGGGGCTGCAGCTCACCCGCGCGGCCAAGATGGACGAAGACGAGAATTTCATCGGATGACGGCTGGTTGAGACGCCAATAAAGATTCACGTCCATCACGCCCCCAGGCGTGGCTGTCGTCGGCAGCTCATAGCCCATCAACTCCACCCCGCCAGCAAAGTCAGTCTGCGCCTGCGTAAAAGCCAGATCAGGCCTCACACCAGCCGGGACCTCATAGAACTGCGAATAGGGATAGAGATGAGGCCAGTCTAAAAACTCGGCAACGAGGCGGCCTGAGGGATAGAGCGCTTGTAAGCGATCCAGGGTGATCTTGTCAGCGAGGGTCACAGCGCTGTAGATCGTAGGGCGACTCGCCTCCCAAGCGAGCGGCAAACAGACACGGCCATCAATTTGATGCACGCGCATATCACGGAAGAGCAAATCGAAGACAGGTTGGATTAACGGCTCCCCCGTAGGGGAGACGAACACCAACGCTTGCGATGAATAGCTGATCGCTTTCTCAGCGGAGAGCCGTTGGGAGGCGCCATGCATTTGGTCTCGCTGCTCAGCCGGAGTCCAGAAATAACCTGCGATGGCTTGATCCAAAGTGATCACCGCTGCGCCAACAGATAACAGGCTCAATAGAGCGCGGCTGTAGGATAAGTGGGAGTCAACGGCTTGCGGCTTTAGCCGAGGCCAGCGGTTGAGGCGCAACAAGCTCTGCTCCCCCCAGCGCCAGACAAGCAATGCGCCATAGCCAATAAAGAAAGCAAACGCGGGCAGGGCTTGCAGCCATCTCCCCAAATGAGGCGCCTGATCCGAAGTCAGCGTGGGGAGTGACGCGCCGACAGCCCAAACGATCATCCATTGAGGCGCCGTCTGTTTGCGCCAAGCGCCGATAAGCGCAGCCAACACCCCTACCCAGAAAAACAACGAGAGAATCGGGGGGAATAAAGGCCGACCTTGAAAGTTTAATACACGGTCAGGCGGCGCAGCAACGCTCACGCCCCATACAGTCCGAACGGCGTTTTCGGCCAAATGCAGTCCGAAGCTGGGCAGTCCGCCGCTGCGTGTAGCTTGCGTCGTTCCCATCAAATGCCCGAAGTAGCCAGTGGGGGTAAAAAGCACTGTATAAACAAAGGGTGTCACAACGACCGAGGCGCTGAGAAACAGCGCAAAAGCGAGTTTGGCGAAGCGTGCACGGACGTCGCGCGGCGAAGTCAACCATCGCCACCCGCCATACGCCGCCACGGTGATGACAAAGGCTGCGGTGGGCGCGTAGCTATACAGACTCAACCCCAGAACCAGGCCGCTCAGGACCGCATAGGTAAAGGAATCTTTCTCAAAAGTCAGCCATGTCAATAATATCAGTGGAACGGCAAAGACTGAGGCCAACAAGGTCTCCAACCCTAAACGGCTGAAGGTGATATGGGACACTGTCACCGCTAACGATGCGGCGCCAATTGTTCCCACCCAATTCGCTTCGCGCGGTCCCATCATTGATCGCGCCAAAGCGCGCAGCATGAACAGAAGGGCAACCACGCTGGCTGCGCCAAGCGAGGCAGAAACGATCCGTCCTGCCAATGGGGACGGCGCGCCAACTGACTGGGCCACCCACGACAGATAGATAAACAACGGATGCCCGCCGAAGGGCAGAGAAAAGTACAGTGGACAACAAGGAGTGACGCCTTCACGCAAGCCTCGCGCGTTGAGCGCCATCCATATTTCATCGAGAAGGAACCCGGCCGGATAGTCTGGGAGCTGATAGAAGCGAAGCCAGGCCGCAACTATCCCAATCGCTATCGCACCAAGAACTAAAGGAAGGTTCTTGTTATTCATTATCCAACCTTACATAATCTATTGTCGTTTCGCATCGTAGTATACACACCCGACTATGAGGCGATGAACCCGCCAGACGCCGCAAGCACATAGGGAAATATCTGGGCAGCCTGCGTGGGATATTCATACGCATGGCGATGGTGCCCTGTCAATACGTGCTTGATAGAGACGGCCCTCATAAACCGCTTCCCACCTTTCATCTGACACTTATTTACCCCTAGACTTTCGGGTGAGTTACACCTATATTCACTGTATATGAGGGGTGGTATAATCGTTTAAGTAAATGGAAAGGCCAGAACATCCTGGGAGGTTGCAGTGAACTCCGCGCGCATCCGAAGTATCTTCGTCTACATCCTGATCGTCGTCGCGATTGTGGTCCTGCTGTTTCAATTCCGGCAGAGCTCCTCGCAAACCGACCAACTCACCCTGACGCAGCTCGCCAGCGCCATCGAAGAGGGCGATGTGAAGAGCGTCGAGATTGACGACAACACCCTGCGGGTGTCGTTCAACGACAATCGCTCCGACGCCGAGTCGCGCAAGGAGCCGAACTCCACCGCCGTGGAGCAGCTGCTGGCGTTAAACGTCTCGAGTGAAAAGATCGAAGTCGTCAGCTGGAAGGTGAAGAAGCCCTCCGACCTGAGCGGCATCCTGACCTTCCTCGGCTACATGCTCCCCGCCCTGCTGGTCGTCGGCGTCATCTACTTCATGCTGCGCCAGGCGCAGGGGACAAACAACCAGGCCCTCTCGTTCGGCAAGAGCCGCGCCCGCATGTTCACCGGCGACCAGCCGACCGTCACCTTCGATGACGTGGCCGGGGTGGACGAGGCGAAAGAAGAACTGAAGGAAGTCGTCGAGTTCCTCAAAGAACCGGACAAGTTCATCGCGCTCGGCGCGCGCATCCCCAAGGGCGTGCTGCTCGTCGGCTCGCCGGGGACGGGCAAAACGCTGCTGGCCAAGGCCGTCTCGGGCGAAGCGGGCGTCCCCTTCTTCTCCATCTCCGGCTCCGAGTTCGTGGAAATGTTCGTGGGCGTGGGCGCGAGCCGCGTGCGCGACCTGTTCGACCAGGCCAAGCGCCACTCGCCCTGCATCGTGTTCGTGGACGAGATTGACGCAGTGGGCCGCCACCGCGGCGCGGGCCTGGGCGGCAGCCACGACGAGCGCGAGCAAACGCTCAACCAGATCCTGGTCGAGATGGACGGCTTCGACACGGACACCAACGTGATCGTCATGGCCGCGACCAACCGCCCGGACATCCTCGACCCCGCGCTCATGCGTCCCGGGCGCTTCGACCGCCGCGTGATCCTCGACCGCCCGGACATGAGGGGCCGCGAGCAGATTCTCAAAGTCCACGTGCGCGGCAAGCCGCTCGCGCCCGAGGTGGACCTGAACGTCCTCGCCAAATCCACGCCGGGCTTCGTGGGCGCGGACCTGGAGAACCTCGTCAACGAGGCGGCCATCCTCGCCGCGCGGCGCAACAAGAAGGCCATCAGCCAGCCGGAGTTTGAAGAAGCCGTCGAGCGCGTGATCGCCGGGCCGGAGCGCAAGAGCCGCATCATCTCGCCGGAAGAAAAGCGCGTGATCGCCTACCACGAGGCCGGCCACGCGGTGGTGATGCACGCCCTGCCCGAGTCCGACCCGGTGCGCAAAGTCTCCATCATCGCGCGCGGCATGGCGGGCGGCTACACGCTCTCGCTGCCGGATGAAGACCGCATTCTGTACGCCAAGAAGAAGTTCGAGGCCGACCTGGCCGGGCTGCTGGGCGGGCGCGCCGCCGAGGAAATCGTCTTCGACGACATCACCACGGGCGCGTCCAACGACCTGGAGCGCGCGACCAAGATGGCCCGCTCGATGGTGACCCGCTGGGGCATGAGCTCCAAAATGGGGCCGATGGTGTACGGCCAGAAGGAAGAGCTGGTCTTTCTCGGGCGCGAGATCTCCGAACAGCGCGATTACTCCGAAGCCGTGGCGGAGGAGATTGACGGCGAGGTACGCACCCTGATCGCGCGGGCGTACGACCGCGCCCGCGCGATCCTGAAAGAATACCGCGACAGGCTCGACGCCATCGCCCAGCGGTTGATCGAAGTCGAGACGCTTGACGCGGTGGAGTTCGAGCGCCTCTTCCCCTCAAGAGCGCGCCCGTCCCGGTCCCGGCGCCGGCGGCGGCATGATTTTTCGCAGACCGGACAGGTTTTGAAAACCTGCCCGGTCCAAGTCCGATCATAAAAAGGCCCCGGCTGATGGCCGGGGCTTTTGCTTTGAGGCTGGACTTTGGCAAATAATACCGCAGTTCGCCACCACATTCCCCGCGCTGTCCAGCGTCACGCTCGCCGAAGGTCCCCAGGTGGTCAGTGGCAAAGTAGTAGAGCGTGTTGCCCCCCGTGCTGGTGACCACCCGCATGGCAATCAGGCTGCCGCCCGCCGCGTAGTAAGTACGCGTGATGCGCTGCGTGGCCGAGATGACTTCAATGGCCCC
>Ga0209341_10005729_pt1 | contig 11174 bp, 9 predicted proteins | sample RifCSP13_2_FD_184020 | JGI IMG/M metagenome (GOLD analysis project Ga0209341, IMG submission 184020) | Soil microbial communities from Rifle, Colorado - Rifle CSP2_sed 13_2 (SPAdes) (version 2) | ecosystem: Environmental > Terrestrial > Deep subsurface > Rock core/Sediment | place: Rifle...
TCCGCTCTTTCCTCATCTCGCCCCGCCGGAGAAGAGTCATGCTCACCCCGGTTGAGAGAGTCCTCTTCGTTCTTGCCGCCATCCTCAGCCTGAGCCTCACCGCCCTGGCCGCCCGCCGTATCGTCCGGACGATTGGCCGCGGCCAGGGCCGGCCGGAGCTCGACCAGCTCGGCCGACGGCTGTTCACGGCCATCGCCAAGTTCGTCAGCTTTGCGCCGACGTTTTCTGTCCGGCGTTGGACCAGCGTCTTCCACGCGCTCGTCGGCTGGGGATTCACTTTTTACTTGCTGGTCGATCTGGTCGATGTGACAGAAGCCTTTCTCGGCGGTGAGCCCGTCGGCAATCTCTTCCGGCTGGCGGCAGACGTCCTCAGTGTCGGAGTCCTCGTGGGGATGGCGTACTTGATCGTCCGACGCTTTCTCGTCCGGCCGGACTCCCTGACGGTGCGCTCGACGACCCTGCTGCACCCCAAGGCGAGCCGCGGCATCCGCCGCGACTCGGCGATCGTCGCCGGCTTCATCGTTCTCCACGTCGGCGCCCGTTTCGTCGGGAGCAGTTTCGTATTGGCGTCGGAGGGGGGAAACGTCTGGATGCCCTTCGCCTCAGCGCTCTCACGGGCCTGGGCCGGATGGAGCGAAGCGGCGCTGGTCGCGGCGATTCACGTATGCTTCTGGGTCGCCCTCGGTCTGATCCTGGCCTTCCTGCCCTACTTCTTGTACTCGAAACATCTCCACTTGTTCTTCGCTCCGATCAACTTCCTGCTCAAGCCGAAGCGGACCTCGATGGGCGCCCTCGACAACCTCAACTTCGACGACCCGTCGATCGAGCAGTTCGGGGCGGCGCGGCTGGAGCACTTGTCGTGGACGGCGCTCGTCGATGCCTATGCCTGCATCATGTGCAATCGCTGTCAGGACGCCTGCCCGGCCTACGCCACCGGCAAAGTCCTTTCGCCGGCAGCCTTGGAAATCAACAAGCGTTACTTCCTCAACCAGGAAGGCGCCCGGCTGGCGGCCGGAGAGACCAGCAGCCAAACGCTGCTCGAGTTCGCCATCACGCCGGAGGCGGTCTGGGCCTGCACCGCGTGCGGGGCCTGCATCGAGGTCTGCCCGGTGGGCAACGAGCCGATGCGCGACATCCTGGAGATCCGTCGCCATCTGGTGTTGACCGAGAGCGCATTCCCCGAACAACTGCAGGCCGCCTACCGGGGCATGGAGCGTTCGGTCAATCCCTGGGGCCTGGGTCCGGAGAAGCGCCTCGAGTGGGCGGCCGGCCTGGACGTCCCGCTGGTGGCGCAAGCGCCGGATGCCGAAGTGTTGTGGTGGGTCGGCTGCGCGCCGGCGACGGACGCCCGGGCGCAGAAGACCGCCCGCGCTCTGGCCGAGGTGTTGAAGGCAGCGGGAGTCCGGTTCGCTGTTCTCGGGCCGCAGGAACGGTGCACTGGCGACTCCGCTCGCCGAAGCGGAAACGAGTACCTGTTCAACGAACTGGCCCAGGCCAACGTCGAGACCCTCCATCGGGTGGCGCCGCGCCGAATCGTGACGACCTGCCCGCACTGCCTGCACACGCTCAAGAATGAGTACCCGGCGTTCGGCGGCCATTATGAAGTCATCCATCACACGCAGTTGTTGCAGGAGCTGATGACGCAGGGCCGCCTCAGCCTGGACGGCGCGACCAAGTCCGAGCTTCTTACTTTCCACGACCCCTGCTATCTTGGCCGGCAGAACGGCGTCATCGACGCGCCGCGTCAGGCGTTGGCCGGCAGCGGCGCCACCGTGGCCGAGATGGCCGACTCTCGGACGCAGTCGTTCTGCTGCGGTGCGGGGGGCGGGCAAATGTGGAAGGAAGAAGAGCACGGCGAAGAGCGGGTGAACCAACGTCGGCTGCGGCAAGCCGAGGCCACCGGTGCCAAGGTCCTGGCGGTCGGTTGTCCGTTCTGCCTGATCATGTTGGGAGATGCCGCGCGACAGGAAGGCGACTCGATCGCCGTGCGGGACGTGGTCGAGATCGTCGCCGATCGACTGCCGGCGAGACCCGGTCAATAGATTCGACCTGATCTCTGACCTCCAAGGACCATGGCCCTGCCGCCCTTGGCGCCCTGCCCCCAGGGGGCGCCCGAAGGGGCGTAGAAGGCGGGGGCTTGCGCCCTGGGCGCGCCCGAAGGGGCGAAGCCAGGCCCTGCAAGAAGGCACAGGCCATCGCGCTTCGCATCCCGAAGGGGATTGGGCGCCTGGTAGGTTCGCAACTCCTCCAAGACGCGTCCTTGCTCGACATCCTGTACGGGCCGCCAGGCCTCGCTTCTGAGCAAGACGTGGCGCAGGTGTGCGCCCTGGAAGCCACTTTAGGCAGGAGATTCTCGGCGAGGGAACCCGCCGCCCTCTGCCTGCGCGGGAGCAAGGGTGGACGGCGGAAGGACGTGGCTCACCATCCTCTCCCTCCCAGATGGCCTGAACTTAGCCTTCCGCTTGAGATTCCCTAGCGAACCGGATAAGATTGCCCGGTTGCCGCGCGCCCTGCCTCCCGGAGAGAAAAAAGCGAAACGCCCGGCCGGTGCCCTCTAGCCCTGGAAGTTCTGTGCGGTGAGGAATCTCTCGGGCAGGATCCGACGCTGAGGGCCCCTCGGGGGGAAGGGCGGAGGCGCACGAATGGGGTTGCCCAAAGAATCGCTTCTGGAGATGTACCGGGTGATGCTTTTCTCCCGGCGCCTCGATGAGCGGGCGTGGGTGCTGCATCGCCAGGGGAAGATCGCCTTCCACATTTCGGCCATCGGTCACGAGGCGGCGCAGGTGGGCGCCGCCTTTGCTTTGCAGCGGGGCGTCGATTGGGTCGTCCCCTACTATCGGGATCTGGCCTTGATCCTGGCCATGGGGATGACGCCGCGCGAGTTCGCCTTGGGCTTGATGGGGAAGAAAGGCGAGCCCAGCTCCGGCGCCCGTCAGATGCCCAGCCACTGGAGCCTGCGGCGGGCCAATGTCGTCAGCCATTCGTCGCCGGTGGCGACGCAGACGCCGCATGCCTCCGGCATTGCGCTGGGGATCAAGATGCGCGGCGACTCGGCCGTCGTGCTGACGACGATCGGCGAAGGCTCGACCTCGCAGGGCGAATGGTACGAAGGAGTCAACTGGGCGGCCGTCCACAAGCTGCCGGTCATCTTCCTAGTCGAGAACAACATCTACGCCATCTCCGTGCGTCAGGAGATGCAGATGGCGGTGGCAGGGGCGGCCGGCAAGGCGGCCGGGCTTGGCTTGCCCGGCGTCAGCGTCGATGGGCTCGACGTGCTGGCCGTACACGAGACCGTCGGCCAGGCGGTGGAACGGGCGCGGCGCGGCGATGGACCGACAGTGGTCGAGGCCCGAGTCCATCGTCTGACTCCCCACTCCTCCGACGACGACGATCGAACCTATCGGCCGCGGGATGAGATCGAGGCGATGAAGGCGGCCGATCCGTTGGGCGCCTTCCAGAAAACCCTGCGCGAGAAAAAGGTCCTCACCCAGAAGATCGAAGCCGAGCTGGAGGCGGATGCGACGGCGGCCGTCGAGGACGCCATCCGGTTCGCCGAGGCGGCGCCCTATCCGGACGTCTCCGAGGCGGCCTATCCGGTCTATGTCGAGGACGTTCGCCGTGGCTGAGGGGACGCTGATCCAGGCGCTGCGGCAGGCGATGGACGAGGAGCTGGCCCACGACGACCGGGTGTTCATCGTCGGCGAAGACGTCGGACCCCGCGGCGGCGTCTTCCGCGCCACCCAAGGGCTGTTCGAGAAGTATGGGCCCGGGCGTATCATCGACTCGCCGCTGGCCGAGTTGTCGATCATCGGAGTCGGCATCGGCGCCGCCCTGTACGGCATGCGCCCGATCTGCGAGATCCAGTTCGCCGATTTCATTCACCCGGCCTTCAACCAGATCGTCAATGAAGCGGCCAAGATGTGCTATCGCTCGAACGGCGAGTGGACGGTGCCCCTGGTCATCCGTGCGCCGTACGGCGGTGGGATCGGCGGCGGGTTGTACCACTCGCAGTCGCTCGAGGCCTTCTTCGCTCACGTCCCCGGGCTCAAGGTCGTCATCCCCTCCAACCCGCACGACGCCAAAGGCTTGCTGAAAGCGGCCGTGCGCGATCCGAATCCGGTGTTGTTCTTCGAGCCAAAAAAAGGCTATCGCCTGATCAAGGGCGAGATTCCGGAGGGAGACCTCGTCGAGCCGCTGGGCGCCGCCAAGGTTTCCCGCGCCGGGTCCGACCTGACTGCGATCGCTTACGGGATGATGCACCACTACACTTTGCAGGCGGCCGAGGCCGTCGCCGCAGAAGGGATCTCGGTCGAGGTGGTCGATCTGCGGACGCTTCTGCCCCTCGACAAGCGGACGGTGCTGGCGTCGGTTCGCAAGACAGGCAAGGCCCTCATCATCTACGAAGACAACCTGACCGGCGGCTATGGAGCCGAGGTCGCCGCCATCTTGGCCGAGGAGGCCTTCTCCGACCTGGATGCGCCGGTGCGGCGCCTCGGCGGACCGGACGTCCCAGCGATGCCCTACAGCCATCCCCTTCAGGATTGGTTCATGCTGAACCCGGAGAAGATTGCGGCGGCGATGCGCGCGCTAGCGAGATACTAGAGCTGCAAGAGGTGAAGTGGTCAGTGGCCAGAAGTGAAGTGGCCAGTCGCCAGTGGCCAGTGGCCAGCAAGAACGACTTCGTGACCGAGGGAATCTTCCGGTTGAGAGTGAGGGGGAGACGTGGCCGTCAAAGGCTATCACCAACTGACTGTGTGGAGGAAGGCAATCGGATTGACCAAGGAGATCTATCAGCTTACCGGCCGACTTCCCCCGAATGAGAAGTTCGGGTTGATCAGCCAGCTGAGGCGGGCCGCCGTCTCTGTGCCGTCCAACATTGCCGAGGGCCAGGCGAGGAGAAACCCCGGGGAGTTTCGGCAGTTCATCTATCACGCACTGGGATCCCTGGCTGAGGTCGATACGCAAATGGTTATTGCCGTCGAGTTGGGTTTCCTCGATGACGTGGAGGTACGACCCGTGACAGATCACATAGCAGAAGTTCGACGGATGCTGCATGGTCTCGAAGTGAGCCTTCCAAGCCATCGCGGCACGGGCAAAGCGACTGACCATGGCCGCTGACCGCTCACTAGAGGCTGGCCACTGGCCACTGGCCACTGACCACTAAGCGGAGCGACTCATGTCCACTCAAGTCATCATGCCGCAGCTTGGTGAATCCGTCGTCGAGGGAACGGTCTCGAAGTGGCTGAAGGCCGAAGGCCAGAACGTCGCCGAGTTCGAGCCGCTGCTCGAGATCAACACCGACAAAGTCGACACGGAGATTCCCTCCCCGGCCGGCGGGGTGCTGCTCAAGGTGCTGGTCGCCGAGGGCCAGACGGTTCAGGCCGGCACGGTGTTGGCGATGATCGGCGAGGCCGGTGAAGCGGTGCCGGCGTCCGCCCCGGTGGTGGCTCCGGCCCATGCGGCGAAGGCGGCGCCAACGATGGCGCCTTCCGCTCCGGTGGCCCCCCCGGCTGCCGCAGCGCGCGCCGATCTCGGTTTCATCTCTCCGGTCGTGGCGAAGATCGCCGCCGAGCACAACGTCGATCTGACCCAGGTCCAGGGAACCGGAGCCGGGGGACGCATCACCAAGAAGGACGTGCTGGCCCACGCTCGTGGGCTTCCCATGCCCGAAGCGCCCGCATGGGAACAGCCGGCATCCGGCGAGCTGTTCCGACCCACGGAGGAAGTCTTTGGGACGAAGCCCCCCGCTGGTGGCCCGATGCCTGGGCAGGTTGTGCTGCACGACGCTGTCCGTAGGCAGATTGCCGAGCACATGGTCCGCTCCCGGCGGACCAGCCCACACGTGACGACGGTGATGGAGGCGGACCTCAGCCGCGTGGTCGCTCACCGGCAGGCGCACAAAGAGATCTTCGCACGAGACGGGGTTGACCTGACCTTCAGCAGTTACTTCGTCGCCGCCAGTGTTGCGGCGCTGAAGGCGGTGCCGTCGGTCAACGCCTCGTGGAGCGACGAGGCGATCGTCTTGCACCGGCAAATCAACATCGGTGTGGCGGTGTCGCTTGGGGAGCAAGGGTTGATCGTCCCGGTGATCAAGGATGCCGACCAGAAGTCGCTCCTGGCGATCGCCGCTGCGATCAAGGACCTCGCCGCCCGGGCGCGCGGCCGGCAGCTGAAACCGGACGAGGTCCAGGGCGGGACGTTCACCATCACCAATCACGGTGTCAGCGGTTCCTTGTTTGCGACACCGATCATCAACCAGCCGCAGGCCGCCATCCTCGGGGTGGGGGCGATTCAGAAGCGCGTCGTCGTGGTTGAGACGACGGGCGCCGACGCCTTCGCCATCCGCCCGATGGTCTACCTCACCCTGACCTTCGATCATCGCCTGCTCGACGGCGCGGTCGCCGACCGGTTCCTGGCGGCGGTGGTCGAGCGGCTGGAAAAGTGGGCCTGACACAGAAGTGGCCAGTGGCGAGTGGCCAGTGGCCAGCAGGAACGAATTCTTGATCGCAACTGGCCACTGGCCACTGACAACTGGCCAATGTTGCAACGGGATGATCCCTGCAAGTGCAAGGAGAGTACTGAATGCCAGACTATGACGTGGTGGTGATCGGCGCCGGGCCGGGGGGGTACGTGTGCGCCATACGCGCCGCACAACTTGGCTTGAAAACGGCCATCGTCGACCGCGAGTGGCTCGGCGGGGTCTGTCTCAACATCGGCTGCGTGCCATCTAAGGCCCTGCTGCGCAACGCCGAGGTGGCGCATTTGCTGCGTCACCGCGGCGACGACTTCGGATTCAAAGTGGAAGGATTGACCCTCGACTATGCCGCCGCCGTCCGGCGCAGCCGGCAGGTTGCGGATCGATTGGTCAAGGGGGTCGGCTTCCTGATGAAGAAGAACAAGATCGACGTGCACATGGGCGCGGCCCGCGTCAGCGGCCCGCAGGCCGTCGAAGTCAGCGGGAAAGACGGCACGTTGAAGTTATCGGCACGCAACATCGTCATCGCCACCGGCGCCAGCCCGTCGACGATCCCGGGCGTGACTCCGGATGGGGACCGCGTGATCACCTACCGCGAGGCGATCCTTCAAGAGCGGCTGCCCAAGTCGATCATCATCATGGGCGCCGGGGCTATCGGCCTCGAGTTCGCCACGGTCTGGAACAGCTACGGGGTGGAAGTGACGCTGGTCGAGATGCTGCCGCGCATCGCACCGACCGAGGACGAAGAAGTCAGTCAGGAGCTGGCCAAGGCCTTCACCAAGAACGGGATCAAGGTGCTGGCCGGCACCCGCGTCGAGTCGATCGAAGTCTCGAAGACCAAAGTCAAAGTGAAGGTCAGCGGGGGGCAAGAGCTGGAAGCCGAGCAGGCGTTGGTGGCGGCCGGTTTCCGGCCGAATACGAAGGACCTGGGGCTGGAGGCGTCGGGGGTCCGCCTTTCGGACCGCGGCTTCGTCGAGATCGACGAGCGGATGGCGACGAATGTGCCCGGGGTTTGGGCGATCGGCGACGTGACCGGGAAGCTGATGTTGGCGCACGTGGCCTCGGCCATGGGGATCGTCTGTGCCGAAAACATCGCCGGTGTCGAAACGGTGACGGTCTCATACGAGATGATGCCGCGCGCCTTCTACTGCCAGCCGCAGGTGGGGGCCTTCGGCCTGAGCGAGGCCCAGGCGAAAGAGCGCGGGCATGAGATCAAAGTCGGGCGCTTCCCGTTTCAGGCCAACGGCAAGGCGCTCGGGTTGGGAGATTACGGGGGCTGGGTCAAGATCGTGACCGATGCCAAGTACGGCGAGATTCTGGGGGCGCACATGGTCGGGCCGGAAGCGACCGAGTTGTTGCCCGAGCTGACCCTGGCCCAGATGATGGAGCTAACTCCGACCGAAATCGCCCGCAATGTCCACGCCCATCCGACGCTGACCGAAGCTGTGATGGAGGCGGCGCACGACGCGGCGGGGCACCCGATTCACATCTGAGTGGCGCACAGTTCCCAGCGGCATCATCCTGAACTCCGCCTTCTCTGCTGCCGTGCATCATCGCGACTCCCACGCCGCTTCGCCCTCTAAAGGGCGCCAAGGGCGGCGTCCTGTCGAGGAGGTCGCTGATGTGCCGAAGACGCTCGCGCGACATGCGGGTGGGGTGGATGAGTCTCCCTCCCTCATCCTCTGAGATGGAGACTGGTGGCGGGGCTCTGAGAACGACATGGTCCGAGCCAGACGGCTTGGCGGTGCAGGAATGCCCGATGGCTGACGGCTGGGGCCGGCGGCTTGCAGCTGAGAGCTTCTGGGTGCCGGGGGATCCGATCGAATTGCAGGATACGCGTTGAGCAATGCGCCCGCCCCTGAAACGATCCGGACCCGCCTGAGCCGCGTCGACGGCCAGGCCGGCGAGTTAGTCATCGGCGGATATCGTCTGGAGGACCTGGCGCCTCAAGCGACCTTCGAAGAGGTCGTTTTTCTCCTTTGGAACGATCGGCTCCCGAATTCGGCTGAACTCGTTCAACTGCGCGGCTCGCTGGCCGAGGAGCGAGCCCTATCGCCTCGGGCGCGCCAAGGCATCGAGGTCGCCGTCGAGCGCGGGGTAGGGCCGATGGATGCGCTTCGCTTGGCGGTGGAGACCCAGGTGCTCGACGGCCCTTCAGAAGCCAGCGAGACGCGTGAGAGTTGGTGGCAGCAAGCCTTGCGGATGGTGGCCCGGATGCCTCTGCTGGTCGCGGCCTACGCGCGATTGCGGCGGGGACAAGAGCCTGCCGACCCGCCGGCAGACCTTGGGCACGCCGCCGCCTACTTGTACGCGCTGCAAGGTTCCCCCGCGGATCCGGAGGCGATACGTGCTCTGGAGACTTACTTCAACAGCGTCATCGATCACGGCCTGAACGCCTCGACGCTGGCGGCGCGGGTGGTCGCCAGCACGCATTCCGACATGATCGCGGCAGTCGCCGCCGCCTTGGCAGCGTTGAAAGGTCCGCTGCATGGAGGCGCGCCCGGGCCGGCGCTCGACATGATGAAAGAAATCGAGCGACGACGGAGCGCCTCCGGCAGAAGCCTGGAGGCGGAGACGGAGGACTATGTCCGGCAGACGGTCGCCGCCGGCGGCCGCCTGATGGGCTTCGGTCACCGTATCTACAAAGTGCGTGACCCGCGCGCCGATGTCCTGTCACGCGCCGCCGAACAGTTGGCGGTCGACCCGCAACGGGCCGACTTTCTCCGGCGGGCCAAGGCCATCGAGCAAGTGACGCTGCGGGTGTTGGAGGAGCTCAAACCGGGCCGCAACCTGCGCACCAATGTCGAGTTCTACACGGCGATGCTGCTCGAGTGCCTCGGCCTTCCCAGCGAGCTGTTTACCCCGACGTTTGCCGTGGCGCGGGTGGCGGGGTGGACGGCGCATATCCTGGAGCAGCGATTCGAGGGGCGGCTGATCCGCCCGCAAGAGGAGTACGTCGGGCCGAGCCCGCGGGCGTGGGTGCCGCTCGAGGCGCGCTGAGTCATCCTCGACGGAGTGCCGCCGAGGGCTCGAAGGACCGTGACTTGTCGGCCGGAGGGCACAGCGGACGGGCATTCCATCGGTCCGTGCGCTCGGGGCCTATTTTCCTGCGAGTTGCGGCGCCGTTGGCTGCTCTGGCCAAAACCGGCCAACGACTACCGAACTAGTAGACACCTGCCACGGCCTAATCTGCTGCGGCACCAACTCGCACCCCTGGCCTTCCGAGGGTGTTCATGATGTTGGGCCTAGACGTCTTCAACAGCTCCCTAGCGCGGATCTTCTTGTGACAAACAACACGGATCGCCTTTGCCTGCGTCCGCGAAGCACTTGGCGTTCTCTTCCGGGGCCGGCAAGGCAATTGGCGGCAATTGGCGTCTGTGAGTCTGGACTTGGCGGTCGATCCCGGGCTTACTCAAACCACGGTATTGTCTGTGCCTACAATGGTCAAGATCCGGGGTTGGCGATGGTGAAAGACCGCCAATCCATGCAAAACGGCCCCACTTCCTAACTAGGCCGGCCTCGGCTGATAGAGCCATCGAGGCGACCCGTGAGACCGCGCGGGTCCATGCTGGAAGGGGAAGTAGTGATGGGCGGGGCATCTCTTAGCTCTGGCCTGGCCCTCCCGTGGCTGGCGGCCTGCAGCGCAGCGCCGATGGGCCAACCGACAGCGCTTGCGACAACCGCGCTTGCGTCGGCCAGCCCGCCTTCATCAAGGCTGACACCTCAGACCTCATCCTGCGACGTCAGTGATACCTGGGACGTCGAACTTACCGTGACCGGCGGGTTCGCCGGGGTAGACCGCCGTCTGGAAGTGGGCGACCTGGGGGCGTATGAGGCCGAAGACGCTCAGACAGCCTCCAGGGAAGAGGGCGTCCTATCCGCGGACGAGACGGAGCAACTACTTGAGCTGCTTCCCTCCGTGTGCGAACCGAATGATGCAGCCCGACTTCCCTCTTGCGCCGATTGTTTCAACTACTCGCTCCAGGCGACCCTTCAGGGCTCCCCCTATGAGCTCGTCCTGAATGATCTCAACCTGCCCGAGGCCCCGGTCGGGCCGTTGGTCGGGTGGTTGAGCAGCTACCTGAACGCTGTGTTGCAGGATTAGGGCAAGCATGAAGGCGGCTTTGCGTTCCTCCAAGCAGGTCGCCGCCAGCACTGAGACTTTGCTGTGGCGGCGTTGACTTCACTCGGCCGGCAGCCGCGCCCAGCGGCTGCCACGCAGACAGGGATGATCTCATGACCACGCATTATCGACTCCTGCTCGTCCCGTTCTTGGTCGTCGCTGGCTTGTGGCTGTTGGCTGGAGGGCCGTGGGGTGCATCGGCGATGGCCGGTGCCGCGGCGCCGACTCCGCAAGGGGGCGGAGACCGGCTAGGCCGGAGCGCTCAGACGGGCATGTTGACATTCCTTGGCTTCGACCCGGGCCACTCCCCGAACGTCCCAGCGGCACGCGCCGCCGGGGGGGACTTCGCCTCCGCCGGGCAGGCCTTCCTCGAGGTCTACGGGCCCAAATTCGGCCTGGACGATCCGGTGCGAGATGTGCGCTTACTGCGGGCGGGCGCCGACGGCCGCGGCCATCCGAGCGCTCGTTTTCAGCAGGAACACCAAGGCATTCCCGTGTTCGGCGGCGAAATCCTGGTCAACATGGACAACGAGGGGAACCTGACCTCGATCAGCGGAGAGATTTCGCCCGCGCTCT
>Ga0209341_10005731_pt1 | contig 11170 bp, 12 predicted proteins | sample RifCSP13_2_FD_184020 | JGI IMG/M metagenome (GOLD analysis project Ga0209341, IMG submission 184020) | Soil microbial communities from Rifle, Colorado - Rifle CSP2_sed 13_2 (SPAdes) (version 2) | ecosystem: Environmental > Terrestrial > Deep subsurface > Rock core/Sediment | place: Rifle...
TGGCGCGAATCGTGGAAGCGGGAATGAGCGGCGGACTGTTGAGCGTGGGGATGTAATCGTCAAGACGGTCGAGTCGAGCCTGGGGGCGCTAAGAAAAGAGCCGCCGGAGTCTTCTCCTTCCTCCTCCTCTGGCGGCTCTTGGTTGTCGCCCTTCGCGCTCATTCCACGCGGCTTTGCCCATCGCTGCTAAACCGCTCAACGATTGGCGTTCAGGCGCGCGGCTGGAGGGCGCAGCCTCCGCGGTTACCGGACCTGGCGCTTGCGCTGTTGGTGAGCTTCCAGCGCCGCGTTCGCCTGCGCCATCAAGTCGGCGAGGGGCAAGGCAGCCTCGGGGTTGTACCACACCCATCCCGCGCTGAGGGAAAGACTATACGGGCGCGCGGCGGAGGCTGTGAGACCGGCCAGCGCCTCGTTCAACCGCGCGGCCAGCGCGTCGGCGTCCTTGTCGCGGACGCCCATCGCCAGAAAAGCAAACCCGTCGCCGCCGAGCCGTCCCATCACGTCGGCTTCGCGGAAATTGCTCCGCAAAATGCCGGCGACTTGCGTCAGCGCCCAATCCCCTTCGGCCCGTCCGTGTTTTTCATTGATCTCCTGCAGGCGGTCGAGGGCGAGCGCGACGAGCACGAGGCCGTGCTGAACGCGCTTGGCAAGCCTGAGGTATTGCTCGGCCAGGATCAGGAAAATGCGGCGGTTGTAGAGGCCGGTCAACGGGTCGGCGAGGGCGAGATCGGCTTGAAGCCGTTGATGCTCGACCGCATAATGCAACACCCGCGCCAGCATCCGGTGGTCGAACTGGCCTCTGAGCAGATAATCCTGCGCGCCCCGCGCGACGGCCTCCCTCCCCAGCGCTTCGTCGTCGGCGCCGAGCAGCGCCACCACCGGCGCCAGCGGCATTTTGGCGCGCACGCGGTCGAGCGCTTCGAGGCCGCGCCCGTCCGGCAGGGAGAGCGATAACAGGAGGACATCGGCGCCCGCGCGCTCCAGGTGATCCAGCCCGCCTGCCAGGTTGGCGGCAGTTTGCAGGTCGCAGGTCATCTCCTGCGGATCAGCCAGCAGGGAACGGATCCGTCGTGCCTCGGCGGGGTCCTCGTCCACGAGCAAAACCCGCACAGGTTGCGGCAGTTTGCAGGTCGCAGGTCATCTCCTGCGGATCAGCCAGCAGGGAACGGATCCGTCGTGCCTCGGCGGGGTCCTCGTCCACGAGCAAAACCCGCACAGGTTGAGGATTCATCTTCCATCCCTCGCGTCATCATGCAATGTGCAGGACGCTCTTGTGTGTTTCGCCGTTGACCTGCTCGATCCGGCGCCAGCTGCTGTTGTCATTCAGCGTGATCCACCGCCGCTCCTCGACCCGGTAGAACCAATCCTTGTCTTGCTGAAAGAAGATCTGGATATCGGCCGACTCCGAGATATTCAGGATCTCATTGCTGTGCGACCGGATTTCGTCGAAGTCCGTCGTCGCCCTCTGCCCCATTTCGCTGTAGCGCTGGTTGAGCTCGAGAAGAAGCGTGTTGATTTGCGGCGGCATGTGCGCCGCCTTCAGTCCGATCTTCTGGGCTTCCTCGAAGAGGATGGGGTAGTTGTGAGACGGATACTTGGCGTTGAGCGCGTTGGCAATCTGGTCGGTCGTCGTTTCATCCTCGATGTGATAACTGAGCAGTTCCTTGCACAGCATGATGGACAGGGATTCAGCCCGGTCCACCGCGCCGATCACCAACGGGTGGACGTGCTGGAACAACGCCTTATACGGATTCTCCTTCGAGTCGGACTGTTCGGCCCGCCACAGCCGGATGACGCGGGTGAGCTCGTCCAGGCTCACGCTCACCCGGTCGTTGTCACGATCCACCGGAGAAAGATCGTGCGTCAGCGAGGTATCCACCGCCGTCAGATAGGCCATCGGCCCCATCAGGATCTCATTCGCCCCCAGCGCGATCATCGTCGCCGCCGACGCGCATTCCAGCGGCACCAGCGCGACCAGGTGAGTGCAATACTGGCGCAGCAAATTGACCAGGCGCAGCGACGCCTGGCCCGTCCCCCCGTCCGACTTGAGGAACAGGTAGAGGGTCTCCTGCTTGCCGAGCTTCTCCAGGATTTCGTAGAGCGCGATCACGTCGTTGTGACAGATGGCGCCCCTGGGGTTGTTCCAATAAGCGATCAGCCTCCCGCCAAGACGCGCGGTGACTTCGCCGATGAGGGCCTGGGTCTTGTCGAAGAGGACGGGCGGCTGCTTTATTTTGGGAGTTTCTTGGGGTTCCATCCATACTCCTCTGGAGGCGGCTCAACGGCGCAGTTTTGGCACGCACCCCAGCCGCATGTTAGCCTACTGGCCTATTCCCAATCATCGCTCAGGGCGAGACAATTTTGTCTGCGAGTTCCGGGTACACGCGGCGAAAATCCTTTTCATTCGCCGCCACGAGAATGGAAGTATCCAGCAAGATCCTCACAGACCCGCCCTCTGCAAGAGGGTAAAGACACGCCGGTCACGCTCGTGCCGCGTGATGTTAGCAATGTCGCTCACCGCGATCACTCTGGCGACAAGGATGCCCTCTTTCTCGACAAGCGGGGACGGTTTTGGTTGAACGCGCAGACGCACTCCGCCCTGTTCGCCTTTTTCGACGACGAGGGTCATCCCCGGCGACAAATGCAGGCGCTCACGGATGGGGGCCGGAATCAAAATGGCTCCCATCTCGTCCAAAGATATTTGAATGATTTCACTCATCGCGCTACCCTCTCCATCCCAATTGTGATTAGAAGAGTGAGCTCCGTGGATAGTTCTCGCAACCTATTTTGAGTAAAGGTTCACGTCAGCGGGCTGGCGTGATTGGATTATAGAACCAATCCGCCAGGGCGTAAACGGAGGAACTTCCAGCGGATAGGTGAGCGGATAAGCGGATGGGCGCGGCCACATCACCGTCAAATGCCGTTCCGCATCAGCCGCATTGCAAAGCGCAGCGGAGCAAAATCGGACGCCGTGGTTGGGCGGAATTACAGATTATTTTACAAACACCCGATAACCCCAAGGCTCTAATTTCAGTTGAGTAGAGGCAAGTAATTCAACCGACTCTTTGCCGAAATAATCAATATATCCTCCCTGATAAAGGCTCTCATCAAATGTCACGGCCTGTGGTTGATCGGAGAAATTGAGCACGGCAAAGACTTTATCGCGGTTGTTTTGGCGACCAACCCTGCCATTCCTCGCGCAAGATGGACATGTTCACCAGGTCTGTGTACTCGCCTTCAATCCACACGACTTTGCGTGGGCGACCTTCTTCCACAAACCCGCAGGCCAGGTAACAGCGGATGGCCCGCTCGTTCTTCGCATGGGTGGTCAAGGCAATGCGCCGCGCGCCAAGATGGCGAAAGCCGTAATCGAGCAGGAGTCTTACGGCGTCTCGCCCATAGCCGCGCCCCCAATACTCACGGTCGCCGATCATGATCCCAAGCTCGAGATTCCCGTGCGGATTCCGGAGATCCATCAACGAGCAATAACCGATGTACTTCTCGTCGGCCTCGATCGCAAAAGGCGCAATGTTTTCGTCGAACCTGGTGCGGCTTTCGTAAAAAGCCTGCGCGCTCTCCAGCGGAGAAACACGGGGGTAGGTGCTATCCAGCGCGTATAGTTCTGGGTCTTGATTGAACTCGTGCTGCCTGACGATATCCTCCTGCTTCATTGGACGCAGTAAAACCTTCTTGCCCTTGAGCATAGAAAACCTCTTTGTCTGCGGTCAGTCTGCCTTCACGAAATGTGGGTCGCAGGGATGGCCCTTACGGGCCGCCCCCGCACGGATCCGGGCATGCAGCGCTCCCGCACCCGGCTCTTGTCTTGGGTCATTCCGTCTCGACGCTGCCAGACCTGCCTTGAGCGAAGTCGAAGGGTTCACTTCCTGTTATGGGCTGCTGTTTTGCTCCCCGTTCTCAGGGGGTTACATCGCTTCCCTGGCCCGACCCGCCAGGGCGGCACATCCAGTCACCCTAAAGTCTATCTCGCTCATCAGGCTCAACGTCAGCGACTTTAGCCATTGCGCGTCGGAATTTCTTCCTGCCACCGCGTTTTGCCCGCTTGCCGAGATACTCTTCTGTCATGAGCGCAGAAAGTTTCTCCGCCAGCGCCAAGGTAATCAACTGGTTGATAGAAACGTTCTCTTGGCGAGCGAGCTCGCGCACCCGCTCGTGCAAGGAGTCGGGTAAGCGCAGACTGATGGTGCTCATGGCAACACTCCTATCTTTTGCAAAAACTCTTTCGGGGTCATGGTGATTAGTCCAAACTGCTCGACGCCGGCAAAATCACTTTGATTGTAAGTCACGATGCAGTCACATTCAGGCGTTCAAGCGCCGCTGCGCTTCATGAACTGGAAATAGGCAAAGCCCAACGCGAATAACAGATGGACGGCTACAATGGACCAACCAAGCGCATTCAATACGCTCGAAAGCGTAGCAAGTAGATCAATCACGACGCCGATGGCGTTGAACCCCACCCCGCCGACCGTAACTTGGGCGGCGACTACTTTTGCTTTGGCCGAGACTGCAACAGTTTTGCCTTTCTTTGTAGCACGGCGACATCTTCATTTGGGATGCCTCCTAACCGACCGTGTATAGGGCATTCGTAAATAAATGTTTCTTCAGTGACAACGCGATTGCTTGTACCCACTCCAATGAATTGTAGGGCTGGTGGCGGCTTGCCTTCACAAAACACTTCACACCCGCAGTTTTCGTGCGGGCAGAGCGGTATTGGAAATCCGAAGCTGAGGCGACTTGGTCTCCATAATAAGCCGCTGTAGCTGAATGGCTTGAGTGGTCTAAACCACCATTGAACGAACTTTGCCACAGGATATAGAGCAAGAGCAGAAACAGCAATTATGACTGGCAGCGACAAGTTGATTTGAACGCTTAGCCTGCCTATTCCAGCCAGACCTGCCACTATAGACACCACTATGACAAGAGTGCCAAGTAATAGCGGGGCGAGCTTTTGTAAGTTTACAAGTAGCTCAACCAATTCTTTGAATCGTTTCCACATGTCATGTTACTACGGCAGTCTCCATGCAACAAGCCTGTAACGATCGGCCGGCCTCTGCATTGCGCCGGTCGCGGTAGGGACGGCCTTCACGGGCCGCCCCCCGCACGGATCCGGGCATGCAGCGCTCCCGCACCCGGCTCTTGTCTTGGGTCATTCCGTCTCGACGCGGCCAGACCTGCCCTGAGCGAAGTCGAAGGGTTCACTTCAGGTTACGGGCTGTTGGTTTGCTCCCTTTTCTCAGGGGGATACGTCGCTCAGCCGCCCGCGACGCTGACCGTTCGCTTTGCTCAGGGTCAGCGGGTCGGCTGCGTGCCGTACGTAGGGGAACGTTTTAGGCATATTGCCGGTTACTAATTGATTGAGTTGTCTCAGGGAAGTAGGCTTTCACGATATATGGCACGGGGCGACACGATGATCTCAGTTCTAACCTTGCTAACAGTGTATGTCTTTTCGACTTCGTTGCCTTGTCTGATCATGTCTTGATAGGCATCTCGTAATGAACGATCTTTGGGATCAGGACTAGGCTCTGTTACATTCTCTTGGTCGCGGATTTCTGGCAAACGCGTCACTTGTCCGACCATTGTCCAGCCAAGCGCTGTTCCACTGTAGAGCGAACGCATAAAGTTTGGGTGGACTCTGAGTCACTTCTTGTCCAGAACGCCACGAAACGCGACTTTGCCAGTGGAATGTTGGGGAAGAATGGTGACGTCGTAGCGATCTGGATAAAACATATCAACCAGGGAACAGAGATGCTTGAGAAAACTTTCGTCAAAACCCAGGTTTCGGTCTAGTGCCTCGTCTCTTTCAGATTGCCTAGTTTTTTGCATCGCTACCTCAAGTGCTCTTTCCGCCCGCACTTTCTCGTTTTTGTCTTTTGCTTCCTCAGCGCGACGTCTAAGCTCTCTTGTAGTTGTTTTTCTGTCGTTCAGGCCTTTTCTCGATTGAATGTTGTGATGTAATCGTCATGAAGAATTACTCACAGCAAACAAATCAGCCGTCAATTGTTCACATGCTGGAGTAGGATTTCCTTTGGCATCAAATAAGCCTTGTGGATCAAAGCGTGGATCTTCTTTTGGTCCCGTTGCTTTTGTGTGTATTGGATCCCATAAAATGATGCCATCTGTCAATTTATGCTGAACGGGTAGCACAATTAAGCGGTGTAACCACTCGTTTATCACCGCCTGGTCTTTAGCTCCTATAATTTGTGCTTCGGTTATTCTTACTCTTGCGACTTGTGAGAGAGCTGTCAATGCTTCAACAAGCTCGTTTTCAGTAGGAAGTGGACGAGTAATGTCATAGTCATACCACTGCTTTCTTGAGGCGTCTACAAACCAATGAGCTTGAGTGGATATACCAATTTGCACCACAGTTGGATCTATACCGAGTTCTTTACCAATTTTCTCTTTTGCCTTCTGTATTTCTTCAATTACAAAGTCGGTTTTTCCCCCAGGATTTAAACAATCATATTCGCATATATTCAAAAATACATCTTTGCCAACAATCAACCCTTTTTTTTCAGCCGCGCGAAAGAATTTCAGATAGACTTGCGGGATAATATCTCTTCCGTACAACCTATAAAATGGATTGCTGTCAAATGGCGGTTCTCCCACATATACATATATCCCACTGGTGTTGTTATGAAAGAGGGCTTCGTTTACTATGTCAATAGTAGTTGGCTTTGCTCCGCCATCCACTTTCCCGACATATTTCAAAAAGAGCGCCACTCGATCATCTATATATTGCTCGGTAATTGCATTTGACGCATTCTTAATTCTATCTGGGACATCAAGATGCCATACTGCGGGATGCAAATGATGCGACATTTCATATCTTCGAGCAAGGTTTAGCATAATGTCTATTGCTTCCATGCCAAATTGATCTATTGTGTTTTGATATAGCCCGATGAACATGCCGGAAAAGTTGCTTATCGCCTTATACATATTTACGTCGTAATAGTCAATATTCCCCCCTACAGCTACACCGACGGTAATTCCCAATTTCTCAGCTGCGCTTCGAAGCGTTAGGAGAACCGGCGTTGCGGTTGGGGTCGGACTAGGAGTGTTCGTTGGGGATGCGCTTGGGGTAGGCGTTGGCGTATTTGTTGGTGTCGAAGTGTTTGTATGAATCGGTGTATTCGTGAGTGTGTGCGTTGCTGTTGGAGTTGGTGTGAAACCGCAGGCAGATAGAGCCAATCCCAAAGACGCAGTACCACTCAACTTGAAAAAGTCGCGCCGTGATAATGGGATAGGCTTTGGATTTATCATACTAATGCCTTGCTACTGTGAAGCACCGCCGTGACTGAAACGGGCGGGCTAACGGTTACAGCAGGCAGAGGAATCCCTTCCTCCACCCCTGATTCAGAACCGGACGTGGGACTTTCGCACTCATCCGGCTCCTTGCCACACGAGCCGCTGTCAAGCGGCACTCGCTTGGGATGATTACTCATCCACAGAGCTTGACGCCCGCGCTCTTGGAGTTGGACGATTGTCCGGCTTTCGATACGCGTTCGCGTTCGCCCTAAAGCTCAGACTCCTCCTGCTCCGGCGTCCTCTCGTGTCGCAGTCCCACGTCAGCCTCTCTCTGGCCTGACCCAGAGCCTTTGCTTCTTGGGATATCCTTCACCGTCCAGGCCTCCGGCCTGGTCGCCTGCTCCAATCCAGCACCGCGCAGAGACCTCTTTCCGCTCGTCCGGTGTGTGAGATGCCCCCCTACCCAGCCTGCACATTCATCCAACGCTTCACCGACGCGGTTACCCATGGCAGCGCATGACTCGACGGCGAGGTAGTTGGCTAGACCCGCTTCGCGTCGTGGAGGATTTTCACCCCCGACACCGTGCCGGTTTTGATCGGCGCATCCCCAACGGCCAGCGTCACCGCTCGCGCGAACTACGCTAGGAGATGACACACCGATTTCCCGCAGGCAATCCGGACTGGCAAGTATTCCGTTGGGGCCGCCCCGCGCTTCTGGTGAAGTTCCGGCGAAATCGGCAGAAGCGCGCTCGGAATACTTGCCAAATCGGAGGCCCGAAATGGCTCCCAGGGAAATCGGTGTGACACTTGAACTAAAGACTCTTCCGCGACGGCGGCGCGTTCGCTGGGCACGGGAGTGCCAGTCAGGTGGATGCCCGGGCTAGGCCGCTATGCGAACACCTAAACGCGCTTCTGCTCCATTTCTTCAGCTTGCCGCACATAGCGATTTTGCACTTCCTCTTCAAGGGTTTGTGCGTCGTTAGAACTGTGAAAAGCAGTGCCAAAAGGCCAGTGCTCCTTGTAACGCATCTTTTCTTTCTCGCAATCACTGCAATGTGTGGATACTACTAGTGAGGAGCGCGAGTTGCGTGGATCTTCGGGATATACTCTGATCGCGAGCTTTAAATTGTGTTGAGAGCAGTATACTTGCGGTGAGTCTACCTGCCATTTCTTGTCGGCCTTCCACACATGGGCTCTCCATTCTCTCGGGAAGTCTTCAAATCTTAGTGTCTGACTACGGCTACTTTTCGGTGGTTTTTCCGCTGATTCTCTCCTCCAGTTGTCAAGCAAGCTAACAATGCGCGTAATTGGTACTAAGATGCCAAGAAAAGCAAACATACCCAATATCAGCAGAAGATATACAGGGGCTGAAATGACGGTGTTGAGAGAGTTAGATAGAGCAACAAGTGTTATTCCTGCCAAAGCGGTAAAAACGCCCAGCAGGAAGACCGATATAAGCTGTGTAAAGGCACTGGTCAATGAGTCGGTAAGGACTTTGGAAAGCCATTTTCGTAAATTGATGAACATACGTGTGTTTCCAGTTATGCGAGGATGTGCCTTTCTCTGCTTCCTTCAATGATAGCTATCTGAACAATTAAGTTGACCTGAAAGTTGTGTAGGTCAGGCGTCTTTCCAGAAAGAATTTTTTGATTTTCACCGTGCTTGACTTCAAATTCGGCAAGACGGACTTTGGCATGAAACCTAACAAGTGTAACCGCCTGTGTGTACCATCGATTATAGTCGCGGAGAACTTTCAGTGCTGTGTCAGCATTTTCGGCTTGATTGAGGATAGCCTCAGCTTGTTGAATCAACTCGGCTTTTTCTTCTTCGTAAGTCATCGGGTTATTTCCTTTATGAATTGGATTATGCTTGTTGGCGGTCGGCTTTTAGTCTTACTGTGTAAGCGAGTCCTATCTGCCTATTAACATGACATTGTCCAAATCGCAATTACCCTTACCAACTCGATAGTCGCCGAGGATTTTCAGTTCCTCTAGTGACTTAAGCACCCGTGCCAAATCAGCGCGGGTTGCCGCCTGATTACTTCCTGTTATCTTCCACTCTGCCGAAACATCTAATCGAATAGTATATCTTGTCCACTGTGTGCCAGGATTATAGGATTCATCAAAGTCAAGCGTTATGCCCCCGCCACTTAAGATTACATCAATAGTGGTTTGGCCGGGATTATCTATCCGTGACTGTCGTAAATCGAAGATTAACTCTCCCCCATAGGCAACGGACTTGTCCCCAAGAAATTTTGCTGGAGCACTCCAATACCATGGGGAAGCTTCTTTCGCATCTTCAGCACTAATGTATCCATCGGGGTTGCCACCGCTCACGAAATGAAGAGGCCCGTTCCCCTCATTATTGACTACTTGCCAGCCCTCATCACTGTGGTCAAAGGTGCTAATCGCCAGGGTGCGCGTTGGTGTACTGGGTGAAAGCCCAAGCAAAATACTGGTAATGATCAGCCAGACAATCAGAATAATTGCTACCGAGACAGTGGCCCATAGTGGAAATCGAGTCCTCCGAGGTTTACCACTTGCGTCAAAGATGCTCTTCCGAGTCTTATCCGCCCCCACAACAGTAAGTAGTATCACTAATCCCGCCGTAACACCGATGGCGATGAGTTGCCCTCGCTTTCCCTCGTCTCCTAATAAGAGACCAGCAAGCAGTAACAACAGGGCAACCGCGCCAGTAAGAAAAGTGAAAACCCTGGAAGCTCTATCTAGGAAATCTAGCACGCAGAACCTGCCCTAGCTGATACTGGTGACGGGCCGCCCAATGCTCTATGGCTATCTCCACCAATGTAACCGGGGCTCCGGCCCAGACCCCAGCAGACGGATCAGGGAGCCGCCCGGCTCAGCCAGCCTCTTGCTCTTGCCCGTTTGTGGAAGACAGCCCCTAACCACTCTTCCGATATGTCTCACGTAACTAAGCCGCCGGACCGGGCGCGCCCCCCGCAGGTAGTGCCTCGCCCATGACCAAATCGAGCCGCCCGCGTTGGTTTGCGACCGGCTCGGAGTTTGCAAGTACACCCCTGCCGCGCGCCCCATCGCGGGCCACTTCCTTGTATGGTGGTGTGATTGGATTATAGAACCAATTTGCCGGGGCGTAAACGGGAAATTTCCAGCGGATAGGTATGCGATAGGGGGCGGCCCTATCCGCTTACACGTAGCGGTTTTGCGAAACAATCCGCTGGAAGCCGGTGGGACCGAGACCCTAAGGGTCTTGGAGACCCTTAGGGTCTTGTCTCACAACCCTCAGGCGGCCAGGCCCGCCGGCGCGCGGTCAAACCAGGGTTGGGCGCGCTCAAGTTGACCGGCCAGGCGGAACAGCGCGGCCTCGTCGCCGAAGCGCCCGACGAAGTGCATGCCGATCGGCAGCCCGGCCTCGTTCCAATACAACGGCGCCGACATCGCCGGTTGGCCCGTCACGTTGAAGGGAGGCGTGTAAGGCGTGAAGTCGAAGGTCTGCGCGGCCAGGGGCTTGATCACGCCCATCGCGTTCAAGAGCCAGCCGGCGTTCAGCCGTCCGATCACTTTCATCATGGCGAGTTCGCCGCTCTTGGGCTGGAGCGCGCCAATCGGCAGCGGCGGCTGAGACAGGGTCGGCGTAAGCAGCACGTCGTACTGCTCGAAGAATCGGCCAATTTCGCGCGCGGCCATCTGCAACTGGCGCGCCGCCTGCGCATAAGCGGCGGCGCCCAGGGCCTGCCCAAGAAGTCCCAGCGCGTAGGTGGCGGCTTCAAAGTCGCCTGAAGCGGGCTTACGCTTCGCCAGGCTCGCCGCCCATTCGACGTCGGCGCGGACCTCAGCCGCCACGATGGTCAGGAAGGCAATGGCGAACGCTTCGCCGTCAATCCTGGGCGCGGCCTCGACGACTTCGTGACCCAGCTGCTGGAGCAGGC
>Ga0209341_10005732_pt1 | contig 11170 bp, 7 predicted proteins | sample RifCSP13_2_FD_184020 | JGI IMG/M metagenome (GOLD analysis project Ga0209341, IMG submission 184020) | Soil microbial communities from Rifle, Colorado - Rifle CSP2_sed 13_2 (SPAdes) (version 2) | ecosystem: Environmental > Terrestrial > Deep subsurface > Rock core/Sediment | place: Rifle...
CCTGTCGTCACTTACACCTGGACGACCACGGGCATCAAAGTATTCTCCGTAGTGGCTACGAATGCTGCCAACAATGCCGTTACGGGCACTCACGTTGTCGCCATCGATTTCTCTCCCAAGAAGGTGTATTTGCCTTCGGTGCTGCGCGATGCCTGTTTCGGTTTGACGTTATTTCCGATCGAGAACGATGATAACGACGGAAGCTACGTCGTGCGGTGGTGTGCTGCTGGCGCAGAATACTATATTTTGGAAGAAACGGTCTTTGGCTCTATCAGCCCTACGGTGGTCTACTCAGATAGTGACACCTACGCTCCTTTGAGTGATCGTGGCCCGACAAGGTACTTCTACCGCGTCAAATCGATCGGCAGTTCGGATGGCAACCGCCAGTCCAACGAGGAGAGCGTAGACGTGCTATGGGAGCTTGAGCCAAACAATTATATTGACGGGCCTAACGCGCCCGACGAGTCCAACGGGCCTCTGCTATCTGACCTCTGGTACTATGGCAAGCCCGGTGACTTATGGGACTGCTTCCGGTTCTTTGCGACGAGTGCTGGACGAATAACTGTGGACTTGGAGAACCACACCGGTCAACAGATACATTTAGCTTTATTCTTCCAGATAGAGAACCCAGATCCAATACAAGATACTACACCACCCTATCACATCGAGCACTTTGGCGCTGCTGGAAGATATTACGCATGCATCTACTCAGAAAACGGCGATCCTGACGCGCCTTACCGTTTGAAGGCGAATTTTCCCTAGTGTCTATAAGCTGGCTTGCTGATTCTCGGCTGGCCGGCCTCACTGAAGGCGTCACTCCTCGCACCGACGACTGTCGTTAGAGGGGGTTTGCAATCACTGCTCTATAATGATATAGTCTCGCTGGAGCTTGTTTGGAGAGATTTCCACTTGGATTTACGACCTGGAATCGAGGCTTTAGCTGGATCCGCCTGAAGGCTCGACTCCGGAATACCGTAAACCAAATTGGAAAGTGCTATAGCGCGTCTACCCGCAAAGCTCAATCCATCGGTAACATGGCAACGAAGAAAAAGCTCATCTTTCAAAGGCCGATTGGTCTACCCGAACCCTACTATGAACAGGCGCTCGGTGCAGCCTATCTTGGAGATAGTCTGGACCTGATGCGCGAGCTCGGGCCGCAGTCGGTCAATCTGATACTCACCTCCCCGCCGTTCGCGCTAACGCGGAAGAAGGAATACGGCAATGCAAGCGCGGATGAGTATGTTGACTGGTTTATGCCATTTGCCAAGGAATTTCGGCGGTTGTTGACAAAGGACGGCTCTCTGGTCGTCGATTTAGGCGGAGCTTATCTGCCCGGATATCCGGTCCGGACAATTTACCAGTTTGAATTACTGGTCCGCCTGTGCAAGGAGTTGGGGTTTTACCTGGCTCAGGAGTTCTACCACTATAATCCTGCACGCTTGCCGACACCTGCCGAGTGGGTGACCGTTCGACGTATCCGCGTGAAAGATTCAGTGAACGTCGTATGGTGGCTTTCGGCGACGGCGTTTCCGCAGGCGGATAATCGCAGGGTGCTCGTCGAGTACAGCGATAGCATGAAGAAGCTTCTACAGAACGGCTACAAGCCGGCGCTGCGACCCAGCGGCCATGATATATCTACGAAGTTTACGAAGGACAACAGAGGCGCAATCCCGTCCAACGTCTTGACTCTGGCCAATACCGAATCGAACAGCGCTTACCTGCGCCGGTGCAAGGAGGCCAGGATCAAGCCGCATCCTGCGCGGTTTCCTCAAGCCTTTGCGAAATTCTTCATAGAGTTCCTCACCAAACAGGGCGAACTAGTTCTCGATCCATTTGCCGGCTCGAACACGACAGGTTACGTCGCCGAGCGGTTACGGCGCAAATGGCTTGCCTTCGAGATCGATGAAAACTACCTGCGAGGCAGCAGATACCGTTTCGAGGAAGTGAACGACCTGTTTTCAATGACGGTAAGACATGCCCCGACTGACTAAAGCAGATCGTCCGCATGTGGAGCTGGTGCGCCTGGCTAATCAGATCCGTGGCTGGCCTGTGTGAGCAACGTGAGTGAGCGCTGCCTCGACGCCCAACCCTTGCCCTCACTGGCCGCGCAAGCGGATGCGCGCCGCGCGGCAGCGCGGGCACTCCACGCCGACGAACTCGTATCCGCAGCGCGTGCAGATGCGCGGCTCGATCGGCTTCTCGTCGCTCATCGACGCGACGATCACGACTACCTCGTGCCCCTCGAAGCGGTCCAGCCATTTACTCATTTCCTGATCCGCTACCGTCCAGCGCCCATCGACCTTCTTCAAAATGCCCCGCTTCACCTCGGCGTCCACCTCGTACGCCGCGCTCGCCAGGTCCAGGACGGCAGCCCTACGCAGCGACATGCCAGTTCTCCTCTTCCACGGTCAGGTTCTCCAACAGCGTGGACTTGTCTTTCAGCACCCGGAAACGATCGAAATCGCGGGCGACGGCCGTATTCGGGAAGATCGCCTGCGCCTCGGCGAGCACCTGCTTTTGGCCGTACCGGCGCGAGATGTGTGTCAAAATCAACTGCCCGACCTGTGCGTCCCGCGCGAGGCGCGCCGCCTGCGCCGCCGTCAAGTGATCGTACGAGCGCGCCAGATCGGCCTCGGCGTCCAGGTACGTCGACTCGATGACGAGCGCGTCCGCGCCGCGCACGTGCTCGATCAGATCCGACGTGCGCCCGGTGTCCCCCACGTGCGCCAGCGCCGCGCCCCGGATCTCCGGACCGAGGACTTCGTCGGGGTGGATCGTCCGGCCGTCGCTCAGCGTCACCGATTCGCCCGCGACCAACCGCCGCCGTTCCGGCCCGGGCGGCACGCCGAGCGCCTCCGCCTTGTCGACGAGGAACGGCCGGCGCGGCTTCTCGCGAAACAGATAGCCGAAGCACTCGCCGCCCCGGTGCGTCACCGGGAACGCGATCAGCTCGAACGAGTCGTCCTCCATTAGCCTGCCCGGCTTGACGTCGACGAACGACAGCGTGCTGCGCCCGCCGAAAATCTCCACCTCCTCGATCGTCTCCCAGCGCATGAACGTGCTGAGCAGCCCGCCGAGGCCCAGGATGTGGTCGAGGTGACTGTGCGTGAGCAGGACCTTATTCAGCCTTTTGAAGCCAAGCCCGCTCTTCAACAGTTGGCGCTGTGTGCCCTCGCCGCAGTCCACGAGAAAGCGATACTCTTTGTGCAGCACGACGTGCGCCGACAGGTTACGGCGGATCGACGGCGCAGCGGCTGAGGTGCCGAGAAATACGATTTCGAACATGATGGCTTATCGCGTATCGCTTATGGCATATCGCTTATCGCGTATCGCTTATCGCGTATCGCATATCGCATATCGCATATCGCATATCGTTCGGCGAGACCGATCGGCGCGTCTTGCGTCTGTCATCGGTCACTGGACACGAGCGATCGCTGTGAGTATCAGCACGATCACGCCCAGGACCAGGTTGATGCGGCCCAGGCGCGCCATGCGCTGCCGCAGCGCGGCCGCTTCTCGCTCGTTCGAGACGCCCGCCGCGGCCAGCATCGCGTTGCGCTGCAGCGCAGGCTGCACCCCGAATTGCAGCAGCGCGCCCACGACGATCATGCCGATGATCGCGGCGTGCTTGAGCAGGATGGCCTGCGCCCACAGGTTGTCGAAATACAGGAAGCCTTTGTAGTTCTTGTTGGCGTTCATTTGCACGAGGCCGGTGAGAATCAGCACGACCAGGCTGAGGTTCGCCAGCGGCTTGAAGCGCCGGTCGACCGCTTCGACGGCGCGCGCGAGCCTTCGGTCGTCGTCGCCGAGCGCACGCCGCAGGCCGGGCCACACGACCAGCGCCATCGTCACCAGCCCGCCAATCCATACGACCGTCGCGATCAAATGCAGGAAAAAACTGAGTGCCAGCAACCCGGGGGCATTCAGCGTGAGCATAAAAGAATTATAGCAGAATGTGAAATGCAGAATTTCATCATTCCGCATTCTGCATTCGTCATTCCTTCGGCATTGCCTTCAGCGCCTCGTACGCCGGCTTCACGCGCGTCTCCGGCCAATCGGGATAGACCACCGTCCACCAGTATTGCTCGTCGTCGGGTGTCCATACCGGATCGGCCAGCCCGATTACGGTCATAATGCTGATCCACGGCGACCAGTTCTGCCTGGCGAAGTCGAACGCGCGCACCAGGTAATCGGCCTGCGTCTGCTCGTCGACGGCGTGCCACGCGTATTCGGGATGGATCGGGTCGGTCGTCCAGCCCATCTCGAGCACTGCCACCTGCTTGCCGGCGTCGCCGTGCCTGACCATGATCTCGCGCAAATCCTCGACGTGCCGGAAGGAGAAGAAGCGCTGCCCGCCCAGCTCAGGGTTCGCCGCCACCTCGTCGGGCGAGGCTTCCGGCGGCGCTTTGAACCCCGGCGCGTGCGCGCCCAGCAGGTCGAAGTACGGCGCTGCCCCGGCTTCGTACATCCTCTCGACAAACATCGCATCGGGCATGATGCCCTCGGTCCACGTCCCGGTCGGCGCCATGCCTGCCGAGATCACGAGCGCGTTCGGATCGGCGCGCTTAATCGCGACGTAGCACGCCTTGAGCAGCTCGACGTATCCGGTCGGATCGGGCGGCTGGCCTCCCCACTCGCGCGACAGGTTGGGCTCGTTCCACACCTGGTACGCGTGAATGCCGCCCCGATAGCGATCGGCCAGCACGTAGCAGAAGTCGGCAAAGTCTTGCAGGTTAGCCGGCGGCGCGTTCTCCAGCGGCTCGGTACCCGGCGCCTGCGCCCAGAATGGCTGGCGGTCGATGCGTGCGATTATCTTGAGACCGCGCTTCGTGGCGCGTCGCACGAGGTCGTCGGCCACCTTCCAGGCGTATTGGCCTTTGCCGAGACCTTCAATATCGCGCCAGGCGAACGATTGCTTCACCCAGGTGAAACCCATGTCGCGGATCAGATTCAGGTCACGCCCGGCGATCTCAGGCTTCCACCAGGCGAACATCTGGATGCCGTACTCAGGCGACTTCAGGCGGGCGCGCGGCCAGGAGGTAGGCGTCGGCACAGGCGTCGGCGTCACGGCCGTGGCGCTCGCGCAGCCGGTCATGAGCAGACCGGCGATGATGATGCGTATGCAGCGGAATCGGTATGATGAAAAAGCCAAGCGAAGGCGGCTCCTTGCGAAGCACTCGTAGCGAACGGTGTGGGCACGCCGCCGGGCATGAGGACCCGGCTTGCCGTTTTCGAGAGAGAAAGCGAATGCGGAATGAATCGCGCCCGTTCATTCCGCATTCCACATTCGACATTCTGAATTCTATGGGATTCCCAGCACCCCCTTCATAAAGTCACGCACGGCATCGAAGGCCGGGCGCGGCGCGCCTTGCAGATCGGTGATGCTCCACGGGGCGGTGCGATCTTGCGCGCCCAGCGGCGACTTCTGCGCGAAGTCGAGGTTGAACAATATCGCCAGCTTCACGAACCCCCACTCTTGCATCAGGCGGAACGCGTCCGCGTCCCACTGCGCCTGCTCTTCGGCCGTGTTGTCCAGGCCGAACTCGTACGACGACAGCGCCGTATCGCTGATGCCTTCGTAAGAAGCCCAGCCGAACTCCGTCACGCACAGCGGCTTCTGCTTGCCGATGATGTTGTAATAATCTTCCAGCGTGCTGCGGAACGACCACGAGGGGTGCGGATTGTCGAATGGGCCGCGGAACGACGCGGTCGGATCATTGTAGCCTTCGTCGTGGCGGTACTGCGGCGGCAAGTTGTAACCATTGACGTGCACGCCGACGCAGTCCGCGTACTGCAGGAAGCCAAGCTCGACCATGCGCTTGAGGTAGGGCTGATCGTCGCAGCCACGCGCGTCGCAGCCGCCGCTGAAGAAGCCGGTCGGCGACAGCGCGCCGCTGATGACCATGGCGTCCGGGTCCCTGGCCTTGATCGCCTGGTACGCCAGCTTGAGCATTTCGACGTACTGCTCGGGGCTGACCGCCTGCGGGTTGGTCTTCCACTCCGAGTCGATGTTCTGCTCGTTCCAGATTTCGATAGCCTGCACCTTGCCCTGGTAGCGATCGACGACTTCGCCGACGAACCTGGCGTACTCGTTCAGATCGTTCGGCGGGCCTTCGACGCCTTCGACTCCGGGGCGCGACCACTCCGGCGCGGTGACGATGCTGAGCAGCACGCGGATGTCTTTCGTGCTCGCCGCTTCGACGACGCGATCGAACCCGCTCCAGTCCATTTGCCCCGGCGCGGGCGAGAAGTTGCCCCAGCGGAGCTGCTGCTTCACCCAGCCCAGCAGCAGCTTGTCCCTGAGCAGGCCGATCGCGTAGGCGGGATCGCTGGTGAGCGCGTCCGACTGAATGCCGAACTCCATCGAAGGATCGTGCAGCGGCGCAATCGTCGGCTGCGGCGCCAGATTGCCGTCCGGCGCGGCCGGTTCGCCAGGCTGCGGCGCGGGCGCCGTCGACGTGGCGACGGATCCCACGACGCTCACGGCCGTGGGCGCGGGCACCGTCACCGGCGTTTCTTGCAGCGCCGCCGGGTTAAAGAACGCGAGGAACACCATCACCGCGCCGAACGCAATCGCCAGCAGCCACAACACGATCAGCGCCGGCGTCGGTATGCGATCCCAAATCGATCGTCTGTCTTGATACATGAATCACCTACATCCATTCGCCGCGCACCAGCTCTTCACGGCGTGGAACACCGGCCTGCGGCCCAGGCCGATGTCGATGAAGCTATAGAGCGCGTTGTCGGTGACCAGCCTCGTCACCGGGCCGTAGTCCAAGTTCCACAAGATCACCAGCCGGCAGCCCCACTGCTTGCACAGGCTCATGCCTTCGGTCACCCAGTCGGCCTGCTCTTGCTGCGTGTTCTCGTTTGCCCACTCGAAGCCTTCGACTTGACCGATCGTCTGCGAGGAGGCCACACCGAACTCGGTGACGCAAGCCGGCTTGCCGGTAATGCTCTGGTAGCCGAGCACCGTGTCCTTGAAGTACCACGAGTGATGCGGCGGGCTGAACAGGTTGTCGTACGGGCCGCCCAGCGACGCCGAGGGCGGCACGCGCAGCGCGTTGACGTGCGTGCCGACGCAGTCCATAACCTTCGTCGCGCCGGCGGCGACCATCTGCTTGAGGTATTCGAAGTCGTCGATGGCGTTCACGCCGTCGTTCCATCCGGTCGGCGCGAGCGCGCCGCTGATGACCAGGATGTTCGGGTCTTTCGCCTTGATCGCGTTGTAGGCGGCGGCGAGCAACTGCGTGTAGCGCGCCGCGTCGAGCTTTTGGGGGCTGCTCAGCCACTCGCGGCTGATGTTCTGCTCGTTCCATACTTCGATGGCGTGAATGCGACCTTTGAACAGATCGGCCAGCCCGCCGGCCAGCTCGGCGAGAGCCGCCGGATCGTCCGGCGGCGCGTGCACGTCGCTCGTCCACGGATGCGTGCAAGGCGGAGAGGTGACGATGCTCAACAGCACTTTCAGACCGGCGCCGTTCGCCGCGCTGATCATCGTGTTAAGCCGGTTCAGGTCAGGCCCGGCGCAGTAGTAATCGTAATCCCCCCAGCGGAACTGAATCTTGGTCCAGCCCAGGCCAAGCTCGTTCGTGTAGTTGACGATACTCTGCGCGCCGGCCTCCGTATCGACGTAACCGTAGTAATGGGAGTGGATGCCGTATTGAGTCGGCCCGCCGCCGGCGGGCGGCGCGACGGGCGGCGGTGCGACGACCTCGGCGCCGACCTTGATCACGACGCTCAGCTCATCGCCAAATGCGCCATCCTCATTTCGCAGCCGCCAGATGCCGGTGAACGCGCCGTCCTTGTCGCCCGACTCCATCGGCACGCTGACGTCGATCGTCTTGCCCGGCTCCAGCGCGCCGACTTTCACCGGGCTGCTCGCGCCGAGCTGTGCTCCCCTGACGAAGGCGAGTTCCGTATCCGCGCTCCACGCGCACGTCCCGCTGTTGCGCACCTTCCACGTCTTGGTGAAGTCTTTGCCTTTGTCGAAGCGCGTATTGTCGGGAACCGTCACGTCGGCGACATACGCGGCATTGAGGCACGGGGCCTCCGGGGTCGATGGGGTGTCTGTCCCGCCGCCACCCGCGCCGGTCTCTGCTCCGCCTTCGCCGACGGTGACAACCGCGACGTCCTTCGTCACGGAACCGGTCGAAGCCTGCCCTGCGAAGTCCCCGACCGAAGGGAGCGGGGAGCGCGAAGTCCCCAACCGAAGGGAGTGGGGAAGCCGAAGGGTCGCCGTGTACACGCCATCGCTGGCGGGTGTCCATACCAGGTCCGCACTCACCAGCGGCCGCGACTCGCTCAGCACGACCGAGCCGTCGGCGGCGGTGATAGTCCAGTCTACGCTCAAGTCGCTTGAACCGGTTATCGCGCTTTGCTGTCGATATGCCTTGATCGGCTCGAGCAGGTTGGGCGCGGCGTCCGGACCTTGTATGTCGTTGATCACTGCTCCGCGCAGGCCAAGACCCAACAACGCGTTTATTTTTGTCGCCAGGGTAGCCGCCGTATAAACGCTTAGGTCGGAATCTGGGCCGACGACAGAATCGTATGCACCGATCTCTGCGCGAGAAGTCAGAGTAGCAGAAGGATTGGGGCTAAGCGTGAGTGATATTCCGGCGCTTGCGGAGATTATCCTCGTATCACCGATCAGCATCTGAACGGCGGACTGGAATGAAAGTGGCCTTGTGCCGCCCGTGTGGATGAGGCTCGCGGCCGAAATGACGGGTTGGAGTTTGCTGCGGCTGATCCTTTGCGCCATCCAGGTCAATTCACCTGGCACCGTGCCGTCATCGAGATAGGCGGGAGCGTCGGGTCCCAACTTGACCTGTATAAAGTCGGCAGCACGCCCAATACGGATCAGGGAATCGCCGTCTGTCTGAGATTCCGGCCCTGACGAGAGTTGCCGGACGATAAGCGTTTTGCCGTTCGCATGCAGCGCGGTGGCAAGCTCTTCGACGAGGGCAGCAAAAGAATCGGATGCGCTTACAGACAAGCCCTGGTAATCGATCGCGACTCCTGCGAAGTTCGATTCGCTGGCAATGGACGCCAGTGTCTCCACATGTCGTCTGCGCGCTGCCTCGTCGTTCAGCATCGCCTCGACCGTCGCTGCGTCGGCCTGCCCATTGGCTACGTTGGTGACGAGCGGATACGCCACATACGGCGCGCCCTCAGGCGGCGCGGCCGGCACCTGCCCATTCAGCGAGCCGTTCGCGGCGACGGTCAGGCCCGGCTCGTACAGCTCGGTGATGACGCCGTAGTATTCGGGCGCAAGGCCGCCCGTCTGCAGATCAGGCTCCGTGCCGATGGCCGGCGCCGTCGAGAGCGTCTCCACCCATACCATAACCATCGGCAGGTCGGGCAGATCGATGGAAAGTTGATCGGCCGCTCCGGTCAGCCACGTCCACTGCGCGCCATCCCAGGCGTAGGCGTCGAGCGACGCGCGCGCCTGCCACCTGCCCTCGCCCGCTGTCTGCGGGGGTCGTAGCGCAGCGGAGGGGGGCGCCGGGCTTACCAGATGCACCGGCGCCGGCTCTTCGTTACAGCGGGTGAAGGTGAGGATCAGCCCTTCTGCACGCAGGTTCACCGGCATGGCGTTGACGGCAGCCAGCGCCTGCGCATTCGCTTCGTCGGTCAGATCGGCTTCCGTCAGCGCGGCGCTGTCGAAGCGCAGCTCGCCTGAGCCGGCGACGAGGGCGACGCTTGTGCCACCGTCAAGCGTTGCAGGAGCGCCCGCCGCCACGACGAACGCGCCGCAGGCGGGCGTCGTCGCCTGCTGGGAGATCAGAAACACAATCCCCACGACGACAATCACGCCGATGGCGACAAGCGGAATGGGAATACGTCGATACACTCGACTACCGCCCGCCCAGGACGTTGCGCAGCGCGTCGCACGCCGGGCACGATCCGTCGGGTCGAATCATGGCGTAACCGGCCATCGGGTCCGAATCGTAGCGGGTGAAGTCGGCGTTCCAGATGATCATGAGCCGCACCTTGCCGCTGCGGGCGGACAGGGCGGCGGCTTCGGCCAGCCACGCCGCCTGCTGGCCGACCGTCACGTTCGACGCCCAGGCGAACGCCGGCGCGGTCGACTCCAGCGACGGGTAGCCGTCGTCGCTCAGGTAGCCCAGCTCGGTGAAGCACACTTTGCGCGCGCCGCCGAACGAGTTGTAATACAGGTTGAGCGTCGGTAGGAAATACCAGGAGTAATGCGGTCCGCCCGGGTGACCACCGGTCGCCGAGGGCGGGGTCGCGCCCGCGTTGTGGTGCGCGCCGATGCAGTCCATGTAGCCGGCCGCCCCGGCCGCCGCCATCTGCGCCAGGAACGTATCGTCGTTGCAGCCGTCCGGCGAGCAGCCGGCAGCGCCCCAGAATCCGGTCGGCGCGAGCGCGCCGCTAATCACCAGCGTGCCCGGGTTGGCAGCCTTGATCGCCCGGTAAGCCTTGGCCAGCAAGGCCGTGTAGTTCGCGCCGTTGACCTGGCCGGTGGGCCATTCGCGGTTGATGTTCGGCTCGTTCCATACTTCGATTGCGTCGGCGCCGGCGGCGGCCATCGCCGCGACGGCAGCCGTGTATTCGTCTTGATAGACACCGTCCATCACACGCTCTTTGTCGCCGACGATGCCTAGCAAGATCTTGAAGCCCTGCGCGTGAGCGTTGTCGATCGCGCCGCTCACGTCCACGCCGGCGTAGGTTTGAATCTTCACCCACTTCAGCCCGGCGTACTTCATCAGGTCGGGCCGCCGGAAACCGTCGATGTGCGCGCCGGCCTCGAAGCTGCCAATGTTGCCGACCGGCGCGACGGGCGGGGCGACGGTTGTCTGCTCGCCGGCCGCGATGACCACCGTCAACGAGTCGCCGTAGAAACCGTCCTTGTTCCGCAGTTGCCATACGCCGGTGAAGTTGCCGTCGGCGTCGGACGTCTTCATCGATACACTGATTTCGATCTCTTTGCCAGGCTCCAGCGCGCCGACCTTCACCGTGCTCGGCGCGCTCAGTTGCGAGCCGCTGATGAAGGCCAGCTCGGTGTCGGCCGCCCACGCGCACGCGCCATTATTGCGCACCTTCCACGTTTTGGTGAACTCTTTGTCCTTGTCGAATCGTGTGCCGTCGGGCACGGTCACGTCGGCGACGTAGGCGGCGTCGTAGCAGCCGCCGGCCGCCGCGCCGG
>Ga0209341_10005734_pt1 | contig 11168 bp, 4 predicted proteins | sample RifCSP13_2_FD_184020 | JGI IMG/M metagenome (GOLD analysis project Ga0209341, IMG submission 184020) | Soil microbial communities from Rifle, Colorado - Rifle CSP2_sed 13_2 (SPAdes) (version 2) | ecosystem: Environmental > Terrestrial > Deep subsurface > Rock core/Sediment | place: Rifle...
TGAGAGCCGCCTCCACGTCGCGCCGCCGTCGATCGACTTGTGCAGGCTCGTCTGCCGGCCGCCGCTGTCGAACCGCCACGGACGCCGGCGGTAGGTGTACATGCCGGCGTACACGATGCGGGGGTTGGCCGGATCGAGCTCGACGTCGGAGCAGCCGGTGTCGTCGTCGAGGTAGAGCACTTTGATCCAGGTCTTGCCGCCGTCGGTCGTCTTGAACAGGCCGCGCATCTCGTTCGCGCCCCACTCATGGCCGAGCGCTGCGACCCACGCCACGTCTGGATCACGCGGGTCGACGCGAATGCGCGCGATGCGTTCCGTGTCGTCGAGACCGAGGTGAGTCCAGGTGCGTCCGGCGTCGGTGGATCGATAGACGCCGTTGCCGAACGACACGCTGTTGCGCGGGTTGCCTTCCCCGGTGCCGACCCAGATGACGTTCCTGTCGGAAGGCGCGATGGCAAGAGCGCCGATGGACAGAACCGGCTGGCCGTCGAAGAGCGGGTCGAACGTCGTGCCGCCGTTGGTCGTCTTGAAGACACCGCCATCGGCGGTGCCAACATAGAAGATGGCGGGATCGCCGGCGAGCCCTTCCACCACCGTGACCCGCCCGCCCGTGTTCGTCGGGCCGATGGCCCGCCACTGGAGTCGCGCGAGTGCGGCAGCCGGATCGAAGGCCGCGCGCTGCCGAGCCGAGAGGGGAATGGCGAGCGCAGCGAGCACAATGATGAGGACGAGTCTCTTGATCATGACGGGATCCTCCGCAAGCACCAGGGCGACCGGGTCGTGACCATTCCCGGGCACACACACACACACACACACACACACACACAGACGAAGGGTAGGGCCTGTTTCGGGGACGTGGAAGCAGCAGACCGGGCCGAACCGCAATCTGTGCCAGGGTGCGGAATTGCGTCGAGCGGGGCCGTTCCGGTCCGGCGAAACTGCCGCGTTCCCGGCACCGCGTGTCGTAACACAGATGCTCGTTTCTCCGACTCTGTCACTTCCATTCGTGCCGGTCTCGCGGTAACAAGGGAGGTGGTCCGCTGGGTCGGAAGATGGCGCCTGGATCGATAGCGTGATTCGTCGGTGTACCCGTCTTCCCCGCGACCACCCTGGAGGAGCTCATGAAAGGCACGGCATCCTACGCCAGCCGGCTCGCGCTCGCCGCCGCGGCCCTGGCCGCCGCGGTGGCGACCCCGCTCGTGTCGGTGAACGCCCGGCAGGCGACGGCTGAAGCCGACGCCATCACGGCGCTCGAATGGCGGAGCATCGGCCCGGCCAACGCCGGCGGCCGCGTCAGCGTCATCGTCGGCGTGGCGGGCGACCCGAGAGTCTACTACGTGGCCGGCGCCAACGGCGGCGTGTTCAAGACCATCAATGCCGGGACGACGTTCGAGCCCGTCTTTGACGACCAAACGGCGATCTCGATCGGCGATGTCGCGGTGGCGCCGTCGGACCCGAACGTGGTGTACGTCGGCACTGGCGAGGGCAACCCGCGTAACAACGCCTCGCTCGGCGACGGGGTCTTCCGCTCCAGCGACGGCGGTGCGCGCTGGACGAACACCGGGCTCCGCGACACCGAGAAGATCGCACGCATCCGCGTGCACCCGACCGACCCGGACACGGCGTGGGTCTGCGCGCTCGGCCACGAGTGGGGACCGAACGAGGAGCGCGGCGTCTTCAAGACGACCGACGGCGGGAAGACCTGGAAGAAGGTCCTCTACATCGACCAGGACACCGGCTGCTCCGACGTCGACGTCAACTGGAGCAACCCCCGGATCCTCTTCGCCGGGATGTACACCTACCGTCGGAAGCCGTGGAACCTCGACAGCGGCGGCAAGCAGACGGCCGTGTACCGCTCGCTCGATGGCGGCGAGACGTGGCAGAAACTGTCGGGCAACGCGGACAACGGCCTGCCGACCGAGCCGATGGATCGCATCGGCATCTCGATCGCCCAGAGCAACCCGAACATCGTCTACGTGATCAGCGAGACGAAGACCCAGGGCGAGCTGTGGCGCACCGAAAACGGTGGCGAGCGCTGGGTGATGGTCAATGACGACCGGAACCTGAACTTCCGGCCGTTCTACTACAGCGACGTCCGCGCCGATCCGAACAACCCCGAGATCGTCTACACGCTCTCGGGCGGCCTCAGCAAGTCCACCGACGGCGGCCGCACGTTCTTCCGGATCGCCAGCGGCGTACACAGCGACCATCAGGCGCTGTGGATCGACCCGGCCGACTCGAACCGCCTGCTGAGCGGTAGTGACGGCGGCTGGCAGGTTTCCATGGACGCCGGCGGGACGTTCGCGATCATCAACACGATCGCGTTCACGCAGTTCTACCAGATCAACTACGATCTCCGCGATCCCTACTACATCTGCGGCGGCCTGCAGGACAACGGCACCTGGTGCGGCCCGAGCCAGACCGGCTCCAACATCGGCATCCAGAAGTCCGACTGGTACACCGTCGGCGGCGGCGATGGGTTCTACGGCGTGCCGCTGCTCGAGGAGCCGTGGATCGTGTTCGCCACCTCGCAGGGCGGCTACGTCACCGTCCGCGACATCCGCTCCGGACGCTCCTGGAACATCCAGCCGTACCCGAACCGCGTCGGCTCGGTGGGCGACAAGATGGCCGACCACAAGTACCGCTTCAACTGGAACGTGCCCATCGTGCGCGATCCGCTGGACCCCAAGACCGTCTACTTCGGCGGCAACGTCCTCTTCAAGTCCAGCAACTACGGCCAGAAGTGGGAGGCCATCAGCCCGGATCTGACGACCGACGATAAGAGCAAGCAGCAGGACTCGGGCGGCGAGATCGTCGTCGACAACACGGCCGCCGAGTTTCACTGCACGATCATCGCGATCGCGCCGTCGCCCATCGACCACAACGTCATCTGGGTCGGCACCGACGACGGCAACGTCCAGGTGACGCGCGACGGCGGGAAGACCTGGACGAACACCAGCCGGAGCCTGCCCGGGATCGCGCCGAACGCGTGGATCGCGACCGTCGAGGCGTCGCACTTCGACGCCGGCACGGCCTACGTGGCCGCCGATCATCACCGCGACGGCGACTACGCGCCCTACGCCTTCAAGACCACCGACTACGGCCGGACGTGGACACCCATCCACGAGGGTCTGCCCCGGCGCGGCTGGATCCACGTCGTCCGCGAGGACCCCAAGAACCGCAACCTGCTCTACCTGGGCACCGAGCTGGACATCTTCGCGTCCTGGGACGGCGGGCGCCGGTGGACGTCGATCCGCAACAACCTGCCGCCCGTGCAGGTCCGAGCGATCGTCGTGCACCCGCGCGAGAACGACCTGATCATCGGCACCCACGGCCGGGGCGCGTTCATCATCGACGACGCGACGCCGCTGCAGAAGCTGGCCGAGGCCATGACCACCGACGCGGCGCTCTTCGACGTGCCGCGCGCCACCCGGTGGGTGATGTGGAACCGCGGCGCCAACACGGCCGACCAGTTCTACAGCGCGCCCAACCCGCCGTCGGGCGCGATGATCAGCTACTACCTCAAGAGCGAGGCGCGCGAGAACGTCTCGATCGTGATCAAGAACGCGGGCGGCGCGGTCGTGCAGACGCTGCGAGACCAGCCCAAGCTGGCGGGCGTCAACCGCGTGTCGTGGGACCTCAGGCTCGAGACGCCGCCGCAGCCCGACGTCGAGGCGATGATCGCGGCCTTCCTCGGACCGCAACGGGGAGGCCAGGCCGGCCGCGGTGGACGCGGCGGGTTCGGCGGCTTCGGGGCCGGCGTGTACGTGCTGCCCGGCGAATACACCGTCACGCTCCGCGCCGGCGGACGCGAGCTGACCAAGCCGGTCCAGATCCGCATGGACCCACGCGTCGAGATCTCCGCGGCGACCCTCCAGGAGCAGCAGGACATGGCGCTCAAGCTCCAGGATCTGTCGGGCAAGGCCGGCGCGCTCGTGTCGCAGGTCGACAGCCTCACCCGCCAGCTCACCTCGCTCCAGCAACGACTCCGTACCCAGCGCAGACCGGTCACAACCGGCCAGCGCGCGGCGCAGGCCGATCAGGCCGACCTCGATGGTGCCGTGCGCGCCATCCTCGCACAGCTGAAGGAGTTCCGGGACACCAAGCTGGCGCGTCCGCTCGCCGGCCTGAACTACCGGCAGTACCCGCGCTTCCAGGAAGACGTGCGCACCGTGTTCGGGATGGCCAACGGCGACCCCTGGGGCATCACCGAAGGCGTCAAGCTTCGCTACACGGAGCTCGTCGCCGAGCACGGACAGCTCGCCGGCGAGCTGCAGGCGTTCATCGACAACGACATCGCCAGGATCAACCAGGCGATGTCGAATGCGCCGTACATCACGGCGGGACCGGTGACCAGATAGGCGTACGCTCAGGGCCTGAGTTCGCACGCGGTGTGACCGCGTGACGGGGTCCGACCCTCGAGCCCGAATTCGAGCATCCCGACCAACGGTTTGGAACAGGTGGCCTAGAGGAGGGTTTCATGACTGGCTTTGCCCGCGCACTGCTCGTTGCCGCGATCGTGGCGCTCATGGGCGGTCGACTGGAAGCGCAGCTGTCAACAGGCTCCGTGACCGGGACCGTGTCGGACAACACTGGAGGCGTGCTCCCTGGCGTGACGGTCACCCTCGTCGGGGAGACCCTCATCGGCGGGCCGCAGGTGAGCGTGACCGGCGCCCTGGGCGACTACCGGTTCGATCGCCTGCCGCCGGGCACGTACCACGTCAAGTTCGAGCTGACCGGCTTCAAGACCGTCGAGCGGCGCGACATCCGGACCAGCGCAGGCTTCACCGCGACGGTCAACGCCAAACTCGAAGTCGGGCAGATCGAGGAGACCGTCACCGTGACGGGCGAGTCGCCCGTCGTCGACACGAAGGCGAACGTCCAGCAGACGGTCATGGGCCAGGACATCCTCGAAGGGGTGCCGACCGGCCGCGACGTCTGGTCGATGGCCAAGATCATCCCCGGTGTGAACGTGGGCACCTACGACGTGGGCGGCACGCAGGGCATGCAGCAGAGCGGCCTTTCGGCCCACGGCTCGCGGGGGACCGACAACACCTACGCGATCGATGGTCTGTCGGTCAATTGGCCGGGCACCGGGGGCGGCGCGACGATGCTCTATTACGACCAGGGTATGTTCGAGGAGGTCAACTACCAGACGTCCGCGCTTCCTGCCGAGGTGGCGGTCGGCGGCATCTTCATGAACATGGTGACGAAGGCTGGTGGCAACGCATGGAAGGGCGAGGCGCGCTACTACTACGCCAACGACCAGATGCAGGCCGAGAACTTCGATGCGGTGAGCGCCAAGTTCAACTTCCCGGGCGGCAACCCGGTGACCGAACAGTACGACTTCAACGGGACGGTGGCCGGACCCATCCTGAAGGACAGAGTCTGGTTTTTCGGGTCGTACCGTCGCTGGATGGTGAACAAGCTCCTGTTGAGCTCGTTCAACCTCGACGGCACGAACTCCGTCGACGACAACATGATCTGGAACGGATCCGGCAAGATCACCGCCCAGCTCACTCCCAACCACCGGCTGGGCGCCTTGTACAACTACAACCAGAAGAACCGCTACCATCGGCGCGATGCGGACTTCCAGGACGACAAGTCGACTACGCTGCAGCTGCAGCCCGGCTACACGTACCAGGTCAAGTACACAGGTGTGATGGGCGGCAATTCGGTCTTCGAGTCGACCGTCGGCCTCATGGCCGGGACCTGGCCGTTGCGGTACCAGAAGGAGGTCACGCCGAGCGATATTCGCCGCACGGACTCCGTCCTCGGCACGGCCTGGGGCGCCGCCGCGCGCGACTACCAGAACCCCAACTACCGGTTCCAGTTCGACAACGTGCTGAGTCATACGCGCGCGGGCCTTGGCGGGCTGCACAACTTCAAGGCCGGCGTGCAGTTCACGAGGCAGTACTACCGCGATATCAACCGAGCCAACGGCGACATGCGGCTGGTGTACAACAACGGCGTGCCGTTCAGGGTCGTCGCCCTCAACACACCCGTGATCGCCACGAGCTTCGTTCACCAGCTCGGGTTCTTCGGCCAGGATTCCTGGTCGATCGGCACACGCCTCACCGTCAACCTCGGCTTCCGGATCGACAACGCCAAGGGCTGGTACCCGTCGGAAACCAGCCCGGCCGGCCGCTGGGTCCCTGAGCGGCAGATCAAGGAGACAGAGGTCTACAATCAGTGGATTGGCGTGTGGCGCACGGGAGTGGTGTTCGACCTGTTCGGCAACGGGCGGACCGCGCTCAAGGGCAACTTCAGCCGGTATGCCGCCCAGGTCGGCGCCGCGGCCATCGTCAACTCGGTGCATCCATTTGCTCTCAGCACGGCCAACATCTCCTGGACGGATCGCAACAACAACGATTATCCGGACCCGGACGAGCTCGGCAGGTTCGAGGGTTTCACGGGCGGAGCGACCACGCGGTACCCTGATGCGAGCGGTGCGGACTGGAGTTACTCCGACGAGATCACGGCAGGCATCGAGCATCAGCCCATCAGGGAGGTGCGCGTCGGGGTCATGTACTACCACCGCACCAACCGGAAGAACATCACGACCGAAAACGTCGCTGTTCCACCGACCGCCTACACGCCCGTTGACATCGCGAACCCGTTGGGCGGCACCATGACGATCTACAACCTCAATTCCGCTTTCGTGGGTCTGCAGGACAACAGGCGGCGCGCGTCCGATCTGCTCGACACCACCTACGACGGGGTTGAGATAACGGCCGCGAAGCGGTTCTCGCGACGCTGGCAGATGCTCCTCGGCTTCACCGCTGGGAAGAACAAAGGCGGCCTGGGGAGCCAGTTCACCGATCCGAACAACCTGATCTTCCAGCAGGGCGTCGTCGGCAACGACGCGACGTACTCGCTCAAGCTGTCTGGCAGTTATCTCGTGCCGTTCGGAGATGTTCTGGTCAGCGGCAGCGTCATTCGGGACACAGGCTATCCGAGGCAGATAAGCTACCAAGTCACCCGCTCGGTGGTGCCCAGCCTTGTGCGCTCGGCGCAGACGGTCCCCGTCAACGAGCGGGGCGACCTGCGGTTGCCGAACGTGATGATGATCGACCTCAGGTTCTCCCGCTCCCTCAGGCTGGCCGGCGGCCGGTCGATCGAACCTCAGGCGGACATCTTCAACATCACGAACAACGACGCCATCGTCAGCATGGTGAACAGCGTGGGGCCGCGGCTCGGCTACCCATCGGAAATCCTGGCGCCGCGCATGGTCCGCGTGGGGTTCCTGCTGAAGTTCTGAGAAAGGACCGCGTTGGCGCCGTCGTGTTCCTTCAGCTCACCCGGCGAACGCCCGGGCCAGCGGCGCGGAGGCCGCGTGGACACGGGTTTCGGACAGATAGTAGAAGAGGAGATTCTCGATAGTCTCTTGGGAAAACTCGACTGGCAGGGGCACCACGTGCTTCGAACGCCCGTAGCGTCGCCTGACTTCAGTCAAGGCCATCGGAGAGGCGAAGAACGTGTCGCTGCTCCGCTCGAAGTGCATCAGGCGGTCCAGTTCGCCGAGCGCGGCGATGCAAACAGGCTGGTCGAGATCGTCCTTGCGGCCGCAGTGCTCGCATTCGTCGTCCTGCACCTTCGGGCAGATGCTGCACCCGTCCTGCTTCAGCGAGAGGCCGCACACGAGGCGGCGCAGGCCCTGGGCGCAGTCGGCATCCCGCACGATGATGCAGCGCCTGCCGGTTCTGGGAGGCTGCAGGCCCATGGCGGTCGCCGGTGCGAGCCGCAGCAGGAGCAGCGGCAGATCGAAGGCCTCGGCCAGCGCGGACGCCCGGCCCGAGAAGAGAAACGTGCTCAGCAGACACCGGATCGTCGGGTCGCGCGCCAACTGGGAGTGGGTGTCGGCGGCTGGCGAGATCCATGTGAAGGGCAGATCGAAGCCAAGCCGCTGGCGAAGCCCGACTTCCATGGTGTCCAAGGTCTCCCGGCTCCCGACGAACCCGAATCGAAAACGGTCTCGACGGCGGGAACCGGTGTAGTGGAGAAGCATGGCGGTGAACTCGACCGGCGAGATGTTCTCCGACCGGAGTTTCCTCGCCGTCGCGCTGACCGCCTTGAAGACCGTCACCTCCCGGCGGGCACGCTGCGGTTCGCGGCCCACCGTGCGAAGGAACATCCCGCTCCGTTCGCGGCCCTGGACGAACCCCGCGGTCTCCAGGGCCCGGTAGAGCGCGAGAGCGGTGGTGGGCGAGATCCCGAGTTTCCTGGCGAGCGCCCGCACGGGTGGGAGCCGATCGCCGCTCGAGAGCTGCGCCAGACAGTAGCCGGCACGGAGCTGCGTCGTGATGCACGGCAGCTCGCCCGGATGGGCAGCATGGAAGAGGTTCCCGGAGACGGGCAGGTCGACGTGCTTGGCCATCGTCGTGATTCTCCTGGCCGGCGCGGTCGGTTGAACGAGGAGCGAAAAACCCAGGAGATACTCGCGCCGAATTTCAGAATTGTCAACCGACCGGTGCTCGTTTCAGAAAAACGTCAGGAGCGGCTCAATCACTGAAGTTGGCTGTTCTGTCAGGAACGCGCTCGCGCGCGTGGTGTCCGCCATGCCTGTCTACAGCACCGCGGCGGCCCTGGCCGACCGCCAGACGACCGGGCTGCGGGTCCGCCAGTGTCGCCAGGAGCGAGGCTGGAAGCTCGCGGACCTGGCCGCGCGCGTGTCGACCTCGGTGGGCTCGCTGTCGGTCATCGAAAACGACAAGGCCTCGCCCACCATCGATTTGCTGGTCGCGATCAGCCGGGCGCTCGACGTCCCGCTGGATGCGTTGTTGCCGTGCCGCCGCAGCCGCCACGTCTGCATCGCCCGCCGCGCCGATGTCGAACGCAGGCCGCCTCTTCCGATGAAGCTCGTCAACCGGATGACCGGCTCGCTCCTGTCCTATCACAACAAGCTGCGACCACTCGCCGACCCCTTCGTCGGCAAGCACATCGAGCCCTTCGAGATCGACGTCGAGCCCGTTCCCGAGGGACGCGCTCAGCTCATCTCCCACCACCACGAGGAGTTCGTCTTCATCTTGCGCGGAGAGGTCGAATGCTGCCTGAAGACACCGGAAGGGCCGGTGTGTGAGACGCTTCGTCAGGGTGACAGCGTGTACTTCTGGAGTTATCTGCCACACTCCATCCGCTCGACGGGCTCCGAGCCAGCCCACGCCGTGCACGTGCTCTGCTCCCTGGATGAACCGGCCGATTCGGAGTTGAGTACCGACGAGTCGGGTCCGATTTACCTGATGGACGCCTCCCGCAGGAACCCTTCGGGCCAGATCGGCAGCCGGATTGCGACGCTGAGGCTGAGGCGTGCCATGTCGGTCACGGAATTCGCGACACACCTGGGCGTGAGTCCCCGCCAATTGGCGAGAATCGAGCGCGGGCAGAAATCGGTGACAGTCGACTTTCTCCTGAGAGTCTGCCAGAGATGCCGCAAACCCCTGGAGTATTTTCTCGCCAGCACGTTCGTGGATCGGCCCTTCTGCCAGGTCATCAGAGCGCGGGAGATCCGCCGCCAGGCTCACGTCAACGGCACAACCACACCCCCCGCGTCTGCGCCGCATTGTTCCGCCGCCACGTTCGTGCCGCTCGTCAGCGAGTTCAAGGACCCCGGGATGCGGCCGTTCCTGATGAGGCTCCAGCGTCCAGATCGTCCGGGTCCGCTCCTCCGGCACCCCGGCCAGGAGTTCCTGTACGTCCTGAGAGGCGGGGTTCGGGTCACGACGGTTGAGGACGACAAGACCTTCACCGAGACCCTGTCTCCAGGGGACTCGTGCTTCCTCGACGCGACCTTGCCGCACCGGTTCGACGAGGCCGAGCTGACACCGTACAGCCGATCGTGCGCCGAAGCGATTGCCGTGTGCTGGCATCCAGCCGGCGAGACACTCCCCCCGCTGGGTGGGTGACCGGTGCCGTGACGGTCACCGTTCCTCCCTCTCCACGGGTTGCCGCCGGGCGGAGTCGGATGTTCGGAGTAATCGCCAGTGAAACCGCTCGAACAACATCGTCAATTACGAAGAGCAGGGCACGGCGCATGAACATCGCGCTGCTGACGCTGCAGTTTTGCTGAATCGGGCTTGCCGGGGCCGCTCGACCCAACTGGCCGGCCAAGCGTTCGGCGAGGCGGCCAGCGCAGGATACTCCGCCAGGAGTAGATTACAGATTGGGCGCGAAGCGCCATCTGTCACTTTTTTTCCCACGGTAGCTCTACTAGACTGACTGTGTCGACCAGGCACGGGCACCCAGTAAGTACGCGTCCTTCCGAGCAGCTCAGGAGGCAACCCATGGCGTGGAGATCGAGATTCCCGTCCGTCACCATCGCCGTTGTTGCGCTGGTGGCGCTTGCACCCGCGCGCGCCATCGCTCAAACGCAGACCGGCACCATCACCGGTGTCGTTACCGATCAGCAGAACGCCGTGTTGCCGGGCGTGAGCGTCACGCTGGATAGCGACGCGCTCATTCGCTCGCAGACAACCGTCACGAACGAGCGCGGCGCCTACAGCTTCATCGCGCTGCCGCCTGGTCTCTACACGGTGAAGTTCGACCTCCAGGGCTTCGCCCCGGTCGAGCGGAGCGGGATCCGTGTGAGCGTGGCGGTGATCACGACGGTCGATCAGGCGCTGAAGCTTGCGACGGTCGCCGAAACGGTGAACGTCGTCGGCGAGACGCCAGCGGTGGATGTCAAAAGCACGAGCAAGGGCACCAACTTCGACAGCGCACTGTTGGCGAGCATCCCTCAGGCGCGCGAGATCTGGTCCACCGTCGAGCAGGTGCCTGGAGCGACGATGAGCAAGTTCAACGTCGGCGGCGCCGAGAGCGCCCAGCAGAGCGGGATGCAGATCCACGGCTCGGCGCCCGGCCAGCAGGAGTACGCCATCAACGGCCTGAAGCTCAACTGGCCCGGCGGCAACGGGGGCGCGACGGCCTTCTACTTCGACCACGACAGCTTCGATGAGATCAACATCCTGACGAACGGTGCGCCGGCCGAGGTTGCCACCGGCGGCGTGTACATGAACATGGTCACGCGCTCGGGCGGCAACCAGCTTCGAGGCGGCACCAGCATTTTCTGGGAAGACGACTCGTTCCAGGGGAACAACGTCACCGACGACCTGCGCGCGATCGGGATCCGCAAGGGCAATCCGATCAACTTCATCTACGACTTCAACGCGAAC
>Ga0209341_10005735_pt1 | contig 11166 bp, 9 predicted proteins | sample RifCSP13_2_FD_184020 | JGI IMG/M metagenome (GOLD analysis project Ga0209341, IMG submission 184020) | Soil microbial communities from Rifle, Colorado - Rifle CSP2_sed 13_2 (SPAdes) (version 2) | ecosystem: Environmental > Terrestrial > Deep subsurface > Rock core/Sediment | place: Rifle...
CTGGGTGAGGACGTTGAAGTACGTGCCGGGGCGGCCATCCGCGACGAGCGCGAGCCGGTAGCCGCGCCGTTTCAGTTCGCGCACCAGGTCGCCCGCGCCGGGGATCAGTTCTGCGCGCAGCGTCGTGCCCGTTTCGTCCTTGACCTCGGTCGCCTCGTCGGCCAGGGTGTCGCCGAAGTCGAAGCAGATGGCAAGCAAATAATGATCTCCCACGCGCATGTCAACTCAGCAGCGCCGGGACTTCGCCCGGCAATCGCAGCGTGATGGGCGTGTCTTCGGCAAAGAACTCGTCCGGGCCGGGGTTGTGCAGGTCAACGGTCAGCACCGTGCCGTCGTGCGCCGTGACCGTGTAGCGCACCAGCGGGCCGACGAACGCCTGCGTGAGCACGCGCGCCGGGACGCCGGCGCCGCCCGCTTTTTCAACCCGCAGCGCTTCCGGCCGGAGCACCACCGCCACCTGATGATCCGGATTGCGCGGCGGGCGGCGGCTGCGGATCGTCTGTCCGAAGACGCGCACCGTCGCGCCGCGGGCGTTGTGCTCCACCAATTCGGCGGCCACGATGTTCGAAAGCCCGACGAACTCGGCCACGAAGCGATCGGCTGGCTGGCGGTAAAGCTCGCGCGGCGCGCCGATCTGGGCGATCCGACCGGCGTTCATCACCGCCACCTGATCGGCGATGCTGAAGGCCTCTTCCTGATCGTGGGTGACGTATACGCTGGTGATGCCCAACTGCTTTTGCACGGCGCGGATCTCGCCGCGCATGCGGACGCGCAGTTGGGCGTCGAGGTTGGAGAGCGGCTCGTCGAACAGCAGGACTTTGGGGCGGATGACGAGCGCGCGCGCCAGCGCGACCCGCTGCTGCTGCCCGCCGGACAACTGCGGGGGTGATTTCTTTTCGTGCCCGTGCAGCTCCATCAGCCCCAGCGCGTCCTGCACTCGCCGGGCGATCTCGTCCTTTGCCGCCCGCCGCGCGCGCAGGCCGTAGGCGATGTTGTCGTAGACCGTCATGTGCGGGAAGAGCGCGTAGCTCTGGAACACCATGGCCGTCGGGCGGGCGTACGGCGGCAGGCTGGTCACATCCTCGTCGCCGATGAAAATGCGCCCGGCGGCCGGCTCCTCGAAGCCGCCGATCATCCGCAGCGTGGTGGTCTTGCCGCAGCCGCTCGGGCCGAGCAGGCACACGAGCGTGCCGCTCTCGACCGTCAGGCTCACGTCGTCCACGGCCGTCACGGCGCCGAAACGCTTGGTCAGGTTTTGCAGGCTGATGGCGGCGGTTGCGAAGGCCTCTGGCATGGCGCTAGACTCGGAATAAATCCACGAAACTCTTGCCGGTCACTTTGCTCAGCACGCCGAGCGCGATCAGGATGATGACGATGAGCAAAGCCGCGAAAGCCGCCGCTTCGCTCGGCGTGCTGGTGATCATCACGCGGAACATGCGCACGGTGAACAACTGCGTGCGCCCGGCGTTCAGAAACACCGCGGCGCTCAGATCGGTCATCGAGCGGATGAAGATGTAAATCACCCCGGCGAAGAAGGCGCGGCTCAACAGCGGGAAGGTGATGTGCGTGAAGGTGCGCAGGCGCGACGCGCCGAGGTCGAGCGAAGCCTCCTCCAGCGAGGGGTCAATCTGCTTCTGCGCGGCGACGGCGGTGCGCAGGCCGACCGGCAGACGTCGGAACGCATAGGCGACGATGATGATGAAAAACGTGCCGGTCCAGAAATACGGCGCGGCGTTGAAGGCGATGATGTAGCCGATGCCGATCACCGTGCCGGGGATGGCGTACATGAGCGTGGCCGAGAAATCGAGCGTGCCCCGTCCGGGGAAGCGCTGCCGCGTGACCAGCCACGCCAGCAGGATGCCGATCAGGCCGCCGAGGAGGCCGGAGCCAACCGAGACGATGAGCGAATTACGAAGCATGGGCAGCGAGTTGAGCAGGCCGTAAGTGTTCTGCAAGGTGGGCGTATAGTCGAAGCCCCAGGCCTTCACCGCCGCCCCGACGAAAATGGAGCCATAGAGCAACACGTTAAACCCGGCGAGGAAGAGGCACAACCCGAACAGCGGCCACTTGATCCAGCCGGGGAGCCTGCGGATGTGCCCCGTGCGCGCGCCGCCCGTGACGGTGATGTATGAACGGCGGTTAGTGATCCAGTGCTGGAGGATGAAAGCGGCCAGCGCCGGGACCAGGAGCAGCATCGCCAGCGCCGCGCCCGACTGTAAGTCGAATAACTCGATCATCTGGATGAAGGCCTGGGTCGCCAGCACTTGATAGCCGCCGCCGATCAGCATCGGGTTGCCGAAATCGGCGATGGCGTTGATGAAGGTGAGCAAAACCGCCGTCAAGATGGCGGGCGTGACGAGTGGGAAGGTGACCGTCCGCAGGACGTAGAAAGGATGCCCGCCCAGGTCTTCGGCCGCCTCTTCGAGATCGCGGCTGATAGAGGCGAACACGGCGGAGAGGATCAGCGCCGCCAGGGGAATATCGCTGATTAATTGCACGAAGACGATGCCGTGCGGGCCGTAGATGTCGTATTGGGTGATGTGGAACAGGTCGTAGGTGATCAACCCGCGCCGCCCAAAGAGCAGGATGATGGCGAAGCTGACGGCAAAGGGCGGCGACACCAGCGGCAGCGTGGTGAGGATGCTCAGCCACCGCTTCCAGGGCGCATCGGTGAGGGTGAGGGTGTAGGCGACCAGCGTGCCGATCACCGTCGAGAGCAGCGCCGAGGTCACGCCGATGACCAGCGTGCCTCGCACGGCGCGAGCGACCATGGGCGCCTCCAGCAGTTTTTCAAACTGGATCAGCGAGAAGCCCGCCGCGCCCTGGCCGGCCTTGAAGCCCTCGACGAACACCTGCGCCAGCGGCCACAGCACGAACACGATCAACCCGACGACGGCCGCCTGCGTGGCGACGAGCAGGACCGGCTCACGGCGCAGCCGGCGGGAGATCAGCGGCAGCCCCACCCCTACGAGGATCAGTCCCAACAACGGCGGGTCGCCGACGATCTCGTTTCGAAAATGGATCGTCTCGACTTCGCCAACCAGGTCGCGGCGGTCCTCGACCACCTGAACCCGGATCAATTGCGTCCCCACAAGGGCTAATAGCGCGAGTTCAAGAGCGACGAGCGCGCCCAGGGCCATCCGCTGCCGCTGGGTCGCCGACCACCGCTGGGGGAGGACGAGCAGATCGCCAGACATACAGGACTTCCCGGAGTATACGAGGTGGGGGCGGGTACGGCCCGCCCCCGCTGGGTGAATGCCTAGCCGCCGCGCTTCGAGCCGATCTCCTCCTGCCAGCGCTGCACCAATTCATCGCGTTTCGCAGCCCATTCGGTCGGGTCATAACCCTCGACGAGCTTGACGTCGCCAAGCCCGTAGTTCCCCTCGGACAAAGCGACGCCCGGCACGACGGGGATGCGGTGCGCCACGTCGTTGTGGTAACGCTGGAAGGCCGTCGAGAATACGTAATCCACCCAGGCTTGAGCCGCAACCAGGTTCTTCGCGCCCTTGATGATCGAGATGCCGCCGATCTCGAACGGCGTGCCTTCCGAGGGGAAGCGGAGTTCCACGGGGAGGCCCTGATCCTGTTGCACCTGGATGTCATGGGCGAAGGCAATGCCGACCGCAAATTCGCCCGCGGCGGCGAGCCGGCCGGGCGCGCTGCCCGACTCGGTGTACTGGGCGACGTTCGCGTCCATCTGCTGCCAGAACTCAAAACCGCCGTCTACGCCATAGAGCTGCGCCAATCCAGTCAGCGTCGTGTACGATGTGCCTGAGGCGGCCGGGCTGGCGATGACCACCTCACCCTCGAACTTCGGGTCGAGCAAATCCTGCCATGAGTCCGGGCACTCGGCCCCAATTTCCGCCAGGCGCTCCGGGCTGCAGGCGAAGCCGATCACGCCGTAGTAGAAGCCCGTCCAGTAACCTTCCGGGTCCTTGATGGGGCCTTCCGGCAGCAGGTTCCAGCCGGCGCCCTTGTGCGGCTCGGTCAATCCGTCAGCCGCCAGGTTCACGTGCGAGAGGTTGGTCGTGCCAAAGAGCACGTCGCCCTGCGGATTAGCCCTCTCGGCGCGGATGCGCTCCAGCGCCTCGCCGCTGCTCATGTCCAGGCACGTCACTTCAACCCCATATTGGGCCTTGAAGGTTTGAAACAGCACTTCGAGTTTGTCGGGGTCGAACAGGCAGGCGTATAAGACCAGCTGACCGCCGATAGGCGTCGGGGTCACCTCCACGACCTTCTCCACCTCGACCTGCTGGGTGACGACCACCTGCTGGGTGACCACGACTTGCTGCGTCACCACTTGCACGACCGGTGTGGGGGTCGCGCAGGCGGCCAGCATGAGGCCGACGATGGTCAGGGAAAAAATCACTCTAAATGCTTTCATGTTCGGTTCTCCTCCGTAGGATCAATTCGGTTCCGGCTGCTCTCAACACAAACGCTGCGGATGGGCTAGCGGCTCTGTGAGGCCTCACCTCCTTTCAGGGCGGACCCTGCCAGCCAGGCGCGCGTGCTCGCCAGCGCTTCAGGCAGGTGGTCGTAGCCGATGTCGCGAATGTGCATGCTACACCTCCAACCTCCTCAAATACTCACGGTTCCGCCGGGCGCTCTCCAGCGGCGTCCCCATGCCCCCGATGATGTCCTGCTCGACGACGGCCCACCCGGCGTAGTTCAATTCGTTCATCGCCGTGAGGACGCCGGCAAAATTGACGCAGCCGCGCCCCAGTTCACAGAATACGCCGGCGGCGACCGCTTGAAAATAGTCCCATGCCTCGGCGCGCGCCCGCGCCATGACCGCCGGCTCCACATCTTTGAGGTGCAGATAGCGCACCCGCATGCCGTGCCGTCGGATGCACTCCACCGGATCGCCGCCGCCATAAACGTAATGCCCTGTGTCAAGGCACAGTCCGACCGTTCGGGGGTCCGTCATTTCGAGCAGGCGGGCGACCTCGTCCGGCGTTTCCACAAATCCCGCGCAATGATGGTGAAAGACTGTCTCTAAGCCAAACTCTTCTTTCATGCGCCGCGCGATGTGGTTCACGCAGCCGGCCAGCGTGCGCCAGCCGGCTTCGTCTAATCCATCCGCCGGCGCAATGCGCCCCGCACGCCTCAAACGGTGCGGAGCGGCGGCGTTATCGTCCGAGAGGACGATGTGCTGGCAGCCGCACGCCGCCAGCAGCCCGCCGACCCGCCGCGCCGTTTCCAGGCCGGCCGCGTGGCATGACGCATCCGCCAGCCGCACCGGCACGAAGGCCGAGAGCAATTGCAGTCCGCGCGCGGCCAACGCCGGCTTGAGCGCTTCCGGGTCGGCCGGCAAGTAGCCGTAGGGGCCGAGCTCTGCGCCAGAGTATCCGGCGGACGCCATCTCGTCCAGCACGGACTCCCACGGCGGCTGAGAACTCCGGCCCGCGAATTCGAGGATGCCCCACGAGACGGGAGCAGTGGCAATACGGATGGGCATGGCGTCAGCCGAGCGCCTCTTCTTTTCTCTCCGCCTCATAACGCGCGCGCCGCTCTTCCAGGTACTCCGGCACCGGCATATCCCACCAGCCGGTTGAGATGACGCCGCGTCCCAGCTCGCGGTCAACGATCACCTCGATGAGGGCAGGGCCTTTGCTCGCAAGCGCGCGCCTGACGGCCGGCTGAACTTCGTCGGGCCGGGTGAGGCGCTGGGCGTGCAGGCCGAAAGCCTGCGCCGCCTCGCAGAAATTGGGCGAATAGAGGCGGCCATCTTGCTTCTGGAAATCTACCACCGTCGTCCGCCCGAAGTTGTGCGCCTGCCCGCCTTTGATCGAAATGAAGCCGGAGTTGTTCAACACCATGAATAGCACCGGCAGATCGTACATCGCCGCCGCCGCCATTTCCTGCATCGTCTGCATGAAGTCGCCGTCCCCCGCGCAGCCGGCCACCTGCCGGTCGGGGAAGGCGAGCTGCGCGCCGATGGCGGCGGGAACGGTGAAGCCCATCGTGCTGAAACCGCCGCTGGTGATGTGCGTGCGCGGCTCGTATACGGGGAATGCCTGCCGCACGACGCCCTGCACCAGCCCCGCGCCGGAAGTCACGATGGCGTCCCGGTCCAGCGCGGCGCGCAGTTCCTTCATCACCCGCGCCATCGTCGCCGGCGTCGAGTCTGAATCGCGGAGCGCGCCAAGCGCCCGATCCCATTCGGCCTTCTGCGCCTGAATGTCCGCGAAGTAGGGGGCGGCGGCCGCCGACCCGTACTTGGCCTGGCCCACCTGCCGCGCCGCGTCGAGCAGATCGGCCAGCCCCGCTTTCGCATCGGCGACCAGCCCGATCTCGGCCGGATAGTTCTTGCCGATTTCGGACGGGTCAATGTCGAGATGGACGAGTTTCGTCGGCGGGATGGCGTAGGTGATTCCCTGCCGGAACGAGGACGAAGTCCAGTCCACGAAACGGCAGCCGACGGCCAGCAGCACGTCGGCGGTGGAGGCGAGCTGATTGCCGCAGTGGCTCGCCTGCGTGCCGACGCCCCAGGCGTTGAGCGGGTGATCTTCGGGGATGGCGCCTTTGCCCTGCCAGGTGGTCACGACGGCCGCGCCGATGTGTTCGGCCAGCGCGACGAGTTCCCGGGCGGCGTCCGAGAGAATCACGCCGCCGCCCGCGACGATGACCGGACGCCGGGCGGCGTACAACAGCCGCGCCGCCTGCTGCGTGAGATCGGCGTCCGGACGCGGGCGCGCGGCCGGCACGCGCCGGTCGAAGTCGGGGAGCTCGACGTCGGCGGCGTCGGCCTGCACGTCCATCGGCAGATCGAGGTGCACCGGGCCGGGACGCCCGCTCAGCATCGTATTGAAGGCGCGGTGCATGATGTGCGGCAGGCTCTGGACGTTGAAGGCCACGTACTGCCGCTTGCTCACCGGCTCGAAGATGCGCGTGTTGTTCGTCTCCTGCGCGCGGTCGAGTTCCTGCATCACCGCGTGGCCGCGCATGTAGGTGTGCGTCGAGCCGGTGAGCAGCAGCACCGCGCTCGAGTCTGCCAGGGCGGTCGCCAGGCCGATGATGGTGTTGGTCGAGCCGGGGCCGATAGAAGTGAACGCGGCCAGCGGGCGGCCGGAGGCGCGGAAGTAGCCGTCGGCCAGATGCACGGCCGATTGCTCGTGCATGACCGCCAGCGTCGTGAGTTTATCTTTCACGTCGAGAAACGCGTCGGTCAGGCACCAACAGCCGTGGCCGGGAATGCCGGCGGCGTAAGGCACGCCGGCTTTGACGAGTGAGTGAGCGATGATCTGTGCGCCAGTGAGTCGCATAGGGCCTCCTCTCTCCGCTAAAGCTGCCATCCGCTATTGGCTAAATCCACGCCTCTGCCGGCGTCTTCAGCACAAGCGGCTTCAGAAATTCAACGCTCTTGACGATCCCCTCACGCGATCCCATGAGCCGGTCTTCGTGTTCGATGCTCAGCACGCCGTCGTAACCCATCAGCCGCAGTGTGCTGACGAAATCGCGCCACCAGGCCTCGCCGTGGCCGTAGCCGACGGTGCGGAAAGCCCAGGCGCGCTGGCCGACCAGGGAAGTGGGGCGCGTGTCCAGCCCGCCGTTGAGGGCCATCTCCTGGGGATCAATCTTCGTATCTTTGGCGTGCACGTGGAACACGCCATTCTGCCCCAGGGCGCGCGCCACGACCAGCGGATCCATCCCCTGCCAGAATAAATGGCTCGGATCGAGATTCGCGCCGAGGCCCGGGCCGGCGATCTCGCGCAGGCGCAGCAGGGTGCGCGTGTTGTAGACGCTCTGACCGGGGTGCATCTCAATCGCCACTTTGACGCCGTGATCGGCGGCGAACTTCCCGGCTTGCTTCCAGAACGGCTCGATCTCTTCGGCCCACTGCCGCTCGCCGAGTTCCACAAATTCGCGCTGCCACGTGCAGGTCACCCAGTTCGGATACGTCCCGCCCGTCGGGTCGCCGGGACAACCGCTCATCGTCACAATCGTGTCCAGCCCGAGCTTGCCGGCGGCCTCCACCGTTTTATAGAACGTGTCCTGCGCTTTCCGACGGCGCTCGGGGTGCGGGTCGAGCAGGTTGCCGTTGCAGTTGAGCGCGCTCAGCGTCAGCCCGCGGCTCTCGATGGCAGCCTTGAACTCCGCCCGCGCGTTTTCGTCGTCTAGCAATTGGTCCACGGCGCAGTGCGGCGCAGGCGAGAAGTTGCCCGCGCCGATCTCGACCGCTTCGAGGCCCTGCGCGGCGATCCAATCCAGCGCATCGGCGAAGGAAAGGTCTTGCAGGCTGTCGGTGAAGAGACCGATTTTCAAGATGACCTCCGTATAGACCGGTCAGGTCTGCCGGGCTACTCCAAACAACGCCTTCTTCCGCACCGGGCTGTCGGCCCAGAGCGGCAGATCGGCGAGGCCGGCCGCGCCGCGCCGATAGATTGGGTGGTCGGGCGCGAGGGGAAGCGGGATAGGGCGGCCGGTCGCGCCGGAAGCGTAAGCCGCCAGCGCGGCTTCGAGCGAGCGCCGCCCGGCCTCGCCGGGGGCAACCGGATCGCGGCCCGTCCGAACGGCTTCCGCAAAGTCTTGATGAATCCGCACAAAGTTTTCGGGCAGCGCCGCCTCGCGGCGCGGGTGAAACTCTTTCCGGCCCTCGCGGTTGACGAGCGTGAAACTCGCCAGCGTCGTGAACGGGCCGGTGTCGTAATTTTCGTAAAAGGCCAGGATGCGCCCCGCCGTGCCGCTGATCTCCAGCCCCCCGGCGCCCTCGCCCCACCACATATTCACCGTCGCGTAACCGGAGTCGAAGTGATAGTTCACCAGCGTGAAATCTTCCACGCCCTCGCCGGGATGGTCGAGGTTGTCCACCACGGCGCTGGCGGCGCGGATCGGCCCGCCGAAGAGAAACTCGGCCACGTAGATGACGTGCACCATGTCCATCAGGATGCCGCCGCCCGCCTCCGCCGGGTCGTGCCGCCACTGCGGCCGATATTCCGCCGCGCCGGGGTGATCCGGCATGCCGAGGAAGTTGAGCGCGACGTGCCGCAGCGCGCCGATAGCGCCGGCCTCGATCAACTGCCGCGCCAGCACGTATTCGGGATAATACAGGTAGTTGTGGACGATGCCAAACCGCAGGTCCGCCTGGCGCATCGTCTCGATCATCGCCTGCGCGTCGGCGGGCGTGACCGCAATGGGTTTCTCGCTCAGGACGTGGACTCCGGCGCGGGCGCAGTCTTCCAGGATCACCCGGCGGAATTTCTGCGGCACGGTGAGCGTCACGCAATCCACGCCGGAAGCGAGCAGCGCGCGGTGATCGGCGAAGCAGGCCGGGGCGGGCAGGCCGAGCAGTTCCGCCGCTTTGCGGCGGCGGGCCTCCACCGGATCGGCCAGCGCGGCGACGCGCACCCCTTCCAGCGCCTTGAGCGCGGGCGCGTGCGCGTTCAACGTGATGTTGCCGCAGCCGATGAGGCCGACTCTCAAAGCATCGCTCACAATCCACCTCGCGCGTTCACAAATTCGAGCGCTTCCTGCTCGTAGGGCATGTCGTTGGCGCAGGCGTGGCGCGTGACCACCATCGCGCCGGTCGCGTTGCCGAAACGCGCGCACCGGCGCCAGTCCCAGCCGCGCCGATAGCCATAGAGAAAACCCGACACAAAAGCGTCTCCTGCGCCGATCACGTTCAGAATTTCGACCGGGAAGGGCGGCGCGTCAATGCGCTCGCCGTCGCGGGTGAACACCGTCGCGCCGCGCTGGCCGCGCTTGACGACCAGCGCCCGCAGGTTCCGGCCCACGCTGAGCAGCCGCGCGACGGCCGCCTCGACGTCCGGCTCGTCGGCCGCGGCTTTGATCTCCTCTTCCGTGCCGACCGCGAGATCAACCAGCGCGATGATCCGGCGCAGCGCCGGGCCGAAGGCGCGCGGGTCGTCCCACAACGTCGGGCGGTAGTCAATATCCAGCATCGCCTCCGCGCCGCCGGCCTGCGCCATCTCCACCGCCGCCGTCGTCGCGCTCGCGCTCGGCTCGCGCGAGAAGCCGGTGCCGGAGACGAAGAGGAGGCGCGCCTGGTCGAGCGGCGCGGCCCGCACGTCGTCCAGCGTGAGGTTGATGTCGGCGCAGTTCTCCCGGTAAAACGTGAGCGGGAACCGGTCGGGCGGCTCGATGCCGAGCACGACCAGGCCGCACAGGTGATGCGGATCGCGGACGATGGCCTCGGTCCCCACGCCTTCCGTTTCGAGAAAGTGCAGGATGAAATCGCCCAGCGGCTCCGCGCCCACGCGCGTGAGGATGAGCGATTTCAACCCCAGCCGCCGCGTCCCGACGGCCACGTTCGCCGGGCAGCCGCCGACGTACACGTTAAACGACTTGGCGTGCTTGAGCGGAACGCCGATGTCGTTGCAGTAAAAATCCACCGCGCAGCGGCCCATCGTGAGGACGTCGAGGCGCTTGTGTGACTGGGACATCTGCCCCTCGCTACTTCTCCATTTCCGGCGACACCATCGGCAGGCGCGGGTCTTTCCAGGTCCACGTCCCCTTGATCCAGGCGTAATCGGGATCGTCGCTGTTGGCGAGGGACTGCGCCGAACCGGCGAGGAAGTTCAAATAGTACGCCGCGTAACCGTGCGCGGCGACGACGGGATGATAGCCTTCCGGGACGAGCACCACGTCGTCGCCGCGGGCGATCAGCGTCTCGTCGAGGCGGCCGTCCTTCGTGTACACGCGCTGGAGGGCGTACCCTTCGGGGCGGTCAATCTTGTAAAAGTAGATCTCTTCGAGATCGGCCTCGAGCAGCGCGCCGTCCGGCGCGGCGCGGTGCGCGTCGTGCTTGTGGGGAGGATACGAACTCCAGTTGCCGGACGGGGTGTAGACTTCGACGGCGACCAGCCGGTGACAGTCGAAGCCGGGACTGATCATCCCGTTGATCTGCCGCGTGGCGTTCGCGCCGCCGCGAATTTCTATGCGGACCTGCTCCGGCGTGACGAGCGCGGGCGGGTGGTCCTCGTCTGTTTCGCACCAGCCGTAGGCCGCGTCGAAACCTTCGGTGTGCGCTTCGAGGGTGAATTCGGTGCGGCGCGGCAGGTAGAGCGCATACGGCATCCCGCGGAAGACGTTGGGGCGGCGTCCGATCTCGGCCCACGCGCCGCGGCTGGAGCGGACGCTGCACGCGCCGCCGAGGATCACGAGCGCGAGCTCGTACTCTCCCGTGCGGTGCTCCCAGCGCTGACC
>Ga0209341_10005736_pt1 | contig 11165 bp, 11 predicted proteins | sample RifCSP13_2_FD_184020 | JGI IMG/M metagenome (GOLD analysis project Ga0209341, IMG submission 184020) | Soil microbial communities from Rifle, Colorado - Rifle CSP2_sed 13_2 (SPAdes) (version 2) | ecosystem: Environmental > Terrestrial > Deep subsurface > Rock core/Sediment | place: Rifle...
CGCTCTCGCCCGACTCGAGTCGGGCGAGAGCGGTCCCCAGTGTGGGCTCAGCGGGCATGCTGCCAGCATAGAACAGATGTTCTATATGTCAATAGCCACGGGCCTGCGGCTGGTGTCGGCTACGATCGGGCCGATGACCGACGAGCCGGCACAGGACACACCCGAGCCGCCCACTCCCCCAGCCCCACCTTCTGAGCCTTCAGGCGTCGGCGGGCCATCGCTGATCCTGATCGCCGGCCTCGCTACGGTGCTCATCCTGGTTGCCAGCGTCGGGGCCCTGCTTGTCTTCAACCTTGGTCCGTTCGCCCAGCCGACGCCGACGCGCGTCGGCCAGCCATCGCCGACCTTTCCGCTGGCCACGCCCTCACCGCAGGCCAGCGCGACTTCCGCGTCAACTGCTACGCCAGGGGCGAGCGCGACGGCCAGCGCCGGACCTACGGCTACGCCCATTCCAAGCGGCGACTTCATCGCCGTGCTGCTCAGCCACATCCCGAGCGAGATCGTCGGCTCGTGCACGACCACGACCGGCGAGGGCAAGGTGCACGCCCGCGCCAAATGCTCGGCCCGCGACGGCAATATCGAGGTGACCTACCTCCTGTACACCGACCGCGATTCGATGTTCGCGACCTACGACGGCTTCCGTGACGCGTCGCAGATCGAGCCGAACTCAGGCAACTGCAACAACCCACAGACGTGGCCGGCCGAAGGCGACTTCGCGATCAGCGGCGAGCCGTCAGGGCGCTTCCTCTGCACCGACGCGCTGGGTGCGACGACGATCTATTGGACCGACAACCGGCTGAACATCCTCAGCCAGGCCACCGACACCGAGTCTGACCACGATCGATTGGTCGACTTCTGGGTGCACGACTCCGGGCCGAACCCCTAGTTGACGGAGGTCGACTCCGGGTCAGCGGCCAGGTCGGCCATCGGCTCGGTCTCATCGGTCGCCGCGGCGGCGAGGTCATGCGCCGGCCAGGCCGGTTGGGCGGTGGTCGGCTCCGTCTCCGTCTGGGCGAGCTCGAGCCGCTCGACCCGCTCCTTGATGCTCAGCATCTGCTTGCGCGTCATCAACACGATGCCCGTGCCCATGATCTCGCCCAGCACGGCCGTCGCCGGGCCGCTGCCCGGTGTCTTGGCGCGGAAGCGCTCGATCAGCCGCGTGGTGCCGTCCTCCGGCTGGAGGTAGAACGCCCACGACGCCTTGATCTCCGGGTACGACTCGTTCTCCGACCGCTCTGCCTGGCTGCGCAGAAGGTCGGTGTCGGTGTAGAGCACGAGCGCTCGCTCCGGCTCGACCGTCTTGACCAGGAAGCCGCCACCGGGATGGGTCGGCATGACGTCGCCCGCCTTGAGGGCCTGGAACTCTGGCAGCACGCTGTCGGCGCTGGCCTTGTTGTCAAGCATCTCGAAGCTGTACCAGCCGGCGCGGCCGAAGCCCATCTGGACCAGCCACGGCCACACCTTGGCCACCGGCGCATTGATGGTGATGCCGCGCGTCTCGACGTGCGACGGCTCCGGGATCAGGTCGTCGCCCGGCAGCGGCAGCTCAGCCTCGTGCGGATCGAGTCCCCAGCCACGGACCTTGGGCCGGACGAACGCGAAGTAGACGATACCCGACGCGATCACGGCGGAGATCAGGGTCAACAGAATTGCGCGAATGATGCGCATCGTTTCACCTCCTAGGGTCAGCGATCGTCGCACGGAAACCATGCCACTGGCTAGGGCCGAAGGTAACCGTCGGTATACTCTGGCCTCGCGTGGGGATGTAGCTCAGCTGGGAGAGCACCGCGTTCGCATCGCGGGGGTCAGGGGTTCGAGTCCCCTCATCTCCACCACGCTTTTCCCCAATTCGACCCGCCGCTGAGGCCGACTTGATGGCGCTTTCCGACCACGCGCAAGCCGAGCTCGACACCCTGCTGGCCAGCCTCGACCTGCTCGCCGACGACGACGTCTGGTACCTGGCCGACCTGTGGACCAAGGAGGACGATGGTGCCCGGCGTCAGGCGTGGGTCAAGGCCAAGGCTGCGATAGAGGCAGCGGGCCTGACCGGCGAGCTGGACCGCGTCCGCGGAACGGTCGGCACCTGGATGCAGGCCAGCTCGTCCGACTTCACGGGCATCGAGGGCCTGCTCGGCTCGTCCGGCTCCGGCGCCGGCGGCCGCCGAGGCGCAGCGCCGGCGTTCATCGATGCGGCGGCCGCCATCATCGCCGGTGACGCCCTCGACGAGCTCGACCAGAAGGTCCTGCTGGGGCCGTGGCGTGGGTTGGGCGAGGAGGAAGCGGAGGCTTAGCCCCTAGTCGAGGGCCTGGCGGATCTCGTCGTTGTGATCGCGCAGCCAGCGTCGGGCCGCGCGGTGATCGCCGTAGACGCGCTCGACGAGACGCCAGAAACGGACGCCATGTCCGCCCCAGCGCAGGTGGGCCAGCTCGTGCACCACGACGTAGTCGAGCACCTCAGGCGGGCATAGCACCAGGCGCCAGCTGAATGACAGCATGCCGCGCCGCGAGGCGCTGCCCCAGCGTGACTTCTGGTCGCGGATCTGGAGGCCGCGCGGCTCGACCTCGAGGTCCGCCGCGCGAAGCGCGACACGGTCGGCGATGACCTCACGTGCCTCTCGCCGCAGCCGCCGCTCGAGCGCGTCGCGTTCCGCAGCGCTGCTGACGCGAACGATGCGCGCCACGCCGTTGACGGTCAGCACCCGGCCCGCGGCGAGCGACGGCCGCGTCGCCAGGTGGATGCGGCGTTCCTCCACCTTGGCCTGCTGACGCGCGACCCAGGCACGGTGGCGGTGGAACAGGTCAGCGGCCTCGCGCTCGGCGGCCCGGAGCGGCATGACGACCATCGCCTCACCGTCCTCGGTCACCATCAGCCGGACGCGGCGCGCCCTGGGGGAGCGCCGTATCGAATACGGCGGCGCTGGCGGCTGGGGGGCCGACTGACCCCAAAGTTGGAGACTTCCCGACCGGTCGGCCGCCATGGTTTCGATGCTAGCGTCTGGGCCATGACCAGGCGCCTGGTTGCTGCCGCCGCGGCATTCTTGCTCGTGGGCTGTGGTCCAGTCGTGCCCACGCCGACCGGCTTGGTGACACCGTCGCCTTCGCCTTCGAAGTGGATCGACCACCCTACCGGCGTCACAGACGTGGTCCTGCGGATGTCGTCGGGCGGCGGCCTGCCGTACTACATCGGGCCGACTTACACGCGGCCGCCGCAGTTCACGCTATACGGCGACGGCCGGGTCATCTACCTCGTGGTGGGAGATCAGCCGCCGCTGCTGCGCCAGGCGCGCCTGAGCGAGGACCAGGTCGGCGCTCTGCTCGAATACGCGCTGGGCGAAGCCGGTCTTGCCATGGCCCGTGCGCAATACGACGAGCCGGGCATCTATGACGTGGGCACTACCCGCTTCGTGATCAACGCCGGTGGGTTCAACAAGTCGGTCGCGGTCTATGCGCTGGGGTTCTACCGTGAGGACGGGCCAGACCAGGAGGCTCGGCACGCCTTCGAGGCCCTCGCCGAGAAACTCGACGGCTTCGGCGAAGACGTGGCCGCAGGCAACGTCGTAGATCTCGGCGAGTTCACTCCGAGCGCATATGGAGTGACGCTCGACCGGAGATTCGGCCCCGAAGTGACCGGCCGTGCGCCGTGGCCCTGGGCTGACCTGCAGCCGGCAGATTTCGGGCCAGTCAAGGAGATGGGCAGCGCCGATCGGATCGTGGACACGGAGCACGGGGCAGCCGTACTCGCCCTGGGCATCTGGGACGCCCTCATCGTGACCGGCCCGGACGATGTCATCTACCAGATCAAGATCAGGCCGCTGCTGCCGGATGAGTTGCCGAACTAGGCGCAGAACCGCCGCTGCTAGAATTGCCGCTCGCAAACGCGGGGCGATAGCTCAGCTGGGAGAGCATCTGCATGGCATGCAGAAGGTCCGGGGTTCGAGCCCCCGTCGCTCCACCAACTCACCTTATGACAGACATGGCATACCTGACGGATCCCCTCGGCCGCTCGAGCGCCGACCTCGCACTTACCGGGGTCGCCGGCGCATAGAGGCGCCTGCGCGACCCAGAACCTGCCCGATCCGTCCCCTTCCTCGCCCACCCTTGAGGGCCATGCCATGAAACCCGAGTCATACAACCCATCTGAGATCGAGCCGCGCTGGCAGGCGCGCTGGGATGAGCTGGGCCTGCACAAGACCAACCTCGATGACGACAGCCGGCCGCCGTTCTACCTGCTGACGATGTACGACTACCCGTCAGGCGACCTGCACATTGGCCACTGGTTCACCAAGACGCCGACCGACGCGATCAGCCGCTTCAAGCGCATGCAGGGCTACAACGTCTTCTTCCCGGTCGGCTTCGATGCGTTCGGCCTGCCGGCGGAAAACGCGGCCATCAAGAGCGGCGTCCACCCGCGTGAGTGGACGCTGCGCAACATCGCCAACATGCGCCGCCAGCTGCGCTCGATGGGCGCCACGTGGGACTGGAGCGCAGAGGTCGTCACGTGCGAGCCGGACTACTACCGCTGGAACCAGTGGCTCTTCCTGCGCTTCCTGGAGAACGGCCTCGCCTACCGCCAGATGGCACCGGTCGACTGGTGCCCCAAGGACCAGGTGGTGCTGGCGCGCGAGCAGGTCGAGGGCGCCAACCGCGTCTGCTGGCGGTGCGGGACACCGGTCATCAAGCGCGACCTGGAGCAGTGGTTCTTCCGCACGACCAGGTATGCGGACGAATACCTGTCATACGAAGGAATCGACTTCCCGGAGCCGATCAGGGTCATGCAGACCAACTGGATCGGACGCTCGGAGGGCGCCGAGATCGTGTTTGGCGTCGCGCCGGATGAGCACCAGGGCGGTGGTGACGAGATCCGCGTCTTCACCACCCGCCCGGACACGCTCTTCGGGGCAACGTTCATGGTTCTCGCGCCAGAGCACCCGCTAGTGGACAAGCTGACCCATCCCGAGCGCCGGGCGGAGGTCGACGCATACCGCTTCGAGGCGCGGCGCAAGAGCGAGATCGACCGCCTGTCGACGGAGCGCGAGAAGACCGGCGTGGCGCTGGGCGCGCACGCCATCAACCCGGTCAACGGTGAGAGCATCCCGATCTGGATCGCCGACTACGTGCTCCTGGGCTATGGCACCGGCGCGATTATGGCCGTGCCCGCCCACGACGAACGCGACTTCGACTTCGCCCAGCGATTCAGCCTGCCCATTCGAGTCGTCGTCGCACCCAAGGATGCCGTGCCGGACATGATGGATACGGCTTACGTCGCCCACTCGGCAGACGAGGTGCTGGTCAATTCGGGCGACTTCAGCGGTCTGCCCGCCAACGAGGGCGCGAGGCAGATCACCCAACGGCTGGAGAAGGAGGGCAAGGGGAAGTCGGCCGTCACCTACCGCCTGCGCGACTGGCTGATCAGCCGCCAGCGCGCGTGGGGCACACCGATCCCGGTCGTCTACTGCGAGGCGGAGCCGTCGTGCGGCATCGTGCCCGTGCCGGACGACCAGCTGCCGGTGCTGCTGCCGACAGACTTCGAGTTCCGGCCGCAGGGCGGCAACGCGCTCGACTCACACGAGGGGTTCCTGCGCACGACCTGCCCCCGCTGCGGCGGCGCCGCGCGGCGCGAGACGGACACGATGGACACGTTCGTCGACTCGTCCTGGTATTGGTGGCGCTACCTGTCGCCCGACAAGACAGACGGGCCAATCGACAGCGAGCGCGAGCAGAAGTGGTGCCCGGTCGCGCAGTACGTGGGCGGCGCCGAACACGCGGTGCTGCACCTCCTTTACGGACGCTTCTTCACCAAGGCGCTGAACGACCTGGGCATCGTCAGGGAGCGCGAGCCGTGGCTGCGCCTGTTCAACCAGGGCCAGATCCTGGGCGCTGACGGCGAGCGCATGAGCAAGTCGCGCGGCAACGTCCAGGATCCGGACGAGCTGGTCGGCCGCTACGGCGCCGACTCGGTGCGCCTGTTCCTGATGTTCATGGGCCCGTGGGCCCAGGGTGGTCCCTGGAGCACGACCGGCATCGAGGGCGTGCACCGCTTCCTGCGCCGGCTCTGGACGGTGGCCATCGATCCGACCGGGCGCGAACCGGGCGATGCCGAGGCCGGCCGACTACCCGCCGGGATGACTGCGGAGGCCGCCGCAGAGAACCTGCGCCGGGCTGCCCACAGGACGCTCAAGCGGGTGACCGATGATCACGCCGACTTCGGCTGGAACACCATGATCTCCGCGCTGATGGAGCTGACCAACAAGCTCATCCGGCTGCGCGGGACCGAGGTCGCTGGCGGCGACGCGTGGGACGAGGCCGTGCGGCTGTCGCTGCTGATGCTGGCGCCCCTGGCGCCGCACATAGCCGAGGAGCTGTGGGCGCGGCGGGCGGCAGCGCGCGGCGAGGAATGGACGTCTGTCCATACCCAGCGCTGGCCGGAGTACTCGCCCGAGCTGGTCGCGGAGGATCAGATCGAGCTGCCCGTCCAGGTCAACGGCAAGCTGCGTGACGTGATCACAGTGCCGGCCGGTCTGTCGCAGGCCGAGGTCGAGCAGATCGTCCTGGCGCGCAACAAGGTCAGGGCGCTCGTTGATGGACCTGGCGTGGCTCGCGTGGTCCACGTGCCCGGCCGGCTGGTGAACGTCGTCACCAATTAGGCGCGCAACCTGTCAAGTGCAGAACTGGTCGGCGCGGGATCGCGCGTTTTGTGCCACCTGCCTGACTAGTGCTGCGTGTGACAGGCGAAAGGCCGGTTAGCGCCGCGTCGGCCGCTACCCGTGCAGACCGTTTCTGCAATTGACGCGAAGCGACGGCCAGTCGCGTCGTGGTGCCTCGAGCCGCGACAGATCTTCCGCCCGGGCTAGTTCAGGCTGAGCGTCTCGACTGCCGCCTTCTGCTTCTGACGCTCGCGGTGGCGCGCCGCCTTGGCGCGGTTGCCGCACGAAGACATGTCGCACCACTTGCGCCGGCCGGCCGGCGAGTGGTCGTTGAACACCCAGCGGCAGTCGTCGTTGGCGCAGACGCGCAGACGTCGGACGTTCTGGCCGGTCAGCTCGCGCGCGACCGCCTCTGACAGACGCGCCAGCGCGCCGCTGACCGGATCGCCCTCGTGGCGATGGTCGAGCGACACGCCGTCCGCGGCGGGAACGAGCTCGATCACGTATGGGGCGCGCAGGGCACGGTTGACCTCGCGCAGCGCCGCGCCACGCGGCGGCCGCTGCTCGACGGCAGCGTCGAGCAGCTCGCGCAGCGCTTCACGCACGCGACGGATACGCCCCAGCAGGCGCTCCTCCGCGTCAGGATCGGCAGCCGCCTCGGCCAGGATCCCCTCGACCATCTCCTGGTGCAGTAGCGCATGACGCTGCAGCCAGCTCACGGCGGTGGGTGCGTCAGTCAGCCCGTCGTGGGACGAGCCCTTGTCGTAGGAGAGCGTGTTGACGAAGTCGAGACCATCTGCCAGGGCGGCCTGGTGGCCGTGGCGACCGAGGTCGTCAGCCTCTGCGTGAAGGTGTTCGAGAGTTAACGTTGTTTCCATGCCGTAACCGATTATGCACACTTGACAGGTTACGCGCAAGAGGCTATTGTTCGGGCTGTAAGTAACCGTCAGAGACAGCGGAAGGAGTTACGAAAGGAAATGGACGGAATGATCGCCCTCGCTTTCATCATCGCCATCGTCGTGCTCGCCGCGGTCGCCGAGAGCTTCGGCTTCGACTCCCGCGACTATGAGCCTCGCGACGCGATGGGAGGTTCCCGATGATGCTCCTCGAGTACCGGATGCAGATGATCGCTCGCGAGCGGCATGAGCGGACGCAGGAGGCCGAGATGGCCAACGCACGCCAGCTAGCCGCCGGGCGGCATCAGCAACCGAATCGACCGAACCGGCTGCGGTTCATCGGCCGGAGATAACCCACACCAGATACCTCGCTGGTAACCCCTTTCGACCAGCCCACCGACCCGCCGGATCCTCCTCCCGGCGGGTCGACTCTTTGCAGGCGACGGACGGGGGTCGGCGGCAGCGCAGCAAACCGGCCGCTTCGCGCGCAGCGGCGGCAGCAGGCCGACTGCGAAGGAAGCGCTTGTCGGCTACGCTCAGGAAGCATGACAAACGAGATCCGAATGGGCGCGCTGTGCTGGAACCAGTACAGCGACTGGCCGTCGATGCTCGCCGCCGGCGTGCGCGCCGACGAATTGGGTTTCTACAGCCTGTGGACGTGGGACCACCTGTATCCCATCGTCGGCTCGGATCGGGGGCCGATGTTCGAGGGCTACCTGGCCCTGGCCGCCTGGGCGCAGGCAACGCAGCGGGTGAGGGTGGGGCTGATGGTCGGTGCCAACCCGTTCCGCAACCCGGCGCTGGTGGCCAAGATGGCCACCACGCTCGATCACATCAGCGGCGGCCGGGCGTATCTGGGCATCGGCTCCGCATGGAACGAGGTTGAGGCGCGCGCCTTTGGCATCGAGTTCGGCGAGACACCCATAGAGCGGCTGCGCTGGCTGCGCGAGGCGCTGCCGGTGATGCGCGGCATGCTGCGCGACGAGGATCCGTCCGCGGCCGGGCCGCGTTATGCCATGGACGCCGTTCACAACGAGCCGCGGCCGCTCCAGAATCACATGCCGCTGCTCGTGGGCGGCGGCGGTGAGCAGGTCACGCTGCGCCTCGTCGCGCGCTATGCCGACGCGAACAACATCTCGTTCGCGTCCGGCCCGGAGACGTTCGCCCGCAAGGAAGCCGCGCTGCGCCGCCACTGCGAGGAGGTGGGACGCGACCAGCGCGAGATCGAGCGCACGCTCAACACCGGTCCGGTGATCATCCGCGACTCATCCGCGGAGGCGGTCAAGGTGCTCGAGCGGACATACGAGCACAACGGCGGCGCCCAGACCTGGTCGGGCCGCCCGGCCTCAGCCCAGCCGACGGGCACGCCAGAGCACCTGGTTGAGCTGTTGACGCCCTTCGTCGCCGCGGGTTACCGCCACATCGTTTTCGGCTTCCCGTCCCCGTACGACGCGGAGACGATGAGCCGGCTGGTGAACGAGGTCAGCCCAAGACTCGCCACCGTCGCGGCGTCGGCCGCTTAGGCCGCTCGCGCGCCGGCGCTCTCCATGTGGCGCCAGGTGCTCATCGCCCATAACACCAGCGTGGCCGCCACGAGCACAGCCAGTCCGATCGGCTCCTTCGCCCAGATGGCCCACAGACCGGCGGCAAACGCGACCAGTCCAAGCAACGAGGCCGCCGCCAGGTAGGACCTGGAGCCGCGCAAGAGCTCGGCGAAACCTGGGACGACGGCCGACATCGAGGCGCCGATGCCCAGCACCAGCACTCCCACGGCGACGGCGCCTGGGTCGGTGAACCAGGGCATTTCCATTCCGACCAGCCACGCCCCGTACAGCACAAGCGAGGCACCGACGAGCACGGTTGCGAGCCAATCACGGGTCGACAAACGCATGCGCGACCCTCCTTCCGCCGAAGATGCTCGACGCCGGTCGAGCAGACGTGCAAGGGCCGTCCGTCCCGTTTAGCAGCGCACCCTTCTACTCGAACGAGACCCCGCGGACGTGATTGCCAATGGTCAGGTTGGCCACCGTTCGCGCTTCCGCCGCCGTGCGCAGGTGCCGGCCGTTGACCACGAGCCGCTTGAGCGACAGGCCGTCGACGGCGTGCGCTTCGTCGGCGCCCTCGAAGACATCGACCTCTGTTCCCGGCTGGGGCCGTGTCGGGCGGAACTGGGCATACCAGGTCCAATTGCTGGCAGGCGGCGTGAAAGACGGCGCAGCGATGCCCTCGAGGGCAAGGTCTTGGAGGTGGCCCAGGCCACCGGTTCCGTCGCGACTGCCGATCACCTGCTCCACCAGGTGGTCGACATCTGGGCCGACCTCGACGCGCCGGAAGGCCACCCCGTCGTAGGTCGCGCCGTCGCACACGACGACGGACATGACCCGCCCCGACTCGAACACGAAGTTGTCCTCGAAGCGGATTTCGCTGAAGCGCGCCGCTTCCGATTCGCTGCCCACCTTGAGCGCCGCGTCCCGGGCGCTGACCAGGCTGTGGCTGACGCTGATGGCGTGGGGCTCGCCAGGCAGGTCGCTGTTGCGGGTGGCCTTGATGCAGATCGCGTCGTCCTTGCCGTAGATGAACGACCGATCGATGGTCACGTCACTCGACATGTCGGGGTCGATGCCATCTGTGTTGAGGTTGTCCCGGTCGTTGATCACCTTGACGTTCTCGACCCTGACGTCTCTCGATGCCAGGAGGTGCACCGTCCAGGCGGCCGAGTTGCGAAGGAGAACGTCGCTGATGGTGACCGCGCGGCTCGATCGGACGCGGATCAGGTTCGGCGCGGCTCCACGGCGGGTACGGAGGAAAGTGCCTTCGCCATCGATCGTACCGCGGCCGGTGATGCGCACGTCGTGCGCGTCGTCGACGAGCAGCAGGCGCGAGAAGGTCATCGTCCGACCCAGATACCTGAGCTCGGGTGGCAGCGAGGCGTCGCTGTGCGACTCGTGGCGCCCAGGGTCGAGCGGGTAGTCGGCCGGGTCAGGCGACCCCTTGAGCACGGCGCCCGGTGCCAGGTACAGGGTGATGCCGCTGCGCAGTGCCAGGGTCCCGCTGCGGTACAGGCCGCGTGGGATGAGTACCGTCGCTGCGCGGTCGCGTCTCGCCCCGCTGTCGATCGCAGCCTGGATCGCCGCGGTGGCCAGCGATGTGCCAGATGGTTCTGCACCGAAGTCGGTGATTGACAGGGCGTCGTGGGGAACTGGGTCATCGGCGACCGGCGGGTCGGGCAGGAGGACCAGTTTCTCGAGCTCATCGATCCAGACGACAACGCTCTCGGGAGCATCGAGGCGGAGCGTCAGCTTGTTGCCGCTGACTTCAGTCGACGCCACGCGCGTGGCAGGAAAGACCGTGTGGTTGCCGATGGGCAGGGCAACCTCGATCTCGACCGATACCGGCCGGCTCATGGCGAAACGGACGTAGCCAATGTCGGCGTGCCGCTCGACAAGGATGGGCTGTCCGTCGACACGCACCGCGTGGGTCGTCGAGGCGACAGCGTCCGGCGGATCCGGGTATGCCTCGACCGCGGGCTGCATCGCGCCAAGGTAGCGCGGCGCCAGTGGATAACACCGAGCCGGCGCGATAAGGCTCCGATAAGTACCTTTGCCTAGAGTCCACCCTGTCGCCC
>Ga0209341_10005737_pt1 | contig 11165 bp, 10 predicted proteins | sample RifCSP13_2_FD_184020 | JGI IMG/M metagenome (GOLD analysis project Ga0209341, IMG submission 184020) | Soil microbial communities from Rifle, Colorado - Rifle CSP2_sed 13_2 (SPAdes) (version 2) | ecosystem: Environmental > Terrestrial > Deep subsurface > Rock core/Sediment | place: Rifle...
GAGTCTATCCCTACGGACGGCATTATTGTAAAGGGTAGCTCCAGCATTAATGAGGCTCCTGTCACAGGTGAATCCATGCCTGTTGAAAAGAAAGACGGGATGAAGGTATTTGCTGCCACTATCAATCAGGAAGGGGCATTGGAGATCAGAGCCACAGCAACATATAAGGATAACACCCTTGCCAAAATGGTTCACCTTGTCGAGGAAGCACAAGAACAAAAGAGCAAGACCCAGCTCTTCATTGAAAAGTTTGGCAGAAGATACTCTCCATTAGTTCTTTTAAGCTCGCTTATTCTACTCGTCATTCCTCCCCTTTTGGGATTGTCTATATCTTCCTGGGCAACGAGAGCAGTCGTCCTGTTAGTTGCTGCCGCCCCATGTGCACTGGTGATGTCTACGCCTGTAGCCATTGCTGCTGGTATTGGAATTGCGGGCAGATCAGGTGTGCTCATTAAGGGAGGAATCCATCTTGAGAACCTGGGCAAGATTAAGGCAATTGCTTTCGATAAGACGGGAACCCTCACTAAAGGGAAACCCGTTGTAACCGATGTGGTGCCTCTGAATGGAGACGAATCGAAAGTGCTGGCTTTAGCTTACAGTGTGGAAAGATTTTCAGAGCATCCTCTGGCCCAAGCAATTGTGGAGAAAGCGAAGGAATTTGATATTGAGGATAAAGAAACAACTCAGTTTAGCGCACTAATTGGTTCAGGAGCAAAGGCGAAGATCGGGGACGAGACGGTTTATGTTGGCAAGCCAGAATTATTTGAAGAACTGGGTCTTAACGTCCGTACCATTCCGGACATTGAGAGACTCAGAGGCGAGGGTAAGACAGCGACTCTTGTAGGCACAGAAGAAAAGATAGTTGGCATTCTTGCCATCAGAGATGAGATTAGACCTCAAGCAAAAGAGGTTATAGATCAGCTTCACAGGATGGGAGTTAAAGTCGTGATGCTGACTGGGGATAATGAAATGACTGCAAGAGCCATTGCAAAGGAACTAGGCATAGATGAAGTCAGAGCAGATCTCAAGCCAGAAGATAAGATAAAGGCCATAGAAGAACTGGAGAAGGAGTATGGTGCTGTTGCTATGGTTGGTGATGGTATCAACGATGCCCCTGCTCTGGCTAGAGCCACTGTGGGGATCGCCATGGGCACAGCAGGGTCAGATGCTGCCATAGAAGCAGCCGATACCGCCCTTATGGCTGATGATCTCACAAAGGTGGTGTATGCAATAAATCTTGGGAAGAGGGCAAGAGGGATAAGCGTTCAGAACATTGTCTTCTCGCTATTCATTCTGGCAGTCCTTATTCCTTCTGCTCTCATTGGTATTATGACGGTTGCCATTGCGATTTTCTTCCATGAAGGCTCCGAAATTTTAGCCGTGGCCAATGGACTGCGTGTGGCAAGGGGGCAAATTTGAAAACCAGATGGACATTATGGCAGCAAAACTTCTTTAAAGTAATATTTTGTTGTCGTGGTACCTAGAGGTTTCGAAAGGAGGCAAGAGTCATGAGAGGAGACTGGATGATGGATGGAGGAATGGGAATCTGGATGCTTTTCAATATGGTCTTCTGGGTTCTCGTGATTATTGGTATTGTTCTGCTTGTAATATGGGTTGTCCGGAGGGCAGGAGGTGAACGTAGTAAAGCTGAGAACTCGGCCTTGGAGATCCTAAAGAAACGGTATGCCCGTGGAGAAATAACCAAAGAAGAGTATGAAGAAAAGAAACGGGACATTTCATAGATAGGCAAAACAGAATATGGAGAAAAATCGCTTACTCATAATTGCTTTTAATTTGATCGCTGTCGAATAGGGTTATTTTCTGTGATGAATTACAAAAAGCTAACGGCTATTTTTTAAGGAGTGCCTTCTCTTTAGAATTTGGTTGATTAAACAGTAAGTTATTATTCCTTTAAATCCATTCTCGTCGTCTTTTAAAGATTGTATATAATCTATATTGTCTTTGATTGATTCGTCCTCAGGGGCATACTCAAGAGCAACCCTCAAAACATCCAGAGCTTCATCGTACCACCCCTTCTCAGCCAAAGAAAGAGCAAGAGAATTATAAGCGGGAATGAAATCGGGACAAGCACTGATGATTTCTCTGTATTTGCTTATTGATTCATCCACCCATCCGCAGTCTAAGTAGCAGTTGCCGATTGAAAGATGAGCCCAAATATCATCTGGGAAGAGTTCAACCTGTTTATTGAGCTCAACGAGCGCCTCTGGTGTCCATCCCATATCAAAGTAGCATAAACCTATCTGGTAGTGGACCTCGCTCTTTATGTAATCGGAGTCTGTGTCTGTTGTCATACATTGCATAAATCCTGAGAGTGCGTCCTCGCAACATCCAATAGCCCTCAAGGTTAAAGCCAGGTTCCATTTTGCGACGACATAGCCTGGTTCAATTGTTAGGGCGCCTTCAAAAACCGTGAGGGCATCAATATAGCGACCCATTCTTCCTAGAGTAATTCCAAATTGCGTTAGGATGTAACAATCTTTTGGACCAAGCTCAAGGGCCTTTTTGAAATAAGCAACGGCTGTTTCAAATTCCTCCATCGCATCATAAGTTAGGGCAAAGGATAGATAGACATCAGGATCGTGAGGGGCGATTTTAAGTGCTTTAGTAAGTTCCCTGAGCGCTTCCTCAAACCTTTCAGATTCTTTAAAGTTGTCCGCTTTGTTTAATATTCTTTCGAGTCTACCCATCATGTTGTGCTCCGAAAACTGTTACAGGATTCGCTAAAGCATAGTTACTTCAGAAAGAGTTGTCAACAGCAAACAGTTTCAAACAGTTTTCACACTTGACAATAGATGTCAAATTAAATAAATTGGATTCCAAATCCTAATCAAATAAGAGGTCTTAAAATGAAAAGATCAGAACTTGAAAGGGAATTATCCGCTAAATTTGGTCTTCAGCCCCAGCAGTCCGAGCAGATAATTGATGCTGTTATCAACCACATGACTGATGTGCTTCAAGGTGGTGGCAGGATTGAAATAAGGGGCTTCGGCAGTTTCTTTACAAAAGTTTATAAACCCTACAGCGGCAGAAATCCCAGAACAGGGGAAACAGTACAAGTTCCATCCAAGAAGCTTCCTCACTTTAGACCTAGCAAGGAACTAAGAAAAAAGATGAATGAAGTGCAAAGTCAATAGTCGCTAGTCACTAGTCGTTAGTCGATGATTAAAGACTTTCGACTATTGACTCTCGACTATCGACTAAACCCTTAATTCATTGACAACGATTTTCTTTCGGATAGGATTTTAGCCTGCCATGGCTATCTTAAAAATCCTAACCTATCCCGATCCTAGGCTTAAAAAAAAATCCACTCCAGTAGAAAAGATAGACAAAGAGATCGAAAAACTCCTTGATGATATGGCTGAAACTATGTACAAAGCCCCTGGAGTAGGACTAGCCGCTCCACAGGTAGGTATAAATCTGAGGGTGATTGTAATTGACATCTCTGCAAGACAGGAGGACTCACCCGGTCTAATCGAGCTTATAAACCCGGAGATTATCTCTTCCGAGGGGGTGCAAATAGAGGAAGAAGGTTGCTTAAGTATTCCAGGATTTTCTAGTGAGGTTAAAAGAAAGGCAAAGGTCAAGGTTCAAGGCGTTGATCGAAAAGGAAAACTCGTTGAATACGAAGGAAATGGACTTCTTGCCCGTGCCTTCCAGCATGAGATAGACCATATAGATGGAATACTTTACATAGATAGACTAAGCAGATTAAAAAGGGAACTATTAAAGAAGAAAATCGAGAAGTCTCTTGCTAGAGAAAACTAAGCAGCTTTTTGAACACGTCCAGATTTAATACAATTTGTACAGACCCTGATCCTTCTTATCTCTCCACTATCAAGACGTGCTTTGACCCTTCTTAGGTTAATGTTCCATCGCCTTTTAGTCTTGTTATTTGCGTGACTAACAGTATGTCCGTAAAGGGGTTTTTTCCCGCAAACTACACAAACTTGTGCCATTTAAGAATCCTTCCTAATCAAATAAGTGAATTCAATATACCCAGTAAGGTGAGTTATTTCAAGCTAAAAGGCTTTAATACACACTATAAACTCACGTGAGTTCGGTATAACTTTCAAGCGTGGAAAATTAAATGTAGCGGAGGGCTTTAGCCCTCCATAAATGGAATCGTGCCCACATAACCTACGTAACTATGTAGGAGTGGCTTCTAGCCGCGATATGAATCGCACCAGGATGGTGCTCCTACAAGAGGATAATTTTTGTATTGTGCCAAGCCTGTCCTGAGGTCATCGAAGGAATGGCTCTTCTACCTGTGAGGATGTAGAACACCTCATTTTCGGCTAGGTCGCGAAATCTCACCAGTCGAGGTGTTCATGAATCAGGCAATTTTATAGTATAATATTAGCTATCGTTGATAATTTCGACTAACCCAATCGAGGTTTTGATTAGGGGTTGATAAAATGAGTACATCGGTAAAACACATACTTAAAACTTTTGACCTTCTGTCTGACAAGGAAAAAAAGGAAGTAGCTTCTGAAATCATCCGGCGCTCAGCAAGTTTCGACTTGCCGCCGCTCTCGGATGAAGAGCTTGTTTTGAGTGCTGAGGAACTCTTTCTAGAACTCGACAGGCAAGAATTCAAGGATGGTCATTAGATAAATTATTATCGAAGTGCTTATGAAAGTGATGCTGGCAGAGAAGCGAAACGCACCGTCGCCCAAGACCGATGTTAGATGCTTATAGTCACTATCTGCCCGACCTTGACTGTGGGAAGCGTGGCAAGGACGTTAGGAACGAGTTGTTTTAAATCTGCGAGCCGATTTGTTGGGGCGTGCAAAATTAAGACAGCGATGTTTAATTGGGGTAAGTTCTGTTGGAACGATAAGTTGCGATCGACCGTAATGAAGATATCAAACTGTTTTTCTGCCAGCATCAACAGATCACCATTTTTTGAACCTGCCCAGCCCATCCGTGGCACAGTTTCCACGAAATAGCCTGACAGTTCCTTGGCAAACCGCCAGTCTATACACTCATCGAGAAGAATTTTCAACTTACTTCACGCTGGCGACAATTTGTTCTTTAGCTTCTTCCAGAAAAGCAATGACCTGCTCTCTTGTGACGGTGGGGAAGCCTTCCAGAAAATCATCTATGGACTCTCCTCCTTCTAGATAATCGAGAAGAGTTTGGACGGGCACCCGCGTTCCAGTAAACACAGGGGTTCCCCCCATGACGTCAGGAGATGAACTGATGATTTTGCTCTTCATAATTACAGTATTCGTAAAACCGGTCGAAAAATCAAGAATGGTAGTTACCTTTTTCCGAAATCCCGATCCCTAATCAGTGCTTGTGTCCCTCTTCTTTCTCCTTCCCTAAATACTCCTCCGGATTCTTGTCAAATGCGATTTTGCAACCTTTAGCACAAAAATAATAGGTTTTTCCCTTTTGCTAGGATGTTGCCGCTGCCTTCTTTTCATCAACATCCATCCCACATATAGGGTCTTTTGCCATAATGATTCTCCTCCTTTCACACGAATCTTATACCATTAAGAAATGAAATATATTTATGTTTAATCAATTATTAATCTCATAATGGAATAACTTAACTGGGTAGGCAACGAGTTCCCTCGACGGAGCTCGGGACAGGCTTGCCCGTTGCTAAATCATTTGCATAAATGTAGGGGCAGGACTTGCACCTGCCCTTTTTGGGCAACCGCAAGGGTTGCCCCTACAATTAGGAGACGATTTGCCTACTCCTCGACCGGCAACCCTTCGACCCTGCTCATGGCAGGGACTGGTGAGCTACCCTACTTTTGATAATTTCCAAGATAAATAAAATATATCATACAGGAATAGTGCTTGCGTCTTATGGTCTCACGAACCTGATCGGGTAATTTCTTGGGACGTTGTTCCATAATTTTTCCCGTAGCCATTGACTTAGGGAGACACCTTAAATTATACTCCTAAGAAAGAAAAAAGGTGCAAGGATTTCCGTATAACACCCTATATTGGGGTGATTATGCGGAAATAATTCCGTATAATCAATAGTTAGAAAGCATGGAACAGTGACGCGCAACTACCGCACAGTGAGAGCACTATTCGCCACGCTTCTCCGCGCGCCGTTGCAGAAATTCCCACAGCATCGCGAACCGCTTAATGCACCACGTGGGAAAGGCGTTTACGTGATTTACGATCCCAAGGGCAAAGTGGTTCATGTTGGTCGCACTCCGAAAGCACGCGGGGGTCTTGGTCAGCGCCTTAAAGATCACATGTCAGGCGCTTCGTCTTTCACAGCTCATCACCTCAAGAAAGACGGGGCAAGACTGCGCGGTGGGTACAAATTTCGCTGCCTTGTTGTGCCTGATCGCTGGTTGCGTGCATACCTGGAAGCTTATGCCATTGGACGTCTTTGCCCCGCCCATATTGGTCTTGGTTAAGATGCTTTCTAACTCTATGTGGAACGGACGGGCCTTCAGCGGCGTGCCAATTTGTAGGTCAGTGCTGGCCCGCCGTTCACAACGACGTTATGTGTCACCAATCATTAGCGATAGCCAAACATGGGCAGGCACATGGCTTGAGATTCTGAAGGAGAGTTCGTCCGAAAAACTACGCCACGTTTTGCATCAACCCATTTTACAAAAGTTTCTCAATTATGGAGAATACCAATATGCCTCGTTTAGATCAAACATCCAACTCAAACTGGACTATTCTTTTTATATGTTGGCTTATAGCCAGTATCTCTACACTGGGGAGTCTGTTTTTTAGCGAAATAATGAAATTTCCTCCTTGTGTTTTGTGTTGGTATCAAAGAATTTGTTTATTCCCCCTGGTGTTAATATTATCAATGGGACTCTTTCCCTTTGATAAAAGCGTTGTTAAGTTTGCCCCTCCTTTAGCTTTGGCAGGATGGTTCATCGCATTTTATCATAACCTTCTTTATTCTGGGATTATTCCTGAAAACATACAACCCTGCAGTCAAGGCGTTTCATGCACAGAGGACTACATCAACTTGTTTGGTATTTTCACAATTCCAATGCTGTCGATAATGGCATTTTCAATCATAGGAGTATTATTATTTATATTAAAGAGGAGGCTTTCTAAATGAAAAAACAAAATATAGTTTTAATTTCAGCTATTTGCATGGTGATTGTTTTTGTGCTTGGCAGTTATTTCTATAAAAACCAGCAATTAAAAAAACTAGGCTTTATGGCCAAAGAAAACGCTTCAACGTTTGTTAGAGAATATTCACTAACACTTGGCAGTGATGATGCAAAAGTTTATATCGTAGAATTTTTTGACCCTGCATGTGAAACCTGTAGAGATTTTTATCCTTTCGTTAAAAACTTGATGGCTGCCAACCCAGGTAAAATGAAACTTGTTGTCAGATACGCTCCTTTTCATCCCGGCTCAGATTATTTTGTTAAGATACTTGAAGCGGCGAGAAAACAAGGAAAGTATTGGGAAACTTTGGAGGTCATGTTTAATAGTCAACCTTACTGGGCAAGCCATCATGATCCCCAGCCTCAATTAATATGGCAATTTCTTCCACAGGCAGGACTTAATATGGAACAAATTAGAAATGATATGAATGATCCGGAAATTGCTAAACATATTGAGCAGGACCTTGCAGATGCTAAAACTCTCAATGTCAGGAAAACACCTGAATTTTTTGTAAATGGGAAGCCGCTTCCAAGCTTTGGTTACAACCAATTAAGAGAATTAGTAGAAACTGAAATTCAAGCAAATTATTAAATTTAAATTATCAGAAGCAAAGAACACATAACCAGTCAGTGCAGTGAAATCGAACCACAGGCCACTTTTTCGGCAGGTTATTGATTTGAGGTTTGCAGAATAGTTTTTCGCATTTAGATGTCATTCAGTGGTTCGATTCACTGACTTCTACGTAGGTGGTTTAATTACAGTTTTACTTCCACCCCTATAGCTCCGCTTTGCGTAACCGCAAAGCATTGCCTATAACCGATACAGAGCTAAAGCTCATGGCTGCGCTGGCGATTATTGGACTGAGCAGTAACCCGAAAGCGGGATAGAGTATTCCTGCGGCAATAGGTACTCCGAGTGCGTTGTAAATGAATGCAAAAAAGAGATTTTGACGGATATTACGCATTGTAGCTCGACTGAGCCTGCGGGCCCGCGCTATACCACGCAAGTCTCCTTTCACAAGGGTTACTCCTGCGCTCTCTATAGCTACATCTGTACCGGTTCCCATTGCTATGCCTACCTGAGCCTGAGCAAGAGCCGGGGCATCGTTAATGCCATCGCCTGCCATAGCAACCATACGACCCTCTGCCTGAAGGCGCTTTACTATCTCGCCCTTCTGCTCAGGCAGCACATCCGCCTGAACCTCATCAATTCCTAACTTTCGAGCCACAGCCTCAGCAGTGATTCTATTATCCCCCGTAAGCATCAGGATTCGTATGCCGTCTTCGTGCAGCATCCGGAGCGCTTCAGGAGTTGATTCCTTGATTGGGTCAGATACCCCCATAAGTCCTGCCAGTTGACCATCAATAGCGACAAACATCACCGTCTCACCCTCCTTGCGCAAAGCCTCCGCTCGTTCAAGCATACCACCAACTTCGATATTCAGTTGCTCTAATAGTTTACTGTTGCCCAGAGCAACAAGACGGCCATCTACCTTTCCGACAACGCCTTTTCCCGTGATTGACTCAAACTCGTCAGGCTCGGAGAGCTTTAAGTTTTTCCTCTGGGCACCTGCTACTATCGCTGCTGCTAGAGGATGCTCACTACTTCTCTCGATGCTCGCAGCCAAGCGCAATAGCTCCAATTCATTCCATCCTGGCAACGGCACTACTGAACTAAGGCGCGGCTTGCCTTCGGTGAGCGTACCGGTCTTATCCACAATAAGGGTGTCAACCTTCTCCATAACCTCAAGGGCCTCCGCATTCTTTATGAGCACGCCCGCTGTGGCTCCGCGACCTGTTCCGACCATAATAGACATCGGAGTAGCAAGCCCTAAAGCGCAAGGACAGGCAATTATGAGAACAGCTACGGCATTGACTATGGCATGAGCCAGGCGTGGGTCTGGACCAATGAGGCTCCATACGATGAATGTAATCACAGCGATTAGTATAACGGCAGGGACAAAATAGGAAGAGACAATATCGGCAAGACGTTGTATAGGGGCGCGGCTTCGCTGAGCCTCGCTTACCATTCGAACGATCTGGGCTAAAAGGGTTTCGCTTCCAACCCTCTCGGCTTGCATAACAAAACCACCTGTGCTGTTAACTGTACCCCCAACTACCTTATCTCCCTTCCTCTTTTCCACTGGGATAGGTTCACCAGTAATCATAGATTCGTCTACAAAGCTTTCACCTTCTATGACGATACCATCAACAGGTACCTTCTCTCCAGGGCGAACTCGGAGCCGATCACCAGGCTTGATGTTATCAAGTGGGATTTCTTCCTCTGTCCCGTCATCGCGTATCACTCTGGCAGTCTTCGGAGCAAGTCCCAGAAGCGCTTTAATGGCACTGCTAGTCTGGCTTCGTGCACGCAGTTCGAGAACCTGGCCAAAAAGCACAAGCAGTACGATTACTGAAGCTACCTCCAAATAGACACCTACCTCACCACCCTGACTACGGAACGAGTCTGGAAATATATTCGGGAAAAAGGTGGCAACCACGCTGTACCAGAATGCCACTCCTGTGCCAATGGCAATAAGGGTGAACATGTTAAGACTACGATTGATGATTGAAGCCCAACCGCGTTTAAAGAAGGGCCACCCTCCCCATAGCACTGCGGGGGCGGCAAGTGCTAGTTGAATAAACTTGAGAATGTGAGTTGAGATAACTTTCTGCACAGGCTGGCCTGGGATCAGGTCCGACATAGCAAGAAACACAAGCGGAATTGTAAGGGCAAGGCCAATCTTAAACCTGCGCGTCATATCCACTAGTTCTTCATTGACTTCTTCACCTGTAACCGTTATAGGCTCCAAAGCCATCCCGCAAATGGGACAAAAGCCTGGCTCGTCACGCACAATCTCCGGGTGCATGGGACAGGTGTATTGTATTCCCGCTGTCGGGGTTACTGGTGATATTGGCTCCAGGGCCATGCCACATTTTGGGCAGGAGCCTGGCCCCTGCTGTCGAACCTCGGGGTCCATAGGGCAGATGTATACGTTGTCCTTAGCGTCCGATCGTGGTTCTGATTCTTTGTGAGGAATAGCCGGTGCGCCAGTCAGGTATTTAGCAGGTTCAGCCTTAAATTTTTGCAGGCAGTGGGGATTACAAAAGAAGTAAGTTCTTCCCTCGTGCTCATACGAGCCAGCAGCAGATTCCGGATCTATGTTCATACCACAGACGGGGTCTTTCACCATCTGAGTGCTTCCAATTTTTATACTCTTCATCTTGATAATCTCCTAAATATGCTTAGGTTAAAAAGCCAGAAGGTTTAAGACTTTTAAATCAAATTTTCCCCGATGTCTCAAATACATCAAGAAGTTCTGCTATTACCCGCTCTCTCTCAACCTGTTTGTTTGATCTTATAGCCGTTGTCACACAGCTTTTGAGGTGGCTTTCGAGTATAAGAGCGTTTACTTTATCAACTGCGCTCTTTACAGCAAGTGCTTGTTTTATAACATCAATGCAGTATTTATCATCTTCTATCATTCTTTGGATGCCCCGAATATGTCCCTCTATGTTCTTTAATCTTTTAATTATCTTCTGTTTATCTTGCAAATCGTTACCTCCTTTTTATAATTCCCCTTCCCACTAGGGTGGGGTATATAAAATAATGTTGAGCAACCTTTCTGTCAAGTCTATTTTATATGTTGTCACTTAAAAATTAAAAGTGCATAGTTTTTGTAGGATTTAAAGTTTAAAAGTGCACACCTAAATAGACATAATCTAAAACCCAAAAAGGGGATTTTAGATTATGGCACAGCTACATAAGAAATTCACAGATAGTCAGATTAAAGAACTTCTTGAACGGTATGTGATAAACGAGATTGAAAGAAAATATATACAACAGGTTCTTGGTATCAAAGACAGAAGATTCTTCATTCTTATTAAACGATACAGAGAAAATCCTAAAGGCTCTTCTATTCAATACAGTAGGAAAGCCAAAACCAGAGGTATAACCCCGAGTATAGAAGAAAATCTTATAAAAGAATTATCTATTGAAAAGGAATTAATACAGGATGAAAACGTGCCTCT
>Ga0209341_10005740_pt1 | contig 11158 bp, 16 predicted proteins | sample RifCSP13_2_FD_184020 | JGI IMG/M metagenome (GOLD analysis project Ga0209341, IMG submission 184020) | Soil microbial communities from Rifle, Colorado - Rifle CSP2_sed 13_2 (SPAdes) (version 2) | ecosystem: Environmental > Terrestrial > Deep subsurface > Rock core/Sediment | place: Rifle...
GCGCTTGGCGGGTTTCTTCATCGGGTGAGCACGGGTCTTGCCGGTGATGCGAGTGCTCGGGTTCGTGCGGTAGGTCTGGACGTCCTTGAATCGTCCCTGAGCATCCCGCACGGCGTAGGTCTTCGTGCCTGAGCTCGAGTTCCGGGTCCGCAGTACGTCCGCGCCAATCAGCACCAGTTCTGCCCCGCGTTTGGGGTCTCTTGCCGAGCCGACCTTCTTCTCCTTAGCCGGTTCGGCCGCGATCTCACGCATGAGCATTTGATTCACCACCTCGCTCACGTCGGTGCCGTCCTTCGCCGCACGGTCGGCGACGAAGGCCTGTACCTCGGGTTCGAGGTAGACGGGGATGAGCAGCTTCGCGCCGGGGCGGTAGAACTTCCCCCGCACGCCTTTGCTGAAATCGTATTCGCGTCGCATCATCTATCGGGCCTGCTACCCGTCCTCGTAGTCCTGCCGTTCGCGCTTGGTCGCATCGCGTGCCGAGATGATCCGCACCTTGGCGGAAGTCGCGTCCGTCTCCTCAAAAGTATGGACCACGACGAGGAGCTTCCCGTTCTCGGCTTGCCCCAGCGTCACCCAGCGCTCTTCCGACTCGCTGTGATCCTCATCGTACACCGAGAGCTGCAGCGGATCGCGGAACACTGTCGCAGCGAGCTCGAAGGCGACGGCGTGATCAGCGATGTTGGTGCGGGCCTTCTCCGGGTCCCACTCGAAGGCGTAGACGACGGGATCCGCCACCTCAGGCCGGCTGCTTCGCTGCGACCTTACGCTTCAACTGCCCGCGTTCGATGAAGGCATCGACGAGCTGCAGGATCTGACGGCGCTCCTCGGGCGGGAGAGTCGCGATCTGCGACCTGGCCGTCGGTTCCAGCCGGTTCCATTCTTGGCCGAGGGGGTCGCAAAGCTTCTCGGGTGCCCTTTCTGTGAAGACTGCGTCGCCAAAATCAAGGCGACTTCGGAGCTCAAGTCCGTCTATGATTATCAGGAGCGCCTGGAGAAGCTGAAGGATGCCTACTCAGTCCAGACCGCCAAGACGGCAGGTCGCGCGATCCTGCTCATTGACGACTTGTACCGCTCTGGTGCGACCCTCGAAGCCGTCACCGGCGCGCTTCGAACCGACGGAAAGGTTGGAAAGATCTTGGCCCTGACGTTTACGCGAACTCGGAGCAACCGATGAAGAAGGTGTTTCTTGGTGGATCCCGGCGGCTTGCGCGACTGAGTCCGCAGGTCAAAGAGCGTGCGGCGAAGATCATTGCAGAAGGACTTCAGGTGTTGGTCGGCGACGCCAGCGGCGCGGACAAGGCGATTCAGAAGTACTTCGCTGACAAAGGGTACCCAAACGTCGTCGTGTTCTATTCCGGAACGGCTTGCCGCAATAACCTCGGGAAGTGGCCGACTCACCCAGTGAAAGTAGACCGGCCACAACGGGACTTTCTCTTCTACGCGGCGAAAGACTTGGCGATGAGCGAGGAAGCAGACTACGGGCTCATGCTCTGGGACGGGGAGAGTCAGGGCACGGTTAACAACATCTTGAATCTCCTCGAGCGAGGAAAGAAGGTGGTGGTCTACCTGTCGCCACGGAAGGAATTCCTGACGTTCAAGGCTCCCGCTGATGCGGACGAGTTGCTTCGTCGCCTGGACCCAGATGTCGCCGAGGCATTAGACAAGAAGATTGGAGTTCGGCGGCGGATCGCTGCATATCAACAGGCCCTCAGGCTGGCCTAAGCCGAATGCTGCGCTGTGGGGGAGACGTTCGGCTGACGCGCGCGGAGAAGCGACGCTTGCGCGCCCTCACGGGTGTCGACCCCGAGACGATTCGGACCGAGGCCGCGCTAAAACGTTTGATCGGCTTCCACCTCTGGCGTTACGCGGGCGACAGCGCCGAAGAGAAGCTGCTGCGCGCCTTCTTCGACGGGTTCCGGATACCCGACTGACGGGAGAAGACCTTCTTCTCTGCGGGCCGTCCAACACCTGCCGCTCCCCGTGAAAACCGCTCTCTCGGGGAGGGGTCAATCCGAATACTGCCCGGCCAGTACCGGGATGCCGAAACCGGACTGCACCACAATTACTTCCGGGACTATGACCCGCAGACCGGCCGATTTATCCAGAGCGATCCCATTGGGGTGCTCGGAGGACTGAACACCTACCTTTACGTCGCGGGTGACCCGCTGCGACAAATCGACCGCTTTGGGCTCTTGGGTGAGATACCTCGATCGCCGGAAGACGCGCTTCGCCGGGGCCCGAAAGAAATTGGCAGCAGTGCAGCGGCGAAACTTTACGGAAAGGCTAGAGGCATGCAGTGCGCACAGCAGTGCGACCGACTGAAGCCCGCACCCGGCCGGCTCACCCTAGGCCAAAACGCGATCGCGATCTGCTCTGAGCTGATGCCGTGGGTCGACGGCCATCTCCTAGGAGGGGATGCACTCGATGCTTGCGTTGAAACCTGCGTCGCACAGTATCCGAAGGTCTGTTCCCAGAAAACCTCCCTCATCTGCCCAATCGACTAGTGCGTATCCAACTTAAATGGCCTAAGGTCTGGTATCCTGCCCTCCGGAAGGAGGTGCGGGATGGCCAAGACCTTGCAGTTGCGTCCGCTGCGTCGCGGCGAACAGCGGGTGCTCGCCGCCAAGCTCAAGGACCTGTCGCTCTCGGCCCGGGTGCACCAGCGGTACCGGGTGATCGAAGAGGTGCGCAAGGGCCACAGCGTGGTCGAGGCGGCCGACCGGGTGGGGTGCCACTTCACCGTGGCGTACGACTGGGTGCACCGGTTCAACAACAGCGGGTTTGCCACCTTCGAGCAGGTGCCCAACCCCAAGGGCCGACCGCCGATCCTCAAGGGCGAGCAGCTGCGCGAGCTCGTCGATGTGGCGCTCTCGAGTCCCCTGGAGCGGGGGTTGCCGTTCTCCAACTGGTCGGTCCCGAAGCTCGCCGAGTACTGTCGGGCCAAGCGGCTGCTGCCGCCGGTCACCGACGAGTGGGTGCGGCGGCTGTTACGCCGCGAGGGCCTGAGCGCCCAGCGCATCCGCACCTGGAAGCGTTCGCATGATCCGGAGTTCGACAGTAAAAAAAACGCATCCGCCGGCTCTACCGGCGCCGCCCGCCGGGGGCCGCGGTAGTGTGCTTCGACGAGTGGGGGCCGCTGGAGATCAAGCCGATCGGCGGGCTCGCCTGGGCCCGGCGCAATGCGCCTCAGCGCATGCGCGCCACCTACAACCGATACAAGGGCACCGAACAGTTCTTCGGCTTCTACGATGTGCACGCCGACTGCCTCGAGGGGCTGTTTCGCAAGCGAAAACGCCTGCCCGAGCTCATCGAAGCCTTCCAGCGGCTGCGCCGCTGCTACCCCGGCAAGAAGCTCTACGTGATCATGGATAACCTGCATCAGACCCACGACCATCCGCGCTTCCTCGCGGCTCTCAAGCGGCTTCGCATCCGGCCGGTGTGGACCCCGACCGAGGCTTCCTGGCTCAACCTCATCGAGGCTCACTTCGGCGCGATGAAGCGCTTCACCCTGGCCAACACCGACGACCCCGACCACAACACCCGACGTCGTCGTGTCTATCGCTATCTGCGTTACCGCCACCGCAGGCTCGGGACTCTGGAGCATCGATTGACCGGGATCCGCGGTCTTAGCGTTGATAAGTTGGAATCGCACTAGAAGGAGAAAGAGGTACTGCTCATGACGGCGATGACACGCAAGCCCGTCGGTTGGACGGTGATCCTGCTCTCGCTCGCGCATTTCTATTATGTCTATCCGTTACCTGCGCAGCGAGTCGATGAAGTACTGCGACATGAAGAGCGGCTGCGAGCAAAAGGGCAAATAACCGAGCCGAAATCAGAAGAAGCTAGGGCAATGGAGGAGGATGCGCAGGCTTTCCTAAAGCGCGAATCCCTGGAGAGTTTCTTCTGGCGTGGTTGGCTTCTCGGGCTGGCGATTGTCCTACTGGGTGTGGCGACCGGGCTCTACACGCTACTGTCTCGAAACCGGTCGTGGTTGGTGGTTGCAACATGGTTCTTTGGCTTGTATGTGTTGACCTACTGGTTGACGACGATCCTACCGATAGAAGGCTCAATCGCGCGGTTCTTTACTTTCAAATTCGACGTGCTTGTGACATTGGCCAACACCAACAGAATAGGCAGCCTACTGATCGAAATCCATCGACTCGCAACCACCCTGGTCTTCCATGTGCTGCTGCTCATTTGTGCGGCAGCTAGCTTCGTAGCACTCCGAAAACAACCTTCACGTTAGAGTTCAACCTCCGATTCCCGGGCCAATATCACGATCGCGAGACCGGTCTCTTCTGCAACTACTACCGCGACTACGACCCGGCGACGGGCCGCTACGTGCAGAGCGATCCGATTGGGCTTCGGGGAGGGCCTAATACATATCTCTACGTACTCGCGAATCCCGTGGATGGTCTCGATCCTCTGGGCTTGCTCAAGTGGTTTTACAATCCTCCTAATTTCAGTCTGGTCAATTGCATACTCATCTCGAGGTCCGGTTATCGAGACGGCAAGCAATTCAAGGAGGAAGCGACCGATGAGGACGTCATCGCTCGACTCCGAATTCCCGACTACAAAATCACCGTAAAGCCAAACCGGCCGAACCGCAGGTGCCCTACGGAGGTTCCCCGATTCATCCCGAGATCGAGCTTGCTGGCTACTTTGTGTACGAGTTGTGGCTTAGTTCGCCCCTCGGGCTTGCACGATCGCGACGCCGTGCGCGCCCGGCATCGCGATCGCGACCCTCGCGCCGCGCGCATCCGTCGCGGTAGCGTTTTCGATCCCGATCTGGGTGTTCGTCGGCGACTGCGCGATCACCCGGAACCGCACCTGCGCCGGCGGACCGGTAGCGCCTGCCAGATCAAGTGTCAGACGGCCGGAGTCGCCCGCGGGAGCGCCGACCGCGGCGAGTACCTTCGGGTCGTATGCAAGTTCGACGCGCACATTGCGCGCATCGCCGCCCGGCGGCAGTCCGACGCTCACGATCAACGCGCTTCCTGCCGCCACCCGCGATGGGGCCGCGAGCAGCAGCGCCACCTGGCCAGGCGGCGGGACGTCACCTCGGGGCGAGACTGCAACCGGCAGCGCCTCGGAGATCCACGATGTACCGGCTGACCGAAGGTGCGGCGGCGCGTGGCCGATCGCCAGTTCTTGCCGCGTTTCGAGCGCTAGATAGGTGAGCGTCATCGTGCGGTCCGCGATGGCTTCGACGCGATACGCGCCGTCGATCGTGTCACCTGCCCGCACGACCCAATTGCGGTCGCCGTCGGTAAGGAACACGGTGACCCGACCCTCCTCGATCAACCGGCCCAGGAACGCGAACGGCAGCGGCGGTGCCTGCCGCGCCGGCGGAGGCGCGTTCCAGTGTGCCTGTTCGGCCTCGCGCGCCTCCCAGGAACGAGTGTTGAAGGGGTCCGCCTGCGTTTCCCGAGGCGCACGCTGGACAAGGCGCTCGAGGTCCAACTCGGGAAATCGGGCCGCATCCGACGTCGCCGCATCGGCGGCTCGGTAAGGCTCCACCTCGGCTCGCGCGGCCGCAGGCCGACCTTCGGGCTGCTCAGTAACCTGAGCACCAATCAACGGAAGCGCGAGGACGGCGCCGTAGATGATCCAGCGTGTCGACGTCCGCGGCAATACCAGTCTTGGAGCGGCTGTGTCCGACATCCGGAGTGATGCGAAAACAGTGGCGTGTCTGTGTTCGTAGTCCCGAGCGATCGCGGCGCCAACGAGCGAGGTACGCCGCTTGCCCTGTCGAGCAGCAGGATAATCCTTTCGCATTCCACGCGGTACTGCGCCATTCGGCCGACGTGGCTGCCGGCGACGGCGATCGCCATCGTAGATCTGGCCAGTCGCCTCCACCGCTCCTCTCGCAGGGCGCGGTCGACCTCGCGGACGATCGGCGCGCCGGCAAGCCCTCGCACGCAGTGGTACAAGGGCAGCATGGCATCCATCGACGGCTCGCCGCTCGGCAAGCCGGTCCCGTACAAGGACGAATACGACCCGGGGCTGCTGTTTCCGATCGCCCGCGCGCCGCAGCGCGGGGCGATCGGTCTCTCCGGTGCGCTCCCGTTTTCCGGCGCCGACCTGTGGACCGCCTACGAGCTCTCCTGGCTCGGCGCGCGCGGCAAGCCCGAGATCGCAATCGCCCGCTTTCGCGTGCCGGCCGAGTCGCCGAGCCTGGTCGAGTCGAAGTCGGTGAAGCTCTACCTCAACTCGTTCAGCCAGACGCGCTTCGCGGGCCAGGAAGAAGTGTCGCGCGCATTGCGCGATGATCTCGCCCGGGGCTGCGGCAGCCCGGTCGCCGTCGAGCTCGTGCGGCCGGCGGCGTTCGCCCGGCTCGGGATCGAAGAGCTCGCGGGCGAGTCGATCGACGGCCTGGACGTCGAGGTGCGCGACTACTCCCCGCAGCCCCATGCGCTCGCCGCCGGCGGCGCGACCGTCGAGGAGTCGCTGGTGTCGCAGCTCTTCAAGTCGAACTGCCCCGTCACCGGCCAGCCCGACTGGGGCAGCGTCCAAGTCCGCTACCGGGGACCGAAGATCGACCGCGCGGGGTTGCTGCGCTACATCGTGTCGTTCCGGCGACATGCCGGCTTTCACGAGCACTGCGTCGAGCGGATGTTCGTCGAGCTTCGGGACCGCTGCCGGCCCGAGCGGCTGACCGTCTACGCGCGCTTCACGCGGCGCGGTGGCGTCGACATCAATCCGTTCCGCAGCAACTGGGAGCAGGCTCCTGCGGCGGGCGGGCGCACCGCGCGGCAGTGAGCGTCACGCGCCGTTCACAACGCGTCGGGTAAACTCGGCGCGGCATGGCGACCTTCGCGATCGGCGACGTCCAGGGCTGCTTCGAGGAGCTCGAGCACCTGCTGGGCGAGATCGGCTTTTCGCGCTCGCGCGACCAGCTGTGGTTCGTCGGCGATCTCGTGAACCGCGGCCCCCGCTCGCTCGAGGTCGTGCGGTTCGTGAAGGAGCTCGGCGAGCGCGCGATCGTCGTGCACGGGAACCACGACCTCCACCTGCTCACGCTCGCCGCCGGCCACGCCAAGCGTCGCGACGACGACACGTTCGACGACGTGCTTTCCGCGCCCGACTGCGACGAGCTGCTCGACTGGCTGCGGTTCCGGCCGATGCTGCACGTCGAGGACGAGTACCTGATGGTCCACGCCGGCCTGCTCCCGTCGTGGTCGCTCGCGCAGGCGCAGGATCTCGCCGCAGAGGTGGAAGCGGAGCTGCGCGCGAAGCGCTATCGCCTGTTCCTCGCCGAGCTCTACGGCAGCCGGCCCGACGCCTGGGACGATAGCCTGCGTGGCATGGATCGGTTGCGCGTGATCGTGAACGCCATGACACGGATGCGCTTCTGCTCGGCCGACGGCGTGATGGAGCTCCGCGTGAAGGGCGAGATCGAGCAGGCCCCGCCGGGGTTCATGCCGTGGTTCGAGGTGCCGGGACGCAAGACCCGCGGCGTGCCGGTCATCTGCGGCCACTGGTCGGCGCTCGGCCTGAAGCTCACACGGGATCTGCTGGCGCTGGATACGGCGTGTGTGTGGGGCGGAGCGCTGACGGCGCTTCGGCTCGAGGATCGGCGGCTGTTCCAGGTGCGGTGTGCCCAAGCGGCAGATCTAGCTCGCGCGCGATGAGGCTGCGGGCGCGCGCGGCGAGCTCGCGCCGATGCATCGCCCGCGCGTCGATCGGCGCCGCGAACCTGAGCTCGACCACGAGCGACGGCTCGCGGGCGATCCGCCAGAGCGACTCGACGAGCGACATCTCGCCGACGTACGTGGCCGCGTCGGTCTGGTCTCCCGCGCAGTCGACATAACGCAGGGCGATCGGCAGCACGATTGCCTCGGCGTCGATCGCGGGCTGCAGCAGCGCGGCATGGAAGTGCTTCAGCGTCCGGCCGTCGGTCGTCGTCCCTTCGGGGCACACGGCGACGAGGCGGCCCCGCCCGAGCGCCGCCGCCACGCGCTCGCTCGTGAGACGGGCGTGCCGCCGGCTCCCGCGCTCGATGAACAGCGTGCCGACGCGGGCGACGAGCCGGCCGACGACCGGCCAGGTCCGGACCTCGGACTTGGCGACGAACAGCGACGGCAGGCCGGCGTACACCGCGAAGATGTCGAGCCACGACACGTGGTTCGCGACCAGCATGCACGGCTCGGGAACGGCCGCGGGGACGTTGTGGCGCACCACCTGCACCCGTAGAATCGCCAGCAGCTGGTGCGACCAGCGCTCGAGCTCGCGGTCCTGCTGGGCGGGGACGAGCCGCGGATAGCGGGTCTCCGCGATCCACACGCCGCGCGCGAAATGCAGCGCGACGCGCGCGAGGCGGAGGCAGGCGACCGCGACGGGGACCGGGCGCTGGCGCATGAGTGCAGCCGCAATTGTAAACGGAGGTCGCGATGGACGACTGCGTGTTCTGCAAGATCGTCGCCGGGCAGATCCCGGCGAGCGTCGTGTACCAGGACGAGCACACGATCGCCTTCATGGACATCGGCGCGGTCAACCCGGGCCACATGCTCGTCGCGGTCAAGCCGCACGTCGAGAACGTGTTCGGGCTGGACGATGGGCTCGCCGCCGCGGTCATGCGCACGACCGCGCGCGTGGCGAAGGCGCTGAAGGCGTCGATCGCTCCGGAAGGGGTGAACCTGTTTCAGGCCAACGGCGCGGTCGCGGAGCAGACGGTGTTCCACTTCCACATCCACGTGCTGCCCCGCCGGCCCGGCGACGGGATGAAGCTCGTTTGGCCGGTGAAGAACCCGCCGCGGGAGGAGTTGCAGGCGAACGCCGCGCGCCTGCGCGCGGCGCTTTGACGTTGCGAGATGCGCCCTAGTCGGGGCGCATCCGCTTCAATGGCTGACCCGGGTCTGCCCGTTCAGGGAGACGAGCCGCACGCGCTCGCCGGGCTTGAAGACCTCGTCCGCTTCCTGGACGATCGCGCGCAGCTCGCCGTTGTCGAGCCGGACGGTGATCTCGACGCCCTCGCGCCGCGTGAGCCCTTCCTCGGCCGCTGCGCCGATCAGGCCGCCGGCCACCGCGCCCGCGACCGCGGCCACCGCGGATGCGGTGCCGCTGCCGATCGCGCTGCCGCCGATGCCGCCGATCGCGCCGCCTGCGACCGCGCCGATCGGGGTCTTCGTGCCCTCGATGGTGACGGAGCGGACGCTTTCGACGACGCCTTGACGCACCGTCGCTTCGCGCCGCGCGTCTTCGCGGCTGTAGACGCTACCCGACTTGCTCGTCGCGCAGCCCGCGAGCGCGATGCTCGCCGCTGCGACGAGGAGGATGAGCGGTCTGGAACCCATGGTGCACCTCACAGCTTTCAGAAGATTGCGGCCCCGAAGTGCCGCCGGTACAACGCCCCGATCTCCGCGCGGCTCGCGCGGTGATTCTGCCCGCCGCGCGCGGCGATCTTGATCGACCCCATCAGCGACGCAAGCCGCCCGGTGGTCGGCCAATCGAAGCCCGCCGCGATGCCGTACAGCAGTCCCGCGCGGTAAGCGTCCCCGCAGCCGGTCGGATCGACCACCTCGGTAGGCTTAACGCTAGGGATTTCATGGCGTTGACCCTTGACATGCAGGATGGACCCGGCGGCGCCCTTTGTCACGATCAGGGCGTCGACCATGCGGGCAAGTTCCTCAATCGGGCGCCCGGTCTTGTCGGCGAGGACCTGCCCCTCGTAGTCGTTGACCGCGACATAGCTCGCGGCATCGATGATCGGGAGGAGGTCGTCGCCGGAGAACGTCGGCAGCTGCTGGCCGGGGTCGAACATGAACGGGATGCGCGCCGCGGCGAGCTCGTTCACGTGGGCGACCATCCCCTCGCGACCGTCCGGCGCGACGATCGCGAGCCCGGCGCCGAGCGCGCCGTCGATCCGGTTCGCATGCGACTGCGTCATCGCGCCGGGATGGAACGCGGTGATCTGGTTGTCGTCGAGATCGGTGGTGATGAACGCCTGCGCGGTGAGCGATCCGGGGATCACGCGGACATGCGCTCGCGGCAGGCCGAGCGCGTCGAGCCGCTCCAGGTACGGCGCCGCGTCGTCGCCGACCGTCGCCATGATGAGCGGGTCGCCCCCGAGAAGCTTCAGGTTGTAGCCGATGTTCCCGGCGCAGCCGCCGTACTCGCGCCGCAAGTCGGGCACGAGGAACGCGACGTTCAGGATGTGGATCTTCTCCGGGAGAATGTGCTCCTTGAACCGGCCCCGGAACACCATGATGTTGTCGTAGGCGATCGAGCCGCAGACGAGGATTTTCATAGGCATGGATGGGACCGGCGCGCGGGGGCGCAAGGATAGCCGAAAACGCTTCGGGCGTCGGTCACCGGTAGAAGACGTACAGCCGATAGCCGCTCGCGCCGAGGCCGGCGGCGTCGATGTGCAGCCTGAAGCTCACCTCGCTTCCCGCCGCGAACACGGGCTCGCGCGCGGCGCGTGTGCCGCGGTAGTCCGAAGGCGCGAGCACGCGGCGCGCGAGCGGCCGGTCCTGCGCATCGGTCAGCGTGAGCTCGAGCGCGGGGTGCGCTTGCGCGAAGCTCGCGCGATTGCGGAGCACGGCCGACAGCGTGAGGACGCCGGCCACCCCGCGCTCCGCCGCGAGCTCCGAGGACTCGAGACTGATGAGGTCGGGGTGCTGCGGCAGCGGGATGGTGCAGCGAAGCTCCTGACACGCCGCCGCGAGCCACGGGCGCGATCCGGGCCACAGCACCGCGAGCTCGCCCCGGTACGCATACGCTGCCTGGCCTGCGAGGAGAGCTGCGGCGGCGACGCACCCGAGCGCCCAAAGCGCGGTCGCGAGCCGGGAGCGGCCGCGAGGTCGCGGGCCGAACTCGAACTCCGAGTCGCTCTCGGAGAGCGAGATCTCCGGCTCGGGCGGGAGCGTGCTGCCGAGCGGCTGCGACACCGCGGCCTCGACCAGCGCGATCTCGTCGGCGCGCCTCGCGGGCGCCGGCGCGATCTCGCGCGCGTCGGCTTCGGCGACGAGCGCCGAGCGCGCGTCGAAGACAGTCGTGCACTGGCCGCAGCGCACCTGGCCGCCGCGCGCGGTGAGCTGATCGGGGTGGACGCGGAACGCGGTCCCGCAGGCCGGACAGCTCGTGACCATGTTCATCGGCGGGTCCCCTCGAGCGCGATCCAGCCCTCATCGACGTCGGACGCCGCCATGTC
>Ga0209341_10005743_pt1 | contig 11156 bp, 9 predicted proteins | sample RifCSP13_2_FD_184020 | JGI IMG/M metagenome (GOLD analysis project Ga0209341, IMG submission 184020) | Soil microbial communities from Rifle, Colorado - Rifle CSP2_sed 13_2 (SPAdes) (version 2) | ecosystem: Environmental > Terrestrial > Deep subsurface > Rock core/Sediment | place: Rifle...
CTCCGGTACGCGCTGAACCCGTACCGCGGGTGCCAGACGGGCTGCCGGTACTGCTACGCGCCCGCCGTCCTCCGGGACCCGCGGCCCTGGGGCGGGTACGTCGAGGTGAAGCGGAACCTCCCGTTCATCCTCGCGAAGGAGCTCCGGCACGCGGACCCCGGCGTCGTCGGGATCGGGACCGTCACGGACGGGTACCAGGCCCTCGAAGGCCGGTACAAGGTGACGCGGTACTCCCTCGAGGTCCTCGCCCGCCACGACTGGCCCGTGTCGATCCAGACGAAGTCCAGCCTCGTCCTGCGGGACATCGACCTCCTCTCGAGGTTCACACACCGGGACGTCGGGGTCACGATCACGACGATGGACGAACGGATGCGCCGCGCGATCGAGCCGTTCTCGAGCCCCGCACCCAAGAGGCTCGAGACCCTCCGGAGGCTGAACGAGGCGGGGATCGAGACGTGGGCGTTCATCGGCCCGATCCTCCCGGAGGCGACGGACCGCGGCCTCGAAGGCCTGGTCGCGGGGATCGCGGACGCGGGCACGCGGAGGGTCCTCGTGGACCGCCTCCGGCTGAAGGACGGGACGTGGGAGATGCTGGAGCCGGCCCTGCGGGCGATCGACCCGTCCCTGCCCGGCCTCTATGGAAAGGCCCTCGAGGGGCCGTACTTCCGGGACATGGAGCGGGCGATCCTCGAGCTCGCGGCCCGCCACGGGCTGAAGGCCGAGCCCGCCTTCTGACGGTCTTCTCAGACGGGATAATCCTTTCGACAACCCTTTTAACGGGCCTCCTTTCATCCGGAAACGGATGGCGGGGAAGGCGAGCCTGGGCAGCGCGTTCCGGAGGGCCGTCGGGGAGCCCGTACTCCCCCATGGAGACCCCCGGCCGCCGGGCGTGTCCGTCCTGCTGAACGAGCGGCGGCGGCGCGTCTTCCTGACGGTCCTGGACCGGCCGGGGATCCACCTCCGCGAGCTGTCGCGGTCCCTCGACGTCCCCCTCCAGAGCCTGAGCTGGCACGTCGAGATCCTGAAGCGGGCGGGCCTCGTCCACTCCCTGCGCATCGGGAAGTTCGCGGCGCTGTCCGTCCCGGGACAGGCGGAGCTCGAGACCCTGAGGGACCTCGCCCTCCTCGACATCGTGAAGAACGCCGCGATCATCAAGGTCCTGAAGAGCCGGGCCCGGAGCCGGTCCCAGGTGTCCGGGGACCTCCGGATCTATCCGCAGGCGCTGGACCCGTCCCTGCGGGCGCTGTTCACGCGAGGGCTGATCACCCGGGACCCGACCCGCATCGAGTTCGAGATCGGCCCGCGGATGCGGGAGATCGTCGACGAGTTCATCGGGTCGATCGCGGAGCGGGAGGCTGCCCTCCTCGACCTCCTCTCGCGGGACGGCCTGCAGCCCGCGATCACGGGTCGCGACGGCATGAAGCTCGAGATCGAGGTGAACGGCACGCGGAAGCGGCTCCGGATCCATGCCCAGATCGTCCCGCACGTGATCCGGGTTCTCGCGAAGTGACCGCGGCGGGTCAGAACGGCTTCGCCCCGAACCGGCGCGGGTAGACGAGGTGGAAGTACAGGCCACCCGCCACGGACACCGCGTACAGGAAGACCCAGACGTACGTGAACGGTCGGTCCGTGTGGATGAACGAGGGATCCGTTGCAAGCGAGACCCCCGCCGCGACCAGGGCGACGAGGGCGAAGAGCCACAGCATCGCCAGGGGGATGCGGGTCGCCTCCCACTCCGTCGCCCGCCACGCCATCGCGAACCCGAGCGCGACCGCGAGGTAGAGCCCCCCGATGAACCGGGCGCTCATCGGGTTCAGCGGCGGCCCCCAGATCCAGATGTCCGGGAACCAGGACGCGGGCCCGAAGAGGAGCGCAAGGCCCTCCGGCACGCTGACTCCGATCACGATCGCCATGATCGCCCGCATCGCCTTCGGAATGGGGACCATCGAGGCACCTTCGGCGGGGATGGCGTCATCCGGGGAAAGCCTTGCCGGCGCGGAGGGAAACCGAAATAACCTAGTCCCGATTCGGCCCGCGAGGTCGAGTCCATGGCGGGGAAGACGGCAGCCCGGATGACGACGCCGAAGATCGCGCTGGCGGGAAGCCCGGAGGCGGTCCACAAGCTCTCGGACGCGGGGATCGCCCGCGCGCGGCGGACCCTCTCGAGGATCGTGGGAGCGAAAGGGGCGCGGACGATTGCGAACACGCTCGTTCCCTACGACGAGATCCTGCGGTCCGTGTACGAGGTCGCGCAGCAGGGGGAACTCGTGTTCAACACGCATCCGGACGCGAAGGTGCGGGACGCGGGGAACGCGGCGTACCAGGCTGCGATGAGCTTCCTCGCGGAGCTGAACCTGAACCGCCCGCTGTTCGAGGCGTTCGTGAAGCTCCGCGTGCCGGGAAAGGACGCGGAGACCCGCCATGCGGTGTCGAAGATCCTGCGGGACTTCCGACGGGCGGGCGTCGACAAGGACGACGCGACCCGTGCGCGGCTCAAGGCGCTGAACGAGGAGATCACCGCGATCGGCTCCCAGTTCGACCGGAACATCAACGAGGACACGCGCTCGATCACGGTGGCGGGGCCGGACGCGCTCGATGGACTCCCCGCGGATTACATCGCAGCCCACTCCGTGAAGGAGGAGGGCATCACGCTCACGACGAACTACCCGGACGCCCTCCCCGTGTTCCAGTACGCGAAGGTCCCGGACGTCCGCCGACGACTCCAGTGGGAGTTCCTGAACCGGGGCTACCCCAAGAACATGGAGGCCCTGGACCGTCTCCTGGTGAAGCGGCACGAGCTCGCCCGCCTCCTCGCTTACGGTAGCTATGCCGAGTACGTAACGGAGGACAAGATGATCGGCTCCGCGAAGGCCGCAATGGACTTCGTCGAGAAGATCACGCACGCCTCGGACGCCCGGACCGTGCGCGACTACGCGAAGCTCGTGGCGCGGAAACGGCAGGACGTGCCCGGCGCGATGGCCCTGGAGCCCTGGGACCCCGGGTACTACATGGAGCGGGTCCGCGCCGAGCAGTATGCCTTCGATTCTCAGGAGGTCCGGCCGTACTTCCGGTTCGAGAAGGTCCGGGACGGAATCTTTTCGATCACCGGGAGGCTCTTCGGCGTGCGGTACCGGCGGGTGAAGAACATGCCCGTGTGGGACGCGTCCGTCGAGGTGTACGACGTGTACGATGGCCGGACCCGTCTCGGGCGGTTCTTCCTGGACCTCCATCCTAGGGACGGGAAGTTCAACCACGCGGCGGCGTTCCCCATCGTCGTCGGGCTCCGGGGGATCCAGTACCCCCAGGCCGCCCTCGTGTGCAACTTCCCGGACCCGCGCAAGGCCGCGGGTCCCGCCCTCATGGAGCACAACGACGTCGTGACGTTCTTCCACGAGTTCGGCCATCTCCTCCACGACATCTTCTCCGGCCGGTCGAGGTGGATCAAGACGTCGATGGGGGATATCGAATGGGACTTCGTCGAGGCGCCCTCCCAGATGCTCGAGGAGTGGGCCCGCCGGCCGGAAGGGCTCCAGGCCTTCGCGACCCACCACGCGACCGGTAAGCCGATCCCGAGGGAGCTCGTGGACCGGATGGAGCGCGCGCAATCCGTGGGCCGCGGGCTCCAGGTCCGCCGGCAGATGTTCTTCGCGGCCCTCTCCCTGGCGTACTACGACCGGGATCCGGCGACGATCGACACGACCGCGCTCGCGAAGGACCTGAACGCGAAGTACTACCCCGTCCCCTGGTACGACGGCACGCACTTCCAGTGCAACTTCGGCCACCTGAACGGCTACTCGGCCGTGTACTACACGTACATGTGGTCCCTCGTCATCGCGAAGGACCTGTTCAGCCGGTTCCTCAAGGAGCGCTCGATCATGAGCCCCGCGATGGCGCGGCGGTACCGGCGGGCGATCCTCGAGCCCGGGAGCGCGAAGCCCGCTGCGAAGATAGTGCGGGAGTTCCTCGGGCGGGCGCCCCGGTTCCACGCCTTCGAGGCGTGGCTGAACGAGGGGACGGGCTGAGCCCGCCCTAGGGCGGCGGGTCCGGCATCGACACGACGACCTCTCGGAGCACGAGCCCGCCGCCCTCCATGGCGGTCAGCGGGGACCCGCACGACGGGCAGAGCCACGGGGAGAAGCCCTCGGACTCCTCCAGGCCCGCATCCCTCGCGGAACCCTGGAAGCCGCAGGCGCCGCAGCGGAGCCGGCCCGCGACGTCGGCCATGACAATCTCCGCACCCTCGAGGATCGTGCCCCGGGAGAGGGCGAGGAAGGCGGACCCGAGGGACTCCTTCGACGCGAACGAGAGTTCGCCGACGTCCAGGAGGATCCGCGAGACCGCGGTGCCGCCCGCGCGGCGGGCTTCCTCCATGGCGAGCCCGACGACGTCCTCCATCAGCCCGTACTCGTGCACGGTCATCCATCCCGGGGCCCGCGGTAGCCCCACGCCCGTGCGGTGTCCAGGACCCGGGAGACGACCTCCGGGACGGACGCGGCGACCGCCGTCCCCGGCCCGGAGCCGATCGTCTGGCTCACGCCGATCTCCACCGCCACGATCTTGACCCGCGCGGGCATCGGAAGCCCCGCCGACCGCGCGACGGCGAGGACCTCCGGGAGCCCCGCGTAGTGCGCGGAGGGGACCTGGACGGACGGCATCGCGTCCGCCTCGAGCTCCCGCACGCGACCCGGTTCGTCCCCGAGCATCGAGTCGATGATGATCGCGTCGTCGTACCCGATGAGGTGCTCGAGCAGATAGAGCCCCGACTGCGCGCTCCGTCCCACGGACACGTCCGGACCCAGACGCCCCTCAAGACGGTCCGCGGCCAGCAGCCCGACCGCGTCGTCGCCGAGGAGGTCGTTCCCGAGCCCGAGGATCATCAGGGCCATGGGCCTATCCGTCCCTCCGGATCTCCTGCACGAGCCCGCCGCGGGCATCGAACACCTTCACCCACAGGGGCATGTGCCCCGGTAGCGAATGGGTCGCGCACGCATGGCACGGGTCGTACGCCCGGAACGCCATCTCCACCTGGTTCAGGATCCCGTCGTCCACGACGCCCTTGTGGATCACGCCCCGCGCGGCCTTGTCCACGGACATCGCGATCCGCGCGGAGTTGTGCTGCGTCGCGACGATCAGGTTCGCGGACGTGAGGAGCCCGCGCTCGTCGCTCTTGTAGTGATGGATGAGGACGCCCCGCGGCGCCTCTACGACGCCGATGCCCTCCTTCGGGGTCGCGGTCGGCAGCGTCCGGACGTTCGGGTCCGTGATCGCGGGGTCGCTCACGAGCTCCTTGAACCGCTCCGCCGCGTACACGATCTCGATCACCCGTGCCCAGTGGTTCGCGAGCGTGTGGTGCACGGGCCTCCCGCCGAGGACTTGGAAGAACTTCTCGCGCAGCTCTGCGGCGCGCGGGGTCGCCATCGTCTCGGAGACGTTCAGGCGGGCGAGGGGCGCGACGCTATACACGCCACTCTCGGGCCCATCCACGAAGCCCTTCCACCCGAACCTCTTCAGGAACGGGAACTTCACGTACGTCCAAGGCTCCACGTGCTCGGCGATGTGTTCGAGGTAGTCCTTGGCGGGGAACTTCAGGATCTCGACCCCGGAGGGGTCCACGACGCGGATCCGGCCCTCGTAGAAGTTCGGGCGGTTCCGGTCGTCCACGAGGCCCATGTAGTGCGTCCGATGCGTGTACGCGTCGGAGGTGATCAGCTTCACGTACTCCGGGTTCCCGAGCACGACGTCCTCGAGGAGCTTCTCGCAGAACAGGGCGAAGTCGAACCCCCGATCCGCGACCTCCGCGAAGCGTTTCTGCATCTCCGGCGTGACCGCTTTTGCGACGCCGCCGGGCAGACCGAACACGGGGTGGATGACCTTCCCGCCGAGCTCCTGGATGACGGCGCGGAGATCCTTCCGCATCCCGATCACCCGCTTCCCAATCTCCAGCCCCACCTTCTGAATCACCCCGACAATGTTCCGCTCCGCCTTCGGGGCGGTGGGTCCGACGACGAAGTCCGGCCCGCCGAGGAAGAACAGGTGGAGGGCGTGGTCCTCGAGCATGAAGACGTTGTAAATCATCTCGCGGATCTTCTTCGCCACCTCGGGCGGGTCGACCTTGTACAGTTCGTCCAGCGCCTTCGTCGCGGCCATGTGGTGGGCGGTCGGGCACACCCCGCAGATCCGCGACGTAATCTGGGGCGCGTCCTCCGCCTGCCGGCCGACGAGGAAGCTCTCGAACCCCCTGAGCTCCGGGACTTGGAAGTACGCCCTCGCCACCTCGCCGTGGTCGTCCAGAAAGATCGTGATCTTGCCGTGTCCCTCGAGGCGCGTGATCGGGTTGATCACGATCTCCTTCGTTTCTCCCGCCATCCTACTTCACCTCCCGCTTCCGTTTCAACGAGGAGTGCGGGAGCGAGTACCGGTAGAACACGCCCACCGGGTCCGGGACTTTCTCCATCGCCCGCACGATGTCCTTCTCCTCGTTGAAATCGATAATCGACGAGAGATACGAGAGGCCCTTCGCCCCGTAGTCCCGGACCTCGTCCGTGGGACCGAAGCACCCCGTGCACGGCATGTTCCCGTGGACACAGAGCGCCTCGCACCCGCCCCGCGTCACGGGCCCCAGGCACAGCACGCCCTGAGCGAGCAGGCACTTCGCGGGGTCGACCCGGACCTCGTGGACCCGCTTCAGGTCCTTCAGGAGGAGCCTCTCCGGTTTGGACTTGTTCAGCTCGCACTCGTGGCACAGGGCGCGCGTCCCCGCGAGGACCGAGCCCTTCGGCGGGAGCTTGCCGCTGAGGAGCGCTTGGACCGCGTCCGCGAGGAGTCTCGGCGTGGGTGGGCAGCCTGGCAGGTAGTAGTCCACGTCGATGACCTGGTCCAATGCCTTCACGGTGTCCCAGAACGCGGGCAACTCCAGGGTCCCCTCCGGGACCTCCACCCGCATCACGGGCTCCGCCCCCTCCTGATGCTGGACGCTGGGACCCTCGTGGTAGTAGTACCGGAAGATGGACTCCTTATCCGACAGGTTCGCAAGCCCGGGAATACCCCCCATGTGGGAGCAGCTCCCGAAGGCGATCACGAGCTGGGACTTCCTCCGCAGGAGCTTCGCCATCTCCTCCTGTTCGGAAAGCCGGATCGCGCCGTTGATGAAGCTCACCGTGATGGAGCCGTCCGGCATCGCCTCCACGTCGGAGACCTTGAAGTCCAGGGCCACTGGCCAGAACACGATGTCCACCGCGTTCACCACGTCAAGCACCGCCTCCGCGAGGTCCACGACGGCCTCCTCGCAACCCCCGCACGCGGCGCACCAGTAGAAGGCGACCTTCGGCTTCGTCTTCTTCGTCATTCACAGACCCCCGTTCGGCTTGAACGGTCCCATCCGGCGCACCTGCTCCGTCATGTCCTCCACGACCCGCCGGAACTTCTCCGCCTCGGACGCGGAGATCCACTCGAGGCGAATCCGGCCGTCCTCGAAGCCCATCTGCCCGAGCAGCTTCCTCAGGAGGACGAACCGTCGGAGCGCCTTGTAGTTCCCCTCGCTGTAGTGGCAGTCCCGCGGGTGGCAGCCGCACAGGAGCACGCCATCCGCGCCCTTCTCGAAGGCGGCGAGGACGAACTGAGGGTCGACCCTCCCCGAGCACATCGTCCGGATTAGGCGGACGTTTGGCGAGTACCGGGCCCGTGCGACCCCGGCCGCGTCCGCAGCGATGTATGTGCACCAGTTGCACACGAAGGCGACGATTCTCGGCTGGAACGACCCGGCCATCATCGGGACAACACCCCCGCAAGTTCCTCCATGATCTGCTCGTCCTCGAACATCCGTTGATGCACGGCTCCGCTCGGGCACGCCGCCACGCAGACCCCGCAGCCCTTGCACAGGACGTCGCTGATCTTCACGACCATCGCCTCCCTGTCCAGCTCGATCGCGTTGTACGGGCAGAGCGGGATGCACACCTGGCAGCCCGAGCACAGCTTCTCCTCGATGTACGCGAGGTTGGGCTCCAGGGTGATGAAGCCCTTCGACGTGAGGGCGATCGCCTCACCCGCCGCGGCCTCCGCCTGCGCGACCGTCTCCGGGATGTCCTTCGGGCCTTGGCAGGCGCCCGCGATGAAGATGCCGTCGTTCATCGTGGACACGGGCGCAAGCTTCGGATGCTTCTCCAGGAAGAAGCCCTCCGCGGAGCAGGACATGTTCAGGAGCCGGCGGACATCCTCCTGGTCCGGCTGGGGCTCCATGGCCACGCTCAGGACGACCATGTCCACGGGGAAGCGGCGGACGGCCCCCAGCAGGGTGTCCTCCGCGACGACGACGAGCTTCCCCTCCTCGCGCACGGTCTCCGTGATGTCCGTGACCGACGCGGCCTTCCCCCGCACGAACGTCACGTTCTCGGCGAGGAGCCGGTGGTAGAACTCCTCGTAGCCCTTCCCCGGGGTCCGCATGTCGATGTAGAAATTGTACACGTCCGCGCCCGTCCGCTCCTTGATCAAGTGGGCGAGCTTGAGGGAGTACATGCAGCACACCTTCGAGCAGTACGCGTTGTAGCTCTTGTCCCGGGACCCAACGCAGTGGACGATGCCGACGGTCGTCGGTTTGCGCCCGTCCCGCATCACGACCTCCCCGCCCGTCGGCCCGTTCGAGGCGAGGAGCCTCTCCATCTCGAGCGCGGTGTACACGCCGGGGTACTTCCCATACCCGTAGTTCGTCATCCGCTTCGCGTCGAAGACATGGAACCCGGTGGAGACGATCACCGACCCGACGTCGAACTCGACGGTCTGCTCCTTCTGGGCGAAGTCGATCGCCTCGCGGTCCCCGCACGCATCCACGCAGCTCTTCTTGCAGCTGTGCGTCTTGAACTCGATGCACGTCGCGGGGTCGATCACCGCGACGAGGGGCACCGCCTGGGGGAACGGAATGTAGATCGGCTTCCTCTTCCCCAGGCCGAGCTCGTACTCGCTCGGGAATCGGGCGTCCTTGTACACGCACTGCTCGATGCACTCGTAGCACCCGACGCACTTCGACTCGTCGACGTACCGAGGCTTGCGCCGCACGGTCACGTGGAAGTTCCCCACGTACCCGTCGACCTTCGCGACCTCCGAGTACGACAGGACGGTGATGTCAGGGTGGTTCTTCACGGAGGTCATCTTCGGCGTGAGGATGCACGCGGCGCAGTCCAGCGTCGGGAAGGTCTTGTCGAACTTCGCCATGTGGCCGCCGATGGAGGGCTCGCGCTCCACGAGGTACACGTGGCGGCCCGCGTCGGCGGCGGTGAGGGCGGCCTGGATCCCCGCGATCCCGCCGCCGACGACGAGGACCTCGTTCCGCACGGGGACCTGCCGCCGCTCGAGCGGGGTGTGGCGGGCGACGCGGGCCACGCCGGCCGCGATCAGGGCCTTCGCCTTCTCCGTGGCGTCCTCCCGGCTCTTCGTCACCCAGGACACCTGCTCCCGGATGTTCACCATGTGGACGAGGAACGGGTTCATCCCGGCCCGCTCTCCGGCCTTCCGGAACGTCGCCTCGTGGAGGTGGGGGGAGCACGACGCCACCACGGCGCGGTCCAGCTTGAGGTCCCGGATGTCCTTCTCGATCAGCTCCTGCCCAGGGCTGGAGCACATGTACTTGTACTCCCGCGCAACGGCGACGCCCCGGAGCCCCCTGGCGTACTCGACGACGCCAGGGACGTTCACGACGCTGGCGATGTTGAACCCGCAGTCGCAGACGTACACGCCGATCCTCGGTTCCTCGTCCGTCATAGGGCTTCCTCCACGAGTTCGATGAGGTCGCGAACCTGAAGGGACCCTTCGAGTCCCGCGGCCTTCGCCGCGTCCGTGAACATCACGTAGTCCTTGGGGCAGGCCACGGCGAGGGTCTGCACCCCCGGCAGCGCGGCGGCCTCCTTCACCCGCGATTCCGCGGGCCGCTCCTTCTCCCCCGGGACCTCGCCCATCCAGATCCGACCTCCGCCCGCCCCGCAGCAGAAGCTCCGGTGGCGGTTGCGGGGCATCTCCACGACCTCGACGCCCAGGGCGGCGAGTACCCGGCGGGGCGCGTCGTACACCCCGTTGTACCGGCCGAGGTAGCAGGGGTCGTGGTACGTCACGCGGTACGGGAGCTTCTTGGAGAATCGCAGGCGACCGGACTGGATCAACTCGTCGAGGAGCTCCGTGTAGTGGAGGACCCTCCCGCCGTTCGCGGCGGGGTACTCATTCTTGAGCGTGTTGTACGTGTGGGGGTCCGTCGTCACGATGTCGCGGAACGTCGAGCCCTTCATCGCCTCGACGTTGTGGTCCCGGAGCTTCTCGAAAAGCCCCTCCTCGCCGATCCGTCGCACGTCGTTCCCCGCGTTCCACTCCGCCTCGTAGAGGATCCCGAGGTCCACGCCGGCGCGGGCGAGGACCCGCGCGGTGCGGGCGGTGAGGCCCTGACAGCGGGCGTCGTACGACGCGTAGTCGCCCACGAACCAGAGCGCGTCGACCTTCTCCTTCCGGGCGTCCTTGAGGGCGGGCTGCCCCCCGCGGGCCCACTTCGTGCGGGCCTTGGGGGTCCCCTTGAACGAGTTCCCGTACCGGTCGAGGCTCTGGAGCGTCTCCTGGAGTCCCGCGGGAATCTCGCCCTGCGCGACGAGGCGGCGCCGCATCTCGATGACCTTGGAGAGATGGTCGTTCATCACGGGACAGCCGTCGACGCACGACAGGCACGTCATGCAGGACCAGACCGCCTCCGCGCCGTGGACGGAGAGGAAGAGGTCCTGCGCGGCGGGGACCCCGCCGTCCATCGCGATCCTCGCGGGCGTCGTCGAGGGGACCGCCCGCGCGAGGACGGCCGCGCGGAGCCGCATCATGAGGTGCATCGGGTCGATCGTCGCCCCGCTCCCGTGGGCGGGGCAGTTGTCCGTGCAGCGGCCGCACTCCGTGCAGGCGAAGGCGTTCAGGAGGGAGACCCAGGTCAGGTCGCGGACGACGCCCGCGCCGGGGTTCTCCGCCCGCTCCGCGGGGATTGCGCGGATCGCCCCCGGGGGCTCCGGCTTCCGGAAGAATACGTTCAGCACGGCGAAGACGATGTGCGCGTGCTTCGTGTACGGGAACCAGCCCAGGAACGCGAACAGGGCGACGATGTGGGTCCACCACATCGCCTGCTCCAGGGCCGGTGCGATGCCGCT
>Ga0209341_10005744_pt1 | contig 11155 bp, 12 predicted proteins | sample RifCSP13_2_FD_184020 | JGI IMG/M metagenome (GOLD analysis project Ga0209341, IMG submission 184020) | Soil microbial communities from Rifle, Colorado - Rifle CSP2_sed 13_2 (SPAdes) (version 2) | ecosystem: Environmental > Terrestrial > Deep subsurface > Rock core/Sediment | place: Rifle...
GGACGCGGCGGGCCTGACGTTCAACGCGGCGCGTACGGCAACCCTCGGGTTCGGAGTCGACCTCGCGCCTCCGGAGAGCGGGTGGACCTCGCCCCTCCCCGCCTACGCGGCCGTATCGTGGCTCGCGGCCTACACGGTCCGGGACTCCCTGGGCGTCGCGAACGCATCCCTCTTCGTGTCCCGCTCCCCAGACCGGGTCTCGTGGACGGAGCCCGTGACGGAGGACCAAGCGACGATCGTCGCGACGAGCCACGACGGGACTTTCACGGTCGTCACGGGGATGCTCGAGGGCTGGCTCCGCGTCGCGGTGGTCGCGATCGACGTCGCGGGACGGGCGTCGGAGGCGACGGCGTCGAACGTGGGGGAGGTGGCCGTGGACCTCGTCGCGCCGGAGGTCGTACTCCTGAACGTCACCCCGGGGGCCTGGCTCCGTCCGTCCCATCGGGTGCAGGTGTCCTCTTCGGAGCCGGGGGTCGCCGAGTACCGATTCGAAGCCCTTACCTCGTGGGCCCCCGTGCCCGCGGACGGCCAGATCTTCCTCGCGGCGCTTCCGGACGGGATTCACGTCCTCTCCGTGCAGGTGCGAGATTCGGCCGGGAACCTCGGCACGGCGTCCGCGACGGTCCAGGTGGACGGGCAGGCGCCCGTCCTCTCGCTCTGTCCGGAGCCGTTCACGTACGCCGACGGCAGGCTCGTCCTCTGCTGGTCCGCGTCCGATGGCACCTCCGGGATCGCGTCCCTTGTGCTCGTCCTCGACGGCACGACGATCCCCTTGTCCTCTGACGCGACGGCCTGGTCGGGGACCGTCGGGCCGGGGGCCCACCGGATCGAGGTGAGGGCCACGGACCGCGCCGGGAACGTCGGGACGGTCTCCGGCGATCTGGACCTGAAGGTGACTCCGCCGGACGGAGATGCCGGGGTCGCCCCGTCCCTCATCGTCGCGGGGCCCCTCCTGATCGGCCTCGTCCTGCTGGGGGCCTCGATCGCGTGGTACTGGCGGTCCTCCCGTCGCCCATGATCCGCCCGGCGCGGGGCCTCACCAGTAGATCTTGTACGCGACGAACCCCTCCGCGTACCGGAGGCCGCCCTGGGCCCCGCGGGTCCGCGCGAGGCTCCGGAAGCTCTCCTCGTCGAAGTAGGCCCGTCGCTCGAACTGGGTCCGGTATTCCCGGAGCGCGGCGATCTTGCGGTCGAGGGTCCCCGTGATGTCCACGAACACGTTCGGGGTGAAGGTGTGGCTCCCGTAGCGCAGGATCTCGTACTGCACGATGGTCTCGTTTCGTCGGAACGTGCGGATCGTCGCCTGGGCCACCGCGCTGTGGTCCTGGTGGGGGTCCTCCAGGAAGGGCGTGAGGACGATCGTGGGCCGGATCCCCTCCTGGAGCCGGGCCATCTCCTCCATGATCTCGTCCCGGTGCTCCGGGAAGCGGCGGTTCGGGAAGTCGAGGACCCGCGCCTTCGTCCCCAGGACGCCGGACGCGCGGAGGGCCTCGTCCCGCCGCTCCCCCTCGCGCCCCGGCGGGGCCTCGTCCGTGCACGCGCTGAAGGTGATCTCGTGGACTTCCGCCCCCTTCGATTGCGCAAGGGCGAGGGTCCCCGCGCATCCGAGCTCGATGTCGTCCGGGTGCGCGCCCACGGCGAGGACGATGCGGTGCCGGCCGAGGTCCATCGGGCGGGCGTATCGATGCGACGGTAATAACGGTGCGCGTCGCCGTCCCGGCAAACGTTTAGCCCGGACGACGCGTTATCTTTCGTCCCATGTCCGCAGACCCGGACGGCGGTAGACCCGGCCCCCCCGGAAAGGTCCGGCGGTGGCTCGTCCTCGTCCTCCTCGTCGCCTACGCGACGTTCCTGTTCGCCGCGATCGGGCTCGCCCCGGTCCGCGACCTGGAACGGGCGGGTGGCGGCGCCTCCACGGGCTGGGACAAGGTCCTCCATTTCGTCGCGTTCTCCGGCCTCGGGCTCCTCTCCGCCCTCGCCGCGAGGGCGTTCCTGGGTGCGCGTCGCAGGGGCCCGGCCCTGGCCGTCCTCGGGGCCGCGGCCTATGCCTGCGTGCACGAGGGATCCCAGGCATGGCTCCCGGGCTTCGCGTTCAGCCTGACGGACCTCGTCGCGGACCTCGTCGGCGTCGTTGTGGGGGTCGCCGTCGGCATCCTGGCCACGGGGGCACCTCGTCGCGGACCCACGGTCACAGGACCCGGCGCAGGACCACGATGATCGCGACCGCGTACCCGAGGAAGAGGAAGTCCCCCACGTTCGTGTGGACGGCCTCCACGAGGTCCGGCGGGTACTGCATGAAGAGCACGGTCAGGAGCACGACGCGAAGCCCGTTGAGGAGGAGGGCTCCCGCGGCGGCCCCGACGGCGATCCCGATCTTCATGGGGGTGCGGAGGCGGGTCTGCCAGACGAAGTACGCGATCAGGAGCGCGTAGATCGTCGCAACGTCGAGCCCGCCGCAGCGCACGCCGACCTCTACGGTGAGGCTTGGCGTGCCGACGATTCGGAAGGAGTCCGCGTCCGCCACGACCGGATACCCGAGTCCCGCGAGGAGGGCCGCGCTCAGGGCGACCGTGAAGGCGACGAAGTGCCGGCCGAGGATCGCGTAGAACGTCGGGTCCTCGTTGCTGATGAAGACGGTGACGCCCCCGAGGATCACCAGGAGGGAGAGGGGCGCCGCCATCACTCTCGCGGTCCGCATCCCGTAGAGCCCGACGTACAGGAGCAGGATGAGGGCGATCGCGTCCCCGAAGCCCGGCTCGGGGCTCGCGCGCAGCCCGGCCCCCTTCGCGATCCCCGCGTTCCACAGAGCGATGGCCGCGACGCCGGCCACTGCGACGGCGAGGTCGGCCCGGGAAGATTGGCTCGCAAGCTGCCGGAGCTTCTCGCCCTCGAGGACGACGAATCCCAGGAGGGAGATCACGCCGACCTCGATCACGTACACCTGAAGTCGGATCGGGGAGTCGAGGGCGATCTTGAGCAGGAGGATCCCCGCGACGATCGCGAGGGTCGCGCCCAGGAAGACCCGGGCCGGCCGGGACCCGGTCCAGGGGACGGGGGCGCGGAGGGCCGCGAGGAGGTCGCGCAGGAGCGCGGACGTCCTTCCCGCAGGGCGATCACTGGGCGCCGCTCGCCGGTTTTCCTCCATGTGCAGGCGGAGTCAGCCCCTCGCGAGAGTTAACGTTTCCGTTCCCCGGCGTCCGTCGTTCTCAAGGAGGATAGTGAGTCAAAATCCGTTCCACATCCCTTATTACAGAAGCCCCCTGATTGTCTGGAGAGGGGTTCCTCGTATGAGTGGGGTTGGGATAGGTTCTTCGCGTCGGACGCTCGCGCTGATGGGTGGGTTCGTGGCAGCCGCCACCGTCGCGCCCGCTGTCGTGATCCCCCTGGGGTTCGTCGTCGTCGCGTCCTCCGCGGTCGGGATCTCGCCGGGCCGGATCGCGCGCAGCAGGGGCTGGACCCGCCAGCCCCACTGGAAGATCATGCGGCGCGCGATGCTCGCCCTCCTCGCGACCCTCCTCGTCACGATGGCTGTCGTCGTGCCCGCGATGGCGTCCTCTCCGAGGATTGCCCCGGATGCCGGCGCCGGGATCGCGCGCCTGCGCGTGTACCCGTACGGCTTCTCGGGCGACCCCGCGGTGGACCCGATCTACGTCGGGGCGGATCCGGACCCCTGGATCGAGGACAGCTGGATCCTCAACGTGACGGGCGACCTGGCGACCTTCGGGCTGAACGTGACGAACCGCCACAGCTTCCAGGCGTACGACATCCGGTTGCGGATCGCGGTGAACGACGTCTCCCTTCTCAACTCCGTCTCCCTCACGATTACCCAGGGTGACGCCCCGAACCCGCAGGTCCTTCCGCCCGCGTCGTTCCCGTTCGGGACGCCGACCCTCGCGAACGGGGCGGCGTGGCCGTCCCACGGGATCTACGCGACGTGGTACGCGAACTACAGCCTCGGCGGGCTCGGCCCCCTGGGCAGCGCGAACGACACGGTCGTCATCTCCGTCACGGTCGACGGCGGGTTCACGGACGGCCTCCTCGTCCACTTCGACGCGGACGGCTGGACGGTCCTGGAGAACCAGGGTCGGTCCCCGATCATGAGCGACGACCCGAACGACACGAACATCCGGAACCCGAACTCCGCGGACACGACCGTGAGGATCCCCTCCGTGTCGTCCGTCGCCCTCTCCGCGGCCCTGGCCGGGCTCGTGGTCATGCTCGGGATCCGCCGGAAGAAGAAGTCCCCCTAGGCCGCGGGACGGGGCCGGAAAGGTATCCTTATTAGGCCAGAGCGCATGCCTTTCCACCCTTCGGGGGAGGGACGTGCCGAGATGCTCAAAGCAGACGATGCGCGCGGGCTGTTCGCCGCGCTCAACGGGACCAATTCGCTCGACGCCGCCCTCCTGATGAAAGGGACCGGGACGGTCCTCGCGGCCTGGACCCGGAACGGGGCGTCCCTGGACGCCCTGAGCGTGATGTCTGCCACGATGGTCGCGTCCATTGCATCCATCGTGGAGACCCTCGGCAGCCCGACGCCGACGTCCGCCGCGATCGAGACGGACGAGCGGCGGATCTTCGCGATCCGCGTGGATTCACAGGCCCTCCTCGTCCTCATCGGCCCGAAGGCCTCGGCCGAGGGGTACCTCCGGCACACGGCCCGCCAGATTCTGTCCCGCCTCACGCCCGCCCCGGCGAACGGACGCGTCCCGCACGACGGGATCCCGGTCGCACCGCAGCGGCGCTAAGGCCTGGTGTCTTCCCGGAGGTCATGGGCCGTCTGCGACCGGATGAGATGGGCTCACCGGCCGCATAACACAGGATTTAAGTAGCGATTCGCTCATGAATGCCCGGGGGAGAGCTCGATTCTGGCCGCCCTTGCTACGCCGGAGGCTGGGCTGCCCCTGCAGCTCCTCACGACGGCTTGGCTCCTCGCCCTAGGCGCTGCCTACCATGGGGCCGTCGGCCTGGACCACCCGACGCGGCAGCGGATCTACGCGCATCTCCTCCTGCTCCCGGGGGACCACTTCCGGGCCATCGTCCGCGCCCTCCGGCTCGGCCTCGGCACGACCCGCCACCACCTCGACGTGCTCGCCCGGCAAGGCCTCGTGCGGGTGCGCCGGCAGAACGGGCACGTCCGGTACTATCCCGGCGGGACGGACGTGGAGCCTCAGCGGAACCAGCTGTACGCGAAGCACTGGGACCTGCGTGACCTCCGGATGCGGGTCCTGTTCGCGGTCCAGCGCCTCGAGGACGCGCGTCCTGTCACGGTCGGCCGCTCCTTGGGGATCAGCCGCCAGCTCGCGGCGTACCATCTGGCGAGGCTCGCGGAGGCGGGGTATGTCCGGAAGGCGGGCGGCCGGTACCGTCCCGCCGCGGGTCGAAGCGCCGAGCTGAGAGCGCCTCGCTTCTTGGGGTGAGCGATCTCCCCTGGCGAGCGCCCGGAACCCGACGGGCGAGGTCGCCCTGCATTAGCCGGAGGCGAAGGCGGCGTACCATGTCCTCGGCCCTGAGCCCGCCCGTCTCCTCGAGGAGGCGGAACTTGTCCTGTCCCAGGCCGGGAAGTCGATGGGCTGGCGGTTCGCCCCCGGGTCCCGCGAGCGGCAAGCCCCGGAGGTGTGGTGCCGCCGGGGCGGTCGTTCCCGTGGTTTCCCACGTCCCGCCGCCGACGGGGACGGTGCCGCGTCGGCGCGCCGGGCGACGCGGCGGAGGGACGGTGAGGAGGGCCCCGGAGGAACGAGACGAGATCCCGCACGGCCGGCGGATTCGGGGCGTGGTGATTGTAAGGTCGGAGGACGGGGAGAGGGCCGTGAGGGGATCGGGGCGGAGGTGCACGCAAGGAGGGTGGGGCGTCCGAGTCGCGGCCCTCGCCGCAACCTATAAGAGGAGAAACCTATATTCATTCTTCGTAAGTGCTCATGACTGCGAAGGTTACGAAGAACAAATACAGGAAGGGGCTGTCCACCGTGGAGAGCCGTGTGCTCTCGGACCTCGCGTTCCGGGGGAAGACCTTCATCACCCCCGTGGACCTGAGGGCCTACGATCTCGACGCGGGCCGATTCCTGCACCGGCTGGAGACGAAGGGCTGGGTCGCGTGGGTCAAGCGCAACCTGTACATGATCGCCCCGCTCGATGCCGGGCCCGATGGCGCGCGTGCGTACACCGTCCACAGCCTCGTGTTGGCCTCCCATCTCGTGTCCCCCTCCTACATCGGATTCTGGAGCGCGCTCAACTACCACGGGATGACGGATGCCACGCCCCCGGCCGTCTTCGTCGCGACGACGGCCTCGCGGGCCCGGCGCACCGTGTTCGACGTCCCGGTCGTCTTCGTCACCCTCCGCCCCTGGAAGATGTTCGGGACCACGCGCGCGCGAATCGGGGGCGAGGACGTCCCCCTCTCCGACCCGGAGAAGACGGCCGTGGACTGCCTCGACCACCCGGAGCACGCGGGGGGCATCCCTCTCGTCGCGGCGGCCCTGCGGGAGGCGTGGGACTCCCTGGACTTTCCGAAGGTCCTACGATACGCCCGCCGGATCGGGAACTCGACGGTCCTCAAGCGGCTGGGATACCTCCTGGAGGCCTCCGGCCGCAAGGAGGAGGCTGCGCGCGTGCGGAGAGGGCCGTTGCGGGAGGGATACTCGAAGCTGGACCCCAAGCTCCCCGCGACGGGGCCGATCAGCGAGCGCTGGAAGCTCCGCGTCAACGTGACGCCCGAGATGCAGGAGGGATGACACGCTTCGTCCCGCGGAGCTCCGGGCCCTCGCCCGCGTCCGAGGGTTCCCCGTGGACGTCCTCGAGAAGGACTACGTCCTCGGATGGCTGCTCGTCGGGATCGTCCGGTCCCGCGCCGCGCCGGGACTCGCCTTCAAGGGCGGGACGGCCCTCTCGAAGCTCTATTTTCCCGGCGCGTGGCGCCTGTCGGAGGATTTGGACTTCACCCTCCTCGCGCCCGCCGGCGCGCGGGGCTTCGCCGCCGCGCTGACGGGCGAGCTCGCGTCCCTCGTGGGGGAGGCGGCTCCCGGCCTGCAGGTCGCCCTGCGAGGCCCGCCCCATCTCGCCGGGGGCGACTACCTCCAGGCCCGCGTCCGGTTCGACGGCCCCATCGGAGCGGGGACGATCAAGATCGAGGCTTCCCGGGAGGACCCGGTCGGGCCGCTGCGGTCGAGGAGCCTTCGCCGGTCCGACTTCGACTACCCCCGCCAGCGGGTGCGCGTCTACTCGATCGAGAACATGGTGTCCGAGAAGCTTCGGGCGATGGCGGAGCGCCGCCGGGTGCGCGACTACTACGACGTCTGGAAGTTGACGAGGGTCCATCGGATCGATTGGACCGAGGTGCGTCGCCTGTTCCCGGAGAAATGCCGGTTCAAGGGGCTGCGGGTGGTCTCGATGGAGACGCTGTTCCCAGGGGACCTCGAGGCGACGCTGGGACCCTTCCTCCGTCCGGGGCTGACGCGCCTCACCCGGGAACCCCTGCCGCCCCTCGGGGCGTGGCTCCGGGAGTTGCGGGGCCTGGTCTCCAAGGAAATGGCCTCCCTGTTCCGCGGGGGCGGAGACTGAGCTCGCGGACGCGAGCGCCTGGCTTCGCGGGGGCCGGGCATCCTGTTCGTGTGCTCGCCGATTGCGTGGGCGACGGTCGCGACCGTGACGTTCCCCGTCTTCCGCTGATGCCGTACGACCGCGACAAGGCGAGCGAGTGCGTGACGCGCCTGGTCGGGACGAGAACGTCGAGCCACGGCGGGAAGTGCGTGGTCCGGAGGAAGGGGTCCCTGGACGAGATCCCGCACGTGCAACGGATCCGGGGCGTGGGCATCGTGCCGGACGGAGGACGCTCGCCGCATCGTCAGTTTCCTGGAGGTCTTCTGCGACGAGGTCCACAGGAGGACGATCGAGCGGACGCAGGAGGGCCGGAATGCGCTCCGGGGGTGAGCGAGGCGCGGCGGGCCGATTCCTCAGCCGCTCGTCGCGAGCCTCGCTCGCGTCCACTCGCGGAAGCGGACCGCGTGCTGCAGGCTCATGGTCGCGTCCCGCGCTCCGAGCAAGCGGTCCTCGTACTCCGCCGTCGTCTTCAGCTGGAGGAGCGCCCGCAGATGGGCGAGGTTCCGGTCGAGATCCTTTCGCTCGATCCTTAGCCCGGCGAGCAGCCGGAGGATTTCCTGATGGCTTTCCCCGGTCGATCGGGTCCCTGAATAGAAGACGGTGAGGGCGTCCGCCGCGCACAGGGCCGCGTGGATCGCATTGGATACGGCAGCATCCCAGTCTCCCCGGTCCAAGGCCTGCTGCGCGGACCGGACGAACTCGTCCGACTTTCGGACGTAGTTGCGGTGATTCGCCTTCGCGACCGACCGGGTCTTAGGAGCCACGCCCGATCACCTCGTCGAGGGGCTTGCCACCCACCACGATCCCTCCTGCGCGCGCCGCGCGGATGTACGGGAGAGACGCTCCGGCCCTCAGCTCGCGGGGAGTGAGGATCTTGGCGTCCACATGCAGCCCGTACCGCCGGAGGAACAAGGCCTCCAGCTTGTCCACTCGCTCCCTCATCTCCTCCGGGCCCTCCGTGACGACGAGAAGGTCCAGATCGCTGGATGAACCCGCCGTCCCACGGGCGTAGCTCCCGAAGAGGACGATGGAGAGGGCCCGTCGTCCGAGCGTGGAGCGGGCCTTCTGAAGGAGCTCCTCGCGGATGCGGTCCTCGGACGCGAGGATGTCGTCCAGGATCGCAAACAGGTAGGAGTCGCGATTCGCCTGGAAGGCGTAGGCGCGTCCGATCGCCCGCTGGCGGGCGAGTCCGCTGGAGACGAGGACCCCCAGCGCCGCGAGGGCCGTGGAGGGGCTCAGCCCGAGGAGCCTCGCGATCTCCCTCCCCGTGAACTCCTTCTCGGGCAGGCGCACGAGGAGCCGGGCGACCCGGAGCCTCGCGGGGCTGCCCAGGATGTCCGCGAGCAGCGCACTGAAGGGGGTGTTCGATGAATCGGTCATATGTCTAATTCGGCGAACATATGTACAGATTGCCGAACATATAATCCTTCCGGGTCCGCTCCACTCCACGCGTCCCGCCCGGCCAGGGCCGGAGAAGGTGCGCGTATGGACGGCGCCCTCCTCGCCTTCCGCCTCGTCCCCTACGACCGGGATCGGGCGAGCGAGCTCGTGACGCGCCTGGTCGGGACGAGGGCGTCCAGGCACGGCGAGACGTGCGGGGCCCGGAGGAACTGGACGAGATCCCGCACGCGCGGCGAATCCGGTGCGCGGTGATCGTGCGGACCGAGGACGCGGAGAAGGTCGTGGACTTGAGTTCCGCCCGTTCAGTCGAGGCCGCGGTACGCTTGCGAGCGATGCATGACTTCGGTGACCCGAATCTCTAAGGGAAGCACGAAATACAGAATGCGATAGTCGCCGATGCGGAGCCGGTACAGGGGAGGATCGTCGTGGGCCTAGAGGGGCCGGATGTCCGCTCCGGGCCTAGGGCGGATCGGGTCTTCCTCAAGCACCCTCATCCGTTCCCGGATCCTCCGGGCCGCATCCCTGGGCAGCCGCTCGAGCTGGCGCCCGGCCGTCTTGGAGCGGAGGACGCTACGCCTCGTCAAGGGGGACGAACTCCTCGGTCTCGAGGATGCGCTTTTCCCGCTCGTACAGGAGACGGGCCTCCGCGTCCTCGATGAGGCGCCGGAGGAGGTCGTCGTACGTCTCCCGTTTGGAGGCGAGCCGCTTGAGATGGTCGCGGACGTCCTTGGAGACCGGGATCGTTGTGAGATTCATCATGTCTAATACTAGCTTGTAACTATTTATAAGTGGCGAGGGGCGGGCCGAATCGGCGTACCCGGATGGCATCCGTTGTTCATCCGACGCAGACGATCGGAGGTCCGGTGCCTCCCGCGGATTCGCCTCAGGCCGTGGCCCGCGGGATCATCGGCGACGCCCTCGCAGGCGAGAGGGCATCCCTCGTACGGAAGGCCGCTCCCAGGATTCGGGTCGCCCTCGGGGAGATGCCCGCGGGTCTCGGGGACCTCGATGATGTGGAGCGGTACTTCAAGAAGGCCATGGAGCGAGGCCCGGCGCCGGCCGCAGTGACGGCGCTCTCCGCCCGGTACGGGCAAGACGAACCGGCTGAACGACCTCGTGGCCCTCGTCGAGAAGGCCCGCGCGGCAGGTCACGCGGAGCGGGCCGCCCTGCTAAACCTGTCCCAGGCGTCCATGAGCCTCGGGAGATGGAGCAGGGCGAGAGCGTCCGTGGACGAGGCGGCGCTCCGCGCGGAGCCCGAATGGCTGCCCGCGATCCATGACCTGCGGCAGGCCCTCGCCGCGAAGGGCGTGAGGTAGCGGAGTGTGACGCGAGGGCCGGCTTCACCGAGCGGGCCCGAAGACATGCAGGGTCGTGTTCGTCGCGACGACGACGGTCCCCCGGACGGGGCTCGGACGGACTTGGTTGTGGACCGCGCCTTCTAGCGAGGCCGACCAGCGTCCCGCGCCCGTGTGAAGGTCCAACGCATGAAGTACCCCGCCGAAGGTGACGGCGACGACCTGACTCCCGCTCACCGTGGCGCCATACTGCGGGAACTGGTACGGCCCGAACTCCCACATCCGCTCCCCCGTGTTCGCGTCGAGGGCCTGGAGCATGGTCGTCTGGGGCCAGGGGCCCGTCAGGAGCACGATGCCCTGGGTCACCGCCTCGACGTAGGCGTCGTATCCGATCGGACGGGACCAGACCATATCCCCCGTCGGCGCATCAAACGCGTAGGCGATGCCCGACGCGCCGAAGCCTCCCGTCCCCACGTAGAGCTTCCCGCGGTAGACCGTTGGCTGTCCCCCGATGAAGCTGTCCAGGGCGACGGACCAGCGCAGGCTGCCCGTCGAAGCATCCAATGCGTACAGGATGTGGTTCACCGCGAGGAACACGAGGCCCATGCCGACCGCGGGCCAGTGGGCCGTCCCCGGGGCGAATCTCCAGAGCTCCACGCCCGTCGTTGCCTCGAGGGCATGGAGGTACCCGTCGAAGGAGGCCGCGAACACTCTGCCGTCGGCATAGATGAGGACGATCCAGTTCGTCGTGGAGTACGTCCAGACCTCCTGCCCGGAGGGCGCGCGGAGAGCGTACAGTGTGCCCCCGAACGTCCCCACGAAGAGGAGCCCCTTCCCCGACGATGTCACAATCGGCTGGGAGGGG
>Ga0209341_10005746_pt1 | contig 11154 bp, 15 predicted proteins | sample RifCSP13_2_FD_184020 | JGI IMG/M metagenome (GOLD analysis project Ga0209341, IMG submission 184020) | Soil microbial communities from Rifle, Colorado - Rifle CSP2_sed 13_2 (SPAdes) (version 2) | ecosystem: Environmental > Terrestrial > Deep subsurface > Rock core/Sediment | place: Rifle...
CGGCCGGTTACCAGATGCACATTCCGAAGCCGGTCGAGCCAGCCGAGTTGACAACCGTTGTCGCCAGTCTTGCCGAGCAATACGGCAAGCCCGTAGCTATCTATTGAAGGCCAGGACACCGAGCGGGTTCTCATGAGATAAATCCTTATACTAAAGAGGCCAGTGATGAGCGAAAACGTAGAGCAAGATGTGGACACGAGTTCTGCGAAGTTCAAAGAAGGGGTTGAAGCCGCACTAAATTCCGCAGAAGACACTAAAAACTGGAAAGCCGGTAATGAATTGGGCCAAGAGCTGAAAGCGGAAGGTGAAACTAAAGAGCCGGCCCCTTTCAACGAACCTTCGGTGCCGCTTTTTATGAAGGATAGTACAGAAGGCGATAAGGGAAACGCCCAGGATGAGAAGGATGAATCGGAAGAATAGCTACTCTTATTCCAGTCGTCTATTAGTTGATCTTGAATACCCCATCTTCCCGCCTGCTGCCGCCACCCTCAACCTGTTCAACTTTCTTGAGCACTTCTTTCGGAAAATTCTCCTCGTGGACTTCGTTGGATTCAAACCACTGACAAACCACATCGCCATCTGAAACCAGACTGTGGACCGTCATCTTGGGTCCCCCCGACCGAAGCTCAACTACATCGCCAATTTCGAAGTCTTCCATAACTGCCACTTCATAAACCAGTGACTCCAGTGATGTCAATAGCGGGATAGAACAGGCTTCTCCTCTCCGGCCGTCTCAGAATGTGGCAGACGGCACCAAAGCTCCCTGGCCGTTTCCTGGGTGTTGAAGGTTAATTTGTCCTGAATAACAACCACTATGGGAATACCACTGGAGGTGTGGATTGTTCATGCGCCGAAACACACATATTCCCAAGGCCTTAAAAGAAAGGGATGAGGTACTATCCGAGCAACCGATCGAACTCGTCTCTGACCACCCGGTAACATTCGCACACGGTCTCTTCCAATTTCTGGCGATCGAGGATCGTGATGTGACCGCGGACATAGCTGATTGCCCCGGCATCTTGCAGGCGACCGGCAGCCACGGTGACGCCTTCGCGCCGAACGCCCAACATGTCGGCAATCAGTTCCTGAGTCATAATCAACTCATCTGCCTTCACACGGTCATGACTTAGCAACAGCCAGCGGCAAAGTTGCTGCTCCACCGAGTGAAGACGGTTGCAAACCGCTGTCTGTGATATTTGAGTAATTAGTGCTTGGGTATAGCGCAGCAGCAAGTGTTGGAATTTTCCACCTAGCGCGAATTCACTTTGCAGTACCTTAGCCTTCATCCTTAGGGCGTCGCCGGCGCTCTGTACAACGGCTCGATTGGGCATCGTGCCGCCTCCCATGAAGAGGGCGATCCCCACCACACCATCATTACCTGTCAACCCCATTTCGGCGCTCGAGCCGTTTTCCATGGTGTAGAGCAACGAAACAATCGCCGTGGTAGGGAAATAGACGTAATCCAGGTGTCCCCCGAACTCGTAGACGACTTCACCGAGAGAAAAGGAGACTTGCTGCAAGCTTGGAAGAAGGCGTTCATACTCATCAACGGGAAGCGAGGCGAGAAGCCGGTTCTCATTGAGAGCGGAAGGACGTCTTAGAGATACTGACATGGTTGCTCTCCACGCCGTGGTTGCCCCAAAAAGGATCATTGGGCGCCAGGAGAAATCCCGGCTCTTTTTGACGAAGGAGGCGGAGGCCTTCCAAGAGCAGCCACAACCTAAAATAGCTTGCAGAAAGGATATCATATATGTGGTCTAGCGCACAGACGCATCTCTTTGCCTAGTCTAATCTGGTGTTACACACGGTTATCGAGAGAATTCAAGAGGTCGGACAAAGTTTGAAAATGAGGAGAGTACCGTTATGTTGTGGACTATTCTGGTAGTGTTGTTGCTGCTCTGGTTGGTTGGGTTTTATGGCGGCTTTGTAACCACCAGCCTGATTCACCTATTACTTATAGCAGCGGTCGTCGTTTTTGCGTTTAATCTTTTCAGGCGCCGAAACCCGGCATAAGGCCGAGAGAGAAGTTTGAGCTAGTACAATAGCGAATGCTAAGAATTTCGATCCCCAAAACTTCACAACTTTTGGAGAAATACTTTCGGAGGAGACTGAGAGATAGTTTATGACGACGAATATCCAACCATTGCACGATCGAGTGATTTTGAAACGCATTGAGGAAGGCGAGCAAGTTCGTGGCGGCATCATCATTCCTGACTCCGCGAAAGAAAAACCGCAAGAGGGCGAAGTGATCGCCGTCGGGGCAGGCAAATACAGGGAAGACGGCTCGCGCCAGGCCTTGGATGTCAAGGCAGGCGATCGCGTCTTGTTTGGCAAGTACAGCAGCTCGGAGATTAAGGTCGATGGGGAAGAGCTGTTGATTATGCGCGAGGATGAGATCCTCGGAATTATTAGACGCGGCGCTGCGGCTGCTGGTTCCGGCGGCGGCCATAAGGGCAGGAAATAGAGCGGCGAGTTCTGATGGCAGCATTCCTGACCGCATGAGTCCCACGGAGGGACATCACCAACAATTCTGCTTAGGAGAAGAAATAAAAGATTATGGCAAAGCAAATAGTTCTAGGCGGGGAATCGCGCGCGGCAATTCTGCGTGGCGTCAATAAACTCGCCGACACAGTGAGAATCACGCTCGGTCCGAAAGGACGCAACGTCGTACTCGACAAGAAATTTGGTAGCCCGACCATCACGAAAGACGGCGTTACAGTAGCGAAAGAGATCGAACTCAAAGATTCAATGGAGAACATGGGCGCGCAGATGGTGCGTGAGGTAGCCTCGAAGACCAGCGACGTCGCCGGCGACGGCACTACCACCGCGACCTTGCTGGCGCAGGCCATTTTCCGCGAGGGCGTGAAAACCGTGGCGGCGGGTGCGAACCCGATGGCTCTGAAACGCGGTATTGACAAAGCGGTCGAGCGCGCGACTCGCGAGATCAAGAAGATGGCTAAGCCGGTCACAGGAGACATGATCGCCCAGGTTGGCACGATCTCGGCCAACGGTGACGACACCATTGGCAAGTTGATTGCCGAAGCGATGCAGAAGGTTGGCAAAGATGGCGTCATCACCGTTGAGGAATCAAAGACGATGGAAACGGCTTTGGAATTTGTGGAAGGGATGCAGTTTGATCGAGGCTACCTTTCGCCTTACTTCTTCACAGATGCGGAAACCATGAAAGCTGTACTTGAGAATCCAGTCATTCTCCTAAGCGAGAAAAAGATTTCCTCGATGAGAGATATGCTGCCAATTCTTGAGCAAGTCGCCAAGCTGGGTAGCCCGATCTTGATTATCGCGGAAGATGTAGAAGGCGAAGCGTTGGCGACCCTCGTTGTCAACAAATTGCGAGGCACGCTCAACGTGGCAGCGGTGAAGGCGCCGGGCTTTGGTGATCGTCGCAAGGCAATGCTCGAAGACATTGCGGTTCTTACGGGCGGAAAAGTCATTAGCGAAGAGCTGGGGATCAAACTTGAGAACGTCAAACTTGAAGACCTGGGCAGCGCCAAGAAGGTAGTCATAGACAAGGAAAACACGACGATCATTGATGGCGGTGGCAGCACCAAAGACTTGCAAGGTCGCGTGAAAACGCTCAAAGCGCAAATCGAAGACTCTACGTCGGATTATGACCGCGAAAAACTGCAAGAGCGGCTCGCCAAACTCGTGGGCGGGGTCGCGATAATTCGCGTAGGAGCAGCCACGGAAACGGAACTGAAAGAGAAGAAGGCGCGTGTTGAAGACGCGATGCATGCGACCCGCGCGGCGGTTGAAGAAGGCATCGTGCCCGGTGGCGGTGTGGTTCTGATTCGCGCGGCGAAGGCGCTCGACAAATTCAAGCTGTTCGAGACAAACGATGACGGCGATTTGCTCGGCGATGAAGATGAGCAAATTGGTGTCAATATCGTCAAGCGGGCGCTTGAGGAGCCGCTCCGTCAGATCGTCTCTAACGCCGGCAAAGAAGGCGCCGTGATAGTCGAGCAGGTTCGCTCCGAGAAGAACGCAAACATCGGCTACAACGTCGTTACTGAGAAGTTTGAAGACCTCGTGGCTACAGGCATTATTGATCCCGCCAAAGTCACGCGTGCCGCGCTGCAAAACGCCGCGTCGATCGCTGGTTTGATGCTAACAACCGAAGTCCTGATTTCAGAGATTCAGGAAGACGACAAGCCTGGCGCAGTGTCTGGCGGCATGGGCGGCGGCATGGGCATGTAATGTAATGGATAACAGGAGGCCCATCTCTAGTCGGGTAGCCAAGATCCGCTGGCTTCGCGCCCATCACTTGCTGTGGGCAGGTTTTGTGCCGGACGACCGCCAGAACTGGCGCGAGATAATAAATCTGATGAAAGCAGACGGCTTAATTGCTAACAGCACGTATCCGCTCGACGTGAACCTTCCCAGCTTGATTGCAGAGGCGCTCAGTCATTGATCCCCCTAAAAGGAATCACCCATGAAGAGCCACCTGTGGTTTATTTTCACCCTCGCGATAGTCATTTCATGCGCGACGCTCGGACTGGCGCAGGATGCCAACACAACACCTCAGCGCATCTTCACGCACAACGGAAGGATCGAGACGAGTTACGATCCGGTTAAAGAGATCACGACTGTGCGGCTTAATCCAATGCAAGTCTATGGCGAACCTCTCGCTTCATCAAACTATGTCGGTGGTGATGAAGCGAGGTTTAATGCCTCGTTTACCTACTCGGGACGAACATTGAGAGCCCAGCCCAAAAGGGTACTCTTCTCACTCGTCTCGACATCCGAAGACTGGAAGTACACAGACTTCCGCAAACTCAGTGCTTTAGTCGATGGAAAACATCTGAAATTAGGGCAGCTGGAGAATGTTCCTTCATTCACGGTAAATGCCCCTGCGAATGCGAGTTCAGACGACTATATTAGTCAAAGGATCGCCATCTCCCTCCCCTATAAGACATTCATCCGGATTGCGAATGGGAAAAAAGTCCAAATTAGGATGGGGCCCAGAGAATTCGAGCTTGAGAAAAACCATATTGAAGCCCTCCGCTACCTCGCTACTCGGATGGTTCCATGATTGGGTGGCCATCCTGACTGGGCGAGGCAGGTTGAGCGCTGAGGTTGACGTCGTACGAGGTGCTGCCCAGCAGGCTTTCATAGGGTGAAGTAAGCTTAAACTGTGATCTTCCTACTTTGTGCGTTCGATGCAGAGTAGGTTCAAGGAGATTCGCATTGGAAACGACAGTTAACAAGATCGTGCCACACGAAGACATGGAAATGGAAGTACACATCCGTTTTCTTGATGAGTCTCATCGCCCCCACCCAGAAGCCAATGTGATTGTTTTTATTGAGAAGCAGGATCATTCTCTTTCTGAGGTAAGGAGTCTTGCGATCCACAAAGCGCTCGACTTTCTCTCTCAGATAATACATTCAGAAGGCAAGTCGCATGGTATTTGAGGCGCACTCAGTCAAGCGGAGATGCTGAAGTCAGGGCTCGATTAGCAGGCTGAAACAGATTAGAACCTCTAGTTGCCGCAGAGAATTCGACGCGAAAAGAAAAGAAAGCTGCTCGCGCCTGTTACACTGAATCTTCGGTACGGAACCGGATAGAGAAGGAGCACATCATGAGCGAGCAGGAGAACACGAACCTGGTACAACTAGTCTACGAGAATTTCAAGAGTGGAGACATTAAGGCTCTTCTCAATCTGCTTTCAGATGACATCGAATGGCAATTACCGGAAATAGAGAATGTGCCATTTGCTGGCAAACGTCGAGGTCATGAACAGATGGGGCAATTCTTCGCTTCGCTAGTTGATACTCAAGAGGTTCAGCATTTTGACCCAAGAGAGTTTATCGCTCAGGGTGATAAAGTCGTGGCTCTTGGTTATTACGCGTGGCGTGTTAAAGCTACTGGTAGGGAGTTCGGGGGTCACTTTGCGCATGTGTTCACAATGCATAATGGTAAAGTCGTGAGATTCCACGAATACATGGATACTGCCGCTGCCGCTGCTGCTTATCGAAGAGACAAGTATGATGAGGAAGATGCACGGTGAAAAGAAGTAACAAAGTGTGCCGGGAATTGAATCACCAATAAAAACAGATCACTCAACGGGGGATACGTATGTCCAATGCGCTGAGCCAATCTTCCAAAGTTGCGAGGCGATCCTCAGCTTCCTTACACTCGGTTGCCGTCAAGTCACTGGCGAGCTTGTTTCTAAGTAATTCCAACTCATCGCTCAATTTTTGAGTCTTTGCGATGTCTGCTTGAGACAGGCCGGCTTTGTGAATCCCGTACCAATCCGCCAAACCCTGGCTCAGCTTCTGAGCCCTGGCCAGGATTTCCTTTTGACCGGGCAGTTGAATATCGACGCGCGCGAGCACACCAGTCAAAGGCACATACCAAACCCTTAAGGGTGCCTTTAACCAAAACCCCGCGGCGATTCCTGAAGCCAGAGGCTCCGAGCCCAGAAAATTTCTTTCCCCCAATTGCAACAGTTCGCGGACGCGCCAGCAATGATTGAGATCGAACTTCCGGCCGGCAACTTCAAGCTTGTCCGGCGACTTGCCGCCGGAGCGCCACATAACTCGCCTGCCACCCGAGAAAGTTGGTAAACCCCCGGTGTAGGCCAGTGGCCGACCGGTTACGAAATACGCACGAGAACGAACTATGCGAAAAAAAGTCGCCCAGATTTTAACCAGCATCTGAATAGAGATGCCCATACCAAGCAGTCCCAACAAAGCAACTAAACCCAGGGCAAGTAGGTTCTGAAAGTTTCCCCGCTCCCACTGCTCCCTAATCCTCGCCGGAAAGTTTTGCCAATCGAGCAGGAATGCCAGCGGGATAGCTAGGAGCACGATCGACAAGATGCCAAAATAGAAAAAAACTCCAAACGTGTGTAACAAAGCTCTCGCGAGTGCCAGAGGGATTCCGCCGGTCATGTACTTGTTGAAGTATACTTCCTGGAATTCGGATCCCTGATGATGGGAAATGACATATTCAGATGTCATGATCTGGGCACGCCTGGCTCTGTTAGTCTCAAGCGGAACTGTCGGAAAAAATCAAATCTCTGCGTGTGAACTCCGCCGTCTCCGTGTCTCCCGGTTGAAATTGGCTAAGAACAAGCTGGCCACGGAGGCACGGAGAACACCGAGAACTTATTCGAAGCTTTCCGAGGTTTGTTGGACATCTTCATGGACAGCCATTGCTGATCTCCGCTGTAAGCTGGTTGGCAGGAACGGCTTCGCCATTGGATCTCACTATCCATACGGCAGTCTCATTCAAAGGCCTGCCGCTGGCTGACATCACTATCTTCGCGGTAACGCGCCAATTGCGGCCCGCTGCTACGGCAGTGATGTTGTTGGTTTTGCTGATGCGACAAGAACTCGCCTTACGGTTAATGATCGAGCGAATGATCGCAATCGCTCGCGCTCGTGTTGTGGCAGGCGCCGCGAGCGCGTTCGTGACAATCGAACAGGCGACGAGCAGAAACGACATGAGACCGAGGCTAATTTTCATAAGCGAAGATTGAATGGAGTATGCATTTTCCCTGCCAGGTGCCACTGGGCGGTTCTCGTTTTCCTGGGTGCAAGTTTCACTGGCTAGTGACGCGATAATACGTGAAAGTCTCAGACTTCACTTCGTCGCTCCATTTGCATTTCTTGGGCCAGTACTGTTTCGACTCAGATTTCAAGGTCAACGTATCGCCTGAAGAATCTATCTGCAGACTGCAAGAGCTCCAATCTATCGATAGGTCCGGGCATTCTCCTTTTGCGGCCGCCGATATCCAGATCCCCGAAAGAGTATCGCCTTCTACTTTTTTGCTGATGAAGATGAGCTCACCTGCCTCGATCTTATCGGGCCACGTAGGTGGCATTTTGCGGACATATCCTTCGACCTTGACTGGCTCGCCCGGATGGTATTCTCGATCAGCTTTGTTCAGATCCAGCAACTCAAACACCAGCGACCCATCTTTGTTCTGCCATTTCCCGATCGCCTTTTCCCAATTACCACCGGACGGCTCAGAGGTCGAATTGGGGCACTCCTCTTTGATTCTTGTTTCGAGCCGAGAGACCTCACCGTTCAGATACTTCTCTCTTCCCTTGAGCCTTGCCATCTCTCTCGTCGTCTCATCAACTCTTCCCTTCCAATAATCGCGGTTCCGGTTGGCTAAACTAATCCCCACTCTCGACACTTCGGCAGCGGTTACGGCGGCGATAGCTTGGGTCAGGTTTTTCTTATCAGAATTCAACTGATCGTTTGCTTCACGCGAAAAGAAAAGCGAGGTGACGTTCTAATCCGGGTCCGCGCCGTGTTGACTCGCTCGTCAGCTGCCGCTTGCCGACATCACTATCCTCGCGGCAACGCGCCAGTTGCGGCCCGCGGCGACGGCAGTGATGCTGTTGGTTTTCCTGATGCGACAGGACGTCGCGTTTCGATTGATGATCGATCGAACGGTCGCAATTGCCTGAGCACGTATCATGGCAGGCGACGCGACTGCTCTTGGGTAAATGGAACATAGGATGAGAAACAGCACGGCGGCAGCCAAACTGGTTTTCGAACGGGAACAGTTCATGGTTGTATGCATTTTCCCTCCCAGGTGCCACTTGGCGGTTCTCGTCTTCCCGAACTGCGCCGCCACGTGCCGCTGAAACTTTGACCATCGGCTGCCAACGTGAAGCGTACCACTCTGCGGCGTTTGTTCTGGTCTCGCAGCCCAGCTCCCCTGCGAAAACGAATCCGCGTTTGCGCGAACAAGTCAGAATTCATTAGCAACAGCACCATTGTCAGTATTGAGATTTGTATCAGAATTTTCCGCGGCATATTGATTCTCCTTTGCCAAAATCGAGATCGCTCGTTTCGGTTTGCAGGTTCTCGCGCGACGCCTCCAATTGCGAAGGTTTAAAGCGCACCATGCGCGTTCCATTCTCAACAGGCAGCAGTGGCCGGAGCCGACGTCAAAGGACCAAGCTACCTTCGGTATTGTCTCACCTATATTTGTATGCCATCTCGAGTAAATGCTGATGTAAAAAGCCCTCACGGCTTCGCGGGCTTCTTTTCCTGTCTGCGGGCAGTTTACCGAGGTCGTGGTTAACCAACGCGCATGCCTTTTCAGAATTTTGAGGGCGCCGCATCAGGCCGTCCGATATTGAAATACAGCTGAGACCTTTCGGTCTGCGCGCCCATTATTTATCGGCGGGCACTTCGATCTCGCCCATCGACTCGGTTGCTGGCGGGACTTATCAGCTAGATCGAGGCAAATTTTCGCAAGCGAAAGCTTCATGGCTGTACGCATTTCCCCTGCCATGTGCCACTGGGCGGTTCTCGTCTTCCTGAGGTGCGTTGCCAGGCGGCGTCGCCGTCGGCGCTGGACGTTGGGCGTTTCCAATGCCCGCAAAAGCCAGGTTAGGAGCGGCAAAGGTGTAACCTAAAAAGGGGAGAAGCCATAGCAACAAATGCGCATTCCACCGAGCGGCGCGCGTCGCTATGTTAGAGCAAGTAAGATCATGATCTGGTTTCATCGCAAGACTCCTTTTAAGTATAAAGATCTCAGAGAGACCGATCGCTTCTGAAGCCAACCGGGCATCACTTCCGTGGTCGCACCACTGCTTTCCGCTGGCACACTGATGAGAACTCGGTTCGCGCCCTGGTAAGTCCCCTCTCTTTCCTCCAACATTGTCGGGCCGTGCTTCTATTGCACGGTCACATAGCATCTCGACGCGACCTTGTCGTAGCCCGCATCGAGATAGGTGCGGATCTCGTATTCGCCCGGCCTTTGGATGGTGAAATTTCGAGAGAAATTGGACTGGTTGAGGTCGGCCAAATATTGCCATGCGATGTAGTTGGTTGAATTTATCGGAAAGAGGCCGATCCAGGAGCCTGTCGGCGGATTATCGCCCGGAACAGTCACGCGAGCGGCAACTTGCTGTCCCGTCCTGATGTTATCACTGCTAAGCGCGAGGGTGAGGGCCGACCCTTGACACCCGCGTGCGACAATAGGGCCCGGTGCCGGCAGCCGCTGGCTCCCGGCGCCGCCGCCCCCAAGAACCGTAAAGCTGCAGCGGACCGCCACGTTAGTGTAGCCGCTGTCGAGAAAAACGCGGACCTCATATTGACCCGGGCCGTCCGTCGCAAGGAAGGTCTTCCTGAAGCTGGGTTTAAGGGCAGCCAAATAATCGTATCCACCGCGATACAAGCCCCCCTTATAAATAGTGAACCAGGAGCCTTCAGCAGGGTTACTATCAGGTACGGTAATGGTTACCGTAAAAGGTTTGCCAGGTTGTACAACGTTCGGCTCGATAGTCACTGCGTAACCCGCCGTTCCCGGACAAGTTACACCTGGTCCTCCACCGCCACCGCCGCCCGTATTGCCTCCAGCGCCACCGCCGCCACCGCCAGGTGCCGGCGGTTGAATGCCACTCATCCGTGCCTGCAGGCGTTCGCGCAGAGCACCACCGCCTTCACCGTTGCTCGCAACAACGATGTTGACTGCGTTACGTACGGCCGCCAGCGGATTACAGATGATTACCGATGTGTGGACACCTGTAATGCCGACCGCAAAATTGCCGGCCGCGTAGTCGATGCGATGCCCCTCGGCTGTCAGCGCCGCTGAGGCCCGGCGCAGGCAATCGTCATAGGAAATTGCGAGGTCCTGTTGGCCGCGAGACCAACCAGGCGCTTGCGCAAACGATAACGTGGCCGAACCGAAAATCACAAAGGTAGTTAATAAGCTCCACCAGCAGTTTCTGCCCAAACTTCGCTCACGCGGACACAAAGTAAAACAAGCCTCTCCAAGAAAACCGAATTGAAGCCCTTTCATATTGTCCTCCCTTAAGAAGTTTAATAATTTCACTATTCGGACAGGTGCTCCGTGATGTATTCGCGGGCTTTTTCCTTCGAATTGATCTCGTGCCGGAACTGATCGGTTTCCGACTTCAGGCTCCAATCAACATGCTCGCTCACAAACGCCATGTAGTTATCATTGGGAGTGCCATCGGGATCAAAAATCCCAATCTTTTTGCAAACGTCCTTGAAGAGATCGGTATCGAGCGGCGATTCGCTGGCGGCCAGGGCGGCACTGTAAAGGCGATGCTTCTCATCATTTGTAAAAGAAACCGTACTGAATTTGCGATCACCAGATGTGCCGGCGCCCATCTTGGAGTTGCCCGAGCTGCACGCCGATA
>Ga0209341_10005749_pt1 | contig 11150 bp, 7 predicted proteins | sample RifCSP13_2_FD_184020 | JGI IMG/M metagenome (GOLD analysis project Ga0209341, IMG submission 184020) | Soil microbial communities from Rifle, Colorado - Rifle CSP2_sed 13_2 (SPAdes) (version 2) | ecosystem: Environmental > Terrestrial > Deep subsurface > Rock core/Sediment | place: Rifle...
TGCAAATAGCAGCGGATAGGTACTGATCATTCCTCCGGTCCAGCCAATTTGCCAGTCCTGAAGAAAGTTTTCACGCATACCCACCGAATAATACCCATACTGCTCCACCCAGTTCTGTTCGTTGAATTTGCTTTCCTGTACATGGAAACACGAGGCGAACGGAATGCTTGCTTCCGGTTTGGAATCACCGGTCAGATCCCTTTTGATATCTGCAAACCGGTTGAACAATCCCTGTATATCAGGTGATTCAAAAAAGTAAAGCCTCAACCTGACTGTAAATTCATCACCGGCTTTAAAATCGGGTGCTTTATCTTTTGAAGCAGCCTGATTGTCAGCAATAAAGTATTGATAGTTTTCGCGGACAACGGGAACAGTCACGCTGATCACAGCTGTTCTGCGATCGCGGGACTCTTCGATTCCAATTCCGTTATCTCCGAATTTGGTGCCTTGATGTGTCAATAACCAAAAGCCGCTTTGGGTATCATCCGAATGAAAACCAATAGCCGGAACGCTCATCGATCCTGAACGTTCCTGAATCCGGGAAGGACCATCGCTGATATTCAAACGGGGAACATCGGAAATGATCATAGGCTTGTCAGGCCCGATATCGCGCGAATCGAGCAGTTTGGAAGAATACCGTATCCTGCGCGATTCAAACCGGTTACCATTGTAAGCTGCGGCAGGCATCAACACGTAATTGGATTTCGACCAGTTATCAAAAGTAAAATCGAAGGAGATGCTTGTTTGGGAAGATATGCCGCTTTCAAGTTGGCATGTAACTTCAAAATCAACCGCATCCGGCTTGTTTTCAGTAACTGAAACCTTGATCTTCAACTGCCAGGTTCCATCCACGAACTTAATCGGCTTCGAATTCAGATTATTAATCGGTTCTCTGATTACCAAATATGGTTTCGAATAATAATTGTAGTCATGCTTGATAAAACTTACCGAAAAAGAACAATGATTTTCACTTAGCCAATCCAGATAATTAACATTTTCCCCTGCAAAAGCATTAGGCACTAATCCTGATCTTAAAACAGCAATAAGAGTAAAAAACCGTATCATGATTTCGAATATTGATGCATACGTTTGATTTGCGTTTTTATGAAAACACACTGTATTGCAGTCATAAACTGTTCAGTTTCCATTTGTAATTCATAATGTCCTTATATAGTAAATCCGTCTGTTCTTCTGATAGTATTTCTATTGCTATTTCATTCTCGAATGTTTCATTGGGTGTCAGGTATTTTTTATATGATACGTTACCGTCAATTTTACCATTATGGTCCAGTGCGCTTGATCCTATCTCAATTCCCTGTGCATCCCAGTTCTTTTTAAAAACAGGCTCACCGGTTCCGGCATAAGAGAATTCTGTTGAATTTGCCCCACCATTGCAGAACCATGTCTGGAAGTAGGGTGAAGGTGGAAATATAACAGAAATACCTCTGCCAGAAGAGTAAAGCATCAGGCTTTTATTTACGGTTTTATTCTTTTCCGTATATAATTTCAACCCTTTATGAATGATTCCTGTCTCAGTTCTGATTTTAGAATTTTCAGCGGGACGCCATACTTCAAAATCATCCGGCACTTTGTTGCCAGCTCTCTCCTCTATGCTTCTTGAAGGAACAATTAATCTGGATCCATTCTCTGGTCTGAATGTTATGTGGTAACCCCAGTCAGGTTCCTGAATTTCATTCGTAATATTCCTTACTTTGGCAATTGTTTTAATTGATGTACCACCTTTGGGCATAATGATTGTATTAGTAATTTCATAAAGTGGGTCTCCACTATGATACCAAGGGTTTCCTGATTTAAAATCAAATTTCCTGTAAATAAATTTCCCTGAAAGCTCCAGCCGGTCATGGTACAGTGTTCCGATAACCTTGTCAACCGGAATATTTGAAGTTTCACCATGTAAAAGCCGAAGTTCACCTGTAGATTGATCAATTCGAGGCATTCCCCAGTTCATCATTCCATAGAATTCAATCCCGCCCATAAATGTTTTAAGAAAGGTAAACCCATCAATTTTATGATGATTAACAAGTATTTCATGGGAAATTAAGTTAAGTTTATCGGGATCAATTAAATCTGTTGGCGGCTCCCAAAAAATCGGAGTATCCCTGATAAATACTTCACCAATTGAAAGTCCTTTTGAAGGAAGTAATTCAACTTTTAAATTATCCAGAATAACCTGGATGCGAAGCACATTTTCAGGTTCATTTTCCCTGTGGGATATTTCTATTGTAAAATCATCAATCTTAAATTTTGTATGCTTATTAAGTGAGAGGTGTCGTCCTTGAATTGTAAAGGCAATAAGCTTTTTCATAATTCCTTATTCTAAAAATTTATTATTACAACATACATTTAAATCAGGCATGAGAATCATATTTCTCGCCTTTATCACCTAAAACACAAACAGGGGCATGCACATCACACTCCTGCCCTTCTTCAACTAATATTGCAATCACATATGCAGCTTCGGGTGATTCCACATCATTGGTAATTTTGTCTGTTTCCAGCACAAAAAGTGGTTCACCTTTGGAAATAAAGTCACCTTCTTTTACAAACCATTGTGAAACTATACCTTTTTCCATGGTCAGCCCCAATTTTGGGATAGTGATTATCTGTATCATTAATGATAGTTTTTTATTTTAAATTGAGGATTAGCTGAACCCTATCAATTATGTCCTGTGTTTGGGGCAAAACAAAATTTTCCATAACCGGAGCAAAAGGAATTGGGACATCTTTAGCCGTTATCAATGTGATCGGTGCAACCAGATAATCAAATCCCTTTTCTGCAACCAGCGCTGATACATCAGTGGCAACGCTGCTGTGGCGGTAACCTTCCTGAACAATCAACAAACGGTTTGTTCTTGCAACAGATTTAAGTATGGTATCCTCGTCAATCGGAGAAACAGTCCGCAAATCAATCACTTCACATGAAATTCCCTGTTTCTCAAGAATCATACTGGCATCCAGGGCTTTGGTAACCATGAATGACCAGGCTACAATCGTGATATCTTTACCTTCACGTTTAACAGCCGCTTTACCGATAGGTATTGTATATGGTTCCGATGGAACGTCCATTTTCTTGTCATAGAGCTTTTTGTGTTCAAAATAGAGGATAAAATTATCTTCTCTTATGGCAGAAATTAATAAACCCTTGGCATCGTAAGCATTGGCCGGAAGCACAACCTTGAGTCCCGGAATGTGCGCAAACCATGATTCAAGCATATGAGAATGCTGGGCGGCTGCAGACAGATAACCTCCGGTAGGCGCTCTGAGAACCAGCGGAACCTTGATCTGGCCTCCGAACATATACCGCATATTAGCGGCTTGCTGCACAATCTGGTCCATAGCAATCGTGATAAAATCCTGGAATTGAAGCTCAACAACCGGTCGCATTCCGGTAATAGAAGCACCCAGGGCTGCTCCGACATAACCCTGTTCTGAAATTGGCATATCAAGTATCCGATCGGTTCCCACTTTGGAAGACACACCTTTTGTCTGGCCAAAAGCCGAACCATAAGGGTCTCTTTGGACAAGCCCAATTAATATTACTTTATCATCGCGTTGCATTTCCTGCATCTGGGCTTCAGCTATTGCCTGCGAAAATGATATTATTCTCATATTTTTCTCTTTACTGCTTTAGGCAAATAAATCTGTTAATGCATCTTCAGGCATTGGATCAGGGCTGTTGCGGGCAAATTCCACGGCCCTTTCGAGTTCTTTCTGAACGTTGGCCTCTATTTCATTTAAGATAGTATCGTTGAGAAGGCCCAATGCTTTCAGCCTGGTTTTTGCAATTTCGATAGGATCTTTTTTCAACCAATCAGTTTCCTCGTCCTTTGACCGGTAGGTAGCTGGTTCACCCTGGAAGTGCATCTTATATCTCCAGGTCTTCATCTCGATAATAGTTGGGCCATTCCCGGCCCTGGCATACAGGATGGCTTCTTGTGCCGCCTTATATACGGAAACCACATCCATTCCGTCTGCCATTACTCCGGGAATGCCATATCCTTCAGCCCTTTTAACAATATCAATTCCATTACTTACATCAGCAAACCTTGTTCCAACCCCGTACTGATTATTTTCTACTGCAAAAATCACAGGTATTTTAAAAGCAGCCGCGAGGTTAACCGATTCATGAAATGTCCCCTGGTTAGTGGCCCCATCCCCAACAAAAGCAACCGCAACTCTTCCAAGTTTTAACATCATGGAAGTTAGTCCAGCTCCCACTGCAATGGGAAGACCTCCGGCTGTGATACCGTTCGCACCGAGGATGCCTATTTCGGTGGCCGCAATATGCATAGATCCTCCTTTACCATGGTTATATCCTGTTTTCTTCGCGAAAAGCTCCGCCATCATCCTGTCGAGCCTGCCTCCTTTGGCGATACAGTGTCCATGTCCCCTGTGCGTGCTGGTGATATAATCTTCAGGTCCCAGGTTTGCACAAACACCTGCGGCACAAGCTTCCTGACCGGTATAAAGATGAACAAATCCCGGAAGCACTCCCTTGGCAAAAAGGACCTCAACTTTTTCTTCGAATACCCTGATGGCATACATCTTTTCAAAAATATATCTGGCAATTGCACTGTCCATATTTTTAATGTTTTTTCTTTTTTGGGTTATTAATTTCTGTTTGAAAAGTAATGCTGCTAAAGCCGGGCAGCTACAACCAGTATCAAGCCAATAAGATAACAGATAAACATAAATGCAAGCATCAGATTGGTACCCTTGGGAGCGCTCCTGAATTCCTTCCAATAAAGAATTCCCCACAGAGCGGCCACAATAACGGCGCCATTGCTTAAGGCATAAGAAATTGCCGGGCTTGCAACATTCGCTGCCATAAAACTGAGAGAATTACCCAAACCCCAGATAAGTCCGCCTAGGATGCCTGCTGAATGCTCAATGAATGTACCATTAAAATACTCTTTGAATCTAACCGGGTAGCCTTGCAAAGGTTTGGCCATGAGTATGGAATTAAATATTATTGCACTGATCAATGTTCCCACAGAAAAAAAAACTACTGCGGTATAGGGGGTTAGTTTCCCCATACCTGATATAGCATAATCTGTATCAAGTGAACGAGCCACGAAGCTGTAAAAGAAAGCAAGGCAAACACCGGCAAATACTGAGATTATAATCCCTTTAAATGGAGCCCTTTTATTTGTTTTTGCCATTCGTCGATAGGAAATCATATTGATAATTATCGCGCCCAAAATAAAGGCTGTGCCAGTGAATAAATAACCCGGGTTACTTTCCGGACGAACAAGATAACTGGTAATTATTCCAAAAACCCATCCAATCCCACCACCAATCGGAAAAGCAACAGACATCCCAGCGATAGCTATTCCGGCAACTATCAGCAATGTTCCGGCACTCCAGATAAAACCTCCAGCTGAAGCTAACAGTATATATTTTATATCAGCTTGCTTAAGATCCTCAATAAATCCTCTTCCTTGTGTACCAATACTCCCCAAGGTAAAAGCCATAATAACTGAAAACATCAGGATACCCAATACAAAATCCCAATAATATAACTCGAAACGCCAGTTTTTTACAAGCACTTGGGTATTTTGCCATGACCCCCAACATAACATTGTTATAACTGTAAAAAATACTGCCAAAGCATAATTTCCCACGATATACATAATTATAATTTTAGATTTTATTTTGTAACTTTATTATCTTTAATTTATTCGACGTATATCCAAAGCAATGTCTAAACCAAACGACGGTGAATTCAATTTTTTTTCACCTCCTGAATGATTGAATGTTATTTCCATTTCCGATTTACCTGTAACCGGGTTCACCCATAATGCCTTATAATTTCCTAATGGCAGATTGATCCCTAATTCACCCGATACTGGATTGAGATCTTTAAGGTTCGACTTATGTAAATAAATCGCGTAAGCAACGCCTGTTTCCGATAATGCAATGGCCGAAATACCTTGCATAAACATGTCATTTATGACAAGAGTGTCCGGTTTCATGCGAACATAATTAAACCGTTCAATGAATGTTTTATTGATCCCTAACTGGAACCGAAGCATGGCCTGCCCGCCACTTGAATTTATTCCACCGGGATCAGATGTTGTAAAAGACATATCCAGGTTATTGAATAATCCTCCACCCCCGATGATAAAGTCCCAGGCGTTGATGCGGGACATTTCCGGAGGTTCAAATCCATCCGTCTCGTTATTGCCTATAACTTTGTTCATCCCATAATTTAATGTTATGGACTTAGGGTTGCTATAATGGAAGTTGAAGACCGAAGCATTGAGTAAGGGATTGTTTATAACTGTAACACCATTGGCAACGTTATGTGACTGAAGATGTTTAAAACGGAATGCCGATTCGGTATCAGTAATCACCAGCGATATATGGGCCATCCAATCGTCCGGCACCAGGTTTTGGACATAAGGTTCATTACATATCTCATAAATGATATTATCATAGTCTTTAAGTTCAGTGATCACCTTGCGGACATAGGCTTCCTGAATTTCAAGCAAATTGCCATTATCAAGCGTCAGTGCCTTGATTCTGTGTATCTTCCCTATATCGTTGATATTGTTTTCATGGTAAAACGGGCTATATTTCCACAACAAGTCATGGTCACCTTTGTGGATATCATAATACGGACAAAACAGAGTCAACTCGACAACGATGCCTCTTCCGGATGCCTGAGTGAGAAAATCCTTTAATCGTTTGAAATATTCAATATCCCATTTTGTAAGATCAAATTTATTACCACCGTTGATGTAACCCGGTTCTGAACTGCGGGCCCAAGGACAGATGAACCGTCCATGAGCAGGTGAAAGCGGTTGATCTGATGTATAATTGAACCATCCTGGAAACTCCACGTAAGGACCTGCAAACAACCGTGTACAATTCAACCCATTGGATTGCAGTTCATCCAGATAATCGGTGTAGTTGAAATCCAGATTCAACACCGCACCATAATGTTCGCCTGATGTTATTAGAATCGTAGATTTACCCCGGAACATAAAATAGTGTGAATTCTCTTCATGCAGGGATATTGGTTGAATCTGCCTGTTGCAGGAAACAAGATAAATGCATAAACTTAAAACGAGGATTACCAAATAATTTTTCATGTACTTGATTTTTATTTGTTTATAACTATTGAATAATCTTTTCTATTTGTTCTATTAAAATCAGTAAAATAGTCTTTCAATTCAACGATAACGCCCAATCATTAATACACGGAATGTCCGGTTTAAAAATTGAAAAAAGAAAGTGATCTTTTGCCGAGGCACTATTTGTTAGTCATCTTAAAATCGATTACTGCACCTTTCATTATTTCAAGGTGACTGATCCAGTTGTTCCGATAGTTTTTGCCATTCCACTTTACTGATTGAATGTAGGGTTTTTCAGCACTATTCTCCGGTGCGTTCAGAATAAGTTTTTTACCATTTTCGAGATTTATCGTTATTTTTTTGAACATCGGCACTCCCATTACGTACTGATCGGTGGCCGGACAGACGGGGTAAAAACCCATCATGGTGCAAACCAACCAGGCTGACATTTGACCTGCATCCTCATTGCCACTCAAACCGCCCGGGCAGGTTTCGTATTCTTCGTCAGTAATTCGCCGAACCCATTCCTGTGTTTTTTTCGGATCGCCGACCATTGCAAATAGGTAAGGGGCTTGTTGATCAGTTTCGTTGCCGTGCCAGTAATGCCCACCATCGAAAAAGGCGTTGAGGTGTTTCAGAAATGCTTCACGGCTACCCATCAGTTCAATCAGCCCGGGGACATCGTGTGGAACGTACCAGGTATATTGATACGGTGTTCCTTCACAAATAAAACTCGCATTTTCAAACGGATCAAACGGTTCGATCCAGCGACCATCGGTATACCTGCCACGCACATAGTTGGTTTGCCTATCGAACACATTGCGGTAATTTTGCGATCGTTTCATCAAATTGGTGTAATCAGCGTTTTTGCCCAAACCTTTGGCAAATTGGGCCAGTGCGAAATCATCGAATGCATATTCGAGTGTACGCGAAACCTGTTCCTGTTTATGGAAAGCTTCCGAAACAGGATCTTCAAGCGGGATGTAGCCGTATTTCAGGTAACTAATCAATGCCCGTCGTCCTTTCCCATCAAAGTATTCTTCTTTCGAAGGATGGTCGAAGGCATTCTTTTTCATGAATTTCCAAGCCGTCTCAGTGTCGAAATCCTTAATTCCTTTGGCAAACGCATCCGAAATCATGGTATTCACATGGTCGCCAATCATGGCTGCAGTGTAATTTCCCCAAGCCGGGAAAATCGGCATCCAACCACCCTGTCCGGCTTTAGCAACCAGCGATTTTACCATGTCGAGGCTTCGTTTGGGTTCCAGAAGTGATAAAAGCGAATGTAATGCGCGATAAGTATCCCACATCGAAAAATCATCGTAATAAACGAAGCCAACAGCTTTATGTATGGACGTATCCTGAGCAAATCCCTGGTAGCTTCCATCCATATCGCTGGCAGTGCGCGGTAACTGAAAGCAATGATATAAGGCGGTATAGAATTTAATTTTGTCGTCTTCCGAATCGCTTTCGACCTCTACCTTGCCCAGTGCCCGGTTCCATTCTTCTTCTGATGCCTTATGGACCAACTCAAAATTCCAATCCGTAATTTCCAGGTTCAGGTTATTTCGGGCAGCTTCAATACTGGTAAACGAAGTGCCAACTACAACCTGAATGGTTTTCTCTTTTCCGAAACTGACCACCATTTGTTGCGGATGGATGGTTTGAGACATCACTTCAAAAGACTGGTCGAAGCGGATCACAAAAAAACCGCTGAAACCGGCGGACTGGCCATTTCCCTGATAAATACGGTGGACAGGATTGTACCCGACAATTTCATTTCGCTCCTTGTCAAACCATATTTTCCCAACTTTTTCATCGCTGTTTGCCCGAATCTGGAGGTAATTTTCCCCTTGTCCTGAATATACAAAACGCAACATCCCGGAACGAATGTTTCCTGTTAGTTCAGCCTGAATGTCAAAACTTTCGAGCATCACACGGTAATAAGCAGGTGTTGCTGTTTCGTTCCGGTGGTCGAAGTTTGAAACAGGTGAACTCTTTAGCGTATCAATCCGGCTGGTCGAAAAAGGCATCACCGATACACTGCCGTAATCCTGAGTACAGCTTCCGCTCATCCAATGGCTCCCGCGAAAACCGGTAATCAATTTGTCATTGTAGTAATATGGTGAGATGCACTTTAATTCGGTAGTACGTGTTTCCGGGGTCCATTGTGTCATCCCGAAAGGGCGGCCAACGGCAGGAAAAGTCTGACCTTTAATTTCCGAACCGGCTTCGCTGTGTTTAAGGGCACTTTCGGTAGTTGCAATTGCAGTACCGACCAGTGGATTAACGAATTGAACGGGAGATTGCGACATTGCTGCAAATGGGATTAAGAAGTACAGAATAAGGACTTGAGGCAAGAACACCAACAAAGTTGAAGTGACACTTATCGTTGCTGGAAAGTAGCGCCACTCCATAATCGACCAGCTCGAAGTGAAATGAATTTGCTTTTTCATATTAAATTTTCATGATTCAATTCAATGATCTTTACCAATATTTTATAAACCGCTGACATCCAATTTAATTTTTAATATCCAGGCATAATCACAAGGCCTGTTATTTTCATCTTGTAATTTATCCGGAAGTTTAACAGATACCCCATCTTGTCCATTTATCCAAACCAGTGGATTACCATAACCTAACATTTCGATTTTACTACCTGTTTCTGCTTTTAGCCCTTTAAACTGAAGTTCCTGATTGGGCCACTCTTTCACGATGGCATAAACGTATTGATTGTCTTTGCTTCGAGTGTATGCGACCGGACCATCAACTTGACGGGTGAAAGGACGGGTTGCATAAATGCCTTCTCCGTTCACATTTAACCATTTTCCAATATCTCTCAAACGTTTTTCCTGAATCTGGGGCAATGCCCCTTCCCCATCCAAATTAACAATTAAAAGCAGGTTGCCCCCGTGTGCTACAATATCAACGAACTTATCAATAAATTCTTTTGAACTGATCACATTTGCATCGGTGTCCTGCCAGTTGAACCCGAATGACTGGCTAATACCCCAGCAGGCTTCCCATGCCCGGGTGGTTTGTTTGGCTTCCTTCTCCATATCACCATATTCATTGGTGAAAAAATCACCCCTTACAGATCGCAACCATTTTTTATCCTGTGTCCCATACCGATCGTTGACTGCAACTTCTTTGCGTCCTTCTGCTTTGTTATAAAAATAGGCGGCGATATCATATGTACGAAGCCCCACAGCACTAATAGATGACATATCTCCGTCATACCATATAAGGTCTGGATCATATTTGTCGATAAATTCGGTAGCCTGTGGCATAAGATAATCTGCAGCATAATCCTTCACGGCAATTTTTCCAGAAATCTTTTTTTCCAGATCACAAGTGTAAGGTTTTATCCCTCCTCTCCATCCCCAACCGCGGTTAAACAGCTCTCCATTGGTTCCAATCAATGGGTATTCCCATTCTTCAATACTAAAATAAAAGCCAAATTTCAGGCCTTCTTTTTGGCAGCTTTCCACAAGGGGTTTGATCAAATCCTTTTTTGGTCCCATATCTCCGGCATCCCGTTGAGTATAGGATGACGGCCAAAGGCAAAATCCTCCATGATGTTTACTAAACGGGACAATGTATTTCATCCCGGCATCTTTTGCAATTTCAGCCAATTTTTGTGGTTGGTATTTACTGGCCTTAAACAAGGAAATAAAATCGTCCCTATCAAAATCTTTGCCCCAATTCTTTTCATGGTATTTTATAAATGCAGAATCGGCATGGAGTCTGAATTCATACCAATCTGGATACATCGCCCCTTTTTCTTTTTTAGGCGCCCATCCCGCAACCGACCAAAGTCCCCAGTCAATGAACATGCCGAACTTGGCATCATTGAACCATTCAGGGGCATGATGACTGTCGATTGATTCAGGTGTCGGCTTCCATTTCCCTTTATTGTTTGTTTCTTTGATTGTTTCATTTTGTTTGGCCGCATGCCGCATCATCTTTTCTGAAAAGTTGTCTTTCAATTCTTCCAATGAATATTTATGGCAGAATGGCTGGACTTTCTCCGGCTTCCTGTTCTGTTTA
>Ga0209341_10005751_pt1 | contig 11149 bp, 10 predicted proteins | sample RifCSP13_2_FD_184020 | JGI IMG/M metagenome (GOLD analysis project Ga0209341, IMG submission 184020) | Soil microbial communities from Rifle, Colorado - Rifle CSP2_sed 13_2 (SPAdes) (version 2) | ecosystem: Environmental > Terrestrial > Deep subsurface > Rock core/Sediment | place: Rifle...
GAGGGTCATAGTTACCCCCGCCGTTTACTGGTCCTTCGCCCCGTTGAACCGGGTTTTCAGATACCAGTACTGGGCAGGCTTCAGCGGGCGTTCACAACCTTTCGATTTGGCGCCCACCTGTGTTTTTATTAAACAGTCGGAGCGCCCTGGTCACTGCGACCAGCCTCTCGCGAGGCTGGCACCCCTTATTCCGAAGGTACAGGGCAAATTTGCCGAGTTCCCTCGCCCGGATTATCGCCGACACGCCTTGGGCTTCTCACCCAGGGGCACCTGTGTCAGTTCTTGGTACGGACGCACAAGTTGGCCCCATCGCGTTTTTCACGGGCACCAAGGGTCGATCGAAGAGGGGCCTGCACCCCTCCCGCTGGCGTTTTCGTCCGGTTCTCGCCATGACGGCTCTCCCCGGAGTTCCACGCTTGGGCGTGCTGGCGAGCACGCTCGATCTGCCTCGATGCGTCGCGCGATGGGCAGGGACTTGCACGGTGCGGGAATATTAACCCGCTTCCCTTTCCACGTCCTCGGTTAAGGGACATGTTAGGACCGACTAACCCTCGGCTGACGAACATTGCCGAGGAACCCTGGCCCCTTCGGCGGTGGGGATTCTCACCCCACTTTGCTGCTACTCTTCCCAGGATCCGCATCCGAACGCGGTCCATCGGACCTCACGGCCCGACTTCTCTCCGCGCACGGCGCCCCTCTACAAGATCACCTTTCGGTGCTCCGCGGTATCGGTGACCGACTTAGCCCCGTCCCTTTTCGGGGCCCGCGATCTCGGCTGGTGAGCTGTTACGCTATCTTTGAAGGATGGCTGCTTCTAAGCCCACCTCCCAGTTGTCTGAGACCGCGAACGCCCTTCTGTTGCACTTAGTCGGCACTTTGGGACCTTAACCGCAGGCTGGGATCTTACCCTTTCGGACACCAAGCTTACCCCAGATGCCCGCCTCCCGGCTTCTCAGGTGACCGCGGGTTCGGAGTTTGTCAGGGCACCGACGGATTTCTCCGCCTAAGTGCCCAAACGGTCGCTCTACCCCACGGCCCGCCCTCCACCGAGACTGAGCTGCGACTCATTTCGAGGGGAACCAGCCATTCCCGGCCTAGATTGGCCTTTCACCCCTATGCCCAGGTCAACCGAACGATTTGCACATCAGTAACGGCTCGGTCCTCCACCCCCCTTTCGGAGGGCTTCAACCTGCCCAGGCATAGATCGACCGGCTTCGGGTACCTCACAGACGACTCCTCGCGAGCCCACGACGTCCCTCGCGCTTGCGCGCTGCGGACCTGTCGCTTTCGCTACGGCTTCCTGCATGTCGCAGTTAACCTCGCCGTCTGTCCGGACTCCCTGGCCCGTTTTTCAAAACGGATGATAGGACGTCGCTCCATCCTTGCGGACTTCGTCGCTTGCACGCCCTATCGGCCTGTGGCTGTCTGGTTTCAGGCTCTTTGCACCTCCCGTCAAGGGTGCTTTTCAGCTTTCACTCACGCTACTACTGCGCTATCGGTCTCGGGTCGTATTTAGGGTTGGAGGGAGATGCCCCCCACCTTCGCGCGGGATTTCCGACCCACGCTACTCTGGATCCTCCGCATCGTCCTCCCCGCGTACCCCTACGGGTCTGTCACCCTCTTTGGAGCCCCGTTCCAGGGGACTTCGGGTTGGCGAGGTAGGACGGGCCGGAGTCCGAACGCCACACCTCTACCGCCTTACGGCGGCGGATTCGGTTTGCCCTGTGCCCTCTTCGATCGCCTTTACTGAGGGCATCTCGGTTGATTTCTTTTCCTTCCCGTACTAGGATGCTTCGATTCCGGGAGTTCCCGTTCCATGATGGAACGCTCTTTCGAGCAGGAGGTCCCATTCGGCGATCCGCGGATCACAAGTTCCATGCGCTTACCCGCGGCATTTCGCAGCTTGGCACGACCGTCGTCGGCGCCCGAGCCGAGCCATTCCCCAGACAGCTTCTAACCGCTGACCTATCGGCTTAGCACACGTCCAGGCTGCATATGATCCGGTGTCAACGAGCGCTGTGCACGGAGCCGCGCTCCTCCAGCGCCCTCGACCTCTCCCCCACGCACGTCTCGCGATGCGCGCGCGGGTGCACGTCCGCCCCCCGAACGAAAACGGGATGCCCGCACGGATGCGTTGGTGCATTGCCCTGAGTTCGGAAGAGCCGGATACCATAGAGGGATGCGCTATTTAATCGTTTACTTCCGGCTTCCGCTGGACGGCGGTCACGGCGGCGCGGCGACGACGCGCGCCTTCCCCCGTTCCGCGAGGACCTTCGCGATCGACGGGTGGACGACGACGATGTCCTCCTTCTTCAGGCGGTACGTGCCGTCCGGTCCGGCGAACGGGGGGACGTCCTCGAGGACGTGGACGAGCACGCCGCGCGGCGCCTCCGGTGCTGGCGGGGCCGCGGGCGCGGCCATCGCGACGGACGGGGCGACGACGGGGAGGAGGGTCGGGACGTGGATCGCCGCGGAGCGGGCGTTCGTCAGGACCTCCACGATCCGGTCGAGGAGCTCCTGCTCCGGCCTCGCGAGCCCGCGGAGCTCCACGGAGGCGCCCCCCGCGCGCTGGCTCGCGAAGAGCGCGATCTTCCGCTCGCGGTACGCGTAGATCTGCTCCCGCTTCTGATGTGCCTTCCGCAGCTCGTCCTGGAGGAGGAGCGCGACCTTCGCGTTCGGGTCCTTCGCCCGCGCCGCCGCGACGTCGCCCTCGAGCCGCGCGAGGTACCGGTCCACCTTGTCCCAGAAGTCCGGCTCCAGGGGGACGAGGGTCTTCTTCTGGCTCTCCTCGCGGTACACCTTCGTGATTCGCTCGAAGGTCACCGGCTCCTCCGGCACGGGCGCGGCATGCGCCTCGCGGTATATCACGGTACGGTGGCGAAACCTTATCCGGCGTTCCTCCGTTGCGTTTGGCGGCGATGTTCGCGGGCGCCGTCCGGGAGTCCCCCGCGGGCCTGTTGGTCGACGTGGACGTGCGGCCGGGGGCCCCGGAGACGCGGATCACGGGATACGTCGAGGCGCGGCGGTCGCTCCGCGTGGACGTCGCGGCGCGGCCGGAGAAGGGGGCGGCTAACCGCGCCTTGGCGGCGTTCTTCGCGGACCTCGGCGGTCCCGCGGCGGTCGTCTCGATCGTGCGGGGTGCGTCCTCCCGCCGGAAGACGATCCGCGTGGCGGGGGCGACGAAGCCCTCCCTGGTGGCGGCGATTGCGCGGGGGATGCGATGAACGCGGAGCAGCGGTACGAGGAACTCGTGGCGGTGATCGACGAACTGGCGGAGGCGAGCGCGCAGGCGCCCGTGATCGTCGAGGGGGAGCGGGACGTCCGGTCCCTCCGCGCCCTCGGCGTGATCGGCGACGTCCTCCCCCTGAACCGCGGGACGACCGTCTTCGCGACGTGCGAGCGGTTGGCGGCGGACCACCGCCAGGTGATCATCCTCACGGACTGGGACGTCCGCGGCGGCCGGCTCGCGCGCCTCCTCCGAGACGGGTTGGCGGCGAACGGGGTGAAGTACGACGAGACCCTCCGCGCGAAGCTCGCGTTCCTGTGCCAGAAGGAGATCAAGGCCGTCGAGGATCTCGCCCGGTACGTGGAGCGGCTCGCACCGCGCGGGGACGACGGGCGCCGCCGGCTGCGGTCGAACCGGGCGTGGTACGCGAATCGGCCCCGAAGGAGGTAGGCGTCAGCGCTTCGGTGGTTCGAGTCCACCGCCCCTGGATGCCCGGAATGACTACACCGTCAATGGCGACCACGGGGCGTCAGAGGACACGAACGTCGCCTTCCCGTCCTGGATGGAGACCAAGGGCGGCTCTCGGCCCCGGGGGTGCTCCCGCACGACGGTCTCCGCTTCTCCCCGGGGACTCAGAGTTTTCGAATTGCCGTTGCGATGTCCCAGACCTCGACGATGCCTTCCTCCCGCACGCGATCAAAGTGCCGGTCGTTCGTGACGAGGACCGCCCGTTCCTGCAGGCAGGTCGCGGCGTGGAGGATATCTGCGGGGTCGGGAGTGGTCATGAACCGTCGGCAGACTGCCTGGAACGGTACGTCGACCCGGACGAACCGCGTCTTCTCAATCAGGGCGGCGACGAGCTGGGACGCGGTCTCGGAACGGAACGCCTCGGCATACCGGAGCATCTCCTCGAGCCATAGGTCGTTTCCGACGGGCGCGATGTCGTCGCGCCGCAGGACCTCGAGGAGGAGGCGAAGCGTGGCGGTCTCCCTCTTCGGGTACTTCACCGCCGCCACGAATACGTTCGTGTCAAGCAAAAAGGTCCGGATACCGGCGGCGGGCAAGGGCCTTCATCTCCTTCCGAACCTTCCGGACGATCGCGTCCACGTCCTTCCCGGCGAGTTCCTTCTCCAGCCGACCCGCGATGGCCTCCACATCTACTTTCTGGAGCACGAGTTGACCATGCTCACCGACCGCGATGAGGAGCTTCGTCCGCTCGTCGATCCCCAAGGCATCTCGGATCGCTTTCGGGAGCACCACGCGTCCCGCGCGGTCCACCGAGACGAGTTCCGCCATCGGGCACGCTATGCCATGATGCCACTTCAAGGACTCCATGGCAGAATCCCATCCCGTGCTCCCTTCACGCCGCTGGCTTTCGACTTGGCCCTCCACGAACGCGTCCGAGTCGAACCGCCCGGACAGGGTCTCGGGGTCGAACGGCCGCCAGTCGGCGCGACAGAACGCCTTCTGGAAGAGGCTCGAACCGTCGCCTTCTGGACCAAGGGCGGCTCGCGCCCGTTGTGGTGATCGTTGAGGTTTCCAGGGATCGCCGCCCATCGCTCGGCGGGGTACACCTCCTCGGGCGCACCGCCGGGGAGCCCACCCTGCGTCGTCCTCGCACGCCGAACCGCCGCGGAAGATTTATATACGCTCCTCCGGTGTGTTGGGTCGGGAATTCAGCCTCACCCTCACCACTCCCTGTCCTTCACGATCCGCGTCCCGGAGCGACCCGGTGACGCCCGCGTGGTTCGCGAAGCCCCGGTAGGGGCGACGGGTTTTCAGGCGGTTCCCGAGAGGGAAACGATGACCATCGACCCAACCACGATGAAGTACCTGATACAGGCCCGTCTCGAGGCGGACGGGATCGTCGAGAAGCCGGACGTCGTCGGCGCGATCTTCGGCCAGACGGAGGGTTTGCTCGGCGAGGAACTGGACCTGCGGGACCTGCAGAAGAGCGGACGGATCGGCCGGATCGAGGTCGAGGTCGACAGCCGGAAGGGGCGGAGCGCGGGGATCGTGTACATCCCGTCGAGCCTCGACCAGGTCGAGACCTCGATCATGGCGGCCGCCCTCGAGACGATCGACCGGGTCGGCCCGTGCAAGGCGACGATCAAGGTCGAGAAGGTCGAGGACGTCCGGGTGACGAAGCGGAACAAGATCATCGAGCGCGCGAAGGCGCTCCTGTCCTCGATGCTCGAGGACTCGAAGGCGACGGGCGTCGACCTGTTGGACGAGGTCCGCGCGTCCGTGCAGGTCTCTGAGATCGTCTCGTACGGCCCGGAGCGGCTCCCCGCGGGGCCGAACGTGCAGGACAGCGACTCCGTGATCGTCGTCGAGGGCCGCCAGGACGTGCTGAACCTGCTCCGGTGCGGGATCAAGAACGCGGTCGCGGTCGAGGGGACGAACGTCCCCAAGTCCGTGCAGGACCTGAGCAAGGAGAAGGTCGTGACCGTGTTCCTCGACGGGGACCGCGGGGGGGACCTGATCCTCAAGGAACTGCTCCAGGTCGCGGAGGTCGACTTCGTCGCCCGCGCGCCGCGCGGCCGCGAGGTCGAGGAGATGACCCAGAAGCAGATCATGAAGGCGCTGCGGAACAAGATCCCCGCAGAGCAGTACGTGGAGATGTACGGCCTCGGGGCGATGTACAAGCCGTCGGAGAAGGAAGTGCCCGTGGGGCCGTCCACCGGGCCGTCGACGGAGCGGGAGCCGATGCCGCCGCGGGAGAAGGTCGACCGGCCGGAGCCGACGGAACACGAGCCCGTTCGTGCGTCCCCGCCGCCGATGGCGCCCGTGCGGGCGCCGGAGCCGCGGCCCTCGCGCCCGGTCGCGCCGGGGATGGAGAAGTACAAGGACCTCCTCCTCCAGATCGGGGGGACGTCGAAGGCGAAGATCATCGGCGCGGACGACAGCGTCGCCGCGGAGGTCCCCGTGCGGGAGCTCGTGGAGACGCTGAAGGGGAACGGCCGCGGGGCGAAGGCGGTCGTGTTCGACGGGATCATCACGCAGCGGATCCTCGACATCGCCTCGGAGATCGGGATCAAGGCGGTGATCGGGACGAAGATGGGCACGGTGACGAAGCAGCCCGCGGGGATCGACGTGCTCACGCGGGACGACCTCCTGTGAGGGAACGAGTATCGCAAAACGCGAGGTTGCGGACGCGCACCGCAGGGCCGGGCTCGAGGACATCGAGACGACCGCGGACGTCGCGATTCCCGCGGACCCGCTCGCCCGCGTGATCGGGCAGGAGGAGGCCGTGAACCTCGCGCGGGTCGCCGCCGCGCAGCGCCGCCACTTCCTCCTCGTCGGTCCGCCGGGGACGGGCAAGTCGATGATCGCGCAGGCGCTCGCGCTCCACCTCTCGCCGCCGGACGAGGAGATCCGCGTCGTCCACAACCCGGAGAACCCCGAGCGGCCGCTCATCGAGGTCAAGAAGCGGGACGACGTCCTCACGGAGAGCATCCAGCGGGAGGGGGCGGAGGGCGAGCTGATCGATCCGAAGGAGGCGCCGATCAACGTCGCGGAGCGCCTCGGGTACAAGTGCGTCCACTGCGGGACGTTCTCGTCCCCGAAGGAGCGGGTGTGCCCGAAGTGCACGCGGCCGAAGACGACCGTGCAGCAGCCGATGGCGGGGAACCCGTTCGGGGATCTGCTCGGCGGGTTCTTCGAGATGACCCTCGGGGAGCTCGGGGGCCGGGACCGCGTGACGACGACGCGGAAGCGGTTCGGGACGGAGGAGGTCGTCGTGTACGAGCGGGCGGGGGAGATGATCAAGATCCTCGACCAGAAGGCGCTCGAGAAGCGGCGGGCGATGGAGAAGGACTCCCCGCGGAAGGTCCTCGTGCCCGTGAACCGGCAACCGTTCGTCCTCGCGACGGGCGCGAGCGACACGGAATTGCTCGGGGACGTGAAGCACGACCCGTACGGGGGGCACCCGCAGCTCGGGACGCAGCCGTACGACCGCGTCGTCGCGGGGGCGATCCACGAGGCGCACCAGGGCGTCCTGTTCATCGACGAGCTCCCGCAGCTCGGGCCCCTGCAGCGGTACATCCTGACGGCGATGCAGGAGAAGCGGTTCCCGATCTCCGGGCGGAACCCGCAGAGCGCGGGCGCGTCCGTCCGCGTCGACAACGTGCCGTGCGACTTCATCTTCGTCGGCGCGTGCAACATCCAGGACCTGCCCCACATCCTCTCCCCGCTCCGGTCGCGGATCACCGGCTCCGGGTACGAGATCCTCGTGGAGACGACGATGGAGGACACGGAGGCGAGCCAGGGGAAGCTCGTCCAGTTCGTCGCGCAGGAGATCGCGATCGACAAGCGGATCCCGCCCGCGAACCGGGAGGCGGTCCGCCTCGTGATCGAGGAGGCGCGGCGGCGGGCGAAGGAGATCGACAACAAGGACCGCGCGCTCACGCTCCGGTTGCGCGAGCTCGGCGGGCTGATCCGCGCGGCGGGCGACTTGGCGGTGATGGAGGGGAGCCCGACGATCGAGGCGTCCCACATCCAGAGGGCGGTGCGGATCGCGAAGACCGCGGAGCAGCAGATCAAGGACCGGTACGGGTCGTACTACGCGGGGGAGGGCGCGGACATCTCGGAGTCGCAGAAGGCGCAGTCCCCGTACCACTACTGGAACTACCACCCGCACGACGACCGGAAGGGCTACCAGTAGCGGGGAAGCGGGGACATCCGCTCCCAATCCTGTTCCTAGCGGATCAACTTAGGGTTGACCTGGACCCTGGGGAGGGGGCCGCTGGGCATCTGGAGCCTGACCGATCGGTGGTTGCTGGAAATAGGTCATCGGGGCAACGGGCGGTGGAGGCGCCGCCATCGCGCCCCTCCGTCCCTTCCCCCGAGGGGCGATCAAGACGGCGACGACGATGACGACCACAAGCAGTATGATTGCGAGGAATGGCAGCACGGAAGATGTGAAGGCTGCGCCCGCCGGTTGAACCGTGATGGTCACGCTGTCGCTGGTGGACTGTCCTCGGGCGTCCGCGACAACGACCTGGGCGGTGCACGTGCCGGGCGTCGATAACCGATGCGTCGCTTGCGACCAGAGCCGGACTCCCGTCACCGAAACTCCAAGAATATGAAAGGGCGGAGCGCCGCCCTCGTTGTTGTCTCAGAGGCATCGGTACCGAGGCCCGCAGACGGTGGAGGGTCAACGGTGGTGTGAGGTCGAACCCGCCACAGCTTCGTTTCTGCAGGACGAGAGATCGACGCTCGACCCCCAAGAATCCAGCTAGAACTACGGCCCTTGAAAGCGCCAGGGCCACACGAGCCTTGCTCCGGGGAACTGTTAAGGTCATAAGGTCCTTCTAGGTACGCGAGGACAGACATGACAGGGACAGAAGCAGTGGCCACCAGACACCTTGAACGCCCCGGGAAGTCCGCAGCGCCCACCAGAGAGCCGACCCACTGCGACATCTGCGGAAAGTCCCTTGGAGTCTGGTTCAGCCTTGACAACAAGGCGTACTGTTCTCCCTGTTTCCACTCTCATTTCTGGACTCCCTTTCAAAGCGTCCCGGGTAAAGCCCGCTGAATTCGCTTGGGCATGGACGGTAGTGTGGAAGCCTGAGCAAGGTCGAGTCCGCTGGCCTCGTGATCACCGTCTGCGAGCGTCAGGGGATCCTCTCGAATCCCGTGAGCGTCCACAGGAACTTCACACCGTCCACCTCGACGACGTCGCCGATGGTCATATGCCGAACGCCGGCCCTTCGGAACGCCGCGAGCGGAGAGACCACTCCGCTGAAGCCCACGAAGACGTACTTCGCGACCTCCTGTGGGGTGAGCGATTCACTTCCAGGGCGGACGCGGCCACGTCCCGCCGGCGGGCCTTCGGGTCCACGTCGTGGAACATCCTCCGGGACGACGCTTCCAGGTCATGGTCGCTCGCGTAGTGCACGCGGACGTGGGCGGTCGGCACGCCTAACCACGGTAACGGCTCACGCGATAAATCCGGACGTTCAGGCTGACTCGCGACCCCAGACCAGCACGGCTCCTGTGCCTTGGCAGGCAGAACCAGAGGAACGCAGACTCCCGATCGGGCCGGGACACCGGCCTCAAACGCCTCCGAACGCGAAGGCTGAGAGCCGGCCGACGTTCTGCGGGCGAAGCCCGGGCCCGCAAGCGCTCTATAGTACCTCGGCTTGGAGCGGACGCCATGGCGAGGAACGCGTTTCGGGGCATCGTCATTTCCTTCCGCCGCGCGAAGCGCGTGCAGCACACGAACGAGACGATCGTCGAAATCGGAGAGGGCGCGGATCCGGCGTCGCTCGTGGGGGCGAAAGTCCTGTGGACCGGGGAAGGCGGCCTTCGCATCGTGGGGCGGGTCGTCGCCCGCCACGGCCATGGGCGCGCGGTGCGGGTGCGGTGGCGGAAGGGCTTCCCGCCCCAGGGCATCGGGACCACCGCGGAGATCGTGGTCGCGTAGGCGCAGACGCGTCGGCGTAGGCGGCGGATTGCGGAGGGACCCTTCCGATCGCCGCGAGGTGAACACCGCCAAATCCGCTTCCTCTCGGGCCTCGAGGAACAGCAAGCAGGAGCCGGAGAGGCCGTCCCCAAAGCGCAGGTTCGAGGCTGAGACCTTTGCACGTTGACAGTCGGGGTCCCGAGGGTCCCCGGCCGTGCTCGTGAGCGGGTTTGCCGGTCGGTCCCCTGAGTCTCGATTCACTTCGGATTAGCCCGAAGGACCCTGTTCGGATCGCTCTGCGGCGCGGACCCTCGGCAGCCGTTCTCCGGTGACCATATACACGACCCGTTCCCCGATGTTCACCGCGTGGTCCGCGATTCGCTCGAGGTAGCGAGCGACGAGGATGTACCGAACGCCGAGGTCGGCGCTGAGAGAACCCTCCGCCATGAATCCGGTGACGGCCGCGAGGGTCTCCTCGAAAAGCGTGTCAACCGCATCGTCAACCCCCGCCATGTCCCGGACGGAGTCCGCGCTCCGCCGGACAAACGCCTCCGTGACGACGTCGACCATCTCGATCGTGCGGTCGACCATCTTCGGCAACCCGGGGAGTCTCCCGAACCAGTTTGCGGCCTCGGGCGGGAACTGCCGCGTGATCTCCGCGATGTCCTTCGCATACCGCCCGATTCGATCCAGGTCCGTCGTCATCTTCAGGGACGTCGTAATCGTCCGCAGGTCCGAGGCCACGGGGGCGTGGAGGGCGATCAGGTCCCCGCACGTCTTCTCGATTTCCAGTTGAAGCGCATAGATCTCCTGGTCGATGGTGAACACCTCGTCCGCGATCGCGGTGTCCAAGCGGGCGAGCGCTTCCGCCGCCTTCCGGATCGCGAGCTCGCTCAGCTCGGCGAGCGTGAGCATGTTCTCGTTCAGCTTCAGGAGCCCTTTCGCGAGGGCCTTTCGCTCCGCAGGCGTCCCCGTCGGCATGGCGGTCATCCGAACCTCCCCGTGATGTAGTTCTCCGTGAGGGTCTCCTTCGGTCTCTCGAAGAGGTCGCGCGTGCGGTCGAATTCAATCAACTTGCCGAGGTACAGGAACGCGGTGAAGTCGGCGACGCGGGCTGCCTGTTGCATGTTGTGGGTCACGATCACGATCGTCATTTCCTTCTTCAACTCGAAAATGAGGTCCTCGATCTTCCCCGTCGCGATGGGATCCAAGGCGGACGCAGGCTCGTCCATGAGGAGCACCTCTGGGTCCACCGCCAAGGCGCGCGCGATGCAGAGCCTCTGCTGCTGCCCGCCGGACAGGCTCGTCCCCGGTCGCCACACGTCCTCCTTGACTTCGTCCCACAGGGCAGCACGCTTCAGGGACCGGACGACTGCCTTGTCGATCGCATCGGGATTCCGGATCCCGGCGAAGCGGAGGCCTGCCGCCACGTTCGCGTGGATTGTCATCGTCGGGAATGGGTTCGCCCGCTGGAAGACCATCCCGATGCGGCGGCGGACTCGCATCGGATCCTC
>Ga0209341_10005756_pt1 | contig 11144 bp, 13 predicted proteins | sample RifCSP13_2_FD_184020 | JGI IMG/M metagenome (GOLD analysis project Ga0209341, IMG submission 184020) | Soil microbial communities from Rifle, Colorado - Rifle CSP2_sed 13_2 (SPAdes) (version 2) | ecosystem: Environmental > Terrestrial > Deep subsurface > Rock core/Sediment | place: Rifle...
GCGCTCCGGCGATAGTTGATAGCAATGTGCGCTCCATTGCAGGCCAGGTCCAGGGCGATAGCCTGGCCGATGCCCCGGCTGCCGCCAGTTACGATGGCGACTTTTCCGGCTAATTCTCGCCCTGGGGATGGAGTTGGTGAAAATGCCTTCGATTCCATGGTGGTCTCACTCATTCTTTACCCTAGACGCCAACGCTTATGCCGCCGTCCACAAACAGCACCTGCCCGGTGATGTAGGAAGCCTGGTCGGAGGCGAGAAAAGCGTGCGCTGCGGCGATCTCTTCGGCTTCTCCCAGGCGTTGGAAGGGGATTTTCCCCAGCAAGCCTTCGAGCAGCTTTTCGGGAATGCCGGACGTCATCCTGGTTTTGGTGGCTCCCGGCGCCACGCAGTTGACGGCGATGTTGTAGCGCGCCCATTCGAGGGCGAGCGTTTTGGTCAGGCCGATCACGCCTGCTTTGGAAGCCGCATAGTTGGCCTGCCCGATGTTCCCCAGGGCGCCAATTGAAGAGGTGTTGACGATACGCCCATATTTTTGCGCTATCATCGGCACCGCGGCGAGTTGCGAGCACAGCCAGGTGCCTTTGAGATTGACGTTCACCACCAGTTCCCAGTGCTCGTCAGACATCAGGCGCACTTCGCCGTCCTTCACGCGTGTGACCAGGGCGTCCCGGTTGACGCCAGCGTTGTTTATCAGGATTTCCAGGCGACCGAATTTTGCCAGGGCAGCGTCGACGATCCTCTGCACGTCGGAGCGTTCGGTGACGCTGCCGACGACCACCTCGACCTGCCCCTCGGCTGCGGTAATCTCTTGAGCGGCGGCCTCTAACCCCTGCTCATCCAAATCGCTGATCACGACTCTTGCCCCTTCGCGGGCAAAGCGCAGCGCCGTAGCCCTGCCAATGCCGTTGCCCCCACCCGTTATCCAAGCGACTTTATCTTCCAACAACATCATGCCCTCCGTTTGCGGTTGGTTATTTCGTATAGTCGTACAACCCAAAGAACTGCTGCCAGTTTCATGATGCCGGCGATCGTTTCATCAACAGTGTCCATTCGCCATCTACTGCTACATCATCGGTTTGTTTTTTGACCCGCACGGCAAAGCGTACGACCCCTCGATCTGGTTTGGAGGTCTCTTTTTTGTCGATCACCTCCAATTCCAGGTGAATCGTATCGCCAAACTTGACGACGCCTTTATAGCGGATGAGCTGCTCCATCAAGGCGATAGTGGTGCCTTCAAAAATACCAGTCCAATTGGCCATGCCGGTCGCCATGGCGACCAGGAGCATGCCGTGGGCGATGCGCTCTCCGAATGGGGTGGTCTTGCCGAATTCCGCGTCGGTGTGGAGCGGGTTGAAATCGCCCGAAAGGCCGGCGAAGGAGACGACATCCGCCTCCGTCACTGTCCGACCTTGGGATTGGTAGCAATTTCCCAGCTCGAATTCGTCAAATGTCAAGCCACGCCCAGCGCTCATATCCTTCTCCTTCCGGAATTATCTGTGCTCCCAATTGGGCGCCCTTTTACCCATGAAGGCGGCGAGTCCTTCATGCGCGTCGTAGGTGCCCATCAAGTCTTGCAGGTAAAGCCGTTCCATCTCGGGCATGGATTTCGTCCATTCTCCGTAACCCAGGCGGAGCGCTTTCTTAACCAGGGATAAAGCAGCCCGGCTGAGCTTCGCCAGCTCCGCGGCTGAACTTTCCACCCGGTCGCTCACCTGGTCTGGAGGCATGACTGCGTTGACCAGACCGAACCGCAGCGCTTCCTGGGAGCTCAGCCGGCGACCGGTGAGCAACATGTCGGCCGCGAGGCGGTAGCCGACCAGGTAAGGCAGGCGCAAGGCGGCGACCGGCGCCAGGGCAGCCAGGTGGATCTCGGGCTGACCGATAGCGGCACCTTCCGCCATCACCGCCAGATCGCAGCACAACACCAGCTCGCAGCCGCCTCCAAGGGCGTGCCCATGGACCGCCGCCAGGGTAGGAATGGGGAGGTCAGCCAGCGCCGCGCAGAGGCGATCAAACAGGGGGATCAGCACCGCAACCTTGTCTGCGGTGTGGTCAGCCACATCCACGCCAGCGGAGAAAAGCTTACCACGGGCGTTCAAGACCAGCACCCGCACGGCCGGGTCGCGGGAAATCCCTGCCAGCGCCGTTTCCAACTGCTGCAACATAGCGACATTCATCACATTCAAGGGAGGCCGGTCCAGGGTGAGAAAGGCAACGCCATTCTGGATTTGGGTGGTGACAAAAATCGGGTCAGATTCAGCCATAGCATCCTTCAAAGGTGCATTTACCCTGCGAGGCTATCCCTGCTTTTCAGCTCCGTTGAGGGCTGAGCCGCACACGCCGCAGAATTGAAACGCCTCCGGCAGGTCGTGTGAGCCGCAATGGGGGCAAGTATGCGTGTACGGACCCCAGATGAACTCGCTGCTCTCGCCCCGCGCGGCGCGCTCCCGCAACATGCGGTAGCGGGGAGCACGCTTTTCGACAAAGGCGCTCATCCCTTCCAGGGGCTCCCAGGAGGTGTAATGGATGGCGAGCCAGTCTCGGGCGTGACCGATGGTCTGGTGCCAGGCCAGGTTTTTCCAGAAGTTGGTTTGCTCCTTGGTGTAGCGCAGGCATTCGGGGAATTTATCGACCAACTCCTGGGCAAGGTCGTCCACAGCCTCATCCAACAGCGAAAGGTCGAGGCTGTAGCCCTGCTGAGATTTCTGGGCGAGAGAAATCTGTTCCGGGGTCGCCCCATCGATAAACTCGCCATCTCTCTTCACCGAAGGCACGACCTGGTTGACCAAACCCCACTCCAGCGCCTGGTAGGCGGGTATGCGGCGGTTGGTCATCAGCATGTAGCGGGCGCGGCGATCGCCTACCACAACCGGCAGCCACTGGGTTGCTCCGCCGGCGGCGACGCTGCCGACCCCACTCCCCACCTGGCCCAGCCAGGCATGTTCGGCGATGACCGCCAGGTCACAGGCTAATTGGGATTCGTTGCCGCCGCCGACTGCCATCCCGTTCAGCCGGGCGATGACCGGTTTGCCGGTGTTGACGATGCTTTCGATATAAGCGCCGAACAGGCGCATGTACTTCCAGTAATCGTGGGGGGAGCGGGTGTAGCGCTCCCGGTATTCCTTTACATCCCCGCCGGTGCAGAAGGCGCGATCGCCGGCGCCTGTGAAAACGATCACGGCGACTTCATCGTCGAAGCTGGCTTGCCTGAAAGCGATTGCCAGCTCCTCGAGGCAATTCGTGCTGTAAGAGTTATAGACGTGGGGGCGATTGATGGTGATGCGCGCCACCCAATCCCCCTTTTCGTAAAAAATTTCTTGAAAATCGGTCTTTTGTTCGCTGAGGACATCCATTGGTACACTCCATTTTTAGTGATCAGGCTGTCATTGATTGGTTGACCGAGCCGATCATTCACCTCGTCACGCTGGACTACACCCGACCAGCGATTTCGGAACCCACACTGAAGATGTTTGCCGGCTGCTCCGCGGCTTCGACTCTCCTGTTCCCGATAACCTCATCGGCGAACTGGTTGGCTCTAACCTCTAAAAGCTGGCGATAATTTTCAAACAAGGAGCGCGCCTCGAACCCAATCCAGTTGGCGGGCAACAGCACGGTGGGCAGATTGGGGTCCTGGCGCGGGAAGGACTGGAAATGGTGGGTTATCCAGAAGCGCTCCACAAAACAATCTTTGGGCGAGGGTATGTTCCCCTTGCGGCAGTTTTCGTAGGCGGATTCATAGCGGTGGATAAATCTTTGGTAATCGGCGGCGATTTTTTCGAAGTCCCAACAGCGCTGCACCAAGTCTCTGTCTATCGAGAGACCCAGGTGTATGCCGGAGAAAATTTCGACGTATTTTTGAACGCCCAGCTCGTTACAGTAGTTTTTCACCTCTACTTTGCGATTGTGAGGGGAAATCCAGGTCCCGGGCGCCAACGAGCCAAAGCCCAGCCAGGTCAGGGCCTGGCGCAGGCTCTGGCGGAGGCGCCTTTCCTTTTCGGGCAAGGAATACACCACGATATGCCACAGCCCATCCCACTCGGTCACCAGCGGCTCGAAAATGCGCTTTTCCCCCTGGGTCAGCAGCATCCAGCCGCGCGGGGTGATGGCGTACTGGCTGCGGCGCCCATATTTGCTGGCTGTTATCCAGCCCTTTTGGGCCATCCGGGACAAGGTCGAGCGGACAGCCCGTTCGCTCACCCCGAGCAGAGCCAGCAGTTGGAGAAGCTGGCTGGTCCAGATTCTGCCGCCGCGCGGCAGAAAATAATCACCGAAGAGGGTGAAAACCAGAAACTGAGTGCGAACGGCTGGCTTTTCTTTCCTTGGGGTCATAACATCCTTGTATGTCGCGGATCACTTCCTGCGGGTATAAATGGTGACGAATAAACGGCTGACGACTAACTGGCAATCGGCGCAATCTGAATTCAGCTCTGAAACGGTCACGGGTTGGGCCAGGACCTCAAATCCCAGATCGGTGTAAAGCTCGACGGCCTCTCTGGCTCGCAGTGGATCGGCGATGAAGCGCCGCTCCCACCCTTCGGCGAGCAGCTTTGGATCGGGTAAAATTTTGATCCCCAAAGCGCCGGGGTCATCGACCCGCTCCAGCGGAGGCAGGCTGGAGCCTTCACTCACGGGTAGGGTGGAATCCACGTTTGGGGATTCAGCGCGGTTGACCATCTGGCACCATTTGGATTTTGTTTTGCTTCAGCTTTTCCAGGCGTCGATGACCGAGTATGGCTGCGCCCAGGGCGGTGGTAAATTGGACCATATCTCCGGCGGGCACGTTGACTGAGGTCTTCAATTCATCGCGGACAACTTTTGCCATGGTTTCGAAGCGCAAAATTCCACCGATCAGGGTAAATTCCGGCTCCATGCGCACCCGCTTCATCAACTGCACGGAGCGATCCACTAAAGAAACGATGGCGCCATGCATGATATCGGCGGGGGCGGCGCCCTGCGAGAGGTGATTGATCACCTCGGATTCGGCGAACACGGCGCAAACACCGGAGATGGGCACATGATCCTTGGAGGTGGCTACCAGCGCGCCGATCTCCTGGGTAGTGTATCCCAGGTAGCGGGCGGTTTTTTCCAGAAATGCACCGGTGCCCGCAGCGCATTTATCGTTCAGGCGAAATGACTTCACCTGGTGGTTATCGCCGAGACGGATGGCTTTCATCGTCTGCCCGCCTACATCCAGGATGGTCTGCGTGGCAGGGAACAGGTGGGCTGCCCCGTGGGCGCTGGCGGTTAAATCGGTGACATTTACATCCCGGAAAGGCACCTGGTGGCGCCCAAACCCGGTGGCCACGATGTAGGCGACATCACTTTCCTGCAAGCCAGCTTGCTGGAGGGCAAGCTGATAGGCGCGCCCCGCTGCTTCGGTCAGCTTGAAGCTGGTATTGATGACCGCTTTGCCGGCGATCTCGCGGTCTTCTTTAATGATGACGGCTTTGGTGTAGGTAGAGCCAACGTCGATACCCGCAGCATAGACACTCATGCCAGCTCCTCCCTGGCACCGATGGGAGCGCGGCTGGTTAAAATGTGGTCCAGAGCAAAGAGGGCGGCTCCCAATGCGCCCATAAAATGAGATTCTTCACTGACGTTCAGGCTCAAGCCGAGATTTTGTTCCAGCGCCGCCACCATGCCGACGTTTTTGGCCACGCCACCGGTAAAGGTGATTTGTTCTTCGATGCCAACCCTGCGCAGCAGACCGATAGAGCGGGAAGCAATGGATTGGTGGACGCCGAGGAGGATATCCTCGATTTTTTTGCCTTTGCCCAGCCAGGATAAAACCTCCGATTCGGCAAATACAGTGCAGGTGGTGCTGATGCGCACCGGCTTTTCGGCTTTGAGGGCGGTTGGGCCGAGCTCATCGAGGGGGATCTCCAGCGCGGCGGAAGCGGCGCCCAGGAAACGCCCCGTGCCCGCGGCGCACTTGTCGTTCATGCAGAAATCCAACACTTCTCCATTGGGGTTGATCCGAATCGCCTTGGTGTCCTGCCCGCCCATATCCAGGACGGTGCGGGTTTTGGGAAACATATTGGCTGCGCCGCGAGCGTGGCAGCTTATCTCCGTGATCTGGGTATTGCCAAAAGTAACCCGATAGCGCCCATACCCGGTGCCGACGATGTATTCCACTTCTTCTTCGCGCAAATTGCCGTTCAGCAGGCAGACTTGGTAGGCGTTTTCGGCGGCTTTGACCACGTTTGCCCCGGTATCGATCAAAGAGCGGCTGACGATAAGCCCGCTTTCATTGACGATCACCGCTTTCGTCTGCGTCGAGCCAACGTCCACACCAGCAGCATGCGCCATAACGATCAACCTCCTCCTTATGCAAGCAGGGCTGCGCGTTGCTTGCGCGAGGCAAGCCCTTCGAAGAAAGCATCGATCCGGTTTTTCATCTGGGCTTCCGAGACCACCCGGCGATCCATCATATCGGACTCGATGAACAGGCTGGGGATATCACGCCATTCCATCAGAGCCCGCCGACCGTCGGCCAAACCGGTGGAGACTGTGCGGCAGCTCTTGATGGGGTGAAAAACGACGCCATCCACGTCGAATTCAGCAATAATTTCTTGCAGCGCCAGGTTCTGGTGGAACATGCTGTCCATGGCGTCGCGCACGCTGAGCAGCAGGCCTTCGGCGAGGCTTTCCAGGGGACGGCTCAGGTCGTACTCGTAGCCCCGGTTGGCGCCTCCCGAGGCGAACCAAAGATAGGTCGAGTTTACAAACGTGCCTCCCCATTCGGTGAAGAGTTCATTAAAGCGCCTGAAGATGGGGTAGCAGGGCACGCCGACAAAGACCAGCCGGTATTTCTCTTCGACCAGGGTGCCGATGCCTCTGGCGGCTTTGTATTCCATCTCGGCGAGCAAATTTTCAAAGTACTGGCTGGCTTCCGGGACACCGCGCAGGCCGTTGGAGACGCCCAGATAGATGGTGCCATCGGTGAGGGCGTTGAATACGGAAGGGTGATTCCGGTTGAGCTCGATGATCTGCTTCCAGGCTCGATTCATGCGGTTCGTATAAGCGAGAATCTCGCGGAAGCGGTCGAGGTCAAATTTCAAGCCGGTCAATTGCTGACACAGGGCGATCAGCTCGTTGAGCTGGGCCTGGACGTAGCGGCGGTCACGCTCAAAATCAGACTCGCCGGGATGAGACTTCCGACCCGCCTGGCGGGTCCCGGGGATATCGATGGTGAAGACCGGGGCGTGATACATGCGCTCCCAAATTTCGGCCCACTTAATGTAGGTATTGCAGGCGTTGGTCAGCACAGCCAGGGTTGGCTTGGGGATCATTCCCATGGGGTGGACTCCACCTTTGATCTGCAAGGCGACGTCGGCTTTCACATAGCCGCAGATGTCCGGCGAATAGCCGTAATCTTCTGCCTGGCCCAGGTATTCGTGAGCCACGCGCCGCACTGCGGTTTGCAGTGAATTGATCTCCGGGAAGACCAGGGGCAGGTTGAAGACTCGCAGGATTTCGGCCAGGCTTCCCATGACGAAGACATAAGCGGACGGAACACCCTTTTTGGCAGCCTCATCCAATTGATCGAACCACATGCGGAAAAGGTCAGCGCCCTCTCGATTACCGCGCCCTACGATGCCGTCCGGGTTTTGCGCTTCTTTCATGTGCATACCTCAACTGAACAGGATGTTTTCCACGAAAGTTTCCAACTGGATCTCGATATGGTCGAAGCTGGTCATGTTTTCTTCAAACTCGCTGATGAAATAGGGGGTGCCCAGCTCATCTAGGGTGCGGGTATAGGCCACCTGCTCTTCCAGACCAGGCTCGCACATCTTGGCCGCGGTGATGATCGCCGCCTCGGCGCCGGCGTTTTTGATCCTTTCAACCAGCATCTTCTCTTTCGGCTTGCGCAGGTCGTGCTGGACGGGACTGTAAGTGGATTTTTCTAAATAGGCTTCAGCCAGGTTGAAAAGGGGGTCGCCCTCCAGGGGGACTTCCTCCAGGAGGTAACGCAAGCCGATGAGCAAATCGTCATCGACCACATAGCAAGACTGGGAGATCATCCTGATCATATCCAGCGGCGGCTGCTCGCAAAAACCGCCCTCGAAGACCACCCGGATCCTGTCCTGAGGTTTGTTGGGGCGGCTCTTCAGCATGGGGAGGACCGTACCCAGCAATTGGTTGTGTTCCTCGCGGGGAATCAATCCGCCGATGGCCAGCAGGGTGTAGGCCTCATCGGCGGAACATAACCAGGGTCTATCTCGCTTGATGGCGTAGAGCTCCTGGATCAGGGAGCGGTTCTGGTTAAAGACGGAAATAGAGCTGCGCAGAGCGTCCGGACTTACTTTGCGACCCACCACCACTTCGATATCGGCCAAGAGGCGGGCGTACTCTTCGCTCAGGTATTTGACAGCATAGGATGAATTTGCATTTTGGGGCAAATACAGGATCTGGCAGGGATAGGAGAAGTTGCGCCCCCAGATGGCCCCCAGGTTGCGGGCAGCATCGCAGATGGGGTGGGTGACGAACATGTCCAGCTCGATGTTCTTGCTGAGGACCAGCTCCAGGGAGGTCTTGATGATCGAGCACAGGTAAGACCCGAAGCGGGAGTCAGCGTGGCGTGGTTCGACGGGGGCGCCGCGCAGCTTGAGCGGCAAAGCGCCAGCAGCGTGGGCGATCTCCTCGGGGAAATAGACCTGGAAGTGACCGATCACTTTTCCGCCCGCACCCCGCCAGCGTTTGACGGTGGGGAAGCTCATGTCCTCGAGCAGCTCCCGGCATTGGTAGAGAATTTCATCCAGAGGCTGGCCTTGCCATTTGTCGAATGTGCTCACCGTCATATGAAGCGTCCTTTGCGGAATATGCCTCGATTTGATTGCTCATCGTCAAATTAATGCGACATATTATAGTATAGTCATTTTTTAAAGTTTGTCAATAAGGGCAGGGGAATTTTAAGAATCTATCAGGACTCAACTAAGCTTATCGCTTGACAATATTATCGTAAGATGATATTATTCTATTGTGATCGAATCTTTTGCATCTGAAGAAACGAAAAAAATATTTCTTGGTCATTTATCCAAGAAACTTCCGTTGGAAATCCAGCGTACCGCCAGACGCAAATTGATCTACCTGGATGATGCAGAGGATTTACAAGACTTGAAGGCACCACCTGGAAACAGGCTTGAAAAACTCAAGGGAAATCGAGCAGGTCAGTATAGTATTCGAATTAATGACCAATGGCGAATCTGTTTTGAATGGCTCGATAACAAAGCCAAAAACGTTGAAATCGTTGACTACCATTCTTGAGAGGTAACTTATGGATGAGACTATATCCCCCATTCACCCGGGCGAAGTGCTCCGGGAGGATTTTATGAAACCGCTTGGGATCAGCCAGTATCGGTTGGCAAAGGATATCGGTGTGACCCCCATCCGCATCAGCCAGATCGTAAACGGTCAGCGCGCCATCACGGTCGATACCGCGTTGAGGCTGGGGCGCTATTTTGGCACCAGCGCGGCGGTCTGGCTTCGATTGCAGGTGCGCTACGATCTTGAAGTCGCGGAGAAAGAGCTGAAAGAGAAGATCCAGCGAGAGGTGAAGGTCTTGCAGCAGCCGGCTGCCCAGGCGTAAGAAATGGCTGTATACGCCAGGAGGGGCAGGTCTGAACCGTTGTTCAAGCAGAGCAAATCGCGATTAGACCTGCCTCTACCCTTGTAGATTCGATTTCTCAGTCCGGTAGGCAAATTTATTCAACCGCAGGATCGCGGACCTGGTCAAGGGGTTGTTTTATTTAGTGAAAGGATAACAGCCCCGGAGTATAATATTCATTGGGACTGAATATATTCCAAATAGCCAGGTGCGTTTCCTAAAACGGCTTAGTTCAACTCGGATTGATTATGGGAGCGCATTGAACTGAGCTCCAGGTTGGCACTAGCTGCCACATCAATCCTTAAATCGTTGGACGGCGCGTAGCTGGAGAGGACTTCGAGTTCATGGATCCGAGGAAGCTCTACACCGAGTACGGGTTGGATGAACGGCTGTCTGGGGTGGGCTGTGCGTACTGCGGAGGTCCACCCGACACAGTCGACCACGTCCCGTCCAAGATCCTGCTCGACGATCCATTGCCCGATAACTTACCCGTTGTTCCTGCATGCACCAGCTGTAACGGAGGGTTCTCCCGCGATGAAGAGTACATGGCGTGCTTTCTTGAGTGTGTGCTGACAGGCACTACCGAGCTTGAGCGCCTTCGCCGCACGAAAGTCCAGAAGGCACTTCGGCACAGCCCCAAGTTGGCAAAGAGGATTCAGGCCAGCGGCCGTGTCGATTCAGGCGGTACATTGGTGTGGGACCCCGATATCCAGCGCGTCGAGAGGGTGGTCCTTAAGCTTGCGCGGGGGCATGCCCTCTACGAGTTGGGTTCCCCTTACCTGGAAGCCCCTGAAACTGTCTCCTATATTCCTCTGATAGCCATGAACGCCGCCGACCGTGAGCAGTTTGAGTCCGGACCCAAGTTGTGGGGTTGGCCTGAGATTGGTAGCCGGGCCTTTCTGCGTGCCGCAGGTGTGGAACCTTACGCTGGCCGAGCTGACAATTGGGTGAGCGTCCAAGATGGCCGCTACCGATATGCGGTCGAAGACGGCGACTGGGTTCGCATCGTTCTATCGGAATACCTCGCATGCACCGTAGCGTGGGCGTGAGAGCGCTGTCCAACAACCGGTTGCAGCGGACGGCGCTTCGCGCCACCGCTGAACCGGAGCGTTAAGCAGCCAATCGGTATTCTACTGAAGGAGGTGTTATCCATATGAGTCCAACCCGCCTGTCACGCCTAGAATCGGCGACCCGCGTCGTCCTGGAATTCAACGAGGCATTCAGCCGGCATGACGTCGCCGGCATGATGGAGCTGATGAGCGAGGATTGCGTCTTCGAGAACACAAGTCCAGCCCCTGACGGCGAGGTCTTCTCGGGGAAAGGTGCAGTAACCCAGTTATGGCAGGACTTCTTCCGACAGTCGCCCCAGGCGCACATCAAAATCGAGGAGATATTTGGCTTTGGCAATCGCTGCGTTATGCGCTGGAGATACGATTGGGTGGATGAAGCAGGAGAAAGGGGGCATGTCCGAGGGGTCGATATTTACCAGGTGAAGGCCGGTCTCATCCGCGAAAAGCTGTCCTACGTCAAGGGATAG
>Ga0209341_10005757_pt1 | contig 11143 bp, 7 predicted proteins | sample RifCSP13_2_FD_184020 | JGI IMG/M metagenome (GOLD analysis project Ga0209341, IMG submission 184020) | Soil microbial communities from Rifle, Colorado - Rifle CSP2_sed 13_2 (SPAdes) (version 2) | ecosystem: Environmental > Terrestrial > Deep subsurface > Rock core/Sediment | place: Rifle...
CGCCCAGGGAATGAGCGACGGCTGGCCCAGCGTCAGCGCCCGGACGAGCAGGGGATACAGAATGCGTTGATAGCGATAAGCCGGGACATCCAGATGTGGGGCGACCGAGGCCGGGTTGGGATCAAGCGCGATGAAATAGTTATACTGTCCATCGTAGCCTTCCAGGGCCGTGCGGTCGCCCGCCTCCCAGCGGATGCCCAGGCGGGCCATCTCCACCACGTCGCCCCGGTTTTGCGCCAACGCAACCGCCACGTATCCCGCCATACAGACTGCGACGACAAGCGCCGGAGCGAAGCGGCGGCGGAGGCCTTCTGGCGTCATTCTTTAGAAATAGCAAGGGAGCCGCGGAGCTGGGGCGCGGGGGGATTCACCCCCGCGCCTCTGTCGGCGTGCTCACCCTATCTTCCACGTCGTCCCGTCTTTGCCGTCTTCCAGGATCACGCCGAGGCCCTTGAGCTGGTCCCGGATGGCGTCGGACTGTGCGAAGTCCTTGCGTTTGCGCGCCTCGGCGCGGAGCTGAACCAGCACGCGGATCAGTCCGGCTTCGCGCTCGGCGCTGGCCGAGGTCGTGGCCTGTTCGGGGAGGATGCCCAGCACCTGCCCGCCGAGCTCGCGGTAAAGCGCGTCCGCGGCTTCGAGCGTGGCGCGGCCGGGCGCGGTTTCGGCGTTGAGCAGCGTATTCACCACCCGCGAGAAGTCGAACAAGGCAGCGATGGCCGCCGGGGCGTTGAAGTCGTCGTTCAACGCTTCGACGAATTTGCTCTTCGTCTCGGCGATGGCCGCGGCGACGTTCGCGTCATTCCCGTCGGGCAAGGCGGGAGAGCGGAGACGCTCACGCACGGTCAGGGCCGGGGCAGTCATGCGCTCCCAGCCTTTGCTCGCGGCTTCCAGCGCCTCGTCCGAGAAATCAATCGGGCTGCGGTAATGGCCGGAGAGGATGAAGAAGCGCAAGGCCTCCGGCTTATAGTGTTTGAGCGCGTCCTTGATGGTGAGGAAGTTCCCCAGGCTCTTGCTCATCTTCACACTGTCCACCGTGAGCGAGCCGCCCAGCAGCCAATAGCGCGCGAAAGGCCGGCCGGTGGCGGCCTCCGCCTGCGCGATCTCGCACTCGTTGTGCGGAAAAATGTTGTCCACGCCGCCGCCGTGGATGTCGAAGGTCTCGCCGAGGTATTTGGTCGCCATGGCCGAGCACTCGATGTGCCAACCCGGGTAGCCCCAGCCCCAGGGGCCGAGCCAGCGCAAAATGTGCTCGGGCGGCGCTTTTTTCCACAACGCAAAATCCTCCGGGTGGCGCTTTTCCTCACGCACCGCGGTCACGACGCGGGCGCCATCTTCCAACTCTTCTACCCTCCGCCCAGAGAGTTTGCCGTAGTCGGCGAAAGAACTCACGTCGAAGTACACCGAGCCGTTCACTTCATAGGCGTGCTCGTCGGCGACAAGCTGCTTGATCATCTCAATCTGCTCGGGGATATGGGCCGAGGCGCGGGGCGAGATGTCGGGGCGGGCCACGCCGAGCGCGTCCATGTCTTCAAAGTACGAGCGGGTGTAGCGCTCCACCACTTCCATCGGCTCGATGCGCTCGCGCGCCGCGCCTCTGAGGATGCGGTCCTCGCCCGTGTCGAGGATGTGTCCCACGTCGGTGATATTCTGGACGTAGCGCACCGTAGAGCCGGAGTAGCGCAGGAAACGGACGATCACATCAAAGTTGACATAGGTCTTGGCGTGGCCGATGTGCGCGTGATCGTAGACCGTCGGCCCGCAGACGTACATGTGCACACGGCCCGCGACGAGCGGCGTGAACTCTTCTTTCTTGCGGGTGAGGGTGTTGTAGACGATGAGAGGCATGGGTGAGAGGGGTAGGGGCAGACGGCCGTCTGCGCCTGCATTATTTGCCGTTCTCAGGTTTGGCGAAGATCATGCGCCCGGCGGTAGTCTGGAAGACTTTGGTCACCTGCACGGTGAGTTCCTTCTGAAGATAATGTCGGCCATCGTCCACCACGACCATCGTGCCGTCGTCCAGATAACCGACCCCCTGGCCGGGTTCGCGGCCTTCCTGGATGATCTTCACCGTCAGGGTCTCGCCCGGCAGGAACACCGCCTTGACGGCGTTCGCCAGTTCGTTGACGTTGAGCACGCTCACGCCCTGCAACTGCGCGACGTGGTTGAGATTGTAGTCATTGGTGATCACGGCGCTGTTCAACTGTTTGGCGAGGATGACGAGCTTGTCGTCCACCTCGCGCACGCCGGGCACATCCTGTTCGGTGATGCGCACCGGGACGACGGACTCTTTGCGCAGGCGCTCGAGGACCTCCAGCCCCCGCCGGCCCCGGTTGCGGCGCAGGGCGTCGGGGGAATCGGCGATGTGCTGGAGCTCATTCAGGACGAACTTGGGCACGAGAATCGCGCCGGAGATGAAGCCGGTGCGCGAGATGTCCGCGATGCGCCCGTCAATGATCACGCTGGTGTCCAGCAGGACGCTGCGGCCCTCGTTGGTGGTGCCCGCGCCCTCGGCGGCGAGGCGGCTGGTCACGCGCCCGCGAAAGAGCGAGAAGATGTCGCGCTGGCGCATGACAAACACGGAGATGCCCAGCCACGAGAAGAGCACAGCCCCCACCATCGGCAGGACCTGGCTGAACGGCTGGGGCAGCAGAGACAGGGGGAAAGACGACAACCCGGCGATGATCAGCCCCGTGATCAGGCCGATCATTCCGGCGACGAGGCCGGAAGCAGGCATGGCGATGATCCGCGCCCGGATGGCGCGGGCCGGACGGGTGGTGACGAAGGGCGTGATCACCAGGCCGACGAGCGCGCCGACCAGCCCAAACACGACGGCCCACAGCTCGGGCGGCGTGTTGTCCACGCCGGAAAGGCGGATACCCAGGTATACCCCCCCGATAGACAGGACGATCATGCCCACAATGCGGAAAATAAATTCGATGCTCATACCCATTCTTCCCTTTCCAGCCCGCCCTTAAAACAGCACAGGGTGAGCGCCCGGATGTCTCCGCCGCTCACCCCGTTCGACGCTTAAGCCTGGCTTCCGTCTCGTCGGCGAGGAGGCCTCAGCCGCGCGAGGGAGGATGGATTACCTGCGCCAGGAATGCTTCACTGCTGAACCGGATGATGGATGAAGAGGATAAATCCGAGCCGAGGCGGCGGGTGTATGAATGATGATGCGCCGTCTCTGCGGACTATCTTAACACAGAGAGCAGGGGGCGTCAACGGACTACATCTCGGCGAACTCGGCGCTCACGCCCGGGGCATCAGCGCGGCTTCCAGCGCCTCGCGGAGGGAGCGGGCCTGGACGATTTTCAATCCCTCCGGCCAGGCCCCGGTCCACCGGGGAGTCTTGGGGATGACGACGGCGCCAAACCCGAGCTGCTTGGCCTCCCGCAGACGCTGGGGAAGCTGACTCACCGCGCGGAGCTCGCCCGAGAGGCCGATCTCGCCAATGAGCGCGCAATCCGCGCGGGCCGGGCGGTCCCACACGGACGAGGCAATCGCGGCGGCAACCGCCAGGTCCGCCGCCGGTTCGCTCACCTTCAACCCGCCGACGACGTTGACGAACACGTCCTGATCGCCGAGCTTCAGGCCGAGGCGTTTGCTCAGGACGGCGGTGATGAGCAGCAGCCGATAGAAATCCACGCCGTTGGGCGTGCGGCGCGGGTTGCCGAAGGAGGTGACGCTCGTCAGTCCCTGAATTTCGACGAGCAGAGGGCGTGTGCCTTCCATCGTCACGGCGATGGCCGAGCCGGGCGCATTCACCATCCGCTCAGCCAGGAAAGCCTCCGAGGGGTTGCGCACCTCGACCATGCCGCTGCCCATCATCTCGAACACGCCGACTTCGGAGGTGGCGCCGAAGCGGTTCTTCACCGCGCGCAGCAGCCGGTAGGATTGATGCCGCTCGCCTTCGAGCTGCAAAACGGTGTCCACGATGTGCTCCAGCACGCGCGGCCCGGCGAGCGTGCCTTCTTTGGTGACGTGGCCGATGAGGAACACTGCGACGCCGGACGATTTCGCCACGCCCTGCAGCCGCGCCGCGCACTCGCGCACCTGGCTTACCGACCCCGCCGCGGAGGTCAGCCCCTGCAGATACACAGCCTGAATGGAGTCGATGACGACCAGCCGGGGCTTCACCGCTTGAATGTGCTCGAGGATCGTCTCCAGGTTGGTCTCGGTGACGAGATAGAGTTGGTCGGAAAGCTTTTCCGCGAGCGCAGCCTCGGCGAGGTCGGCGTCCTCGCCGCGCAGCAGCCGGAGGGCGCGCATTTTAATCTGCCGCTCGGACTCTTCGCCGGAGACGTACAGCACCGGCCCGGTCTGGTCGGCGAGCAGGAGCGCCATTTCGAGCAGCAATGTACTTTTGCCGATGCCTGGATCCCCGCCCAACAGCACGAGCGACCCCGGCACGATGCCGCCGCCGAGCACCCGCGCGAATTCGTCAATCGGCAAAGCCCAGCGGTCTTCGACGTCGCCCTCGATTTGCCGCAGGCTGCGGGGTTTGGAGCGCGCCGTCCCCGCCGGATGCCGGGCGTCGGCCCTGGGCGGCTCGGCGACGATCTGCTCGACCATCGAGTTGTACGTGCCACACTGCGGGCAGCGGCCCATTTGCCGCAGCGTCACCCGCCCGCACTGCTGGCAGACGAATTGGGTCTTGATCCTAGCCATGCGGTGAATTAAAGCGCAAAGGGGGAAAAACTGCCACTCATGGGGAGAGGCTAAAAACAAGGCCCCGAAGACCAGATGGCCTTCGGGGCGCGGAAATCTAGAGCGAGGGTCGCGTCACGCCGCGGGTTCGGCCTCGGGCTGCGGCTCCGGGGCTGGGGGGGCGCTCTCGTTGACCAGCACAACGTCGTCATTTTGCGCTTCGATACGCACCGTGTCGCCGTCGTGGACCTGGCCAGAGAGCAGGCTGTCGGAGAGCGCATCTTCCACTTTGGCCTGGATGACGCGGCGGATCGGGCGGGCGCCCATGTCGGGGTCATAGCCGAGTTTGGCGAGCAGGTCGCGGGCCTCCGGCGTCAGGGCGAGTCGGATGCGATGATCTTCCACGCGCCTGGCGACCTTGTTGACTTCCAGGTCAACGATCTGCGCGATCTCTTCCTTCGTCAGGGCGCGGAAGACGACGACGCCGTCCACGCGGTTGAGGAACTCGGGCCGGAAGACGCGCTTGAGCGAGTCGGTGAGGGTGCGGTACATGTCCTCGTACGCCTGCTGCTCGCTCTGCGCCTCGTCCCGTTTCACGGCGAAGCCGAGGCCGGTCTGGCGCTTGATCAGCTCGGCGCCGATGTTGGAGGTCATCACGATGATGGCGTTCTGGAAGTTGACCTTCTTGCCTTTGGCGTCGGAGAGGTGCCCCTCTTCCATGATCTGCAGGAGCATGTTGTGCGCTTCGGGGTGCGCCTTTTCGACCTCGTCGAACACGACGATGGAATAGGGGCGGCGGCGCAGGGCTTCGGTGAGCTGTCCGGCCTCTTCGTACCCCACGTAGCCAGGCGGCGCGCCCACCAGCCGGGAGACGGTGTGGCGCTCCATGAACTCGGACATGTCCAGCTGGACGAGCGCCTCTTCGCTGCCGAACATGAATTCCGCGAGGGCTTTGGTCAACTCGGTCTTGCCCACGCCGGTCGGGCCGAGGAAGATGAACGAGCCGATGGGCCGCTTGGGGTCCTTGAGGCCCGCACGGGCGCGGCGCACCGCCTTCGAGATGGCTTCAATCGCCTCGTTCTGGCCGATGATGCGCTGGTGCAGGGCGTCTTCCATCTTCAACAGCCGCGCCGTTTCTTCTTCGGTGATCTGCACGACCGGGATGCCCGTCCACATGGCGACGACCTCGGCAATGTCCTCGGCGGTCACCTTCGGCCCGCTGGTGCGGTCCCAGCCCGCGCGCATTTGCTCGAGCTTGGCCTCGAGTTCGGCCTGGCGGTTCACCAGTTCCTGCGCGTCGTCGAGGCGGTCTTCCTCGACGGCCAGTTGGTGCTCGGCGCGGAGGGTGCGCAGGTCGGTGATGGTTGCCTTGAAGCGCTGCGCCTCCGGGCTTTTGTACATGCGCACCCGGGAGGAGGATTCGTCAATCAGGTCAATGGCCTTGTCGGGCAGGAAGCGGTCGGGCACGTAGCGCGCCGAAAGATGCGCGGCGGCGTCGAGCGCCTCGTCCATGATGGAGAGCTTGTGGTGCTCTTCATAGGCGCTGCGGACGCCGCGCAGGATTTCAATCGTCTCTTCAATCGTCGGCTCGTCCACGTTCACCGGCTGGAAGCGCCGCTCCAGCGCCGCGTCGCTCTCGATGTATTTGCGGTATTCGTCGAGCGTCGTCGCGCCGATGACCTGCAGCTCGCCGCGCGAGAGGGCGGGCTTGAGGATGTTCGCCGCGTCCACCGAGGAGCCGGCCGAACCGGCGCCCACGAGCATGTGGACTTCGTCTATGAAGAGGATGGCTTCGGACTGCTTGAGTTCTTCGATCACGCGCTTGAGGCGCTCTTCGAACTGGCCGCGATACATCGTCCCGGCGACGAGCGAGCCGACGTCCAACTGGAGGACGCGCTTGCCCAGGAGCGGCTCGGGCGTCTCGCCGGCGACGATGCGCTGGGCCAGGCCCTCGACGATGGCGGTCTTGCCCACGCCGGGTTCGCCGATGAGGGCCGGGTTGTTCTTCGTGCGGCGCGCGAGGATCTGGATGACGCGCTCGATTTCCATCTGCCGCCCGATGACGGGGTCGAGTTTGTTATCCTCGGCCAGCGCCGTGAGGTCGGTGGCGAGCTGGTCTACAAGCGGGGTCTTGGGTCTTTCTTTCTTTTGGCCCTGGGCGGTCACAGGCTGGCGGGCGGTGGACTGCACCGGGTTCTCTTGCAGGACGCGGCGCGTCTGGCGGCGGATCTGCTCGGCGGAGATGCCCAGTTTCTTGAGCACGTCAATCGCCACGCCTTCGTTCTGGCGCACCAGCCCGAGCAGGAGGTGCTCGGTGCCGATGTAATGGTGCCCCATGCGGCGCGCCTCGTCCACGGCGAGCTCGAGCACACGGCGCGTCCCGGGGGAAAGGTCAATTTTGGCGATGCCGGTGGTCTTGCCCGCCCCGGTGAGGCGCTCGACCATTTCCTGGACGCGCTTGGTCTCCACGCCCAACTCACGCAAGACGCGGCCGGCGACGCCGCCTTCCTCGCGTAACAGGCCTAACAGCAAGTGTTCCGTGCCGATATAGGCATGATGCATGCGCTCGGCCTCTTCTTGCGAGAGACTCAAGACGCGCCGTGCACGTTGGGTGAAGCGCTCCATTTTGTTTGACACGGGAAAACCTCCCTACTCGGATACCACGATCCCAAAGGTCATTCGACGATCCTATTCTATCAAAAAACCCCAAAACCGGAGGCTACCAGTTCTGGGGAGGGGAAGTAAGTCCTACATGAGAAAAACTCCGGGCGCAGTCTCGATTTCCTGCGCCCGGCTCGTTAGCGCCTGGTTATTTGTCTTCCTCGGCCGCGGAGGCGACCTCGTCCAGATTCAGCGCCTCGGCGACTTTTTCCCAGTCGGCGTCCGCATATTCGGCGGAACTGGCCCGTTTGAGGCTCAAACCGATGCGGCGGTTCTCGGCGTCTATCTTCACGACGCGGAGGGTGACGGGTTGGCCTTCTTTGACGGCCTCGCGCGGATGTTCGATGCGCCCATCCGCCAATTCGGAGACATGGATCAAACCTTCCACGTCGTCCGCGCCGCTGATGCGGGCGAACGCGCCGAACTTGGTGAGCTTGGTGATCGTCCCGGAGACCAACTGGCCCACCTGATACTTCCGCTGCATCAGCGTCCAGGGGTCTTCCTCGCGGCGCTTCAGCGACAGGGCGATGCGCTTGCGGTCCCGATCCACGCTGAGCACTTCGACTTCAACTTCCTGCCCGACTTTGATGACTTCGCTCGGATGGGTGATGCGCTTCCACGACAGCTCCGAAACGTGCACCAACCCGTCGGCCCCGCCGATGTCAATGAACGCGCCGAAATCGGCCAGGCTGATCACCCGGCCCTTCCGCACGTCGCCGGGCTTGATTTCGGTGAGCAGGCGCTCTTTCTCCGCCTCGCGGCTTTCCTTGGCGGCGGCGCGCTCGGAGAGGATGAGGCGGTTGCGGCTCCGGTCTACCTCGATGACTTTGACCATCACGCTCTCGCCGACCATCTTGGCCCATTTCTGCTCCGGAGTCTCGGCGCCCTCGGAGCGGCGGCGGCGCGTCTGGCTGACCTGCGAGGCCGGGATGAACCCGCGCACGTTGCCGATCTTGACGATCAGCCCGCCCTTGTTGAACCCCGCAACCGTTCCACTGTAGACCTCCTGCGATCCGAGCAAATCTTCCGCCTGCCGCCAGTCCCTCTCCTCCTTGGCGCGGGTGAGCGAGAGGACGATATTGCCGTTGCGGTCTTCCGGATCAACCACGTAGACCGAGATGCTCTGGCCGATGGCCAGCGACTTGCGGGTGGCCTCGTCAAGTGACTCGAATTCTCTGCCGGTGATGACGCCCTCGGACTTGGCGCCGACATCCACCAGGATTTCGGAATTGGTGATGCGCGCGATGACGCCGTCGCGCATCTCGCCCTTCGAAGGCATGCTCATGCCGGCGTCGTTGTCCAGGAGGGTCTGCATCGGGTGAGCCGCCGACGGTTGGGCGTCCGCCGGCGCCCCCTCCCCGATGTTGCGATCATGAGAAGTCATGTAATCCTTGTTCTCCATCCACTGAGATGCGAGCATTATACGGGTGAATCGGCGGAATCGCAACCGCCAGCAATCCGGGACAGGATGGTATAATCCCATGGCGGATTGCGGATGAGGCAGTCTGCAATCCAAAATCAACCATCAGAAATCTCTATTCTCATGCCCGCCATTTTCCCGTTCACTGCCATCGTCGGCCAGGACCGCATGAAACGCGCGCTGGTGCTCAACGCCGTCAACCCGCGCATCGGCGGCGTGCTCATCCGCGGCGAGCGCGGCACCGCCAAATCCACCGCCGCCCGCGCCCTCGCCGCGCTGCTGCCGGAAGTCAAAGTCGTCGAGGAGTGCCGCTTTGGCTGCGACCCCGACCGGCCCACGACGTGGTGCACCGAGTGCAAAGAGCGCGCCGCCCAGTCGGGCAACGGCCATCTCCCCTACGCGATGCGCCGCACCTCGTTCGTCAACCTCCCCGTCTCGGCCACCGAGGACCGCGTGGTCGGCACGCTCGACATCGAAAAAGCCATCAAACGGGGCGAGCGCCACTTCGAGCCGGGCGTGCTCGCGGCGGCGAACCGCGGCCTGCTGTATATTGACGAAGTGAACCTGCTCGACGACCACGTGGTGGACGTCCTGCTCGACTCGGCGGCGATGGGCGTCAACGTCGTCGAGCGCGAGGGAATTTCCTTCGCCCACCCGGCCCGCTTCATCCTCGTCGGGACGATGAACCCCGAAGAGGGCGACCTGCGCCCGCAGCTGCTCGACCGCTTCGCGCTCGCGGTGGACATTCGCGGCCTGCAAGCCCCCGCCGACCGCATGGCGATCATGGAGCGCACGCTCGCCTTCGAGACCGATCCTGACGGCTTCCGGGCCCAGTGGATGCCCAAAGAGCGTGAGCTGAGCGAGGAGATCGAGGGGGCGCGCGAGATCGTGGACGAGGTGGAATACTCGAAACGCGACCTCCACTCCATCGCCGCGCTGACCTCGTCGCTGCAGGTGGACGGCCACCGCGCCGACCTGGTCATCCTCAAGGCCGCCCGCGCCCACGCCGCGCTGCAAGCCCGCAGGGCCATCGGCGACGTAGATATCGCTCTGGCCGCCGAACTCGCGCTGCCGCACCGCATCAAGCGCGGCCCCTTCCAGCAGGCCGAGGTGAACCTCTACAACCTGGAAGAGCGGATCGAGCAGATTCAGAGCGAGTGGGGCGGCGAAGAAGGCCAGCCGGAGCCGAGCGAGACGCAGCAGCCGGTAAAAAAAAACAGGGCGTAGCGCAGGAATCCGCTGAGGAGACGCCCGATTTCGGCCAGGCCGAGCCGCAGCCCCAGCCCTTTGCCAGCCAGCAGGACTCGTACTGGTGGGAAGGCGGGCAGAAGGTCAAGACCGGCGAGCATTTCGCGCCGCGCAAGCTCGACACCCCCCTGGACAAACTGACGCGCAAGACCGGCGGCCGCCGCTCGCGCACACGCACCGAGCGCAAGCGCGGGCGCTACATTCAGGCCCGCCCCGCCCACGGCAAGACCAGCGACCTGGCTTTCGACGCGACGTTTCGCGCCGCGGCGCCCATGCAAATCAACCGCTCAGACCGGCGCAAAGCCGAGCAGATTGCGTTCGCCATCGAGACCACCGACCTGCAGCGGAAGGTTCGCGTCAAGCGCGCGGCCAACCTCATCCTGTTCGTCGTGGACGCCTCGTGGTCCATGGCCGTGGCCGAGCGCATGTCCGCGACCAAAGGCGCGATCATGTCCCTGCTCACCGACGCCTACCAGCGCCGCGACCGGGTGGGCCTGATCGTCTTCCAGAAGAACAGGGCCTCGCTCGTTCTGCCCCCGACCAACTCGATCCAACTCGCCCAGCGCGCCCTGGCCGACATCCCGGTGGGCGGCAAGACGCCGCTCTCCGCCGGGCTGACGCTGGCGTTCAAGGTCTTTGAGCAGGAGAAGCACACCCACCCGGACGTGATGCCGCTGATGATCATGCTCACCGACGGCGCGGGGAACGTGGCGATGACGAACCTCCCGCCGCAGGAGGAGGCCCACCGCGCCGCCGACCTGTTCAAAGAAGAGCACATCCGCAGCGTGGTCATCAACATGGAGCACGCCGCCTTCGACCAGGGCCTGGCGCGCACGCTCGCCGACCGCCTCGGCGCGCCCTGCTACACCCTGCGCGAGTTGAAGGCCGAGAGCCTGTACCAGACGGTGCGGGAAGAATTGGATGGAGGCAAGTAGAGACGATCCGGTGGATCGTCTCCAGCAGGGGAGGAAAAGGAAGGAACTCAAGGAACTGTAGGAACTTTGTGGAGGGCACGATGACATCGCTAACCCTGGAAGTGCCGGAGAAATTGGCCGAGAAACTCGCCGGGATTGACCGGGAGGTTTTGTTGAAGGCTTTGGAAGCCGGGCTAGAATTGCGCAACGAACAGCCGACGGAACATCCCTACATCACCCGCGCGCCAGGGAT
>Ga0209341_10005758_pt1 | contig 11141 bp, 8 predicted proteins | sample RifCSP13_2_FD_184020 | JGI IMG/M metagenome (GOLD analysis project Ga0209341, IMG submission 184020) | Soil microbial communities from Rifle, Colorado - Rifle CSP2_sed 13_2 (SPAdes) (version 2) | ecosystem: Environmental > Terrestrial > Deep subsurface > Rock core/Sediment | place: Rifle...
TCAAATTTATCGGTGGAGACCACTTCAAAAACAAAACCTGGGAAGCGTTTCAGGCAAGTTATGTGTCACCGGTCCAGGAAACCGCTGATATTGAGTAAATAAAAACTAAAAATGAGTGAAAAGTGAATAGTGAAAAGCTAATTAGATGATTTCTATTATTATTAGTTTTTTACTTTTCACTTATCGTTGATATTAGTTGTTACGATCACCCCGAACTGAAAGACCGGGAACAGCGCTTCGGCCCACAATTCCTCGCCGGTAAGCAATTTTACCCATGCCTGATCTGCAATCCTGTAATACAACAGGTTATCAGTCTCCTTCACGGACATCATCGATTGTTCGAGACCCCTGGTTTTTTTGTTGCTGGCAAGTTCAAGCATCACCGGTATCCCGCCGGTCTCCCGAACATCAAGAAATCCGTCAGTTTCTGAAAACCTGAAAAGCACAATTCTTTCAGTTTCTTTTCCTGATACAGGAGTATAATGGTAAGTACGTTGCCAGGTATTTACAATCCTTTTTCCTGTAAACAGGGAAAGATATTCTTCCTCGATCCTGGCCAATTCCTGCAGGGCGTCAGCCATGGCTGAGCCTTCGGGCATGTAGTCGTACTGACCGGCGACCAGTTTGAACCGTCGTTTTTTAAGTTTGATCAGGAAGTTGGCGGCTTCTTCGGCTTTTTGTTCCAGTGTTTTTTCTTTCAAGGCCGTCCGGCCTGAAGATCTTCGCATATACAGGGTGTCGGGCATTACCGAGCTGACCTCGACATCCTTTTCAGCTTCGAAGTTTCTTTTAACCGACAGATCAGTGAAATTAACATTGTCCGCGGGTGAAGGGATTGTGTTGTAGTAAACTTTGTTGATGGCAAAACTACTGTTCTCCAGAACCAGGGTGTCCCTGATAAGTTGCATCAACCGGGGGTATCGCGTAATTTCCTGTAATCCGCGAACCACATAAACATAATCCGGATCGGCCTCAATATGAGAAGAAATGCGCAATTCACGGATATTCCAGTGGCGTTCTGGATTTGAAGGAGCATGTTTAATTCCCAGGTATTTATCAGCAAACTTCTGGTACGGACCGGGTATGACAACGACTTCCTCTGCTGTTACGCAAACATCGAAAACCGTCTGAGGCAAAGCATAGATAAAGGAGTTATCCTGCCTGGATCCCGAATCATTCACGTTGGACACGGATATCTTACCGGGAGAGGCACAGGACAAAATTGCAAACCAGCAGAAAATCACAATTATTTTAAAACCGTTCCGGATCATAATTTTCAAATTTTAAAAATGCTTTTCCCAAATTATCAATAATATCAGAGGCGATCATTGCCTGCTGTCCATTTTCGTTTGCAGCAAGGTCACCCGCCAGGCCGTGTATATAAGTACCGAGCAGGGCAGCGTCAGCGGGTTGGTAGCCCTGAGACAATAACGCTAAAACTATCCCGGTTAGTACATCACCACTTCCACCGGTTGCCATTCCGGGATTCCCCGTGCTGTTAAAAAAACAACGGCCATCCGGCAACAGCACAGCCGTATAGGCACCCTTTAGTACAATAACCAGTTTATTTTCAACGGCCAGCTTACCGGCACGTAAATTCCTGTTAAATCCGTTCGTTGACTCCCCGGCTATTCTGTCAAATTCCTTGGGATGGGGCGTAAGTATCGTATTTTCCGGCAGTAATGCATGCAATTCAGGATGACCTGCCAGGATATTCAATGCATCGGCATCAACAACAAGCGGTTGACTGATCGTTTCAAGGAGCGAGGCAAACGCTGCCACCGTTTCCGGTGCTGTACCAATGCCTGGTCCGATCCCAACGGAGGTATAGTTTTCATCAACAGAACATCCTGTAAAGTAATGGGGAGATTTATCAATCCGGCATATGACCTCCGGCACAGCAACCTGCATTATGGGATAGCCCGAAAGGGGAATATGCGATGTTACCAGTCCGGCACCAGACCGGAGACAGGCTCTTGCAGCAAGTATTGCGGCGCCCGTCATCCCGTAAGATCCGGCTATCAGCAGAGCATGACCGTAAGTTCCCTTATGAGAAAACCGACTTCGTTTTTTAAAAATTTTAACAAGGTCGGAATGAATCAGGTAATAATAACCGGTTTGCATCTCAGCAATGATCCCGGGATGAAGACCAATGGGGATGATATGCCAGTTACCGGTGTATTTCCGGTTCTCGGCAAAGAAGAATGATCTTTTTGGGAATTGAAAGGTAAGTGTTTCCGAAGCTTTGATTATGCCTGCTTCGGGATTGCCGGAATTGTTTTCTCCCATCAGGCCGCTGGGGATGTCAATTGACACGACCCTGCATTCCGCTGCGTTTATGAGTTGCACCAGTGCTGCTGAAAGCCCTTCAAGCGGACGGGATACACCCGATCCGAAAAGGGCATCGATTACCACATCTTTTTTAAGAATATCAGGAAAAGCTGATGCATCACTGATTTCTGAAACCGGCACCTTATTCTGGCTGATCAGCCGTTGCCGGTTGACTTCAGCATCGGAAGATAAAATATGACTGATTTGCAGATGGTACAGCCGGATGTTCCCGTATCCCCGCTCTGCAAGCAGCCGGGCAATTGCCCATCCATCACCCCCATTGTTTCCGGGTCCGGTAAATACCAGGAAAGAGTTTTCCCGGGAAATATTCTCCAAAATCCATGCTGCACAGCCCATTGCAGCTCTTTCCATAAGACCGTCGGATGAAACTGGTTCATTCCGGATGGTATATTCATCTATTTCCCTGATCTGCTTGGTTTCAAAGATTTTCATAACTGCTCACCTGGGTACCACGCTCCATGTAATGCTTTTTATAATCATACTGAAGAAGCAGGAAAATGTTGCCATTGGCATCATTTTCCTGGTAAAGGCTTTGGGCTCCTGAATTCAGGTATTTGAAGATTTTTTCTCCCGCAGGTACAGACTCTCCGTTAAAACATTTAATACCTGCCAGCAGGTTCTTTTCATTATAACTATACTCCTCCAGTTTTGAGAATACCTTATTGGATGCATCCCTGCCATTAATTGTGACCTGAGAGATCTTACCATCCGCATTGTACGAATAATCAAGAGTTTCACCTTTAATCTTTTCAGCAGCGCTGCCTTTATATTTGGTAACGTCACGGATCATCAGTTCCGATTCATTGTAAGAATATTTGGAGGACCGGGTGAGTTTTTTACCGGTATATTTTTTCAACAAAATAATACGGTTGCCTGCGTCAAACCGGCTTACGGTTCTTTCCGCCGGAACCAGCTTACCCGAGGCTAGTACGAGCCGGGTCAGCAATATTTCATTGCCGTTTTGATCATATTCATGTTTCAGAATATGCTTAAGGCTGTCCTGTCCATCGTAACATTCGCCTGTGAACAACCTGCCGTTTTTGTAAAAATAAAAGGTGTAATCCGAAATCTGACCTGTCTTTTCGTCGTAATTGATCTCACGGAAGTAAATATTATCCGGTGTATAGAACTTTTGATTTACAGTTACATAACCTGTGGTCTGACCGGAAGGGTTAAGTTTGTGTTTATAGGTAAGATGAATTTTCAGGGTATCGGCTGCCTGCAACAAGGGAATGGAAAGCAGAAACAGGCAGGACGTGACGGATATTTTTAAAAAAGCGCGCATACGGAAAAGCTTTATGGATACTAATTACTTGTTACTGTCTGTTGTCCGCAATGTATTGACAACAATTCTTCGGCGCTGCGAAATCCAAGCTCCCTGGCTTTATTCAGATCTTTACAGGCCTTTGTTGTTTGCTGCAGATTCAATTCAGATATGGCACGGCTATAGTATGCCTCCGGATAATCATCACGCAATTCAATGGCCTTGTTGTAATCGGGAATTGCTTCGTTATGCATATTCAGGTTTCCCCGCGAAACGCCGCGATTGAAATATGCTTCTGCAAAGGATGGATTTATATCAATAGCTTTATCATAATAAGTTAAGGAGGCGGTAAAATCCTGTTTCATGGAATTGATAACCCCCATGGTAAGAAAGGCTTCGGCATTTTCGGGTTCATCGCGAACGACTTCCTTCAGGTCACGGATCGATTCATTTAGTTTTCTCAGGTTTAAATAAGCCAATGCACGGTTATAATATGCCTTGGATAATTTGTGTTTTTTTTCGATCGCTTTTGAGAAATCGGTCACTGCGGAGTTAAAATCCCCTTTCCTTGCATAAACAGCGCCTCTGTTGAAAGCCACATCAATATTTGCGGGATTCATTACCAGTGCTTTGTTGAAATCAGCAAGAGCACCATCCAGATCTCCGATGTTAAGCTTGAGATAACCCCGGTTGACATAAGCTTCTTCGTTGTTAAGGTCAACCGTTAGCAATTTATCATAATCGGATATGGCTCCTTTGAAATCATCCAGGGCAGATTTAGCTTCTATGCTTTTGAGGTAGGCTTCTATATTTTTTCCATCCAATGCCATTGCTTTCCGGTAATCGTCCACGGACCCTTTAAAATCAGCCAGCCCGGCCCTGGCAACCCCCCGGTGATAATAGGCCTGCGCATGCAGGGAATCAAAGCCGATGGTCCTTGAAAAATCGAGAATTGCCCCTGGTTTGTCCTCCAGTTTCAGGTGAATAAGTCCGCGGTAAAAGAAGGCTTCGGGAGCAAGGCTGTCGATCCGGATAGATCTGTTTACATGTTCCAGGGCCTTATCATATTGGGAAAGATGATAACCGGCCTCACCCATACCCAGAAGTGCCGCAGATGATTTGCCATGCCATTTGGCGGCCTTTTCAAATATGGTATACGATTCGGCATACTTTTCCTCCTCGAGGGATGAAAATCCCCGGGTGACCATATTCCGGGAAATGAATTTTCGGGAAAGCTGTAGAACAGCAGCGGTAATTACCAGTAATACAAGTACTAAGGTACTAAAAGTCAAAAATTTGCGCGACATTGGCAATGAATTTAATTATCATGATAATATTATGAAAAAAAAATGAGATTGATTATGCATTTATTAAAACCGTCGGGATTATATCCAAAAGGATTTTATTGCAACGATAAAATGATTTTCTTTGTTTTTTTATTAATTTTAAATACCGAAAACATACGATAGACTGTTATATCGAAAATATTTCCATACAAAGTTCATTCGATTTGTTAGGGTAAGGCTTTCATAGAACAATCATAATATGAAACGTGCATGTCTAATCAAGACACAAAATGGTATGAAAATCAGTACATGCGACATACATCCGACCTGTAATAAATCAAAATAAATACGGATGAAATATCTCAGGTTTTCCCGGCTGCTTATAACTATCCTGCTGATTGTAAATGTTGCCATTGTATTGATTACGGTCAGGTATTTCCTGCTGGAAAGGGAAAGATTTAAGAAAGAAAAGGCAAGCCAGCTTCAAAACCTGGCTGAAATCAAAGTGCGGCAGATAACCGATTGGCGTCATGAACGGTTATCAGATGCCAACTTTTTGCTGCAGAGCAAAGTGATTGCGGAGTATTTTAAAGTCCTGTCTGCCGATCCTTCAAATGCAGGTTACCGGCAAAGCCTGTTCGGTATCCTGAATGCCATGTTCCTGAACGGGAAGTATGTGAGTATGACGGCAATGGATATACAGGGAAGAATTTTGTTATCTATTCCCGACAGTATAACCGGAAAAACTTTACCTGTGCCAGGTGATTGTGAATATGCCTGGGATCCGGGACACATTTACATGGGTGATATAAACAGGGTTGGTGATAGTGCATTTGCGCTTGAAATACCGGTTCCTGTTTGTGTGTCCTCTTCGTTTGATACACTACAGATAGGCTGGTTGTTATTGACCATTGATCCGGAAAAGGATTTTTTCCCCCTGTTAAGGGCCGTTCCTTTTCGAGCCGAAATGCTGGATGTATTGCTTGTTAGGGGAGGAATGGATGAAGTTGTTTATATTAACAAGCCGCGGTTCCCAACCTTGCATTTTACAGATCCTGAAACCAGGAGCCGTTGGAAGGATCTTCCGGCCTTTATGGCGGTTAACGGATTTACCGGAACGGTTGAAGGGATCAGCGCAGAAAGGAAGCCAGTAGTAGCCTTTGTGCAGGCCGTTCCGGAAAGCAACTGGTTCCTGATTGTAGAAATGGACAAAGCGGCGGCATACGCCGAAATAAGCAATATGCGGATCAGTATACTGGTATTTTCACTGATGCTTATTTTGTCAATCACATCTTCCATCTCATTTTTCTGGCTTAAGCAGCAAACCGAAATGGAAAACCTGGAATCCGAAAGAAATCTCTTAGCAGAGAGATATGACCTGCTTTCAAAATTCGCCAATGATGCCATATTATTATATAACAGTGATCTGGTGATTTTGCAGGTTAACGACAGGGTGTTGGAGAATTACGGGTACACCCGGGAGGAGCTGATGGGCATGACTGCTGATAAACTTAGAAGCCCGGGATCGCGTCATGATATGAATGAAAGAATCACCGAAATTGTCAGGGCTGGCGGTCACCGGTTTGAAACCATGCATTTGCGGAAGGACGGATCGGTATTTCCTGTCGAAGTAAGCACCCGGCATATTGAGATTGGTGGTAAAAGATATTTTCAGAGCATAGTAAGGGATATTTTCCAGCGGAAACAGGTGGAAGCGGCTTTGCTGGAAAGCGAAGAAAGAATGCGACTCATTACCAATTCGATGCCACAGATCGTATGGACAGCAAATCCTGATGGCAACTTCGACTATGTGAATTCCAGGTTCGAGGCATTAACAGGTGTTTATCCCTTTAAAGACGATGCCATCCGGAAATCACTGCATCCTGATGATGAGGAGCGGGTTCTGACAAGCTGGAACGTATACACAAAAAAATCTTCTGAATTCCATTTCGAATGCAGGATACAAATGAAAGATGGCAGCTACCACTGGTTCCTGAACAGGGGAGTTCCCTTGCGCAATCCCGACGGGACGATCATCAAATGGTTTGGCAGTGCCACGGATATCAACGATCTGAAAACAACACAGGAAGCCCTTGTTATCAGTTTAGCCAAAAGCAAGAAGGCGGAACTGGCAATACTGGAACTCAATGCCGAACTTGAAGAAAGGGTTGCAAACAGGACGGCTGAACTCAGTGATCTTTATAACAATGCACCTTGTGGTTATCATTCCCTGGATTCGGCAGGCAACTACATCATGGTGAATGATACCGAGCTGAGATGGCTGGGTTACCGGAGGGACGAAATAATTGGTAAACGTAACTTTTCCGAATTGATTACGGCCGCCAGTCTGACTGTATTCCGGCATGCATTCCCGATTTTTAAAGAACAGGGCGATGTAAACAACCTGCAGTATGAAATGGTTCGAAAAGACGGCAGTGTTTTGCCGGTATTATTAAGCGGTACGGCAATTTATGACGAAGGGGGAAACTTTATCATGAGCCGTTCAACCATTGTTGATATGACGCAAAGGTTACAGTATGAACAAGAAATACTTAAATTGAATAAGATCTTGCAGGATCATGGTCATGACCTTGAGATGGCCTATAAAGAACTCGAGGCTTTCAGTTATTCAGTTTCCCATGATCTGAGGGCACCGCTTCGCGCAATTGACGGATTCTCAAAAATCCTTCTTGCAGACCATTACCATCATGTTAACAGTGAAGGTCAGCGACTGCTTCATGTAGTTTCTGAGAACGCACAAAGGATGGGACGTTTAATTGATGATTTACTCAAATTCTCCAGGACTGGCAGGCAGGAAATGACCATTTCCAGGATTAAGATGACCGAACTTTTTAAATCGATAAGTGCGGAATTGATACCCGCACATCCTGAACAGAAAATAGAAATGAATTTTAATGATTTGCCTGATGCGTTGGGTGATCTGTCATTATTGAAACTGGTTGTGAATAACCTCTTATCCAATGCAATTAAGTTTTCGGCGAAGCGGGATATTTCAATTATTGAAATTGGCAGTTATAGTACTGACAATGAATTGGTTTATTTTATAAGGGATAACGGGACAGGTTTTGATATGCGGTTTTCTTCGAAATTGTTTGGTGTATTTCAGCGACTTCATAGTATGGAGGAATTCAGTGGTACCGGAGTAGGCCTTGCACTGGTTAAAAGAATAGTGGATCGCCATGGCGGGAGGATCTGGGCTGAAAGCGAGCTTGATAAGGGTGCGGTATTCTATTTTTCCCTGCCGGTAGAGGCAAATAAAACAATGGATTAATAACAGGTCATATGCCGGATGCATTAAAAGTATTGTTTGTCGAGGATCTAGTCAATGATTATGAACTTGCTTTATACGAAGTTAAAAAGATAGGGATCCCGATCAATGGTTTACGCGTGGAAACACAGGCAGATTATAAGAAGGCATTGGCTGGTTTCAAACCCGATATAATTGTCTCCGATTATCTGATGCCACAATTTAACGGTATGCTCGCCCTTACCCTGAAAAAGGAAATACACCCGGATATTCCTTTTATCATGCTTACGGGTTCAATGAATGAGGAAACTGCGGTTGAATGCATGAAAGCCGGGGCAGATGACTATGTGATCAAGGAACATATCAGGCGACTGCCTCATGCAGTTGAAACAGCCCTGGCCAATAACGTAATTAAGAAGGAAAAAAGAAAGGCTGAACTGGAACTCGTGAAAAGTCACAGGCTAATGCGAACCGCCGTAAATAATCTCCCGTCGGCTTTTGTCATTTACGACCAGCAGCGAAGAATTGAGTATATCAATGAATATGGTCTGATATTCTACGGATTGCAGGTAAACGACGTTATCGGCAGAAAGGATGAAGAAGTATTTCCCGCTGAAATAACCGGGAGTTACCTTCCGGCATTGAAAAAGGCCTTTGAACAAAAGGAAAGCCAGATCATCGAATGCCAGATCAATTATCCCGATCTTCACCGCTTTGTGATTTATCATGCCGTGCCCATTCTCGACGAGAATAACGAATTATATAAATTACTGGGTATTGCTTTTGATATAACCGACAGAAAAAATTTCGAAGAAAAACTGAATGAATCCAGAAAAAAGGCAGAGGAATCCGACCGGATCAAATCTGCTTTTCTTGCCAATGTTTCTCATGAATTGCGTACGCCCCTGAATGCAATCCTTGGATTTTCACAATTGATCAAAAGAAACTGTACTCCGGACGATCCTGTAGAAAATTATGCCGATGTTATCCTTACAAGCGGGGAACAGCTCCTGGAAGTAATCAAGGAGATGATAGAAATATCCCAGCTGGAATCGGGGGGATCAAATATTACCCTTTCGGAATTCTCCCTCGGGGAATTATTGGATGAAATAGCCGGGTCATTTGCATCCAAAGAAAAAAATAAAATTGAAAATGGAATTATCTTTACCATGGATCGTGCAGATGAAATAAAACAGGAAGAATACCTGCATACCGACCGGGATAAACTGAATCATGTTCTGAAGAACCTGATCGGAAATGCATTTAAATTCACACAAAAGGGCAGTATTGTATTTGGTTTTGATAGAGCAGATGAAGGCCGGTTGCGGTTTTATGTCCAGGATACCGGCATTGGTATTGCAAAGGAGAAGATCTCCTTCATATTCGACAGCTTCAGGCAGGCTGATGAAACCTACACACGGAAGTTCGGAGGAATAGGGCTCGGACTGGCCATTTGCAGATCACTGGTTACGATGCTTGGCGGTAAAATATGGGTCGAAAGCAAGGAGGGAGAAGGCTCAGTCTTTTATTTTACAATATTGCAGCATCTTACTGTTTAACTCGTAATTATTTAAAACCAGATAACTATGAAACAAGCATGTTTTAATCAAGACGCAAACTCAAATAATAATGTACAAATGCGAGTTACATACAACCCATTAAATAAGATTAATTTACGGATGAAAAATATAAGGACAATTCTGTTGCTTACTCTCCCTTTTGTTTGGTTGTCAGGATGTGTGATCAATATTCAGGATTCCATTTCCGGTAATGGGAATGTTGTTAAACAACAGCGTGATGTACCCGGATTTACCGGGATTAAAGTGGGAAGTGGCATTGATGTTTATCTTACCCAGGGAGATAGCCAGCAGGTGGAGGTTGAAGCGGATGAAAACCTTCAGGAATGGATACGGACAGAGGTATCGGGCAATGTTCTTCAGATATATTCCGACAAAAATATACGCCTGGCCAAATCCAAAAAAGTAATGGTAACCTGCAAAACTATTGACAGATTAGAAGTTTCAAGCGCGGGGGATCTTCACGGGATGAACAAATTCACGGCAGATAAGCTTGACATACAAATGAGCAGTGCAGGCGATCTGCGGTTTGAGGTTGATGCGAATGAGATTTCCATCTCCATTTCCAGTGCCGGCAATGCGCTCCTCAGGGGAAAAACCAATACGCTGAGAGCCGACCTGAGCAGTGCCGGGGATCTTAATGCCTTTGAGCTCGAAGCCAGGGTAGGGGATATCTCGGTCTCCAGTGCAGGTAACGCAAAGGTTTATATAACGGAAGAGGCCAGTTTCCGGTCGAGCAGCGCAGGTGATATCAATTACAGGGGCGAACCCAGGATAAAGGAAATTCATACTTCCAGTGCCGGATCGGTGAACCGGAAATAGTATTACCTCAAACCTTATTCCTATAAACCTCCTCGTATCCCGTCAGCCTTTTTGCCATGGCGCACGGTTTTTCAGCGTAAAGGTACATGGCTAAAGGGGTGATGGTTTTTTGGATTTGCTTTCGTTTTCCGGCAATGAATTCCACCAGTTGTCCGGTTTCAGCGCCGGATTTTACGGTATGTTCATTTAGCAGGAAATACTCCATCTCAGCCAGATCATGATCATACCCAAGTTTTTCCGCCAGCTGGTCGAGCTGCCTTATAAATACGGTCATTACCGGTGGCCATATCGGCCGTAACAGGCAATACTGATTCCAGAGGTATTTTACGCTTTTTCTCAGGTTATGGAGGTTTTCGGTTACAGGATGTTGCATTACCGTGTCCAGAGATTCCATTCCCCGGCAATATGTTTTCTGAATATTCTCCACAAGAATCTTAAATTCAATATTTTCCGGCAAAATTATTTCAGGCTGTGACAATTCCTGATGCAACAGTGCGTGAATCCTGTCCATAATTTTTTCCTGATGAATTTGCCGGTTGGTCAGTTTCTTATGTTTTGCCATCAGTTCATTA
>Ga0209341_10005766_pt1 | contig 11130 bp, 7 predicted proteins | sample RifCSP13_2_FD_184020 | JGI IMG/M metagenome (GOLD analysis project Ga0209341, IMG submission 184020) | Soil microbial communities from Rifle, Colorado - Rifle CSP2_sed 13_2 (SPAdes) (version 2) | ecosystem: Environmental > Terrestrial > Deep subsurface > Rock core/Sediment | place: Rifle...
ACGTGATGTCGTCGCCGGCGACCGGGCTCGCCGGGTCGTACGTGAAGTCCGCCGCGAGGGCGGCCGGGTTCACGACGACCGTCTGGGTCACGCTGGCCGTCTGCCCGTCGGAGCTCGTGACGGTCAGGGTGACGTCGTAGGACCCCTCGGCCGCGTACGCGTGGATGACGGGGTTGCCGGTTCCGGACGCAGCATCACCGAAGGACCACGCGAACGAGTAAGGAGGCGTGCCTCCGGAGGCCGTCGCGGTGAACGTGATGTCGTCGCCGGCGACCGGGCTCGCCGGGTCGTACGTGAAGTCCGCCGCGAGGAACCCGGCCTTGACGACCCGCACATGGTCCAGCCGAAGTAACGATGTCGTTGCGTCGGTGCTCGATGTGTCGACGAATCGAACAGAGGGCGATCCCTGGTTGAATTCGACCGCCTCTAGGAAGTAGCCCTGGTCGGTGTCGGTCGTGGCCGCGATCGTCAGTCGGGTCGTCCAGACGTCAGGCGGTGTTAGGACTTGGACCGCCACGACCTCGTCGGTCACGTATCCTTCCACCCGCAGCTCGTAGGAGGCCCCGTCCTGGGGGATGCCCGACCAGCTGAACCGGACCTCGAGTTGCTTCAGGCCGAAGACCCTGCGAATGAACACTTGGTCCAGGAAGAAGGTGGACTGGCCTCCATCCGCAGATGTGTCACGATCGATGAACAGGATGTCGGGGAATCCGCCGTCGAGTTGATCTTCCGTCAGGGTTCCGCAATCATACAGCACATCGGTCGACGAGATGATAGAACACGTCGCGACGTCGGAGGGCACCTCGAACGAATCGAAAATCCGCACCTCGATCGTCTCAGGGTCCGAGGCCCCTTGCCGTCCATCAAGGAACAACCTCCACTCCGCGCCCGCGATGTCGATGTCCGCCCAACTGTACATCACCTCGACCCGAAAGGGCCCGCCTGGGCCGTCTTCGGTCTCCGAGTACAGGCATGAGGAGTTGTCGGACGCCTGCACGCAGGATGGGAACGATGAAATGGTCGGCGGAGGCGGTGGGAGGCTGAGTTTGATCTCGTGGTAGAACACCACGTCACCGGCGCGCTCTCCGGCGACGTGGATGCCGTCCAGGGAGTCTCGAGTTGCAGAAACGATGTCCTCGACATCCTGGGGATAACTGACCGTGGTTTCCGCACTCCATGAGATGGTGTCGACTGGGCTCGTCTTGTAAAAGAAATCCGTCGTGCTGCGTAGAGGCCCTGTCGAGGACTTGTCGTAGATCGCGTACAGAACGTTCGGCGTCCTGGACGAATCGATTGAGAGAGTAGAGCGCCCAGACTCATTCGCGACGTCGACCACCGAGCTGAGGCCTGCCCAGTCGTCGGTCCCGGGGGACGTGGCCTTTGCGGAGAAAAGGTCCGAGGTATCCTCGACAAGACAATGCGCAACTTGGTTCGCGTCCACGATACACGCGAGGCTGTCGCCGTGCTCGACAGTCTCCCGCAAGAGGGTGGGCCCGGTTCTTGTGAAAGTCGCCCCGTTCCACTCTGCATCGGCGGTGACGACCTTCGAGTGCACGGTGTCCGTGCTCTCGGGGACGGAGGCTGCGAACAGGAACCGATTCGGGTACGTCGGTCCGAACGACGCCACTGAGTAGTAGACTTCGTCCTTGTTCGCGTTGTTCACAGAAGAACTCGGATTGTCCCATAGAATGTCTCCCGCCCAGGCCGGCGCGGGACCGTCGTCAGTCGAGCCGATCAAATGAGTCGTCCGATACACCCTGCCGGCCACTGTGATATCCGTGGCATAGGCGACCACGAGACGACCGTTGTACGTTCGGGCGATGCTCACGGCCAGCGGGCGCTCCATCAGCGTCTGCGTGACCAGCCTAACGACGATCTCGGGCTCGAACGCGATGAAGCTTGACGAATCCGCGACAACGCCCATGCGATACTTGACCACACTCGATTCGACCACGGCGAAGTAGACTCTGAAATCCGAACCGGAGTCATGGACCGCAACTTCGAAATTGCTCGGCGTCGCCGAGCTGATGACCTGCTTGCCGCTCCACTGGCATCCAGACTCAGAGAACCGGTACACGAGGTCCCCGTTGAGCGTGTCCTTGTAGATGACGTAGCGCTGCTGTAGCCCACGCGGGTTACGGAAGACGACGCGCGTGTTGTCGTTGATCGTATCGCCGAGGGTGGCCGCCGACGCGAGCTCCGTGGGGCCCGCGCACTGCGTGTCGCTTGCCTCCCCCCCGGTCGCGCCCATGCCGATATAGAAATACCGATGGACAGAGGTCGACACCTTGGCCCAGTTCAGCACGAATCCGTCGCTGTGGGAGGCTTTGTACCTCCCATCGTTCTGAATGCCCAGACTGCCGAGATTGAGGTCCACGATGACCCTCGAACGGGACGTGTTCATGTTCGTGTTCGTTGGGTTCACCGAGTCATCCGAACCGAGCCACGTCCCGTCTTGCACGACCGAGCCGCCATCCTCGGACCCAGCCCCTATCGTGAACTCCGCACCGGCGTCCTCGACCCCGAAAGACTTTGAACTCGGAATTCCCCAGAAGAGAACGCCCGCTGGTTGGAACCCCACGCCCGAGACCACCTGATCTCCCGTCGACGTCGGCTTTGTGAGGAAGCCTGACTTGTAGTTCCCGCCCTTGATGACCATGGCCCAGAACAGGACGTTGCCCGTGAGAGTCTTCAGATGGTTCAGCGTGAATCCATCCCCGTCGCGGGACGAGAAGTCGATGATCTGGTCTGTCGTCGGTTCGGGCAAGGCTGGATTGTACGTGATGAGGGCTCTGCGATCATGAACGGCCTCTGTGTCCGCGGTCGTCTTGCCGTCGGGCAAGCCGATCGAAGCCGCTCCCCGATCCAATGCGCTCGTTGCTGCCCCGAAGCCCATCGTCGCGTGGGACGCTGAACCCAAGGCGGTCATCGTGTTTCCCATGAAGATGACCAGATCGCCCTGGAAACCAACGCCGGGATACGAGCGGAGGCCCGTGAAGCCCGCGACCGGTCCGACGAACTGACCCACGAAGGCGTCCGTCACGGACCCGCCGAGGACAATGAAATGAATCTGCGTCGCGTGCGCAGGACTCGGGTTCGTCGTCCACTCGATCGTCCAGCCGTCGGGCGTGAAGCCGATGAACACGGCCTCGCCGTCGACCGCGGGCGTGCCGCTCCCCAAGATCACAATGGCCGCGGCGGCCGCTCGCCGCCCCGAGTTAGACGGGCTCGCTGCATCGTTGTCGGCCCATGCGATCGCATATTGCTGCGTGGGCGTTGAAACGAGGCCAATCCCGGCCGAATGGCCCGCGATCGTGCCCGACGTGGTCTGTCGGGTCCACCACAGGATGAGGGCCCGGCCTTGGAACCCAATCCCCGTGACGGCTTGGAGGCCGACCCCATCGGACTTCCGTGTGAACGTCCCCTGCTTATACGAGGGGAGAAAACCTTCAACGCCCTTCACGATAGTCTCGGACGACGGTATGTAATCCTGTGTTACGATTCGGGCGTCTCCCTCCGCATAGGAGAGACGGGTGTCGTCCGAGCCCAGGATGTCATCCGGGAACGTTCCCGTTCCGGAGCCGATCGCGACGTCATTTGTGTCCGGGTAGAAATTCATCCCAACGGCCGCCGCCAGCATCGGAATGTAGACGACGTTGGCGGCGAGGATCGCGACGAAGATCGCGGCCGCACGGACGGCGTTCTGCGGCACTCTCTGGCTCGAGGCGATAGGAAGTCCCCCTCCTCAAGTGGACCGCCAGGAAGCTGCGAGCGGTCCCGGATGTCGTTCGTCCCATCCAGGACGCCGTCTCACCCCCCTTTTGGTCCAATGCTTATTCGCGAACTCCCTAATAATTCTGCTCCCGGGTCCGTCTGTGGAGCGACAAAAACCGTACCACTCCCGCTGCCCGGGATTTCCGCCGGGCATATCGGAAACGCTCGCCTGGCCGGGCCAATGGAAGACGCGACGAAGCGGATGCGCGGACGCCTCGGGCCTGTCTTCACGCGACGCCGTCTGGGCCGAGCTCCGAGCTTCCGCCGGATGCAGAAAGCGGCTGATGAGCCACCATTGAGGCGACCGAAATTCATCCGACAGAGCGCACGGCCTTCGGGCGCGACGAAGTATTGGGCGGGTTCGGCGGCAATGTTCTTATGGCCCGTTGTCGTCTGCCTTCCGAGCGCACGTGCGACTCCATTTCCAAGAACGGCCGTGGGACCTGTACGGCGCGGTCGGATACTCGATCGTGATCGCCCTCACGCTCCTGGCGGTCGGCGTGGGGAACCTCGCGGCCATCTTCCTCGTCCTGTTCACCCCCGGCTACGCCCTCGTCGCCGCGCTCTTCCCGTCCGGCAAGGAGATCGACTGGGTCGAGCGAGTCGCGCTGAGCGTCGGCCTGAGCATCGCGGTCGTCCCGCTCCTGGGCCTCGTCCTGAACTTCACCCCGTTCGGGATCCGCTTCCCATCGGTCGTCGCGACGGTCGTCGCGTTCACGTGCCTCCTCGGCCTCGTCGCATACTTCCGGCGGATGCGCCTCCCTCCCACGAGCCGCCTGAGCGCGACGTTCGAATTTCACGGGACCTCCTGGGCTCAGTCGACGACGGTCGACAAGGCGCTTTCGATCGCCCTCGCGGCGAGCATCGTTGCAGCGGCGGGCACCCTCGCGTACGTGCTCGTGACTCCCCGACCCGGCGAGAGCTTCACGGAACTGTTCATCCTCGGGTCCAACGGGACCGCGTCGGACTATCCAACGAACCTCACCGTATCGGAGATCGGGACGGTCGTCGTCGGCGTCACGAACCACGAGTTCGCCCGCGTGAACTACACCCTGCGCGTCGACTTGGTCGGCGTGGAGGTCGTGTTCAACTCGACGAGCGGCCAGAACATGAGCGTCGAGAGGAATCGAACCGCCCTGACATGGTTCAACTTCACGATCGACCACGGCGGGAACTGGACGCGCACTTATTCCTTTTCGATCAATTCGACGGGCCTCTGGAAGGTCCAGTTTCTCCTGTTCCGGGACGACGACTTCAGCACGACGTATCGGACCCTTCACATGTTCGTCCGCGTGACGCCCTGACGGTCCCGCCTCAGGCGGGTTGTGCTCGCTGCGCCGCGAACACGTGGTCCGTCCACGAGGGGGACGCGACGTACCTGCCGTCCTCGCGCGTCACGAGGCCCATCCCGACGAGCTGGTTGAGGTGGTACGACGCGAGCTGCCGGCTCACTCGCAGCTTGCGGCCGATGTCGACGGGCCGCGCCCGCGGGCTGTTCGCGACCGCGAACAGGATCCGCACGCGAAGGTCGCGGAAGTTCCAGTGGCGCATGAACAGGCGGTTGCGCTCCGCTTGGGATTCGTGTCCCTTCGGGTAGTACCGGCAACGGCCCGACGCACGGTCGCGGAGTACGAGGCCCTCGCGGACGAGGATCTCCAGGTGGTGGCTCGCGGTCCCGAGGGCGAGATGCAGGGATCGGACGATCGACCGGAAGTGATCCCCGGGCAGCTGGACGATGTGGAAGTAGATCCGCTGCCGCGTCGGGTGCGCGAGGGTGCTCCGGGAAACCGTGAAGGCCACTAGACGACCTCCGACCACTCAGGTCCCCTGGAGGGTCCCAAGATCCGGCTCATCGTGATACCCGCGCATCTGCGGAGCCGATGAGCATGGGCTCGGGTCCGTCGGGACGTGGCTCCGAAGCGCTTCCACGTCGCGAGCCGACCCGCAGCCCGCGAGATCGCACCCGCGTGATGAGCCGCCTCGCCTCCTGCCGCAAGGTCGACTCCCGGGCGTCCTTCTGGCCGATGATAACGAGGAGAGTCTGAGGTTCGACGGTTGTGAACAACATGCGGCACGCCTCGGTCTCGATGAGGACTTCTTCAGGGCTCTCGCCCCCGATCGCCTCCACAATCGTCTGGACGGACCCGAGTGCCGTGGCCGACATGACCGTGAGGACCTCGAGGGAGGCGGACGCCCGAACCCAAGAGGCGACGTGGACGCCCGTCCGCTTCAGGAGGAGGACCGCTTCGAGGCCGTCCGCCGGCCGGATCGACGAAAGGAACTCGGACGGTCGATCCACGGCGTTCGTGCTAGGCAGGAAACCCCCCCTCCCGAATGAAGGAAATAACGTTAGCACGAAACCTCCATATAAAGTCCACGACGGAACTCCTCGCGACGAGGAACGGTCGCGACGGACGGGCCGCGACGAACAAATCCGTGCAAATACGTCGACGTCTCACGACGGGTCCCGGTGCGGCGACGGGAGTCCAACGATCGCAGCCATGGTCCAGAGGAGGACGAGCCACCATCCGTACCCGAACGTGAGGATGAACGTCGCGTTGAGCCCGTAGTTCGTGGTCGCGAAACCTTCCGCACCCGGCAACATCGCGGCCGCGATCCCGGCGAGGACGAACGCGATGACGACGGGCGGTGCGACCGCGGTCCAGATCCGCCTCTGGGCCTCGGCGGTTTCCGCGCGGAGGCTCATCGGGTCCCGGGTTGCACGATCCCCGCCCGGTCCGGACCGTGGCTGATCCTCCGATCCCGCGGGACGACGGCGCGACGGCACGTCGATCTCGCTCCGATGGCCTGCGAGGGCCGCCCGCCCCGCCGCGATATAGACCGCTGAGATCGCCGCGGACGCGGGGGCCACGACTCCCGCCAGGTACACGAGCGTCGTGGACGCGGGCGAGAACCAGGGCTCTGTCGCGGTGACTGCGATGGCCCGTGCGACGATGACGGTGAGGCCGAACAGCGAGCCGAAGGAGAACGTCAGGACGGAAGGTGGGATGGGCCGCACGGGGACGTCATGCCTCCCCGTTCGCGCGCCGTCGATCGCCCCGACGGGTCATCCAGGCACCCCGAAATCCGTGAGCTCGGGAGGTGTCTTCCCGAGCGTGAGTGCGACGGCCGACCACCCGGCGAGGATCGGCCAGCCGAAGGCGAGGAACAGGAGGGCCGCCGCGTTGAGACGGGGATCCTCAAGGGGTCCTCCGGACGACGCCGGGAGCATCGCGCCCGCGAGGCCGACGAACAGGGTCGCGGCCGCGAGCGGACCCGCCACCAGGCGCCAGACGCGGTCCCGCACGGCCCTGATGCGGTCCCGGTTCCTCTTGAACCGAGCGACGACGTCCTGGCGGGGGGCCCCAGATCCGCGCAGCCCTCGGACGTCGTCCGCGAGGGCGTCGTGGCCGGCGCGCTCGCTTCCGACGACAGCGCCCATCCCGGAAGTCTCGAGGACTTCGAGGAGGTCGTCGAGCTCCCCATCCGAGACCGTCCGGACGTCAGCTGACTCCGGAAGATCGGCGGGCCCCGAGCTATCCGAGGGGCGATCGAGCGCCGCGATCCCCGCCCGGAGGAGCCGGAGGGCCTCCTCGAGCTCCAGGGCCCGGACGGAGGCGGCCGTGACGATCCCGCAGGCGAGGATGCTCCCAAGCGCGAACGTGATCGCGTAGGCCTGCGTGGACACTCCCTCGGAGAACGAAAGCCCTTCCGTGCGGACGCTCACGATCCACGCCGCGTTACCGACGGCCGCGAGGATGACCGTGAACAGTGCGGCGACGAGAAACGTGCGAGGCGCGGAGGTCTCCCCCAGGGCGGAAGGACGCAACGGCCACGGCGTATATAATCGTCCGCGCGCGAGCCTCCCGGGCGGCACGCCGCTACCGGACATGCAATCTGCGACAGGTGTACAAGAACCCTCATCAGGGCCGTGCCGCACCTATGGGTTCAGCCGGGGGGTCGCCTTCGTGAGTCATCGGGATTGGCTTGCACGCCACGGTCCGTTCGCACTTCTGGTCGTCTTCCTGTTCGTCCTGGCCGTCTACGTGGACCGGTATCTCGATGCGTTCACGTACATCCTCTTGAACAGCCGCCTCTTCTTCCAGCTGTTCGTCGGGATCACGGCGATCGCCGCGGTGCGCAACATCGCCGGGGTGAAGGCGTTCGGCGCATTCGGCCCCGCGATCATCGCGGTCGCGTTCCTCCAGGCGGGACTCCTGTTCGGCGCGCTCCTCCTCCTGAACATCCTCGCGATCGTGATCGCGACCCGCGAGCTGATCCGGCGCGAGCTCATCCAGCAGGACCATCGGATCGCGATCCTCGTCATCCTCGTCGGCCTGTCGATCGTCCTCCTCGAGATCCTCGCGGAATACTTCCACTACCCGAGCTTCGACTACAGCTTCCTGTTCCCCGTCCTCATCCTCGCATGGACCGCGGAGCGGTACGTGGAGGAGGTCGACCGCACGGGCTGGGAGCTCCCCTCCCGGAAACTGCTCTGGACCCTCGGCCTCGTCCTCCTCGCATTCGGGGTGATGGCCCAGGCCTGGCTCGTCGACGCGGTGATCCTGACGCCCCTCTCGTGGCCCCTCCTCGTCCTCGCGAACTGGTACCTCGGCACGCACGTCCGGTTCCGGATCAGCGAGCGGTTCCGGTTCCGTCCCACGACCGCGCGACCCGATGGGCCCGTGCCCCCCGATGACGTCCTCACGATGAACGTGCGGAACCGGGAGTACATCGCGAAGTACAACCCGCCCGAGCGGTTCGCATACCTGACGAAGGCGCGCGCGAAGGACCTCCTCGCGTCCCATGGCGTGCCCGTCCCGGAGACCCACATCCTGCTCGAGGGCCGGGAGGACCTCGGACGGCTCGAGGCGTTCCTCCGGGAGGCCCGGGCGTTCGTCGTGAAGCCCGCGCAGGGCCACGGGGGCGAAGGGATCCTCGTCGTCCGGAGCCGCCGGGCCGACGGGTTCGACACGAACCAGGGGCCGATGTCCGCGGAGGACATCGTGGAGCACGCCCAGTACGTCCTGACGGGCGCGTTCGGGGGGGACGGCGGGGACGTCGTCCTCGTGGAGGCGCTCGTCGAGCAGCACGCGTCCCTGCGCGAGCTCGTCCCCGAAGGCCTCGCGGACGTCCGCGTGATCGCGCTCCTCGGCTTCCCGGCGATGGCGATGGCCCGCCTCCCGACGCGGGAGTCGAAAGGACGTGCGAACCTCCACAGCGGCGCGGTCGGCTGCGGGATCGAACTGAGCACGGGCCGCATCGTGCACGCCACCTGGCGGGGCCGGCCCGTGACGAAGCACCCGGACACGGGCGCGCGGATCGTGGGCACGACGATCCCCTTCTGGTCCGAGATCCTCGACGTCGCGACGCAGGCCCAGGTCGTCTCGGGCCTCGGGTACGCGGGGATCGACGTGGTCCTCGACGCGGCCCGCGGGCCCCTCGTCCTCGAGGTGAACCGGAGGCCCGGCCTCGAGATCCAGAACGCGAATCGGGCGGGCCTCCTGCGCCGGCTGCGCGCGATCGAGCGCCTCCGGGGCCGGGGGGAGCTGGACGACCGAGTGGGGGCCGCGATGGACCTCGACGTGGGCGGATGGGAGGCGCCCGCATGAAGGCGCCCGCGGTCGTGGGGGTCCTCATCGCGACCCTGGTCATCGCGGGCCTGCCCGGGCTCGCGGGGCTCACCCCGCACCGGGCGAACGAACCGTGGGGCGTCACGACGTACGAGTTCGCGTACGCCGCGGATATCGGGAACTTCGGGACCGCGGCCGCGACGAACGTGACCGCCCAGGTCGCCCTCCTGCGGGACTTCGAGCCGTTCCAGGCCGTCGATGAGATGGCCATCCTCACCCCGGGCGCATCGATCGAGGAAGACCCGCTCGGCAACCGCTTCGCCGTGTACCGGATTGGGGAGCTCGGGCCCGGGGCGTCCCTCGCCCTCGCCTTCCGAGCCCGGGTCCAGATCTTCGGGATCGACTTCTCCGTGGACGCGGGGAGCTTCGCGCGGACGATCCCGCCGGAGGTCCAGTTCGTGTCCCCCGAGACGTTCGTGGAGTCCACGGACACGCGGATCCAGAACGTCTCCCGGTCGATCCGCGTGAACGCGAGCGGCCTCGCGAACTACGCGTACGCGGCGTACACGTGGACGACGCGCCACCTCACGTACGAGACGCAGCCCCAGGAACGCGGCGCCGTGTGGGCCCTCCGGACGGGTCGCGGGATGTGCTACGAGTATGCGGACCTGTACATGTCCCTCCTGCGGGCCGAGGGCGTCGCCTCGAAGCGCGTGAACGGATGGGGGGAGCGGTTCGTGGCCGGGGAGGTCCACCGCGCGGAGGAGATCGCCCACGCGTGGGTCCTCCTGGAGACGTCGGACCATGGGTGGCTCCCCGTGGATCCCACGTTCGGGGACGTGTCCCTGTACGAGAACTTCCTCAAGATCAACGACATGCACGTGATCCTCACGGAAGGCGTGAACCGCCATCTGTACCGCGCGACGTACGACCGGACGACCGGCGTGAACGTCCAGGTCGACTACACGGTCCAGGTCCTCTCCATGCAGGTCGAGAACCTGTCCCCCGCGCGGCTCCTCGTCCTCGCGGGCTTCGTGTCCGTGCCGGTCCTCCTGACCGCGGCCATCGTGTGGCAGGTCGTACGGGAGCGCCGCCGGCGGGTCTTCGAGGACTGACGCGGCCCCGACAACGTACAAATAGCCTCGCCCGCATCGACCCGGCCGTGCTGGACATCAAGCTCATCCGCGAGGAACCGGACCGGATCCGGCAGGACCTCGCGAAGCGCGGGGACCCGGCCCGCGGGAAGGTCCTCGACGACGTGATCCGCAAGGACCGCGAGTGGCGGGACGACCTGCAAGAGGTCGAGGCCCTCCGGAAGCGCCGGAACGAGATCACGCGCGACATCGCCGCGGCGAAGAAGGCGAAGAACGACCCGAAGGCCCTCATGAAAGAGGCCGCAAGCCTCCCGGACCAGATCCGGCAGCTCGAGGGACGGATCGAGGCGCTCGAGCAGGGGACCCGCGCCGGCCTCTTGCGCCTCCCGAACCTCCTCGACGCATCCGTCCCCGTCGGGAAGGACGACACGGAGAACGTGGAGGTGTCCCAGTGGGGTACGCCCCGGACGCCCGCGTGGGAGCTGAAGGCTCACGGCGAGCTCCTCGAGGCCCTCGGGCTTGCGGACTTCGAGCGGGCCCGAAAGATCGCGGGGGCCGGCTTCGTGTTCCTCCTCGGAGACCTCGTGCGGCTCGACCAGGCCCTCCTCGCGTTCGCGCTCGGGCACATGGTCAAGGCGGGCTTCACGGCCGTCTTCCCGCCGTTCATGATGCGTCGCGCCGCGTACGAG
>Ga0209341_10005770_pt1 | contig 11126 bp, 9 predicted proteins | sample RifCSP13_2_FD_184020 | JGI IMG/M metagenome (GOLD analysis project Ga0209341, IMG submission 184020) | Soil microbial communities from Rifle, Colorado - Rifle CSP2_sed 13_2 (SPAdes) (version 2) | ecosystem: Environmental > Terrestrial > Deep subsurface > Rock core/Sediment | place: Rifle...
GCGGTCATCGTCCTCGTCTCCCCCACGAGCGGCCGCCTCGTGGCCGCGCGGACCCGCCGGTCCGTGCCGTCGGTGGATGCGGGTCGCCTCCTGCGCACTCTGGCCCATGAGTTCGGCGGGAGCGGTGGTGGACGGCCGGAGATGGCTCAGGGAGGGTTGAAGGACCCCGACCGTGCGGCCGAGCTGCTCGAGCGGGGACGCGACCCGGCGTTTCTCGAGGCGGCTGTCCGCCGGGCGCGATGAGGGGGACGGGGTGAGGCTGCTGGGGATCGATGTCGGCACGCACCGCGTCGGGGTTGCGCTCTCGGATCCGACCGGCGTGATCGCCCAGAGCCTGACCGTCATCCCACGGCAGTCTTGGGAGCAGGTGATCAGCGCGGTGGCTGCCTTGATCCACGCGCACGGGGTCGAGCGCGTCGTCGTAGGACTCCCGCTCCGCCTCGACGGTCGTGAAGGGGACGCCGCGGCCGCCGCGCGGCGCTTCGCCGGCCGCCTGGGCAGAGCCGTGGAGATTCCCGTTGTGTTGGAGGATGAACGCCTGAGCACGGCGGAAGCCGAGCGCATCATGCTCGCCTCGGACGCCGGCCGGAATGTGCGGCGCGCCCGCCGCGACGCCGTCGCCGCCGCGCTCATCCTGCGGCGCTATCTGGATCGATCGCAGCCCGGGACGGGCCGGGGCCCCGACAGCACCTCTGGAGGCGATGTGGCATGATGAACCGAGGCCAGACGATCACAATGCTCGACGAAGCGGGCGTTCCCCACGACTTCACGCTGGTGGACGTGGTCGAGGTGGACGACCGGCGCTACGCCGTGCTCCAGCCCGATGCCCCGACCGCCGGAGCCGTGGTCTTCCGTCTGGAGGGCGAGACCATGGCGCCTGTGGAAGATGACGAGGAGTTCGACCGGGTGGTCGACGCCCTTAGAGATCTGGAGGAGTACGACGATCTCATCATCGCGGACCGGACGGAAGAGGATGGGGAGGACGAGGACGCCGGCGACGTCGTCGATGATGAGGAAGACGACGACCCGTGAGGGTCCTGGCGTTCCTCGCCGCGGCCGCCGTCCTGCTGGCTGCCGCCGTTGGAGTCAGCGTGGCGCGGCTCCTCTCGCCGGTTGACCGCCTGGCTCCGGACCGCATCATCGTGATCCGGCCGGGGACCCCGACGAGCGCCATCGCCGCCACCCTCCACGAGGCCGGCATCATCCGCGCCGCGTCCCACTTCGTCCTCGCCGCCCGTGCCCGGGGAGTGGCGCGCTCGCTGCGGGACGGCGAATACCGTCTCTCCGCCGCCATGCCCCTCCTGGACATCGTCGATACGCTGGCCCGCGGCGACGTCGTGCTTCATCCGGTCACGATTCCCGAGGGGTTTACGGCAGAACAGATCGTCCGGGCGCTCGTCCAGGCGGGCCTGGGGGACCCCGGCCGGCTTCGGGCGCTCGCCCGCGGAGGGGCGGGGCAGTTCGAGTACGACTTCCTCCGGGGCGTTCCCGGTCGAGCGCTGGAAGGCTATCTCTTTCCGGACACGTACCACTTCCCCAGGTTTCTCGATGAGCGAGAGGTCCTGGACCGGTTCCTCGCGCAGTTCGCCGAAACGGTGGTCCCGCTCTGGCAGGCCGCGGGGACGGGGCGGTCGCTGCACGAGATCATCACGATAGGATCGCTGATCGAACGGGAGGCCCGAACGCCCGGCGATCAGGGCCTCATCGCCGGGGTCCTCTACAACCGCCTGTCGCGAGGCTGGCGGCTGGAGGTGGATGCGACCGTCCTGTACGCGCTCGGGCGGCACAAGTCATCTGTGACGTACGCGGACTTGAAAGTGAACTCCCCGTACAACACCTACCTCCACGCCGGTCTCCCGCCCGGCCCGATCGCCAACCCCGGACTGCGCGCGATCAGGGCGGCGCTGCATCCAACGCGCACGGACTACCTATTCTACGTAGCGCGGCCGGACGGGTCGCACGCGTTCAGCCGCACGCTGTCGGACCACCTGGCTAACGTCCGGCGTTTCCGGGAACCGTGATCCTGCGCCTGATCACCCCGCGGCGTACCTCGGAGAAACTGGTCGGTCTGGATCCGGCGCAGCTGGCCTCGGGCGGGATCCGGGGCGTCATCCTCGATCTCGATAACACCGTACTCCCGTGGGGCAGCCCCGCGCCCGCGGCTGATGTGGTGGCCTGGGTAAAGCGGCTGCGTGCGGCAGGCATCCAGGCCTGCATCGTGTCGAACAACTTCAGCGCGCGGATCCGCCGGGTGGGCGAGCAGTTGGGGATCCCGGTCGTCGGCCGGGCGTTGAAGCCCGCGCCGGCGGGATTCCGGCGTGCCATGGCCATCATGGGGACGCGGCCGGCCACCACGGCTCTGATCGGCGATCAGCTGTTCACGGATGTGCTGGGGGGCAACCTGCTCGGGATGTACACGATTCTGGTCGAGCCGCTCTCGCCGCATGAGTTCCCGACGACGCGGCTCGTCCGCCGGATTGAGCGGCTGTTCCGCTCGCGGGTAGTGAAGCGGGTGAGCGCCTGAGCGTCCGGTCCGCGCTCCGGGTGTTACTCCTCGTGCCCGATGGCGATGAGACCGCTGTCGCGCAGCTGGTCGAGGGCCTCGCGCATCTTGGCGAAGTCGCGGAACGCCGAGCTGAACCGCTCCGCAGACTTGAAGCCGAGCTCCACGAATTTGTTGATATTCACGAAGAAGGCGAACTGGATGGTGTTCGCCACCGTCTCCGGCGCGTCGCGGTTCTTGTCCAGGTGGAGATCCAGCACGTCGATCCGGGGGACGGTACCTCCGTTGCGCCCGGCCAGTTCGGAACGGAGGAGGTCCTCGAGGTTCTTCGTCGCCACCCAGTCCTTGGCCAAGACCATGGCCACGTCCAGGTCGTACTCCAGATCACCGCTCCCGACGCTATGGTGCATCGTCGGGCGCGCGAACTCCGAGATCTCATCGGCGGGCCGCTCGTCCAGACGGCAGCCTTCCTTGTCCAGCGGAGAGATGGAGAAGACCGGGCAGTTCAACTCCAGGCTGAGGTCGGCGAGCTTGCCGGAAATCAGGTCGGTCCGGGACTTCTCGTCATGGACCGGCTCGTCGAGCGGGACGCGCTGCAGGTAGTCGATGAAGATCGCGCACTCGTCGGTCTGGAGGGCGTGCATCAGGTTGTGCGCGCGCGCCCGGATCCGATCGACGGTGTCGTGGCGGCCGGCCTCGAAGAGGTACAGCGTGGCCAGATCCCGTTCCATCTTGGTCCATGAGTCGCGCAGGCGGCCCCGAATCTGCGGATCGGTGCCGGTCGGGGTGAGCAGGGTGGTGGGGTTGATGAGCATCTCTTTGCCCAGCAGACGGGCGAAGAGCACCCGGCTGGTCTGCTCCCACGTGAAATAGAGGACGGGGATGCGGTACTGGCCGGCCACACTCGCGGCCATCTCCAACGCGATGTTGGTCTTTCCCCGGCGCGGGGCTCCGGCCAGCCCGTAGTAGAATCCGCGGCGGAGTCCGGAGATCGCCTCAGTCAATCGCTCAAACGGCGGCACACGGTATCCCAGCCCGGGGGCGTCGCCGGCCAGCATCTCCTTCACCAGCGAGCTGCCCACGTCGCTTACCGAGGGCATCGAGGATGACAGCCGCTGCCGCTGGATCTCGAGCAAGGTGGGGATGAGGCCGCCCACGAAATCAACGAGGTCGCGGTCCTCGCCGCGCTCTTCTTCGAGGTACTGCGAGATCTCGGTGTTCACTTCGACCAGGCGGAGCCGCGCGGCGCGCGCACGCAGGAGCTCGACATAGGCCATCACCTGGGCGGCGTCCGGCTCAGGGGTCGTCAGCACGGCCTCGACGAACCGACGCATCTCCGGGGTGAGCGCCCCGCGTTCGGCGAGGACGGCGCGGAGGGCGACCGGTTCGAGCGGCATATCCCGCTCTCCGTAGACCTCGACGAGGAGCCGGGCGAGGTTCCGGCCAAGCGCATGAGGCATCAGGTCGCTGCCAAACCCCGCGTCCAGCGCCCGGCCGAGCAGGTACCGGTCGCGCATGAACCCGCTGAGCAGCGATCGTTCAACCGCGCTGATCTCTTCCATGCCGATCCCCCAATACGTCTAGCCCAGACTTCCTTCCATATTCCCCCGGGACTCCCCCATTATACCCACACCGCGCGGCGCGCCGCCTCGGGCGGCCGGCCGATCGCGCCCCTCGGAGCAGGGGCCCGTCCGCCCCTGGCACGTGGCTCGTGATGGAGATGGCGCTGGCCGCCCTGGCCCTGGCCGCCGTCGTCCTGGCCTACGGCGTGGCCGCCGTCTTTGTCCTCAGCGGGGTGGACGACATCATGCACAGCGTGCTGTACTGGAGCCTTGTGGTCCGCCGCCGGTGGGCGGCACGGCACGGACCGCGCCTCACCCTCGAGCGCCTGGAAGCCCGGGAGCAGCAGCGGATTGCCGTGATCATCCCCACCTGGCGCGAGGGCGGGGTGATCGGCCGCATGCTGCGCCACACGCGCGAGTCGGTGCGTTATCGTAACTACGATCTGTTCATCGGCACGTATCCCAACGATCCCGCGACGCAGGCCGAGGTGCTGCGCACCGCCCAGCTCTTCCCTCGCGTCCATATGGTCGTGAGTCCGTCGCCCGGTCCGACCACGAAGGCGCAGAACTTGAACGCCGTCTACGAGGGGATCAGGGCGTACGAAGCGCGGACAGGAGAACGCTTTGAGATCATCGTGACGCATGACGCTGAGGACATCATCCATCCCCTCGCCCTCCTCGTCTTTAACTACCTCGTTCCCCGCAAGGACATGATCCAGCTGCCTGTATTTCCGCTCGCCGTACCCCTGCGGCAGGTCACGCACTGGACCTACGCCGACGAATTTGCCGCCGGTCACCTGCGTGAACTCCCGGTTCGGGAGTTTATCGGGGGCTTCGTTCCGTCCGCGGGCGTGGGCACGGCGTACACCCGCCGCGCCTTTGAGTTAGTGTGGATGGTGCACGGCGGCGAGGTCTTTCCGGAAGGCAGCCTGACGGAGGACTATGCGCTGGGCCTGCGGCTGCGCCTCGCCGGGCTCGACACGGCGGCGGTCGTCGTGCAGGTGCCCGTTCCCCGCCGGAGGGGAGACCACCACCCCAAGCTGTCGAGGTGGGTCGCCACCTGGGCAACATTTCCCCGAACGTTGGAAGCGGCCATCCGGCAGAAGACGCGGTGGAGTTACGGCATCGCCCTGCAGTCCTGGGCAACCGACGGCTGGCCGGGCCCGCCCGCCGTCCAGTATAACCTGCTGCACGACCGCAAGGTCGTTGCCACCTCACCCGCCTCCCTGCTCGGTTATGCGGTCCTGCTCTGGGCGGCGTTCCACGAACTCGTCCTGCGCAGAGTTGATCCCGCGCGCCCGGCCCTCGTCGAGCCTGGGACGCTGCTGTGGAGTTGCATCATGGTGTCGACCGGGCTCATGGTGTGGCGCCTCGGTCAGCGGGTGGCCGCGGTGTGGCAGATCTACGGGGCCGCGGCCGCGCTCAGCTCGATCCCGCGGGCCGCCTGGGCCAACTACATCAACTTCGTGGCGCTGGTCCGGGCGGTCCGTCAGTATCTCCGGATGCGGAGGACCGGGACGCCGCCGGCATGGGACAAGACGCCCCACGAGTTCTTCCCTGCGCCGCATACTCCCGCCGTGCCGGCGACGGCCGGCCCTGAAGACCTACCGAAGGCGGTGCCGCCGCGCCGGCCGAGACGGTGGAACGCCCTGGAGACGATCACGGCTGAGTGGGATGAAGCGGCCCTGCTCCTCCTCGAGCGCGACCTCCGGCGTGAGGACGGCCGGATCGTCCTTGAATCCCTCCACCGTATCCCCCGCGCGCACGGGGCGCGATTCCTTCCGGTCGTGGCCGGCCTCACGCGCGCCGGCGCGTGGCAGATCCGCGCGCGGGCCTGCCGCGTGGTGGGATTCTTCGGGCTGCCGCGGGCGGCGGCGGAGCTGGCCGCGGCGGCGAGAGATCGGGATTGGGTGGTGCGGGCCAACGCCGTCCGGGCGCTGGGGAAGCTCGGGGACGAGGGCGAGCGCGTGCTGCTTGAGCTCCTGGCCGGACCGGATCGAGATGCGCGCGAGGCGGCCCTATCGATGCTGGAGCAATCGGGCGCCGCCGCCCGGCACGCCTCTCGGCTTCGGGACGGGAGCGGACCGGAGCTGGCTCGGGCGCAGCACTTCTTCCAGATCCTCGAAGTTCGCGGGCCATCGCCTCTCGCCCGCGTCCTCCTACGCCGGGTTGGCCGGACGGCCGGATCCGCCGGGATCGCCCAGGTGCCGGAGCGATGACGCGTTGCCTCTCGACCGTCTTGATCCTCCTTGTCCTCGTGCCGGCCGCCGGGCTGGGTGCCGCGCCGGCGCCCCGATTGATGAGCCCCGAGCGCAGCATCCGGGGGATCGTCTTCGATCCGGCCGACTACTACGCGACGGGGATGGGTCCGGCGGAGCTCGCCGCCACGCTCGTGGCCCGCTGGAGCCAGGCCGGCGCGAACGTCGTCTACATGAACGCCTACAACGTCATCTACGGCGCACACTACCGCACCGTCTACCCCTTGACGCACATGGACGACTTCGGCCGCGCGGACCTCCTCGGCATCATGATCCGGGAGGCGCACGCCCGCGGGATGCTGGTCTTTGCCGCCTTCTACTCGCAGACCCATCGCGGGGCCTGGCTGGCGAATCCGGAATGGCGGGCAAAGCGCGCCGACGGCCGCGACTACTCGCCCCGCGGGGTGGACGTCCAGTACTTCCTCTCCATCTGGCATCCCGACGTCCTCCGCTGGTGGGATGGGCTGATCGCGGACGTCCTGACGAGCTATCCGGATCTGGACGGCATCGAACTGCGTGAGCCGGTCATCAACTGGTGGGGTCACGAGGCCGACTACAACCCGCGCGCCGTCGCGGCATTCCGCCGCGCCCATCCCGGCCGGCCGCTGGGCGGGACCCACTGGAGACGCTGGCGCGCGGCCGGCCTGACCCGTTTCGTCGGGCGAACGGTGCACCTCGTCAGGGGGCAGGGGAGGCGGACACACCTCACGACCGTTGTGTCGGCCTGGGCGGACGGCCGGCTCCTGACCGCCCGGGAGCAGGCCGATCAGACCGGTTTCGATCTCGACGGTGTACTCTCAGCGTCGCATGTCCCCGATGCCGTCAAAGCCGAGGTGATCTGGCAGCAGTGGGGCAACGTGTACGATTACGCGACCTTCAGCCCGGAGTGGACGGGGCGCGCCGCAGCCTCCGTGCTGGAGATGGTCGCCGGGCGGGCCAGAACCATCGTCCACGTCGAACTCACGGACTTCGGCCGCCGCGCCGTACCGCCTGAAGACACCTACCTGGCGATACGCGCAGCGCGCCGGGCAGGTGTCCACGATTTCGATGTGTACGGTGCGGGGTTGGCCGACGAGAAGGAGGCCTGGCCCTGGATGCGCCGGGCGTTCACCGAAGATCACGCGCCTCCGACCGGCCGGGGACAGGATCTCCCGGTCCGCCGTCTCGTGCTGTTCGAGGATCTGGATCGCGAACGGTCCGGCATCCCGCGCCTGGCTACGACCCTTCTTCTCAACCTTCTGGGCCACTTCGACGTCGCCGTCGAGGTCCGCCCGACCGACGGGTACCGGAGGGGAACGATCGACGATTTCGACGCGGTGATCTACCAGGGGACGGCATGGGGGGCCGCGCTGCCCGCGACGCTCATTGACGACCTCACCCGATACCGCGGACCGATCTTGTGGATCGGGGCGAACCTCTGGCAGCTAACGCGGGGTCAACCGGTGACGCGTTTCGGCGTGCTGCAGCGGCCGCCCATCCCGCAAGAAGCCGTTGACGCGGTGCGCTACGGCCGGACGTTCCTGCGGGGGTACGGGCTGACCATCCTCGGCCTGGAACGCGATCCGTCCGCGGAGGTCCGTGCCACGGCGTCCGCCGGAGCGCGGACGCTGCCGGTGGCCGTCCGCTCCGGCCGGTTCTGGTACATCGCCGGCCATCTCTTTCCGGACGCGGGCCGGAATCCGCTGCAGTGGATCGCGGCCGAGCTGCTGCACGAGGTCCTGCAGATCCCGCACGAGGAGGATCGGAGCGCCCTGCTGATGGTGACCGGAATCACGCCCCTCACAGACCCGGCCCAGCTTGCCGCCCTGCAGCGCGCTGCCGGCGGCGAGGGGGGGGCCATCCTCCTCGGCGTCACACCGGTGTTCGTGGATCCGGTCAGGCAGGTGCGCGTCGTCTTGGCCGAGCGTCCCGCGTTGCGCGACGAGCTGCAGGCGCTGGTCCGCACGGGCGCGTCGATCGTCCTCACCGGGTACACGCATCAGTACCACGGGCGGACGGGGCAAGATCTCGAGTTCTGGGACCGACAGGCGGGAACCGGGGTGGCCGAGGACTCGCCGGAATTCGTGCAGGCCCGCGCGGCCGCGGGGATCCGCGAACTACTTGCCGCCGGCCTTGTGCCCGTGGCCTGGTCCACTCCCGGGGGCCTCGCCTCGCCCTTCGACTACACGGTGCTGGGCGGTCTGTTCGGGGCGGCAATCGAGCAGCGTGTCTATGGATTCTCGGGCGGGCACCCGGTGCAGCAGCGGTTTCCCTACGCCGTCCACCGTGACGTGCACGGCCACACCGTCTTTTCACCTAACCTCGGAGTTGACCCGCCGACGACCCCGGAGGGAATCGAGGAGGCGGCCCGAGAGTTGCGCACGGTCCGGGACGCCCTGGCCGTCACGGTGCTGCCCATCACCACGCCCGCCGCGGAGATGCGCCGGGTCATGCGGGTGCTGCTCCAGCAGGGCTTCCGTCCGGTGGATCTGCGGGATCGTCTCGTGGTAGAGATCCGCACGGACGAGCACGCGATCGCCAGCCGCGGTGGAACCATCCACCTCCAGGCGGGGGCATGGGCCGTCGTGCACGAGTATGACGTTGATCGGAGTGGCCGCCGCCGCGGCGCAGGGGCGGCGTGGATCAGCGAACCGAAGCGGATCGAATTCGCCCCGGATCTCCCCCCGGGCTGGCTCCGTGTCGCGGAGGTCCGCACTCTTGCGCCCTGGAGCGCACAGGGGATCCTCCTGCGCGTCCGAATGGCCGCGGGTCCCTCGCTTCGGTCGGTCCCGCCGCTGGAACTCGGGAGTGTCGCGCGCCTCACCGTGGTGGGCGTTTCCGTGCTGTCGGCGCTGATCGTTGTCGTGTTGGCGGTCGCCCACGCGCTGGCCGGCCCTGGACGATCGCCTTAGACTGCTCGCAGACGCCGTACTCTCCTGGGAACCATCCCCGATCTTCCCCCAATCCTCGGCGCACCTGGACTTTGTTGCGTCGTTTGACGCACGCAGAACCTGTCCGAAAGACGGATGCGACTGGTCGAACGAGTGATTGTCCCCGGGGGGCTCATCGGCGAGACTCAGTGTGGCAACTGCATACGGCATGTGCACCTCCGCGCGGTGGACGAACGCGCGGCCGTGTACTCTGGGGGCAATGACGCGCGGTCCGTCTGTGTTGGTCGCCTGGACCGCGCCGAGCGAGTGGCGAACCCGACCAGAGTTCCATGACGGTCGGGTTCGTTGTTTTTGGTCGGTGTGCAGGGGACACGGCTCGCGACGCGGCGAGACTTCGGACGGGGTAGGTGGAACGCAGATGAAGCGGATGCACATCGGGCACTGGATGATCAGTATCGCCGCCCTGCTCGCCTTGGCGATGGCGCCGGTGGCGGCGCACGCACAGGCCAGGACGCCGGTGCAGCTGTCGGAGGGCAACCTTCAATTGCTGGACTGCGAGGAGTCGGTCTTCATGTTCTCGACTCCCGACGGTACGGTCCAATTCAAGGCGACGCGACTCACGGCGTACTTCGCCGGCGCGGATCGCCTCCAGCAGTTGTGCGCACTGACGCCCTTCCTGGGTACCAGGGCGCGGGTCTGGTGGGCGTCGGTCGACGGCGTCCGCGTTGCCGGACGCATCCAGGTGCTTGTGTTCCCGGCCCAGGCTGTCGTGAGCGACGCCTTCGTCGGGGGAGATCATAACGACATCGGTTCCGGTGGCAGCGGGGACTCCGGCGGTGGCGACTCCGGCGGTGGCGACTCCGGTGGCGGCGACTCGGGTGGCGGGGACTCCGGTGGCGGCGACTCGGGTGGCGGGGACTCCGGTGGCGGCGATTCCGGCGGCGGTGGTGGCGGTGGTGGCGGTGGCGGCGGGGCCCACGGCAACGACAAAGACCGCGGCCACGGGAACGAAGACGACGGACAGAAGGGGTCCAAGGGCGACCACGATCCGGACAACACAGGCAACAAGCCCTAAGCGATTCTGATCCGGGCGGGGGAGTGGATGACGAGGCCGGGAGATTCTCCCGGCCTCGTCGCTTTCACCGCATCCCGCAGATTGCTCCTTACTCGGCGAAGTCCTGCGTGATGAACAGTCCCAGCCCTCCGGCGTCCGCCACGCCGATTCCCACGCGGCGGAACCGCGGCTCAACGATATTGCGCAGATGAGCGCCGCTGGCGACGAAAGCCGAATGGGCCTGCTCCACGGAGCCGGCCAGCGCGACGTTCTCTCCCACGAAGGTCCCGCCCACGACGACGCCCACCAGGCGGTCTGCAAACGAGCTCCCCGTCGCGGAACCGTGACCGATGAAGCCACGCGAAGCCATGTCGCGTGAGTGCGCCCGAGCGGCCCGGCGCAGCGAGCCGTCCATGACCAGGGGAGGCAGGCCGTGCTGGCGCCGTGCCTGATTGAGGAGCGAGAGGAGGGCGACCTCGGCGTTCGGGGAGACCTCGATCTGGAGCGCCGGGGCCGCGAGCTGGACGACCACGTTCCCCAGACTTCCGGACGGCTCCGAGTGGGCTGGGACCGACGGGATGGCCAGCAGCGCGAGGATCATCACCAGGGTTCGCTTACCCATCACTGCCTCCTTCGGTAACCCGGCCGGCCTCGGTCAGAGGTCCCGTGGTTTTGCGTCCCCGCATTACTGCGGGTTTGCCGTTGTCGAGAGGCCACCTTCGTCCGGCAAAGCAAATCGCGCCTACCCATCCGGCCAGGAAGGGAGACGCGATACCCACCCCGGCAGCCTGGCGAACCGGTCGCCCGGTCCCATGGCTTTGCGCCCCCGCATTGCTGCGGGTTTGCCCTGATCGAGGAGTTCATGTCCAGTGTAAGGGC